>RCUM01000048.1_pt1 | contig 122700 bp, 117 predicted proteins | sample 2166141 | NCBI WGS metagenome assembly RCUM01 (sample SAMN09932756, study PRJNA488358) | compost metagenome | isolation source: compost soil in crotonic acid-enriched | place: Germany: Experimental Botanical Garden | reverse complement strand
GAGTAAATGTCTATTGAATGCAGTCATCATAAGATAAATTATTAAATAGGTAAAATGATTCATTTTAATAAAAACAATCGAATAAACAGATTGTTTTATTCTTTATCAATGTAAGTGAGGTTTTAACTTGAAATATGAGGGTTTAATGTGAATATTCAAGTATTTGTTGAATATTTCATGGAAAGCATAGGATTTATGTAATGATCAATAGAAAATTTGATTATGATGAGGGGAAAATTTTTCACTAGGCCAAAATTAATGAATCTTAAATCTGGAATTTATCAACATTATAAAGGGAATTTATATCAAGTTTTTCATGTGGCGACACACAGTGAAACAGGTGAAAAGTTGGTGGTCTATCAGTGTTTATATGGTGATTATTCCATGTGGGTACGTCCATTAGAGATGTTTCAAGAGACTGTTACTTTATCGGATGGTCAAGTATTACCACGATTTAAATTGATTCAAGAAACGGCTTAAGTATAGATTTTTATTACAGATAAGTTAGAATCGGTACAAACACTAAAAATAGAGACATCTGATATGAGCATGAGTTTGGTATTTCAACAACGGATGCAAGAGTTGTATCAAAATTTTATCAAATTTGATGCTTTGCAAACTGATCGTATTCAGCGTTATCGAAATATTGAACCAGACTCTGCATTATTTCTAGCCATGCAAATTCGGATCCAACAATCGAAGAGTATTTTGGAGATTGGAACTTCAACAGGGTATTCGACTTTATGGCTGGCAGATGCCGCGCAAGAAACGCAAGGTCATGTAACCACATTAGAAATAGATCAATCTCGGACAACTCAAGCAAAGCAATATGCTCAAGAATTGGCATTGGATCATGTGATTGATTTTTGGGTAGGGGATGCGCAAAACTTTCTTGAAAATAGTGCAAAACACTATGATTTTATCTTATTAGATGCTGAACGCGATGCTTATGTCGATTACTGGGTTTTTCTACAAAAGATGATTCATCCGCAGGGTGGCGTTTTGATTGTTGATAATGTCATCTCGCATGCCGCGGAAGTTAAAAAATTTATTGAATTGGTCGAAAATGATGGACGTTTCATCAGCATGACCCTGTCTATAGGTGCTGGATTATTCATGATTTGTTATAAATAATCCTGCTTCTGCCTGAGACTAAATTGCTGGTATAAGGAAATCTCTTTAGCAATAAAGCCTGTAAAAATGTTCAAAAAAATCTGTTTGAACATTTTTACGTTATATGGCGGACTCATCACTTTGATTTATTGCATATTTTTTAATTTATTGAATTGAAACACGAGTAAAATGCACATCGTATTCTAAGTACTTATGTACAAAGGCTGTTTTGTCACTACAGCGCAACAAATTATTGTAGATAAATTCAGGTACAGGGTGATACAGCTCTCCTGAGCCATTATTATAAAAAATTTTTAAATACCGTGAAGAAGCATTGTATTTATAAGAAGTTACGATAAGCATTGTTCCCATAAGTAACTCCTTTTTCTTCTTTTTTTATAGACTTTTATGCGACCTTTGTTTTATTTAAAGGTAATGAAAAAGACCGGATGAATGTATAGCAAATTTGTAACAGGCAAATAAAAATAAACAGGTAAGTGCAATATGCAAAAAAGAAAGAATAATTGAAAAAAGATAAAACTATTTCTGATTTATTGAAAGTTAATAAAATGTTACCTATGCGCTTAAATCTAGATATCAAAAAGTTATGCAATGCTATAAAACTGATCAGAATAATCGTATTTCTTCACTCATATAAAATTTTATAAAAGGTATCAGCATGAAAATGAATGAGCTTTTTAATCTGAAAGATAAAGTCGCTATTGTTACAGGAGGTGCGGATGGTATTGGTAAGGCAACGGCATTACTTTTAGCAGAAGCGGGTGCACATATTGTTATTGGTGACTTAAATATAGAAAAAGCGCAAAAAGTCGTGCAAGAAGTTGAGCAAATAGGCGTACGAGCTTTAGCGGTGCAATGTAATATTTTAGATGATCAAAGTTTGGTTAATCTTGTTGATTTAACCGTGAAAACTTTCGGAACGGTCAATATTTTAATTAACAATGCCGGTGGTGGCGGTGGAGGGCGTGAGAATCCTTTTCAAATTACGATTGATGACATTAAACGTGATTATGAGCTTAATGTATTTAGCGGCTGGCGTTTAAGTCAGTTATGCGTACCGCATATGAAAAAATCAGGCTATGGCTCGATTGTAATGACATCTTCAATGTCCAGTAAAAATACATCTCCAAATATGAGCGGATATGGTGGCTCTAAAGCGGCTGTCAATCATATGGTGGCGAACCTAGCCTTTGATTTTGGTCCAGAAGTTCGAATTAATGCTGTAGGCCCCGGTGCAACGCGAACTGCTGCTTTGGCAAGTGTACTAACCCCAGAGATTGAAGCAAAAATGTTGCAACATACACCCATTAAAAGACTGGGAACGGCAGACGATATTGCTGGAGCGATGTTGTATTTGGCTTCACCCATTTCATCGTGGGTGAGTGGGCAAACCATTTTTGTAAATGGTGGCGGTGTCCAGACTTTAGATTAGATGCTAATTTGATAAAATTAATAAAAATTGAAGCAATAAAAAACCACGCTAAAAAGCGTGGTTTTTTTGAATCAGTTCAATCTAATAGAAATTAGATTTTACCCACTAGGTCGATTGAAGGCGCTAAAGTTGCATCGCCTTCTTGCCATTTAGCTGGGCAAACTTCACCTGGGTGAGCATGAACGTATTGAGCTGCTTTAACTTTACGAAGAAGTTCTGAAGCATCACGGCCAATACCACCAGCGTTGATTTCAACGATTTGGATTTTACCTTCAGGATCGATAACGAAAGTACCACGATCAGCAAGACCAGCAGATTCGATTAATACTTCAAAGTTTTTAGCAAGTGTCCAAGTTGGATCGCCTACCATTGGGTATTCGATTTTTTTGATTTCTGCTGAAGAATCGTGCCAAGCTTTATGAGTAAAGTGAGTGTCAGTAGAAACTGAGTAGATTTCAACGCCTAATTTTTTGAATTCAGCATAATTATCTGCAAGGTCGCCAAGTTCAGTTGGGCAAACAAAAGTGAAATCAGCTGGATAGAAGAAGAATACAGACCATTTTCCTTTAAGGTCAGCTTCAGTTACTTCAATAAATTGACCGTTAAGGAATGCTTGTGCTTTGAATGGTTTAACTTCTGTATTAATTAAGCTCATCATTGTCTCCATGATCGAGGTTTGTATTTAATTTCTAAAAGAATAGCGAATTTTTTGTTATTGCTGAAACAGTATTTTTACATTATTCAAATCGGAAAAACCGAATTAAGTGCTGTAAAGCTTACAATTCCAGCAAATCTGATGTTCTTGTCTATTGGACCACACAAAGATGATGGACGAATGACAAAATATCAGTTCTTCAGCTTGCTTAAGAACATGAAGGTTCATGAACTAAAATTCAAGGGTAAATTTTTTAAATTAAATTTCTTTTTCTGATTAGAACAATGTTGTTACGGAGTAATTACTCTTGTACGAAATGGTTTTAACATGCTTCAAGTATGAAAATATTCGATTTTCGCTTGGATCGTGCGCTATTTTTATGGTTTTGAATATTCTTTTCATTAAAGCTAATGAATAAATATTGCGTTGTCTTTCTCTCGACAGCGTTACAGCGTAAAATACACAGTTCAATTTTTTGTTTTGGGATAAATTATCTGTGTTAAGTCATTTAAATGTAGATCAGTGGGTCATGGCACGTGACCGTCATCGTTTAAATCGACTACGCAAAGGTAAAGATGCCAGTGAGGCGCAATATCAAGAATTATTTGAAAAATCTAATCATAAAGTACGTGAACGTCTATCACGGCTCCCAAATATTCGGCTGAATCAAGATTTACCCGTTACCCAATCTGCCGATCAGCTGATAGAAGCCATTCAAAAACATCAAGTGATTATTGTGGCAGGGGAAACAGGGTCGGGTAAAACCACGCAGTTACCACAAATTGCCATGCTGGCTGGACGTGGTCTAACTGGGATGATTGGTCATACCCAACCGCGTCGTCTTGCTGCACGTAGCGTATCGCAGCGTATTGCCGAAGAAGTCGGTGAAAAACTGGGTGAATCGATTGGTTTTAAAATCCGTTTTAATGAACAAGGTTCGCAAGATTCGATTGTTCGTTTAATGACAGATGGTATTTTATTGGCTGAACTGGCGAATGATCGCTATTTAACCAAATACGACACCATTATTATTGATGAAGCGCATGAGCGTTCGCTCAATATCGACTTTATCATGGGCTATTTAAAACAACTCCTGCATAAACGTCGTGATTTAAAAGTCATCATTACCTCAGCAACCTTAGATGTAAATCGCTTTAGTAGTTACTTTTTTGATGCGCCGGTTTTTGAAGTGGAAGGGCGAAGCTTTCCCGTAGAACTTCGTTATCGCCCCATTTCAGAAATGACTATTGGTGGCAGTGATGATGATGAATTTGACGACTTTGAAGAAAATTTGCCACGTGCAGTTGTGCAAGCGGTAGAAGAATGTTTTGCTGATGCGCAACAAAAAGGCCATCCTGAACATGCCGATATTCTAATTTTTGCCAGTACAGAACAAGAAATTCGTGAACTACAAGAAACCTTGCAAAAGCATGGTCCGCGGCACACGGAAATTTTACCGTTATATGCGCGCTTAGCTTTAGCTGAACAACAAAAGATTTTTAGTCCGGGCGGTGGTGGACGACGCATTATTATTGCCACCAACGTTGCTGAAACGGCTCTAACTGTACCGAATATTCGTTATGTGATTGATAGTGGTTTTGCCCGTATTTCACGTTATAGCTATCGTTCACGGGTTCAGCGTTTACCGATTGAGGCTGTATCTCAAGCCGCAGCCAATCAGCGTAAAGGGCGTTGTGGGCGTATTGCACCGGGTGTATGTATTCGATTGTATTCGGAAGATGACTTCCAAAGTCGTCCTGAATTTACCGAACCTGAAATTAAACGTACTAATCTCGCATCAGTGATTTTGCAGATGCAAAGTCTGAATTTAGGCGATTTAGAAAGTTTTGATTTTATTGAACCGCCAGATCACCGCTTGGTCAATGATGGTCGCAAGCTATTGATTGAGCTTGGGGCGATGAATGAAAAAAGTTCTCCTAAAGCTGAAGCTGATAAAGAAAATCCCTCTAAATCTCCCTTTGAGAAAGGGAGACTTTCTAAAGAGGAAGGTTCCTTAACCAAAATCGGTCAGCAAATGGCGAAGATGCCGATTGACCCGCGTTTGGCACGAATGATTTTAGGCGGTGCACATTTTGGTGTTTTGAATGAAGTGTTGATTATTGTGGCGGCGCTTGCTGTACAAGACCCGCGTGAACGCCCAAATGATAAACAAATGCAAGCCGACCAGAAACATGCGTTATTTAAAGAAGGCGATTCTGACTTTTTGTTCTATATCAAGTTATGGGAAACTTTACAGAATAACCGTGAATCAATGAATGAAAATAAGCGTCGTAATTTCGCGCGTCAGCATTTTCTCAGTTGGTTACGTTTACGCGAATGGAAAAAAACCCATGAACAACTCTCTGAATTGGCTCAAGGTTTAAAGCTTTCATTTAATGATAAAAAAGCCAGTTATGAAAACTTGCATCGTGCTTTATTGACCGGTTTACTTTCGTTCATTGCCAATAAAACCGATGAAAAAAATGTCTATATGGCGGTGCGTCAGCAGAAAGCCCGCATTTTCCCTGCATCGACTTTACATAAAGGTGGTGCATCTTGGGTGATGGCATTTGAGATGGTGGAAACCTCACAAGTGTATTTACGGACTTTGGCGAAAATTGAACCTGAATGGATTCTACTTGCTGCACCTGATTTATTGAAGCATCACTATTTTGAACCGCATTGGTCGAAAAAAGCTGGCATTGTGAATGCTTATGATCAAATTTCATTGTTTGGTTTGATTATTGAGCCGAAGCGTTTAATGAACTATGAAAAGGTTGATCAAGTTGCAGCTCATGAAATTTTCCTGCGAGATGCTTTAACCACCGGTCATTTAGGTATTACGCCGCCATTTTTAAAACACAATTTACAGAAATTAGAAGAAGTAGAACGTGTTGAAGACAAATTACGTCGTCGTGATTTGGTGGTGGATGAAGAAACCATTTATCAATTCTATGCGTCCAAAGTACCTGAAGACGTCGCCAGCCGACGTGCTTTTGAAGACTGGCGAGCGACGATAGAACCACAAAATCCGCGTTATTTATTTGTCGATGATGATGCATTGTGGATGAATGATCGTCCAACCACGCAACAATTCCCTGACCATTTGCACAATGGTTCCTTGCGTTTTGCGGCAAGTTATCGCTTTGACCCGAGTCATGATGAAGATGGTGCTACAGTTAAAATTCCTGTACAGGCTTTGCCGCAGGTTGATGAAAATATTTGGTCATGGGGAATTCCCGGTTGGCGACAGGATTTGATAGAAGCATTATTAAAATCTTTGCCGAAGGATAAACGTCGAAATTTGGTGCCTATTCCTGATACAGCGCGTAAGTTGATAAAAGGCATTGATGCAGTACATTTACGTGAACACATTTTTAGTTACTTGGCATTTCAATTGCGTGCGGAACAAATTACAGCGAAAGACTTTAGTTTTGAACGCATTGATCAGTATTTGTTGCCGTTCATTAAAGTGATTGATGAAAAAGGGCATGTGATTGAAAAAGGACGTGATTTAGTTGAGCTGAAAGCTCGTTGCCGCACAGAAACACATAGTCCAGTCAAACAGCTTAAAGGTGAATTTAAAACTTTCCCTGAAAGTTTTACTTTTGAAGCATCGCAGAAAGTCACAGGCGTGATTGTTAAGCAATATCAAGCTTTAGTGCCAGTGAAAGCATTTGCAGAGCTGGATACAAAAGATGAATCGGGTGTGGTGATTCAAACCTTTAATGATCAAGCTGAAGCCATTCGTCAGCACCGTGAAGGGGTGATTCGTCTGGTGTATATGCAGTTGGGGGATTTAATTCGTCAACTGAAAAAACAGATTTCAAAACCGCTGGCTTTGGCCTATTCGCCATTGGGTGATAAAGCCAAATTAGAGCAAATGTTGGTTTATGCCACCCTACAGATGGCAATAAAAGATCTTCCTGTCAATACTGAAGAGTTTCAAAATTTAATTTTAAATGTAAAAAAATCTTTCCTTACGCACGGACAAGAGGCATTATTAATACTGAGCGATATTTATATTCAATGGCAGGATATTCGTCGGAAATTGTTGGTTTTAGACGACTCTCTGTTTGGGAAAAATATTGATGACATTGAAGATCAGCTTGATTTAATGGCTCTTTCCAACTTTGTATATGTCAAATCTTCAGACATATGGCAGGAATTCCCTCGTTATTTGAAGGCATTGGTCTTGCGTTTAGAGCGCTTGCCAAATAACCTACAAAGAGACAATTCTGCCATTGATCAAGTTGACCCATGGATGGAAAAATTATTTAAGTTTAAAAATGATGCGCGCCTAAAAGAACTGTACTTCATGATTGAAGAATTTCGTATTTCTTTGTTCTCACAGCCAATGAAAACCAAGATGCCTATTTCTCCAACCAGATTGCAAAAAGTATGGAATCAATTAGGCATCAGTTAACATAGCGCGAGATTAGTTTAGTAGGAGTTTTACATGGGCATTCGTATTACAGGTACAGGCTTGTATCATCCAGAAGAAGCCATTACCAATGAAGAGTTAGTAACCAGTTTAAATGCTTATGTGGAACTGTTTAACCACGACAATGCTGACAAAATTGCAGCGGGTGAAATAGAAGAACGTCGCGGTTCAAATGCTGAATTTATTGAAAAAGCATCGGGTGTTAAAAGCCGTTATGTTGCTGAAAAATCAGGTGTGTTAGATCCAAAACGTCTGTATCCACGTTTACGTGAACGCAGTAATGATGAGCTTTCTATTCAAGCAGAATGGGGCGTAACTGCGGCTAAACAAGCGATGGAAAATGCAGGGGTAACGGCAGAAGATATCGATGTGGTCATTTTGTCATGTTCAAACATTCAACGTGCTTATCCTGCGGTAGCTATTGAAATTCAATCTGCTTTGGGTATTCAAGGTTACGCTTACGACATGAATGTAGCATGTTCTGCTGCAACCTTTGGTTTAAAACAAGCCGCAGATGCCATTAAATGTGGTGCACGCCGTGTATTGTTAGTCAATGTTGAAATCACCTCGGGTCATACCGATTTCCGTTCACGTGACTGTCACTTCATTTTTGGTGATGTTGCAACAGCATCAATTATTGAAGATACGACCACCAAAACTGGTTTTGAAATTTTAGATACGCATTTATTTACTCAATTTTCAAATAACATTCGCAACAACTTCGGTTACTTAAACCGTAGTGAAGATGCGGTGGTCGATGATAAATTGTTCAATCAAGATGGTCGTAAAGTCTTTAAAGAAGTTTGCCCATTGGTGGCTAAAATCATTACTGCGCAACTTGAGAAAAATGCTATTTCACCAAGCAATGTGAAGCGTTTTTGGTTACACCAAGCCAATGCCAGCATGAATGATCTGATCTTGAAATATGTCGTGGGCAAAGATGCTGATCGTTCACTTGTGCCGATTATTTTAGATGAATTTGCTAACACGTCTTCAGCAGGTGTAATCATTGCATTGCATCGTACTGCACACGAAGTTAATGATGGTGAATATGGTGTACTTTGCTCATTCGGTGCTGGTTATTCTGTTGGATCAATTCTTGTGCAAAAACATGTTGTTGGCTAAGTCATAAAGAATAATAGGTGGGTTATCATACATTTACGTTGTGATTGATTCACCGATGATTCTTATACTTATACAATAAAGATAAAATGGTTGTGGTTAGTTTTACTGACCACAACCATTTTTATTTGCCGATCTAACATAATTTTATTTTCAATTTATGCCACACCAAAATTTAATACATATTGAAAATATTGAATAGTTAAAAGATTCTCGAGAATGGATTCAGCAACAAAACATTAAAAATGTGAAGATATTTGAGTTTTGAAATTGGCACGGCTTTATCTATGTTATAGCCATATTTTTTATAATTGAATATCAAATAATTAACGATGAATACTTATCGAGAGAGATTTGCTTAAATTCTCTAGTCGGCATACATTGTCTTCATTGTATATGATTAAATTCACAGTAGGATGTGAGTTCAATGTGAGGCGAGTATGGGACAGGATCGTTTAGTACCGCGGTATCAATGGGTTGCAAAACAATTATTCAGAAGTGCTAAAGCACTCAATGAAATTTTTCAGGATCAGCTTAATATTGTTACTGATCTCAATGCACAAAATATGTTTCGAATCGATCAAGAGCGGCATTCTGTATATATCGCAAATGGTTTATTTCAATTGCAATTTTCTGCATCTACACCTGCATCAGTTAAGAGCAGTATTTTGTCTTGTGATTTTAATTATTTGGGACAAAAAGCAGAATTGGTGGAAGAGTTTATATTGCATGATCTGTATTTTTTGACTGGCGATTTAAAGCCGCAACATTCTCTCTTTTTGCGTCAAAAGGCACAACAGTTCCGGCAAGTCTTACTAGATCAGGTCTACTTATGGATCGATGGTGCTGAGCGGGTTAGTATTTTTTTGAAACAGCTTTCTTTGCTTCAAGCTGAAATGATTGATCATCTGATGATGAAGGCTAATTTTTACCAGTCTACTGTCTTGACTGATTGTGTAATCAATGAAATCCAAGTACCTGAACCGATTATTCAAATGTTGCAAGAGATTTGCTCTATTCAAGGCGTTAGTGCGGATGAGTTTTTACCGCTACAGCCTTTGATGGAATGTTTGGATGATTTTTGTTTTAGTGCAGCTCAATTTTTACCTCGTCCCATGTATCGTATTTTGGCATTGTCATTTGAAGAGCGCTTTAATTTAAATGAGTTAATCGAACATCAAGATGATATACATTTACTCTATCGTCATGAAGAAGAGAAAAGCCATTTATTAGGTTTTGTTCGTTTAATGCGGCGTGAACTTTGGCAACGCGATGATTTATTGTCAAAGCATAATTTTCTTGATCTGAGCGCGATTGTTTGGCAAAAAAAGGTGGCAAAACTACCGTTATTTGATTATCCACGTGTGGTGAACTGGTTGTTTAAGCAATCAGCCGAAGTGTTGGATTGGATCAGCGCAAATATTCAACAAAGCAGTGTAAGGGTTGCTGTGACTGCCCTCAGTTTTGTCGATAGCAGTCAGGTTCATCCACAGATTATTTTAGCCACCTTACAGTATTTTCAGCATTCATCTGCACGCATGTTTATTCAGAGTTGTCATTATTTTGCTATGCAAGAAGCATGGTTTAAACATGAAAATAACTATACTGTCATCCTAAAAGGACAAAGGCAATCGATTGATGATCAGCGCATTGCCATCAGTCCATCTATTTTGTACTTGGATGAATGGATGGCGTTGATGCGTAATGTTGCGAAAACAGATGATCATATGGTTAAACAGATTTATGTGCGTTTAAGTCGGGTCATGCAAGCGTATATGTTGCATTTACACAAAATAACGCACGCATTGCCTGAAGATTTGCTGGATTATCTTCGTCCAGAAACCCATCAAAATCGTGATTTTTATACGGTATTACAACGCTATAAAATGCAATTGGATAAGTTTAGACAGATTTTTTATTTACGTCATCGCTATACCCGAGTGTCGGTCTTTGATGCTTATGTACGCGATTATTTGGTTGATTATTTTACAGATAATAAAATTGTACCTAAAAGCATTACTTGGATGGGGCTTTTTCATCAAGCGGTGCATTGGCATGATCAAATTCAAACACAAGAAATCATGAGTAAGTTAAAGAAAAATTTCGCCTTAGCGGTATGGCAACCGATTACATTAATAAAAAAGATCCAATTTTCAGATTGGTGTTTTGAAGAATTGGCAGATTTAGAGCGAATTATTGAAGAATCTAAACGATGTCATCATTGTTTAGCGGCAAGTTATGCACAGCATATTGTTGATCGGGAGTATGTGGCTTTTCATATGTCATCTCAAACAGTTCAACAACATATGACATTGGGTTGTCATTTTCGAGAAGGGAAGCTGGTCTATGATCAGTTGGAATATTCCAATAACCGTAAAGCAGAAGCGCTTGTTGTGGAGGTTGCGGTGCAATTTATTGCTTGGTTAAATTCACAGCTATCGTTGCTTAAGTGACAGCTCGTGTCGTTAAACTTTTTTCTGGGCTTAACTTTTGAGGAAAAAATCGGTAGGCTATAGCCGTTAATTTATGGTTATAGGTCTTATGAAACAAGAAACTGCACTCAAGCTTTTAAAAGCAGGCGAAAATGTCTTTTTAACAGGTTCGGCTGGTGCAGGGAAAACCTATACACTCAATCAGTACATCAATTATTTGAAAGCGCGTAAAGTACCAGTTGCGATTACCGCCTCAACAGGTATTGCTGCAACACACATGAATGGGATGACCATTCATACATGGGCAGGCATTGGTATCAAAGATTTTTTATCTGATGCCGATCTAAAAAATATGAAAGAGCGTAAATACTTAAAAGAGCATTTAGAAAATGCCCAAGTGCTGATTATTGATGAAATTTCGATGTTGCATGCCAAGCAACTGAATTTGGTCAATCAAGTCCTCAAATATTTTAAAGAAAGTGATGAAGCCTTTGGCGGGATTCAAGTCATTGTTGCGGGCGACTTTTTCCAGTTACCACCGGTAGGTAAAAATGATGAACGCAACCGTGATAAGTTCTGCTTTATGTCCGATGCTTGGGTGGAAGCGAAATTTCGGGTCTGTTATTTGACTGAACAACATCGTCAAGGCAACGATTATTTAAATGACATCTTAAATGCGATTCGTAGTCAAAGTATTACAGAGGAACATCTGCAAGCTTTGGAACAAACCAATCAACAAAATATTGGTGAAACTTTTACCCGTTTATACACCCATAATATGGATGTCGATGCGATTAACTTTAAACATCTGAATGCAATTGAGTCTGATGGTCGCCAATTTGATGCAATATGTGATGGCAATGACAAGTTAATTGAAACCTTGAAATCTTCAGTTCGAGCGCCGGAAAACTTAACCTTAAAGAAAAATGCCAAAGTGATGTTTGTAAAAAATAACTTTGATATGGGCTATATCAACGGTAGTTTGGGGGAAGTGATTGGTTTTGAAGAAGACGATGATCATGGCATTTTACCTAAAGTAAAACTCACCGATGGCACGGTACTGGTGGTCGAGCCTGAAACATGGTCTGTGGATAATGACGCAGGTAAAACCATTGCCAGTTTTCAGCAAATTCCACTGCGCTTAGCGTGGGCCATTACCATTCATAAATCACAAGGCATGACCTTGGAAGCTGCGGAAATCAACCTGAGCCATACTTTTGAGAAAGGGCAAGGTTATGTCGCCATATCGCGACTTAAAGCCTTAAATGGCCTAAAACTACTGGGGATTAATCAACAGGCTCTTGAGCTAGACAGTTTGGCTATTAAAGCAGACCGACGCTTTCAGGAATTGTCAGATGAAGCAGAAAATCACTTTGAGTTGATTGATTTAATTCCCCAACATAAAGCATTCATTCGTCATTGTGGTGGGACATTGAATGAAACAGAAATTCAGCGTAATGAAAAGAAAATTGCTAAAAGTGCGGGTAAAACCAATTATGCCACTGCAACACTTGATGAAACACGTGCACTTTTTGAAGAAGGTTATGAAATTCAAGATATTGCGGTTGAACGTGGATTAACCCCTGCGACAATTATCAATCATTTGGCAAAACTGCATAAAGAGCAAGGCTTAGATATTTCTGTGGCTCATCCGGGCGATGAAGTGGTTGAGCAAGTGCGTAAAATTTATAAGCGCTTAATGAAACGCCAAAGTGCTGAAAATTTTAGTGAAGAAGGGTCAATTAAGCTACGTCCTATTGTAGAAGCGACTAACCCACGTATGGGTTATGATCAGGTACGTTTAGCCCTTCTTTTTGTTGAATAGTATTGCGAATTATTGGTTTAAAGTACTTTAATCTATTATTAATTTTTAGAAAATTTCATATCCCAAGACTTAAGTTGCGCTACACTGAAAAAATCTTATTCAACAGCAACCCACGGATATGGAATTCAACGCGTGGTACAAGCTTCGCAGATTTGTTTATGATAATTTGCATAACGATGACTATGAAAGTACTTTTAGTCGCTGCGTAAATTTCTTTCTCATTTTATTGATTATTAGTAATACAGTTGCAGTTTTACTTGAATCGATTAATGATGTTTATCTGTCGTATCAACTGTACTTTGATGCGTTTGAATTATTTTCCATCTTTGTTTTTACAGTCGAATATTTATTACGATTTTGGGCGGTTGCTGAAAAAAATCCGTTTAACAGTGCATGGCAAAATAGATGGTTATGGGTGAGAAGTGGTGGTGCCATCATCGACTTACTTTCAATTTTACCCGCATATATTAACTTCTTTGTGCATATCGATTTACGTTTCCTACGAATCCTCAGATTATTTAGGTTGCTTAAGCTGACGCGTTATTTTGTATCGTTACAAATTTTATTGCGTGTGATTGAACGTGAAAAGGGTTCATTTCAAGCGGTTATTTTTATTTTACTGATTATGATTGTGATGGCCGCAGCTGGGGTGTATGTCGTTGAAAATAAGGCACAACCCGAAGTATTTAGTTCAATTCCTGCTTCTATGTGGTGGGCAGTGGTCACACTGACGACAGTAGGTTATGGTGATGTGACGCCAATCACGCCGTTGGGTAGGTTTCTTGGAGCATTGATTACGATTTTAGGGGTTGGTTTAGCGGCACTTCCAGCAGGTATTTTGGCGAATGGTTTAGCGAGTGAGCTTGAACTGCGTAAGCAAAAGTTGGAATTAAAATTTCGTGAACTTTTACAAGTCGCTGAAATTGATTTTTTTGCTGATGAAGAAAAAATTGAAAACTTGCGTAAAGAAGTCGGCCTTACTGTTGAGCAAACGCAGGATATTCTATTGCAGCTCATTCGTGAGCGTAAGGAAGAAGAACTAGAACAAGAAAGGAATAAATATTGTTTTTGCCCACATTGTGGACATAAGCTGCCTGATTAAAGTTTTAACTTCACAGCAAACATCAATCCAACACTTCTTCCAGTTTATTTTTAATTTTGGCTTTACGAATGACTTGTATTGATTAAAAAAACTTGTGAAAGAGGTCTAGTCTTTATAAAAAATTAGCATAATTAATGGATTTAATTACGCTTAACTAAAAATAATGTTCGAAATTAATGTGATAAATGAATATATTAGCTATGTATAAGGGAAGCACATTATTAAATAATAAGAGTAAGTCATAATGAATAAAATATTTGTAATTTTAGGGATCACTTTTGCCGCAATTTTAAATACAAGTTGCGCGGTTGTGATGGCAAGTAAGCAACCTACAAAGAAAAATATAGAAATGTTAGCTGTGGGTATATCACGAAGCTTGGTGGTTGCTGAGTTAGGGGCACCGATTACATCTGAATACAAGAATGGTCAACGCCATGAAATTTATACCTTTACTCAAGGTTATTCTAAAGCAGCTAAAGTAGGTAGAGCATTTTTTCATGGCGCAGCCGATGTTGCGACTATGGGATTGTGGGAACTTATAGGAACACCAACGGAAACTGTAATGAACGGTCAAAAAACGTCTTATGAAATGATTTTTGATGAAAATGATCGTTTATTAACAGCTCAGTTATTAACTTTAGATGGAAATAGTGAGTCCAAAGCAAAGCAGGAGAAAGCTTTATCTAATGATAAATAGCTGAAGTCGAAAAGCTAAAAAAGAGGAAGCATTTGCTTCCTCTTTTCATTATTTAGGTTCTGCGGTCATCATGCCCATGCCAGCGATCCATTCTTGAATCGGTTCATAATAATGGATTTCAGCATCATATTCACCGTAGGCTGAAAGTGCTGCAAATGCTGCAATCCATGCTCTGATTTCCTGACCACCACGTCCACCATCACGACGAATTTCATCATTGGTCATTTGGGCCAAATAATTAAAATCTGCATTTTTAAAGCGTTGTAGTAAATCTTTATCCCACTCAGGGTTAAGCGGTAAGGCTGCTGATAAGTCACCCTCTGCCAAACGTTGACCGACTGCAATTACTTTGGATTGGCGATGCTCACGTGCCTCTGGTGTTGGATTACGACCAGCGATAAGAAACTCTTGCACTTCAGCTGGTGCGGTCTGAATTTGTGGTGTCGGAGGATCATGTGATAAGCCACCTGATCCAATAATTAAAATTCGTTCATCCAAGGTTTTAAGATATTCACCAATCACTTTACCCAGTTCAATGACCCGTTTGATTCGTGGCATAGGCGCAGCAGCGCCATTAATAAACACAGGAATCACGGGATAACGATCAAGTTGACCTTCACAAAGTAAGTCCAGTGGTTGAGTAAAACCATGATCGGCTTGCATACGGTATGAATAAGAAAGATCAACTCCATGATCTAAACAGTGCTCAATTAAGCCAAGTGCTTGATCTTCTGGCACATCTAATGGTGCTGGTCCATAGTTCCAGTCACCAGCGGCCTGTGCTCGAACACCTACGCAAAATGCAGGCATGAGGTCATAAAAGAAGCCATTAAAATGATCTGGGCCAAAGGAAATAATTAAAGTCGGATTATATGCTTTGACTTGATCGGCTAACTTTTGAAAAGTTGCTCGTGCTGAAGCCTCTATTTCTGGAGGGGGAGATGCAAAATCAAGTAACGGAGTGTGGGATACACAAATGAGTTTTATGGGCACTATTTTCTCTCAAAGCTACATTTGTTAATCATTGCAGCTTAAGTTTAAATGCCTGTGGAAATACAATATTTATCTTAGATCAAACCATAGTAAAAATATTCGTATTAGATTCATGTGTCTGTATTCTATTTTTTTAAGATATTGAAAAAATTTGATATATTTTATTTTTAGATTATTTAAAGCGGTGGATTGTAAAAAAGTTTAACTTGAAGCGATTGAGTATTTTAATGTAGTTAAGACCAAAGTTTTAAATTCATTTGCAACTTAAACATGACAATACGAGACAAGTAAAAGGAAGGTTAGTAAACCTGACACTACAACTTTAAGCGCTTGATTCAGGTTTTTAGCATGTTTAGTCTGCGCCAATAAATCAAAGAAGTCAGCTTTAAACTGTTGAGCTGAATTTAATTCAGGTACAAGATCGTGGTAGTTGGTGTCAAATCATTTGGTCATTTCAAGTGCTGCAACGTCGGTACAGTTTGATAAACGACCACGGCTAAATAAAATTTTTGATCGACTTGGTTGAGTTTAGATGCTTCATTGAAAACATCATTGAATAAAATAAAGCATGAAACAAACTAATTAATTTTATGATAAGATGATATTTATTCACTATTATAAATTTATTGGTTCTTTGCTCATGCTAGAAATTCGTCATTTGAAAACTTTAACTGCATTACGTGAGCACGGTTCATTGGTCGCTGCTGCTAATGATCTGTGTTTAACGCCTTCAGCTATTTCACATCAATTGAAAGAATTGGATCATTGGTATGGGGTAGAAGTGGTCAATCGTCGGAGTAGACCTGTCACATTTTCCAATGTCGGGCAACGTATACTTAAGCTTGCGGATGATGTCTTGCCACAAATTCAAATTACTCAAACAGACATTACTCGGATTGTGCATGGTCAGACGGGGCGAATTATTTTTTCATCTGAATGCCATAGTTGCTTTGATTGGCTCATGCCTTTATTGAATCAATATCGTCATATGTATCCTGATGTGGATCTCGACTTTGCTTCAGGTTTTGAATCAAATCCGCATGAACTTCTGCAAAATGCAGAATTTGATATGTTGATTACCGCTGACCCGATTGCCTTAAAAGGGATTGAGTATTTTCCTATTTTTGAATATGAATCCCGTTTGGTCTTATCCAATACACATCCTTTGGTGAGAGCAGAACGTATCACGGTACAGGAGTTGGCAGAAGAAACTTTGATCACCTATCCTGTAGATAAGCATCGTTTAGATATCATGGCTAAATTATTTATTCCTGCCAATATTTTGCCGAAGCATATTCGTACGACCGATTTAACCCAAATGTTGATTCAACTGGTTGCAAGTGGTCGTGGAATTGCAGCATTACCGGATTGGGTAGTGAATGAGTATGAGCAAAAAGGCTGGGTGATTTCGCGTCGTTTAGACTGCGTTTCATCTACAGGGTTACGCCGTACTTTATACGCAGGTTATCGAACAGAAGAGAAAGAAAAAAGTTATTTTGAGGGTTTTTTAAAGCAACTGACCAAGTTCTCTCAAAAGCGTAATCAATACTATTCTGCATAAAAGAATGGGTGATTCATTTAAACAATAAAAGTTAAAGCGGACAGATGTGTTGGATTCATAGACCCATCTGTTCTTTGTGTTTTTTCAATTAAGCAATTAATTACACGATATAAATTGACTAAAATGTGAAATATTTCACGTAATTTGCATATACAATTCCTGAGAAGATTTCTAAAATTCATCTGCACTTTTCCTTTCAATCAATTACATTTTTTTCGGGTTTGTTTATGTCTAAATCTGCACAGCCTTCACAAAAGCAACTTCTGTCGGTGATTCAGACACAAACTGCTATCGCGAAGCTGGGACTTGATTTGAATGCAGTGATGACATTGGTGGCTGAACAGGCTCAAAGTATTACTCAAGCGAAAGGTGCTGTGGTCGAGTTAGCCGAAGATGGCGATATGGTATACCGTGCTGTATCTGGCGGTGCATCGCATTTTTTGGGTTTGCGCTTGAAACTTCAAAATAGTTTATCTGGCTTATGTATTGCTCAAAATAAAACGTTGTACTGTCAAGATAGTGAGTGTGATGTACGAGTAGACCGTGAGGCTTGCCGTCGAGTCGGTTTGCGTTCTATGGCTGTTGTTCCATTGATTCATTGTGGTGAAGCGATCGGTGTGCTTAAAATTTATTCAGAACATGTGGATGCCTTTAAAACAGGAGATTTACAAATTTTGAGCTTAATGTCCGAGCTGATTGCCGCTGCAATGTATCATGCAACTAAGTTTGGTTCACAGGAGCTTTATAAACTCGCCACACAAGATAATTTAACGGGTTTAGCCAATCGTGCTTTATTTTTAGACTGTTTGCACCAAGGTGTGGAAAAAGCAAAAACGGAAAAGCGAGTATTGGGTATTCTCATGATTGATATGGATGGATTAAAACCAATCAATGATGAATTTGGGCATCGTATTGGTGATGCTGCTTTAAAAGAAATTGCTAAGCGAATTTTAAGCAATACTCGGCATAATGATTTGGTTGCACGTTTAGGTGGTGACGAGTTTGCGGTAATTTTAAGCTCCATAGCCAATCAAGAGCTGGCAAAATCAGCTATGAACCGTATAGCAGAAGCTTGTGGTTTACCTTTTGTATTTGAAAATATTCAATTAAGCATTGGCGCAAGTATTGGTTTGGCGGTTTATCCAGAAGATGCACAAAGTTTAGATCAATTATTGGAATGTGCAGACTTAAAAATGTATGAAAATAAAAGAGAAAAAAAGCATATTCATCTCAATGTTTGATGATTGTTAAAAGGGTGGATCAACAAACATGATATTTTCATCTTAGTGAGCTTATAGGCTCACTGGTTTTTAAGAATGACCAATAAAGAGTGTCAGTATACCTGCGGCAATTAAAGGGCCAACAGGAACACCGCGCAAGACAGCAACGCCAGCAACCGTACCAATCAGTAAGCCTGCAACCACATCGGGCTGATTGGTCATTAGTTTAACGCCACGTCCACCCAGCCATGCCACCAAAAGACCAATTGCGATTGCAAGTAAAGACTTCCAGCTCATAAATGATTTTAAAATGGCTTCACCTGGAATTTTGCCACTGGCGATGGGGGTGAGTACGCCAATGGTTAAAATAATAATGCCAATATTTAAACCATGTTGTTGCAAGTAAGGAAAAAACTCACTCAGTGGCGTAATTCGAAAAACAATCAATACGCCAGCAGCAATAGTGACAGCACTATTATGGCTAAAGATGCCACAAGCCAATAAAACCAAGAGTACGATGAGATTTAAATCTAAATTGGACATTACTTTTTGCAGGAGATGAGGAGAGATTATGTCTATTGTATAGGGTTTTAAACTTAGATTTACTTTAAAGCACTCGAACAATAAAATTAGTCTTCATTTCAGTATAGAATGCGCCTTTCATGCGAGTTAAAAGGGTCGTTTATGTTCTTGGAAAAGATGTTGCAGTCGCAAGGCTTTGGTTCACGCAAACATTGCCAACAGCTCATAAAAAATGGAGCGATTGCCATCCAAGGTGAGGTCATGACCAATGCAAAACATAAACTGGATCTGAATCATTTAAATTTTTCAGTCTATGGTGAACGTTTTGATTATCGTGAAAATGTTTATATTGCTTTAAACAAGCCACAAGATTATGAATGTTCACATCAGGCAACGCATCATTTTAGCGTATTTGATTTATTTGATGATGTATTGATGAACCGTGGTTTGCAATGTGTCGGTCGTTTGGATCAGGACACAAGCGGTCTTTTATTGTTGACAGATGATGGTCAATTTTTACAGGCCTTAACACATCCGAAAAAACACGTCGCGAAAGTATATCGAATGCAAACGGCCGATCCCGTAACCGAACAACAAATGCAGCAATTGAGACAGGGTGTTGAATTACGCAATGAATCGGGGAGTTTTGCCGCAACAGATGTGATGAAAATTGCAGAACACGAATTACAGATGACCATCCATCAAGGGGTTTATCATCAAGTTAAGCGAATGTTAGCGGCTGTGGGAAATAAAGTTGAACAATTGCATCGTCAGCAAATTGGCGCTTTAGAACTTCCAGATTTAGAACAAGGGAAGTGGATTTATCTGAGTCCAGAACAAGTGGAACTTGCCAAAACCCGTATGTCTATTTAAGGAAACAATGATAGGTTTGAAACTCATCATCTTTAATAAAGCCCATTTTTTCATAAAGTTGATGTGATTGATAATTGTTCTTTTCCGTTTGTAGGCTAATGCGCTGTGCATTTGCATGTCTTGCAAATAAAATTGCAGTATCAATTAGTTGTTTTGCTGAACCCTGGCGACGATACGTTGGGGTGACATAAACATCGTCTAAAATATAATAGGTTGAGCAAGCCACTGAAGAAAAGCCCATATACAGTAAAATAAAACCGGTCAAAACGTCATCTTTTACATGAATAAAAATAACACTTTCTTCATTTTGAAAGCGTTGTTTTAAAAATTGATAGGAAAGGTTTAAATTTGAAGATGCGCCGTAAAATTGTCGATACTCATCGAATAAAACAGCAAGTGGATGTAAATCCTCCAAAGTTGCACGTCTTACGATCATCTGACACTCCATGCTTTTTTATTTTCTTTGCATGAAGCATACCTAAGTTTTTATGAGATTTTTTTAAATTTTGTTTGTAAATGCAACACTGTTAAGTTTTGTCACTTTCACCCAAAATTGCATTTAATTCCTCAAATAAATCTAAATGATCGTCATCTAAAATAGATTCTTGATCGGTCATAGTAGATTGTTCTGTATCATTATTTAACGTATTTTGCTGTTGCTTTAATTTTCGAATTTTATTCAGCTGATCTAGGTCGATACTCTGATTTTCAATTGAAAAGGGGATGGATTTGGTTAAAACGACTTGCTTAAAAAAAAGTCGAACGGCTTGTGCAGGCGTAATCCCCAATTGCTTAAATACAGCAAAAGCATGCTTTTTTTCTTGGGAGTCAAGTCTTATCTGATAAACTTCTGTTTTTCTCATAATTTTTTGATTACATCTAATTACTTAACTTTTCAGCATTTATTTTAATCAAATCTAATGTAATTTCAATATTCATACACTATATTTACCAAAATAATTTGTAATGACAAGAATATTACAATGTCAGTTCAAAATGTGATGAAAATGCCATTTCCTGTAAAGTCATCGGATCATTGAAACGAATATGCTTTGCAAGCAGCTGAAGCGGTGCTGAAAAATCATCTTCCCTTTTGTGTTGCACCACTGGGTAGAATGGATCATTTTTTATTGCAATACCTAAACTGTTTAAATGAACGCGTAATTGATGCTGCTTTCCTGTAATCGGTTGCAGTTGATATTTGCCCCAAACGGTATTGTGTTCGAGTAAATCAATTTCTGTTTCACTATTTACAGTTCCATCCACCACTTGCATAGTATAGAACGGTTCACCTTTTTGCATTCTTAAGCGTGTATAGCAAGGAAATATTAAATCTGCATGAAAAGGTGCGATGGCATGATAGGTTTTTTGAACCTCACGCAGTGCAAACATCTGTTGGTAGATTGCTCGTGTGGCGACTTGTTTAGAGAATAAGACCACACCCGCCGTTTCACGATCTAGGCGGTGAATGGGCGTTAAAAACTCATTGCCTGTTTGTTTTTTTAGACGAACCAAAAGCGTTTCTTGGACGTATTGACCTGTTGGGCTAATGGTTAAAAAATGTGGTTTATCGATTACTAATAAATGTTCATTTTCAAATAAAATTTCATGCTCAAAGGGAACATGGATTTCATGGGCTAAAAAACGATAGTAAAACACATGACTATTTTCAATATAGGGCGAGTTACAGTTTAAAATATTGCCCAGAGCATCATAAATTAAATGACTGTTAAAACGTTGTTGCCATTCATTTGCGGCAATATGTGGAAATTGCTGACAGAGATATTGATAGAGACTTTCAGGTGTAGGCAAAATTTGAGGCAAAAACACTTTGCTTGCACTTACGCCATTGAGCATGGGTGGGATAAATTCAGTCTGAGTCATGTGGTGTATCGTGCGTATTAATCAATAAAAAATTACAATGAAATGTAGGAAAAGTTACACATTTAGAAGTGCGAGCATGGGCAATAAAGCGGTGCGGTGCTATCATAATTGTTCTTTTGAGTTTTGTCGTGAGTAATATGCAGTATTCATTTAATTTTAACCTAAACAATGAAGACGATACCCAAAATCTAGCACAGGTTTTGGCACAGCATTTTACCACGGGTGTGGTTTATTTAATTGGTGATTTAGGCGCAGGCAAGACCACGCTGACACGTTATTTTTTGCAAAGTTTAGGGCATAAAGGCGCGGTTAAAAGCCCCACTTATACTTTGGTTGAACCTTACACGATTCAAGCTAAAGATATTTTTCATTTTGATTTATATCGCGTAAATGATCCTTATGAACTTGAACTGATGGGAATTCGTGATTATTTAGAAATGCCTGATGCACTATTTTTATTTGAGTGGCCATCCAAAGGTGGCGATGAAATTCCGCAACCAGATCTGATTATTAATATTGAAAAATCTGAAGATGAGTTGACGCGTACAGCGCATTTAAGTTTTTCATCAGCAGTCCTCAAACTAGCATTAGAGAGTCAATTGAACAATGCGTGATGATTTAAGTGAACGTCGTATTCATACCCTTAATCCTGCGCTGGCGAACCAAATTGCCGCAGGTGAGGTGATTGAACGTCCTGCGTCAGTGGTGAAAGAGTTATTAGAAAACTCAATTGATGCTGGTGCGACAGAACTGATTATTCGTGTTGAGCAAGGTGGCAGCACCTTAATTGAAATTATTGACAATGGTCATGGTGTACATCCTGAGGATTTAGCCTTAGCTGTTATGCGGCATGCCACCAGTAAAATTCAAACTGCGGATGATTTACAAGCCATTATGAGCTTGGGTTTTCGTGGTGAGGCATTGGCTTCCATTGCCGCCGTGTCACGTTTAACCTTAACCAGTAGTCAAAAGGATGACGGTATTGGTTATCAAGTTGAAGTGAATGGTACGGCTTTTGATCATCAAGAGATTCAAGCCGTAGCGACTCAACAAGGAACACACATTCGTGTGCAAGACCTTTTTTTTAATGTACCTGCTCGGCGTAAATTTTTAAAAAAGCAGGGCACTGAGTTTGGTCATATTGAAGAAATCGTTCGTCGTTTAGCGTTGACGCATTTTAATATTCGCTTTGTGCTCGAACATAACAATAATATTCGTTTGAACTTACCCATTGCCGATAGTGGTGAATTACGTTTTCAACGTGTTCAGCAATTATTAGGTCGAGCATTTACCGAAAATGCCTATTGGATTGATGCTGATAGTATCAGTATGCGTTTATCTGGATGGTTAGGTCATCCATCCGATGCACGAGGGCAAGCGGATTTACAGTATGTCTATGTCAATGGACGGATTGTGAAGGATAAAACCATTTCACATGCACTACGTATGGCTTACGATGGTATTTTGCATGGACATCAACATGCTGCATATTTACTTTTTTTAGAAGTCGATCCTGAAAATATTGATGTTAATGTACACCCCACCAAACATGAAATTCGTTTCTTAAATCAACGTGAAGTACATGAGTTTGTCCGTCATTATGCCAAAGAGACACTGGCTCAATTTCAAACGGCAAGTATTGATTTAGCGCAAGCGATGAAAGTGCAAGATGAGGTTGTTCATGCTCAAGCGCAACATCCACGTTATCAGGAACAGTTTCAATTGCATCGTTCTGTTGAGATTCAACAGCCTGTGATGTCAGTTGAGTCATCGACTGAATTATTAACGGATTTTCATGCCAGCAGCCCACAAACGGTGCAATATTCAGCAGCATCTTCGCAAAGCAGTTATGTAGGCTCACAGCAGGTCAATAATGCCCTGAAAAGCTATCTATCCCCGTTGCGAGATGGCGTAACAGCAAATACTGCCGATATAGAATTGAACCAGTTTGAGCAAAATTCAGCAGTCAAGGTGGATGAGCATCCTTTGGGGATCGCAATTGCACAATTGCATGGCATTTATATTCTTGCGCAGAATATTGAGGGCTTAATTATTGTGGATATGCATGCTGCACATGAGCGTATTGTGTTGCAACAAATGAAAGCTGCGTGGGATAAACCTGAATTTTGGACATCACAGCAATTGCTTATTCCTAAAGTGATTAGCATTAGCCGTATGCAAGCTATGCGTGTTGATGATTTAAAAGATCAGCTTGCACGCTTAGGTCTTGAAATGGATCAATATGGCGATGAACAGGTGATTGTACGCGGTGTGCCGGCTATTTTACATAAAGCCAATTTTGAATCTTTAGTACCTGAATTACTCAATGATTTAGATCCAAATGATGAAGCTCAAGGTTTATTACAAAAACGTGATCAAATCTTAGCGGGCATGGCATGTCATGGTGCAGTCCGTGCCCATCGAATCCTTAGCCTTTCAGAAATGAATGCTTTGCTACGTCAAATGGAACAAACCGAATTTGCCAGTCAGTGTAATCATGGACGTCCAACTTGGCGTGCATTTCCACTTTCACAGTTAGATAAACTTTTTGCTCGAGGAGAGTAGTTGTACATGTCAAATCAATTGCCGGTCATCAATTTAATGGGACCAACTGCAAGTGGTAAAACCGCTTTGGCATGTGAGCTTTATGAGCAAGGTCATTTTGAGCTCATATCTGTCGATTCTGCGCTTGTTTATCAAGATATGGATATTGGTACAGCAAAGCCGACAAAAGAAGAGCAGGCGCGCTATCCACATCATTTGATCGATATTATTACTCCTTTGGAAGTTTATTCAGCAGCAAACTTTGTCGAAGATGCTTGTGTGCTGATTGACGACATGCATGCACGTGGAAAAACCCCGATTTTAGTCGGAGGAACGATGCTGTATTTCAAGGCTTTGTTAGAGGGCTTGTCGAGTAATTTACCCAGTGCAGATTATGCGGTTCGCGCTGAAATTGAAGCTCAAGCGGAACAACAGGGCTGGGATGCAGTTTATGCCGAATTATGTAGCGTAGATGCATTGGCAGGTGAGAAATTTAAGATCAGCGATAAACAGCGAATTATCCGTGCATTAGAGGTTTTTAAACTCACTGGGCAGCCGATTACAAAACTACAAGCTGAACAACCAAAAAATGTACCATATCGCTACACTTTTCATAATCATGCTTTATTGCCAGATCGTGTAGAATTGCATAAACGTATTGAAAAACGTCTTAAAACTATGTGGGATATCGGATTTTTACATGAAGTAGAAGTACTGATTGAAAAATACGATTTGAATGATAATTTACCCTCAATGCGTTCCGTCGGTTATCGTCAAGCTATAGAATTTATACAAAAAAGTGACCAAAGTAATGAAAAACGACAAGAAATGGAGGATAAGTCTTTATTTGCGACACGACAACTTGCAAAACGTCAATATACTTGGTTAAGATCTTTGCAAGAGTCGCATAATTTTAAAACATATTTGACGATAAAGCAGGCTCAAGAAGACTTGCGAAACTGTTACGGATAAAGCAAAATTTAGTAACTATCTTTTTTATAATTTTTAATTGAAAAATAGAGATAGTTTTTGCGCTGATTTTTAAATTTTTTGGAGTTATAACATGTCTAAAGGTCAAACTTTACAAGATCCGTTCTTGAATTCTCTCCGTAAGGAACGTATCCCTGTTTCTATCTTCCTTGTGAACGGTATTAAATTACAAGGTCATATTGAATCTTTTGACCAATATGTAGTTTTATTAAAAAATACGGTAAGCCAAATGGTTTACAAACATGCAATTTCTACAGTTGTTCCTGCACGTAATCCACGTCCTGCTGGTGCTCCTGCTGGCGCTCAAGGCGCTGGTGGCTTCGGTGGTGCTCAACCTGGTCAAGGCGGCTTTGGTGGTCAAGCTGGTGGCGGCTTTGGCGGTCAACAAGGCGGCTTCGGCGGTCAAGGTGGCTTCGGCGGTCAAGGCGGCTTCGGTGGTCAAGGCGGCTTCGGCGGTCAACAAGGCGGCTTCGGCGGTCAAGGTGGCTTCGGCGGTCAACAAGGTGGCTTCGGCGGTCAGCAAGGCGGCTTTGGTGGTCAGTCAAATACTGGTTTTGACGCTGAAACTAAATTTGAAGACTCTCAAGAAGACGAAAATAATCGTTAATTGTTGATTCTTAAAAACCTCTCCTCGTGAGAGGTTTTTTTTGTGAAAAATTTATATTTTTACATCAAATAAATAGATGTAATTATTTTAAAACAAGATTTAAAGTAGCTGTAAAACTCGGTTGAAATAGCAATCATAAAATAGATTTATTTATGTAATAAAAAACCAGCTGCTGATAGCAACTGGTTCTTTATTAATAATAAATAAGTTGAGATTATTTACTTTTTTTACGATCAAGATTTGGATCTTTTATCTCTACAAAGGCATTACTGCGAATTTCACGTAACCAACTATCTAACTCTGAATCAAATTGACGTTCACCTAAAATTTGACGAGCCATACGTTCTTGATATTCGTGGGTCATATCTTGTTGACGAGTATCTGTCACTTGAAGAATGTGCCAACCAAATTGGGTTTGGAATGGTTCACTGGTTTGACCGACAGGCGTGCTCTTCATACGTGCTTCAAATTCAGGAACCATGACACCAGGGCTTACCCAGCCTAAGTTACCACTATCGCGTGCAGAACCAGGATCATTGGAGAAGGTGGATGCAAGTACTGCAAAATCTTCACCCGCTTTTAAACGGTTATAAATGCTATTGATCTGCTGTTTTGCATTGTCTGGGCTGACCACTTCCGAGGGTTGAATCAAAATATGGCGTGTTTTATATTGAGACACAATCGCTTTTTGATCTGCACCTTTACGATCGACTAGTTTTAAAACATGTATACCGTCACGTACAGGAATTAAATCCGTTGTTTGACCCACTTCTAGGGGGGTTACACGTGCTGCAAGTTCGCTTGGAATTTCAGATAGATTACGAAAGCCCATATCGGCACTTTCAACTTTTACGCCATTGGCTGTAAATTTTTTATCAATTGCAGCAACATCATTACTCTCTTTTAATGCGGCTTTAACTTGTGCGGCAACCTTTTCAATATTTTTTTCACCCGAAACACGTACATGTAATACGTGAACTTGATTGCCTAATGCCGCTTGACCTTGTGGGGTTTTTAAGAAGTTTTCAACGTCTTGGTCACTAATTTTAATTCGTGACATCACCATTTGCTGACGTAAACGATTGATCGCTAAATCTTCTGCAATACGATTGCGCAGAGATTCATACGTTCCCGGTGCAATAGCATCTAGTTTTTGTTGAAAAGCTTCTAGACTTTGACTTCCAGACTGGTTTGCAACTTTCATGACTGCTTCATTTAAGCTTTTTTCATCAGCTTTAATGTTGTAGCGTTTAACTTGTTCAAGTTGTGCTTGGCGAATAATAAGTTGATCAAGTGCTTGCTGCTGCAAATATTGCTCTGGTGGGACTGGTTTTTTTTGCGCTTCAAGTTGATGCTTGATTTCCGCAATGTTTTGTTCTAAATCGCTTTTTAGAATGACACTGTTATCTACTACAGCAACAACCTCATTTTTTGATTGTGCGAAAGTAGTCATTGATGAAGATAAGGCTACAGCAAGCGCAGTCGCTTTAAAAAAATGTTTTAACTGGATTGTCTTCATTAACGTTGTGTCCAAGATTGATTAATATTATTGAAACCTAGAATACGATTCTCTAGTAATGATGAAAGCTTGTTATTGAAACCACCTAAGCCTTTGAGGCTAATTTCAGCCATGATGGCACGTTTAGCGTTCACACCATCTTCATTTACATTGTCTAGGTCGTTGTAGTAAGAACGTCCATACACTGAAACTCCCCAACAACACGACTCATAATTGACACCGAGTAAATATTCACGTGCCACGTTATTTTCGATATCGTATTGGGCATGACCCATAATGCGCCAGTTATTTGATACTGGCTGAATGAAAGATGCCACCACTTGATCATACTGATTTTGTCGGTTTGGAATATCTTTACGATAGAAGTAACCGACATTATAAAGATTGCCTTTATCGCCAGTGTAATAAAGCTGTAAATCACGTTGAGCATTGTCACCATTCGACATCCAAGCCGAGTTTGCACCAATACTAAACTTTTGTGAAAGTTGGCTAGAAACACTTAAAACAGGACCTGTATGATGCTCAGTATCAAACTCATCTGCAACATTATCTAAGCTAACGCGACGATCTTCAAAATAATAACTTTGACCAATACCGGCTTTTAAGCGCTCTAAACCAATTTCATCAAATAGGCTGTAGCTTAAACCAAGTGTTAAAAAGTTATTGTCTTCTAAACGGTCATGTCCATAGAAACGGCGTGCACTAAATAATTGATCATAATTGATAGAAGCGGTTGCTGAGTCAAAGTTCGGATGACCTGTTTGGTTTCTATAGGGTGCGTAAGCGTAAAATGCGCGTGGAGTAAGGGTTTGTAGGTACTTACCATCTTTTTCAAAGGTTAAACCCGTATCTAGAGTGAATTGCGGTACAGTGACTGATTGCTTTTCATCTGAAGAATTGGTGTTTTGGTTGCTATTGATGGTGTCTTGGTCGTAGAAAGTATTTACATTACGAATGGATACTTCCGGAATGACAAATGACCACGGGTTACGGTAATTATAACGCACAGCAAAGTCATTATAGATACGAGTACCACTTGGTTCGAAGGTGGTACTTGTTCCATTGCTTAAGTCGCTGATCTCTTTTTTGAAGTAAGCGGTATCGTGATTAAACTCGTATTGTAAACCTAGTGGATTCCCTGTTTTATAATTTAGCAGGAACTGTGGTAAACGTGCGTAAGGACGGTCTTTATCAGAAACGGTTTTGTCCAAGGTTTGAAAGTTTTCAACCTTTAACTGGGCTTTTAAGCCGGGAATACCATTTTTATAGTTAAGTTCCCATGCACGACGTAAGTTTAAGTCGGTTTTAGAGTTTGGATTGTTGTTTAAATCAGTAAAATAATCTTTATCTGAAGCGTAGTTATAATCTAGGTTTGTAGAGAACTGTTCATTGATTTGCCAGTTATGCAGTAAATGTAAATCTTTACGGTCTTGGTCATCATACTTCTCATCAGAAGCTAAATAACCGCCCCAAATCATACCTGAGCCGAAGTTTTCAGTTAAATAACGGAATTCACCTTCAAGCATTGGCCCACGATCAGCAATATAGCGTGGCGTCACTGTAGCATCGTAATTGGGTGCCAAATTTAAATAAACAGGTACAGCAAGTTCTATACCACCATCATTGGTGAAGCCAAAACTTGGGCTTAAAATACCCGTCGTGCGGCGGTCATCAATCGGGAAGTTAAAGTAGGGAACAGCTAAAATGGGAACATCTTTAACATAAAGCTTGGTTCCGCGAGTTTCTCCGCGACCTGTTTCTTGATTCAAGGTAATTTTGTTGGCTTGGATTTTCCAAGTTGGTGTTTCATCTGGTGGACATGTGCTGTAAGTCGCATTGTTCATGACCACAATATTTTCAGAGGTGCGGGAAATTTTTTCCGCGCGACCATGTGCATGTTGTTGTTCTGAAATATAGAAGCTGTTATTTAAATCGCCTTGCTGCGTTTTTAGATTGTAATTGATTTGATCACTTTGGGCGAGCAAACCCGCTTGAGCCATTTGAACACGGCCTTCAGCATTGGCAAAGGTTTGGGTTTTATCAATGGTGATTTTATCGGCACGAATTTGACGACCATCTTGGTCAATCATTACGTTGCCTTCAAGTACGGAGTCACCATTTGGATCATAATGCCCATAATCAGCGGTTACCACTGAAGTCGCTTCAGCAGCACCTACCGCTTTCGTCTCGGGACTAACCGGGGTGATCCAAGCACCTTGACAATAAGCTGAGCTTAAGTACTGTCCTTGCCGTTGCTTGGCTTCGGGGACTGACTTATCAACGTAGTATTGTTCAAAAAACTGTTGTCCAGGATAAGCTTCTTTAATGCTGTCCTTCATTTTTTGATTGTTGACAGTCGAAGCTGGAAGTGTGGACTCAGCATAGCTTGAAATCGAGCTGCCACATAAAAGGGTCAAGATAGCAGTCGCTAAAGGATTAAATTTGAACTGATGCTTCATTTGTCTCATTAACCAAGTATGCTTAATCGCAATTAATTATTCTCGCATCATAGAGAAAAAGTTGATAAGTGGCTACACTTAGTACTTTAAAAACTCAGCCTGTTTTAGAATTTATCGCAAATGAAAACACAACGTGAACAAATCATACATACATGGATTACATCTGTACTTGATTCAGATCAATTTGAAATTAATTTTTTGCCAGGCGATGCAAGCTTCCGTCGTTATGCACGAATCAAGTTGAATAATAAAACATTTATGCTTATGGATGCACCACCAGAAAAAGAAGATTGTGTACCTTTTGTGACGATTGACCAGTTTTTCGATACGCATGGTGTTCGTGTGCCGCATATCGTTGCAAAAGATTTACAGCAAGGTTTTTTATTACTTGAAGATTTTGGCGATGTTTTACTCTCAACCTTGCTGAATGATGACACTGTTGATGCCTATTATGCGCAAAGTTTTAAACAGTTAATCGAATTGCAAGCGATTGATGGTGTGAAAAAATTTCCTGAATATTCGTATGAAAAATTGCTCAGTGAAATGCAATTATTGACGGATTGGATGCTGCCATCACTACACATTGAGCCAAGTAAAGAAGAGCAGGCGTTAATTAAACGAACCTTTGCAATTTTGGCCAATGCTGCATTAGCGCAACCACAAGTGATCGTGCATCGCGATTTTCATAGCCGTAATTTGATGAAAATTGAAGGTGAAACGGAACTTGGGGTGATTGATTTCCAAGATGCTGTGATTGGTGCGGATACTTACGATCTAATTTCCATTACCCGTGACGCTTATGTGCAGTGGAATGCCGATCAAGTTTATGCATGGTTTAAAGTTTTCTATGATTTGTTGCCTGAAACTGCAAAACAAGACCGTGATTTTGAAAAATTTAAGCGTGATGCTGATTTAATGGCAATTCAACGGCACATTAAAATTTTAGGTATTTTTGTGCGTTTATTTGAGCGTGATGGAAAAACCGGTTATCTCAAAGATTTACCGCGTGTGATGTGGTATTTACTTGAAGAAAGCAAGCCGTATGCAGAATTACAACCATTTATGCAGTTTATTCACGCTAAAGTAATGCCGAAATTTGAAGCCAAATACGGTATTTACGAGGTTGCTGCATAATGAAAGCCATGATTTTAGCTGCGGGTCTAGGCAACCGCATGCGTCCACTGACTTTATACAAGCCCAAACCATTGCTTGAAGTTGGTGGTAAGCCATTGATTGTATGGCATATAAAAAAACTAAAAGAAATTGGTGTGACTGAAATAGTCATTAATTCGGCATGGTTAGCAGATGTTCTGATTGGTGCTTTGGGTGATGGTTCACAGTTTGGCGTACAGATTCGCTGGACACGTGAGGATGAAGGGTTGGAAACCGCTGGTGGTATTATTAATGCCTTACCCTTGCTTGGAACAGAACCTTTTATATTGGTAAATGGTGATGTCTGGACCACTTTTGATTTTAGTTCTTTACTTGATGTAAATCTTGAAAATGATCTTGCTCATCTGGTCTTTGTGAGTAACCCTGAACAGCATCCGAATGGCGATTTTACCCTTGTAGAAGGGCGAGCGTATACTTTCGATCAAAATCAACAGGGTGAAAATTTAACCTTTAGTGGGGTTTCCGTCATTCATCCTAAAATGTTTGATGGTTTGGAAAATGGCAAACGACCACTTGCACCTTTATTAAAAAATGCCATGTTGGATGGAAAAATTTCAGCAGAAAAAATGCAAGCAGCTTGGGTTGATGTTGGCACACCTGAACGATTAAGTGACCTAGATCTACAGATTCGTCAAGGGATGTACGCTTAAGTGCATAATCACTAGGCGTTAACTAGTGTTCCACGGCTTAGAAATCGGTATACTTCAGTTTAATTTTATTGAGATGTCTTCTTTATGCATCCTTTTTTTCAAGACTTAAAGCAAGGTAGTCAAAAGCTTGGCTTAGATTTGAGTGAAGAAGCATTAAATTTATTGCTGAAGTATCAAGATGCACTTGTGCTGTGGAACAAAGCTTATAATTTAACAGCGATTCGTGATCCTAAAGAAATGTTGGTGAAACATTTGCTTGATAGTCTGAGTATTTTAAAAGACTTACCACAAGGTCGTTTGCTTGACATTGGTACAGGTGGTGGTATGCCGGGCATGATCATTGCTTTGTGTCAGCCAGAACGCGAATGTGTTTTACTCGATTCAAATGGCAAAAAAATTCGTTTCTTGAAGCAATTTATTGCTGATTTAAAACTAAAAAATGTAATTGCAGTGCAAACACGTGTAGAAAATACAGACAGTATCAATGATTTGGGACAATTTGATGTCATTACCAGTCGCGCCTTTGCATCCTTAATTGACTTTGTTGCTGCATCGAAACCGTATATGCATGAGCACAGTATCATTGCTTCAATGAAAGGCTTAATTCCTGAAGAAGAAGTTGCAGTCATTAAGCAAGAATTTAGCTGTGACATCGTTGCATTAACGGTTCCGCGCTTAGATGAACAGCGTCATCTACTTTTGTTAAAACGTATTTAATTATTTTTGAAGGGTTGGGGTTACCATGGCACAAATTATTGCGATTGCGAACCAAAAAGGTGGTGTAGGCAAAACCACAACCGCAGTAAATTTGGCAGCATCGTTAGCTGTGTTAAAGAAGCGCGTTTTACTTGTGGACATGGATTCACAGGGAAATGCCACGATGGGATCTGGTATCCAAAAAAATGATCTTTTATATTCAGTTACGGATGTTTTGTTGGGCGAAGTTCCGATTGAAACAGCCATTACCAAAGCTGAAGTGGGTTATAAAGTTTTAGGTGCAAATCGTGATTTAGCTGGTGTGGAACTTGCGATTGCGGAACAAGATGGTCGTGAGTTTATTCTGCGTGAAGCATTAAAAGAAATAGATCATTCTTTTGATTATATTATTGTCGACTGTGCGCCTAGTCTAAGCTTAATTACGGTCAATGCTTTGGCTGCGGTGCAGGGTGTGCTTATTCCAATGCAATGTGAATATTATGCACTGGAAGGTTTAGCTGATTTGACTCAAACCATTGATCGTATTCAACAAGCACTGAATCCTGACTTGAAAATTATAGGTGTGCTGCGCACCATGTATGATGCACGAAATGCATTGACGCGTGATGTTTCCGAAGAGCTTGAACAATACTTTGGCAAGAAACTGTATGACACCGTCATTCCGCGTAATGTACGCTTAGCAGAAGCACCTGCACATGGTTTACCGATTATTTTCTTTGAAAAAAGTTCAAAAGGTGCAGTTGCTTACTTAAATTTAGCAGCTGAAATGGTAAAAAAAAGTAAAGTACAAAAAGGAATTACAGCATGACCATAAAAAAACGAGGTTTGGCTAAAGGTCGTGGTTTGGATGCCTTGCTTGGTTCAATCCAAAAAGAAAAACTACAAATGGAAGCTCAGGCTTTAGATCATGGTCAGTTAAAACAAATTAATGTTCATTTGCTGACCCGTGGTGAATATCAACCTCGACGTTTTATTCATGAGCACGATCTTCAAGAGCTTGCTGCTTCAATTGAAAAACATGGTGTGATGCAGCCGATTGTCATCCGTCCAATCGATGATGAAAAATTTCCTTATGAAATTATTGCTGGTGAGCGCCGCTGGCGAGCTGCACAACTTGCGGGTTTAACTGAAATTCCTGCGATTGTGCGTGATTTAACCGATCAAGTTGCGATTGCTTTAGCATTGATTGAAAACATTCAACGTCAAGATTTGAATCCAATTGATCAAGCAATGGCGTTACAGCGCTTTCATGAAGAATTTGGCTTAAGTCACCAAGAAATTGCCGATACCGTCGGCAAAGCACGGACGACAATCAGTAATTTATTGCGTTTACTGTCCTTGGCAGAATCGGTCAAAGATTTTATGCAGCAAGGTTTGCTTGATATGGGGCATGCCCGTGCAATTTTAACTTTAAAAGCCAAAGATCAGCTTAAAGTTGCAGAACATGTGATTGAAAAAAGTTTATCTGTGCGTCAAACAGAGCAATTGGTGCGTGATTTGAATGCACCGAAACAAGAAAAAGCCAAAGCAGACGTTGCACCAGATATTCAACAATTAACACAACGTTTAGCAGAACGTTTTAGTGCAGATGTAAAGATTGATCATAATAAGCAAGGTAAAGGGAAGTTAGTCATTCAATATCATTCTTTGGATGAATTGGATGGCATTCTAAATATTTGTTTCGCAGAATAATTTTTTATTTTATTGGGGAAATACATGTGGGAATTAGTCAAAGCAGGTGGGTGGTTAATGCTGCCCCTTGTTTTATGCTCGATTTTTACTGTTGCAATTACAATTGAACGCATGATTCGGTTAAAAAAATCGCTGATTTTGCCAAAAGCATTGTTACTGAATCAGACTCAAAATGCACATGCGGTCATGCAGCACTTACAACAAGATGAAGCATTAAAGGGCAGTACCTTGGGGCGTATTTTTACTGCTGGCTATCAAAGTAAAAATCAAAATGAACAATATGCTCGTGCGCAAATGGAAGTCACGGCTTCTCAAGAAATTGGCTATTTGGAAAAAAATATCAATTTCTTGGGTACATTAAGTGCTGTAGCGCCACTTTTAGGTTTGTTGGGTACAGTTTTGGGTATTATTGAATCTTTTCTAGTGATCGATCTAGGCACTAATAGTAATCCAACACTGATGATTCCGGGTATCTCAAAAGCCTTGATTACCACCGCAGCGGGGATGTTTATTGCAATTCCAGCATTATTTGCTTATCGTTATTTTCAGCGTTTAGTGCAAGAATATGTTGCCGAGCTTGAGCAACAATCGACATTATTTCATGCGGCTCTTTTCTATCAAAATTCTACAGTTGAAGAACAAGATCTTAGAAAAGCAGGTTAGGGTGAGAAATGAAATTCAAACGCACACAAGTTGAAGATATTCACATTAACCTGACACCCATGATTGACTGTTTATTGTTTATCTTGGTTTTCTTATTGTTATCAACCACATTTAACCAATTTAGCCGTATGAATTTAACCTTGCCCGATGCGCAAGGTGTTCCGCCTAAACAATATGAACATAAAATTGAAGTGGTTGTTGATGCTTCAGGGCATTATTCAATTAATGGACAATCGATCGCGAGTAAAGATGTTGTTGATTTAAATACTGCAATTAAACAGATTTCTAATGAACGTCGTGATTTAATGTTTGTGATTGCTGCCGATGCTAAAGCCACACATCAAGATGTAATTCGTGTGATGGATGTTGCGGGTCAGCTCGGGTTTGTTAATATCAATATTAGTACTAAAGTTCCGTCTAGAGGTTATTAGTGAAGCAAGATTTTAAAGTCTATCTACGTCTTTTGGGCTATTTAAAGCCTTTTTGGGGTATAGCGATATTAGTTTTTGTCGGTTTTGCAATTAGTGCAGCAACAGAAGTATCTATTGCAAAATTATTAGAAAAAATCATTACCGCAATCCAACATAGAGATCAGGGCTTTACTTCTATATTTCCTTTTTTAGTGGTCTTATTGATGTTTTTCCGTGGCGTAGGCTCCTTTATTGGGGGCTATTTCACGGCAGTTATCTCACGGAATTTAGTCTTTAATATCCGTCAGGAAGTTTTTGGTAAGTTACTTAGACTGCCATCTCAGTATTATTTAGATAATACCAGCGGTCATATCACCGCTAAAATTATGTATAACGTGGAGCAATTAACTGCCGCTTCATCAGAATCACTTAAAACCATTGTGCAACAAGGTTTGATTACCATTGGGTTGTTAGGGTATTTGTTGTATAGCAATTGGCGACTTACTCTTATTATTCTGATTTTTGCTCCGTTGATGGGTTTCTTGATTCGTAAAGCGTCGAAACGGATGCGGATATTGTCCATACAAGTTCAAGACACCATGGGTGATGTCAACCATGTGGTGCAAGAAACAGTTAATGGTAATTTGGTGGTTAAAGGTTTTGGCGGCCAAGAGTATGAGCAAACTCGTTTTAAAGATCACTCGCTTAAAAACTTAAAACGTGGTTTGAAAATGGTGGTGGTGCAGCAGCTCAATAGCCCTGTTGTGCAATTCATTATGTCAATTGCCATGGGTATTATTATTTGGATTGCGTTACGACCAGAAATTTTACGTGATACCAGTGCTGGTGAATTCGTTGCTTACATTACAGCAGCGGGTATGTTAAGCAAACCAATCAAAGCATTAACAGATGTCAATGAAAAATTACAACGTGGTATGGCAGCAGCGCATTCAGTTTTTGAATTACTCGACTTGCCTGAAGAGCAAAATACAGGGACGTTAACACCTGTGCTTAAAGGTAATATTCAATTGCAAAATGTGAATTTAATTTATGCAGATGGCCATCAAGCGATTCATGATTTTAATTTAAATGTTAAGGCGGGAGAAACGGTTGCTCTGGTTGGGCGTTCAGGTGCGGGTAAAACGTCCTTAGTCAATCTACTGGTGCGTTTTCAAGAGACCAGCTCTGGTCATATTTATTTAGATCAGTACGATATTCAAGATATAGACTTGAACTCTTTGAGAACCCAAGTTGCGATGGTGAATCAGCAAGTGGTGCTATTTAATCGTACTGTTCGTGACAATATTGCTTATGGACAGCTCGAAGGTGCAACCGATGCAGATGTTATTGCCGCAGCGAAAGCGGCTTATGCGCATGACTTTATTATGGCTTTACCGCAAGGCTACGATACACCACTGGGTGCACAAGGTTTGAACTTGTCAGGTGGGCAACGTCAGCGTATTGCTATTGCACGTGCTATTTTGAAAAATGCACCCATTTTGATTCTGGATGAAGCCACCAGTGCTCTTGACAACGAATCGGAATACTATATTCAACAGGCTTTTGATGCTGCCATGCAGGATCGCACGACCATCGTGATCGCGCATCGTCTATCGACCATTGAAAATGCTGATCTTATTGTGGTGATGGATAAAGGTAGAATTGTTGAGCAAGGTACGCATGCGGAATTAATTGCTAAGCGCGGCGCTTATCACCAATTGCATCAGCGTAATTTTGAGGAAAATTGATTTATGTCAATTGCACAATTGATTCAAGATGCTTGGAATAAACAAGCGAAGTGGTTAATTGTGCTTAGACCTTTGGCATGGCTTTATCGTGGTGGTTTTTTATTGAATAAAAAACTGTACCAAATGGGCATTAAATCAAGTTATCAAGCAGCCGTACCTGTAATGGTGATTGGAAATATTACCGTGGGCGGGAGTGGTAAAACACCATTACTGATTCAACTGGTCAGCTATCTACAAAATAAAAATATTCGTGTTGGTGTGATTAGCCGTGGTTATGGTGGAAAAGGGCCGTTTCCAGCCTATGTTGATTTGGAATCTGTGCCAGATGTAGTCGGTGATGAACCTTGTTTGATTGTGCAGTCAACCGGTGTTCCTATGGTGGTGGGTTCAAATCGACAACAGAGTATTGAGTATCTATTATCCGAACATGATTTGGACTTGATTATTAGTGATGATGGTTTGCAACATTTGGCTTTACAGCGTCAAATTGAGTGGATTGTATTGGATCAAAATCGTGGTTTAGGTAATCAGAAATTATTACCTGAAGGCTATTTAAGAGAACCCGTCAGTCGGTTAAATACAGGAACCGTAATTGAGCATGCAGCAAGTCCTAAAACGGCTTTAAACATGCATTTAGAGGTAAATACTCCCTATTTACTCAATGCAATCGAAGCTAAAATTTTTAATCCTGCCAATAATTTCTATGCTGTCGTCGGGATTGGTTTTCCGCAACGTTTTTATAAAACTTTAGATTCTATCGGTATTCATCAATTTCAATGTCATGAATTTCCAGATCATTATGATTATGAAATCACAGATCTGCAATTTGAAGATAGCAATCCAATTATTACCACTGAAAAAGATGCAGTGAAAATTTTGCCTTTATTAAAGCAAAATCCAGATTTTAAACGGGAAATTTGGGTCGTTCCTGTTGAAGCAGTACTTTCACCTCAGTGTTATGAAATTTTACATCAGCAATTACAGCAAGTCGGTATTCAAATTTCTTAAGGTTCATCATTTATGAAACATATTGTTATTCCTGCACGTTTTGCAAGTTCACGTTTACCGGGTAAGCCATTATTAGAAATACATGGTCGTCCAATGATTTTACGTGTGGTTGATCAAGCAAAAAAAGTCGCGGGTTTTGATGATTTATGTGTTGCTACCGATGATGAGCGTATTACTGAAGTTTGTCGTGCTGAAGGCGTTGATGTTGTGCTGACCCATGCAGATCATCCATCGGGAACAGATCGATTAAGTGAAGTTGCTCGAATTAAAGGTTGGGCAAGTGAAGATATTGTGGTTAATGTGCAGGGCGATGAACCTTTACTTCCAGCACAATTGGTACAGCAAGTTGCGCAATTATTGGAATCACAGCCAGAATCTTCCATGTCAACGTTGTGTGAACCAATTCATAGCCTAGAAGAATTTAAGCGTGACAGCATTGTGAAAGTGGTGATGTCTAAATACAACCAAGCTTTGTATTTTAGTCGTGCGACCATTCCTTATGATCGTAATGGCGCTCGGCAAGAGATTCAATCATTGCATCCGCAAGCATATCGCCACTTAGGTTTATATGCTTATCGCGTCAATTTGCTACAAGAATATGTGTCTTGGGACATGGGTGTATTGGAGCAGCTTGAAAGCTTGGAACAATTACGCGTACTTGAAAATGGTCATCGTATTGCGATTGCGGTTGCAGAAGCAAACTTACCACCGGGTGTCGATACACAAGCCGATTTAGATCGTCTAAATGAAATGGATGTATCTTACTTTGAGTAGGATTTTGGCACAGGTTGGATTTAAATTTAATGCAGAATAATGTGGTTGCACAAGTTTACCCATGGCAAAAGACGGTTTGGGATACGCTCACAGGGCGTTTCCCAAAACTTGGACATGGCTTGCTTTTTTATGGCAAAAAAGGCTGTGGTAAAGAAGCTTTCGCACAATATTTTTTGGCATGGGTTTTGTGTGCAAATCGACATGAGCGCAATGCTCCCTGTGGGGAGTGTAGTAGTTGTCTATGGTTGAAGTCAGACACTCATCCGAATTATGTGTATATCAGCACAGATGAAGAAAATAAAAAGCAAAATGCGAAAATTAAAATTGAAAAAATTCGTGATTTATTGCCCTTTGTGCAACAAACCGTAGATGGCTGGCGTGTCATTGTGATTGAGCCAGCAGAAGCACTCAATATTGCTTCTGCAAATGCATTGTTAAAAACACTTGAAGAACCTGGTGATCGAATTGTTATTATTTTATTGGCAGATCACTATTTGAAACTTCCTGCGACTATTCGTAGCCGCTTACAGCATTTTGCTCTGGATCGTATGTCTGAAGCGCAAGCAGACGCATATTTGACTGAGTATTTACCAGACTTAGATCAGACACAAAAACAATTGTTGCTTAATTTATCCAACCAAATGCCGCTGCAAGCAATGCAACTGGCAGAAGCTGAATGGCCAAATAAACGACAAGAATTTTTAAATGATTGGCAAAAACTCGTGACGCAAAAGAATATGCCGATGGCAATTGCGACCAAGTGGAATAAAGCACTTAATTTTAGTGATTTTGCGCAAATGTTTGAATACTTGTTGTCCGATTTAATTTGTGTCAAGCTAAATCAGCAAGTCAAAAATCATGATTTGGATTTCACTGTACTATCAGAACAATATTCATTGGAGTTCTTATTTAGTATTTACGCTGACTTGCAACAATCTAAACAATTTATTGAGCAGAATGTACAAAGCAACTTAGTGCTTGATCAATTGTGTATAAAACTAATGAATATTTAAATTTAAAGGGGAATGTGATGCAACCACGTATGGGCGGTATTATTCAAGTGAATATCCCAGATAAAGACACTTTGTACGCTAGTTATATGCCTTATGTTGTGGGTGGTGGCTTATTTGTTCCCACCAAGCAACCGATTAAATTGGGTGAGGAAGTTTTTGTACTGGCAACTTTACCTGAGCAATCACAGAAAATTCCTTTAACGGGTAAGGTGATTTGGATTTCACAAAAACAAAACGGAATTAAATTACAAGGATTTGGTATGCAGCTTTCAGGAGAGAAAGGCATTTATTACAAATCAGAAGCCGAAAAATTGCTTGCAGGTATTAAGTCTGAAGGGCGAAGTAGTTACACTATGTAGTTGTTTAAACTCTTTAGGATCTTACCGTGTTTGTAGATACGCATTGCCATTTAACCATGCTGAATTTAACGCCTTATGATGGCAACTTAGATTTAGCGTTAGCACAGGCACGTGAAGCGGGTGTATCCAAATTCATGAGTATTTCGGTTGATCTGGATGATCATATCGAGCTTGCTAAAATTGCAGCACGTCATGACGATGTCGGATACAGTGTTGGTGTTCATCCTTGTGAAGATCCTGCGACGATGGCGCGTGCCACCACAGAGTATTTAATTGAGCTTGCGCAACCTGAAAAGGTGTGGGCGATTGGTGAAACAGGTTTAGATTATTTTCACAGTACAGACTTTATTGCAGAACAAAAAGAATGCTTTGCACGACATATTCACGCTTCTCAGGCGGTGAAAAAACCTGTGGTTGTGCATACCCGTTCTGCAAAACATGACACGGTTGATGTTATTCGTGCTGAAAAGTCGACCCACGGTATTTTGCATTGTTTTACTGAAGATTGGGAAACCGCCAAAGCTGTTCTGGATTGTGGTTATTATGTGTCATTTTCCGGTATTGTTTCGTTTAAAAATGCCCAAGATTTAAGAGATGTGGCGAAGCAAGTACCACTTGATCGTGTTCTGATTGAAACGGATAGTCCTTATCTTGCGCCGATGCCTTATCGAGGTAAATCTAATGAGCCAAAATACGTTCCCTATGTAGCCAAAGCCTTAAGTGACGTATATGATAAGTCCATTGAGGAAATTGCTTTCATTACCATGCAAAACTTTGAAAACCTCCTCAATTTAAAGTAAATAATTCGAATTGATATAAGCGCATAAGAGAGTTACAGAGTGAAGATGGATCGTCAGGCTCAGTTTCGGGCAAGAGAAGCGTTAATTTTTCAAGTTGCAGAGCAACTATTGTTAGAAAATGGCGAATCAGGAATGACACTTGATGCGTTGGCAGCAGAACTGGATCTTGCCAAAGGGACTCTGTATAAACATTTTCAAAGTAAAGATGAACTCTATATGCTTCTTATTATTCGTAATGAGAACATGCTGTTAGAAATGATTAAAGATGCGGAGAAGGCTTTTCCAGAGCACTTAGCATTTTTTATGTTGCATCATTTACACCATCCTGAACGCACAGTATTGTTTCATCAAATTGAAGAACGTCTTTCTACGACAGGTATCGGTATTCATCTTTTGTTTAGCGAACTTTATCAGGTACGAAAACAGCGCTTACGCATTATTTTTCGCATGACTGAAAGTTATTTGGAAAATATTCAAAGTGCGATGTCTGTGCGTGACTATTTAGCTTCAATTTGGGCTTTAACACATGGTGCAGCAGCAATATTAAATTCTAGTTTCTATCAGCGTTATTTAGGTTCACGCGATACACTTCGTGTTGCCTATATCGATCAGGCTTTGGCGATGCCTAAGAAGCAAATGAGTTCAACGGAACAGTTCGCTTAAAGGTCAGCTATGAAGCACACAAAATCAGCATCAATTCGTGGTTTCACTCTGATAGAATTGATGGTGGTTATTGTGATTATAGCAATTATGGCCTCTTTAATTTTAACCAATATTAATGGAGTGGATCAGCGTAAAGCGATGCAAGCACGAGAAGTGTTTATTATGGATTTACGCAGGATTAACCGAGAAGCCAATGATCAAGCACGCATTTTTGCACTTGATGTTCAAACTGCAACCGATGTATCGCCATTTCGTTATGCTGTGATTGAATATTTAGTTCCATCCACTCAAACTGCACAAGCATCTCCATTCTCTAAAAATAAAAAATGGCAAAACTATGCCGAATTTAAACCACGTGATTTACCTGAGCAGGTTTCCTTTAATGTGCAATCACTCGATCAGCAATATGAAAATGCCAATAATGATGATTTGCTCAATGCCAATGCACCTAAATTACTGTGGTTAGGCAATGGCGAAACAAAGCCAGTCCGTATCCAATTTTATTTTGAGCAACGCCCAATTGGTGAAGAAATTGAGATTGATCATTTAGGTAAAATCAATGAAAGCTAGATACTCCAAGCATAGCTCTTTGTCTTGTGCAGCGGCGAAACAGCATTTTGCTCATCACGGTTCAGGATTTACATTATTGGAGGTCATGGTTGCTTTGGCTATTTTTGCTACAGCAGCAATCGCGTTGACTAAGGTTGCCATGCAATATACTCAAGCCACGTCTAATGCTATTCTGCGCACTAAAGCACAATTTGTGGCGTTAAATGAAGTTGCTGTGATGGAAATCAATCAAGAGTGGCTACAAGGAACGCAGTCAAAACAGACCACACAACAGGGTGAAACTTGGCAAATTGATAAATCTGCACAATCAACCATCAGTCCAAATGTGCAACGCATTGAAGTTCAAGTCAGCTTATTTAATGCTGAAGCAGGCAAAGTAGAATCAGGCATTACGCATTTGGTTTTCTTTAACCATAAGGTCAAAGCTTGATGCAACCGAAAAATAAAAAAAATCAAACGCTACACGCACAGCATAGCTGTTCGTCTTGCACTCAGACAAAGCGTAATCCTCGCTCCTCAAGCACAGCTTTCGGAATTTCTTGCGAGGAAACACCTCTCAGGTCGAGTGTTACTCGACGTAATCGTACATCAGGTTTTACTTTGGTTGAACTGTTGGTTGCGATTGCTATTTTTACTGTGCTCTCAGCAATGGGTTGGAAGGTTTTTGATTATTTGATTAAAGTCAAAGAGCGTAATACTGAGCATGAAATTAATTTAGGGCAGCTACAGGAAGCTTACCAACAAGTTTTACGTGATACCGTACAGGCTGTGCCTCTGACTGCAAATATAAAGAGTGAGATTCAACCCGCCTTGATTTTGCAAAATGGTCGTTTCAGTTTTAGTAAAACTGGTGTAACCGATCCTTTACAGCAGGGGATTTCACCGGATGAGCGTGTGGAATATCAATACCGTGCGGATGAAAAAAAACTGTATCGCTTGAAATATCGTCATTTAAATAGTACTGGGCGTGAACAACCTGAATCGAGTGTTCTATTAAGCGAAGTAGATCAGTTTGAAGTGATCGTGTTAAATTCAAATGAAGAAACTTCATGGCCAGATGCGCAAGCAGATTTAATGAATGTCACGCAAAAACAACGCTTACCCAAAGGAATTAAAATTAAATTAACAGTCAAAGATGTTGCATATGAATGGATTTTTAGTTTGTTAAATACAGATTATTTACAACCGAAGGATAATAATTAAAATCACCATGCAAATAACCCAACGTCATAAGGTCTAAAAAATTGAGCATGAAGCAGCAACAGGGTATTGCCTTAATCACGATATTGGTAATGGTGGCATTAGCGACTATTCTTGCTGCGACCATTGCAAAACGTCAGGCGAATACTGCGGAAAATACAGCATATTTAATGCGTCAAAATCAATCCTTGTTGTATGCCAAAAGTGCTGAAGCCTTTTTTTCGGAGCTTTTGGTGGATGATGCAAACAATGCTGGAGCTGTTGATCATTTACAAGAAAACTGGGCAAAACCGATGCCTGCTTTTCCCGTAGAAGATGGTTTTGTCTCTGGAACTTTGCAGGATGAATCGGGTAAATTTAATTTAAATAGTTTGGTTAATGACGAAGGTGTGCCGAATCCTCAGGCAAAACTGTGGTTTGAAAAGCTCTTATTGCGTGTGGGATTGCCAGAAAAATTAAGTGAAGCTGTGATTGATTGGCAAGATGCTGATGACGAAATTAGTGGTACGATGGGGGCGGAAAATAGCTATTATCAAGGATTACCACAAGGTTATTTAGCTGCAAATAGTAAATTTCATAATGTAGAAGAGCTTAAATTGGTTCGTGGTTTTGAAGATCAAAAATATTTGCAAATCGTGGACTATGTCAGTGCATTACCTGCATCGGATAGCAAGGTGAATGTGAATACAGCACCAGCTATGCTGCTTGCGAGTTTAGACCCTAAGTTAGACATTAATGCTGTTGAACAAGCTTTAAAAAAACACCAAGCCAATTTGGAGCATTTTTCTAATATTAATGATCTTTGGGCAACAGAGCCTTTTAAACAAGTGAATCCTGATGTGCAAAGTCAAGTCAATGCCTTGCTGGGTGTTCAGTCCAACTATTTCAAAGCCAAAATTGAAGTGTTGCTGAGTGAACGGAAACGTCAGTTTAGTAGTGATTTAGTACGTAAAGATAAAACAGTGTATGTTGTATATCGAAGTATGGCACCGTTTTAATCAGATGGATGAATCAGTTGTAATATAATTCAACGAATTATAGTGTTTTATCGTTATGCAATTTCCCAATTGCATTGAACAGTAAAATTAATGCGCAGACTTTCACTTTTGCTTTATAATCCAATTTAATTCACAAATTTTAGATTGCATCACGGCACATGTTAATTCGTAAGTTATTTAAGTTTGAAAATGCTCATATCGTGCGAAATTGCACATCGGATCGCTGTAAGCGTTCAATTCATGGTCATAGTTATAAAGTTGAATTATTGCTTAAAGCTTCGAAGCTAGATCATGGTCAAATGGTGTATGACTTTGGGTTATTGAAGGGTGTAATCAAAGATATTTTTGACAGTTTCGATCATGCCATTTGCTTTTGGCAGCATGACGATGCTGAATATATTGATGCCTGCAAAAAATTTAGTGCGCGTTGGGTATCTTTGCCTGTTTCACCATCGGCAGAACAATTTTCACGTATTTTTTTCTATTTAGCTCAACAAGTATTGGCATCGACCATTACCCAAAATGGGGAAGGTGATGTGGAAGTTTACTCGGTCATTGTGCATGAAACAGATACCGGTTATGCGCAAAGCTTTGTAGAAGATATTGAAAATGAGCAAATGGGTATGCTAAGTCTTGAACAAATCGTGTTCTCTGAACAAGTTCAAGCTGAATGGGCAGACTCAATGATGTATGAAAAACTACAACAAGGAATTAAATTCCAAAACCCAAGTGTCGATCTTCAAGTCAAAATTTAAAGACGGAACTACATTTGGGTAGGTTTTCAACAAGGATTAGGAAGCAGTCATGTCTTTAACTGAACAACAGCAAATTAAATTGGATAAAATTCAATTGGATGCGGGTTGGAAAAGTGGTTTGAGTGAATTTCTGCTCAGTCCAAAAATGGATGAGTTAAAAGACTTTCTTGTTCAGGAAAAAAAAGCAGATAAAATTATTTATCCACCAAGTTCACTGATTTTTAATGCATTAAATACCACGCCTTTAGCCAATGTTAAAGTGGTAATTTTAGGCCAAGATCCATATCACGGACCGAATCAGGCACATGGATTAAGTTTTTCAGTTCAGAAAGGGGTTGCAATACCCCCATCTTTGCGTAATATTTTTCATGAGCTCAATACAGATTTGGGTGTTGTGAAACCCATCCATGGTGATTTAACCCGTTGGGCTGAACAAGGTGTGTTGTTGCTGAATGCAGTATTGACTGTTGAAGCTGGTCAGCCGACTTCGCATCAAAAACGGGGTTGGGAAGATTTTACCGACCATGTGATTGATGTCTTAAATCAACAATGTGAACATGTGGTTTTTATTCTTTGGGGTGCGTATGCGCAGCGTAAAGGACAACGTATTGATCAAAATAAGCACTTGGTATTAAAAGCTGCTCATCCTTCACCATTGGCGGCGAATCGTGGTGGTTTTTTTGGTTGTAAAGTATTTTCAAAATCCAATAATTATCTGAAACAAAATGGCATTGAGCCTATAAATTGGCAGCTGGACGCATGACACTATCTCCTGAATTAAAAAGTTATCATTCCGATCTAATTGTAGAGGAAGCAAAGAATGGCTGGCGCATTGTTCGCCTGAATCGCCCGAAATCTCTACATGCTTTGGATGAATCAATTGCAACTGCACTTTTGCAGGTGTTTCAAGATTTTCAACATGATGATGCGGTAAAAGCGATCTGGTTGGATTCCACGACTCCCAAAGCATTCTGTGCAGGTGGGGATGTGCGTAAACTTCGTCAATTGGTGATTAACGATGAAGTTGATACCGCAAATAAATTCTTTGAACAAGAATATGCATTAGATTTATTGTTGCATAATTATGCTAAGCCTGTACTCGTTTGGGGTGAAGGTTATGTCATGGGTGGTGGGCTAGGGTTGTTTATGGCCGCGCCATTCCGCCTTGTGACCCCATATTCACGTTTAGCGATGCCTGAAATTAATATCGGGCTATATCCAGATGTGGGGGCTACACGTTTCTTAGCAGATCGTGGTGCAATCGGTTTGTTTACGGGCTTAACAGGTTCAATTATGACCGCAGCCGGTGCTTATGGTATTGGTTGGGCGACCCATATCTGTGATGCACAACGTGATAATGTGCTGGAAAAACTCATCAATATTGATTGGGGCCATTATCCTGCTGGTGATTTTCGTGCTATCGATGACACTTTAAATAGTATGCATCGTCCAGTCGGGCCTGGGCCACTACAGAACTCATTAGATGTGATTCAAAGTGTTTGTCGCGGTGTTAGTTTTGAGCATGATTACGAATCTATTATTGGTTTGAGTGATGCAAGAAGTGATTGGTTGCGTCAAGCCAGCGAAAATTTGCAAAAAGGTTCACCGACCACAGCTGCTTTAACATGGTTGTTATGGCAATGGGGTAAACAAGTTCATTCTTGGAATGAAGTTTTTGAACTAGAAACCCAAATTTCGGATTGGAAAATTCGTCATCCAGATTTTGTCGAAGGTGTTCGTGCGCGTTTAGTGGATAAAGATCTCTCTCCAGAATGGAAAAAGGGTGCCGATTTTTCACTTAAAGCAATTTTGTCAGATTGCCCGCCTGTGACTAAAAATGAAAGTTGGAATAACCTGTTAAAACATTATGCTGTGATCGGTTAAGAATGGCGGATGAAATACAACTGACTGACGAATATTGGATGCAGTTTGCCTACGAGCAAGCTGCCATCGCTGCATCGAAGGAAGAAATTCCTGTTGGTGCGGTTATTGTCAGTCAAAATCAAATTATTGGCGCAGGTTATAATGCGCCCATTTCACTGAGTGATCCGACGGCACATGCAGAAGTTCAAGCATTACGTCAAGCCTGTTTAAATCTAAATAATTACCGCCTTCCGGAAGACTCCGTGCTTTATGTAACTTTAGAGCCTTGTACTATGTGTGTGGGGGCTTTAATTCATGCTCGGATTGCTAAAGTCGTGTTTGGTGCAACTGAACCGAAAGCTGGTTCTTTGGTCAGTGCAAGAAAGTTATTTGAAACAGGTTATTATAATCATCAGTTTGATATTGAAGCAGGCTGTTTGAATGAACAATGCTCAAGACAACTGAGTGATTTTTTTAAAATGCGTCGTGAGCAAAAAAGACTGCAAAAGTTACAAGAAAAGTCCTTAAATGATCAGAATAATTCATCTATAGGTATGTAAAATAGAATGACAATAATTATTGTCAATTAAAGGTTAGGATAATTCATGAATTCTATTCAAATTAAAAAAGAATTTAATGCACCTGTCGATCAAGTTTTTAATTTGCTATCAAAACATGCGACTTATAATATCACCTTTGCTCCAATTCAAGTGGTGCGAGTGAAAGATTCTGCCGACCCAGAGCGTCCTGATGGCGTAGGTTCGGTACGTCGTATGGGTTTTGGTCCGATCAAACCTTTACAAGAGCAAATTACTTTACTTGAGCCGAATCAGCGTATTGAATATCAAATTATTAAAAATCCTTTGGTTAAGCATCATTTAGGGATTATTGAATTTCAAGCAGTTGATGCAGATAAAACTTTGGTAACTTACACCATTGAGTTGCAAGCACGTGCACCTTTTGTGAGTAAATTAATCCTTGCGCAGCTTAAATCTGCGATTAAACTAGGTTTTTCGAAATTAGCTAAAACTGTATAGCGTAAAGTGGAAAATTAATGACAGTTCAAATTATTACTATCGATGGTCCGAGTGGTTCTGGCAAAGGCACACTTGCGGCTAAACTCGCAGCGCACTATCAATTTCATTTGTTGGATTCTGGTGCTTTATATCGTCTGTTGGGGCTGTCATTACATCAACACAATTTATTGGATTCTTTGGATTCAGCACTTGAGCAATGCATTAAAATTGCAACAAATTTAGACATAAAGTTTGTTACAACTGAAACCAGTCATCCCCAAGCCCAACTTGATGGTGAAGATGTCACTCAAATCATTCGTACTGAACGAGTGGGTGAATTTGCATCAAAAGTTGCCGCAATTCCTGAACTTAGAGCAGCACTTTTAGAGCGTCAGCATGCTTTTGCACAAGAACCGGGGCTGGTTGCAGATGGGCGAGACATGGCAACGGCCATTTTTCCAGAGGCTCAAGCCAAGATTTACCTCACTGCATCGGCTGAATCTCGAGCGGCGCGACGTGTAAAGCAGTTGCAGGGTATGGGGCTAGATGTTAAAATAAACGACATTTTAGCTAATATCGAAGCTCGAGACAAAAGAGATATGGAGCGCACAGTCGCACCACTCAAGCCAGCAGCAGATGCTTATATCATTGATAGTTCAGAATTGGGCATCGATGAAGTATTTCAGTTGATGACCAGTTTTGTCGATAAGCAATTATTAGCCAATTAAAGAATTTTCAGCCAAAGCATAGCTAGATCAGTTTATTATGGACTATGTGGAAGCTTTATTAAACCGGCCTTGTCTGATCCAAGACCGCTGACTTTATCAGGTATATCATGACCGAATCTTTTGCAGCCCTCTTTGAAGAAAGCGAATTAAACCTCAACGTTGAAAAGGGTGCAGTCATCCAAGGCGTTGTAGTAAGCATCGACTCTGATTGGGTAACAGTTGACACTGGCCTTAAATCAGAAGGTATTGTTGACCGCGCTGAATTCTTAAACGACCAACGTGAACTTGAAGTTCAAGTTGGTGATACTGTTGACGTTGTTGTTGAAGCTCTTGACAACGGTATGGGTCAAACAGTTTTATCACGTGAAAAAGCGAAACGTGCTGAAACTTGGACTAAACTTGAAAAAATCTTTGAAGACGGCGAAATCGTTACTGGTGTTATCTCTGGTAAGGTTAAAGGCGGTTTCACTGTTGACATCGGTCCAGTACGTGCGTTCTTACCAGGTTCTTTGGTAGACACTCGTCCTATCCGTGATACAACTCACCTTGAAGGTAAAGAGTTAGAATTCAAAGTAATCAAACTTGATGCTAAACGTAACAACGTTGTTGTATCTCGTCGTGCTGTTATGGAAGCTGAATCTTCAGCTGACCGTGAAGCTCTTCTTGCTCAGCTTGAAGAAGGCCAAACAGTTACTGGTACGATCAAGAACCTTACTGATTACGGCGCATTCGTTGACCTTGGCGGTATCGATGGTCTTCTTCACATTACTGACATGGCTTGGAAACGTATCAAGCATCCTTCAGAAGTTGTTGAAGTTGGTCAAGAAGTTACTGTTAAAGTACTTAAATTTGACCGCGAACGTAACCGCGTATCTTTAGGCCTTAAACAATTAGGCGAAGATCCATGGTTAGCGATCATGAACCGTTACCCTAAAGGTTCAATCGTTAAAGCGCGCGTAACTAACCTTACTGATTATGGTTGTTTCGCTGAAATCGCTGAAGGCGTTGAAGGTTTAGTACACGTTTCAGAAATGGATCACACTAACAAAAACATCCACCCATCTAAAGTTGTTCAGATTGGTGATGAAGTTGATGTTATGGTTCTTGAAGTTGATGAAGAACGTCGTCGTATTTCTCTTGGTATCAAACAAACTCGTGCTAACCCATGGGAAGAGTTTGCTAAAGACCATGACAAAGGCGAAAAAGTATCAGGTACGATCAAATCAATTACTGATTTTGGTATCTTCATCGGTTTACCAGGTGGTATCGATGGTCTAGTTCACTTGTCTGATATTTCTTGGAACGAACAAGGCGAAGAAGCTATCCGTCGTTACAAGAAAGGTGACACTGTTGAAGCGGTTATCTTGTCTGTAGACGCTGAAGGCAACCGTATCAGCCTTGGCATCAAACAAATGAACAACGATCCGTTCAATGATTTCTTGGCAACTAACGAACGCGGTGCGCTTGTTAAAGGTACTGTAACTGCTGTTGACGCTAAAGGCGCAACTGTTAAGTTAGCTGACGAAGTTGAAGCTTCTCTTAAAGCTTCTGAAATCAACCGTGATCGCGTTGAAGATGCAACTAAGTTCTTGGAAGTTGGTCAAGAAGTTGAAGCTAAAATCATCAATGTAGACCGTAAATCTCGCTCTATCAACTTGTCTATCAAAGCGAAAGACGAAGCTGAAGAGAAAGAAGCTGTTGCAAACTTAAAAACTGCAACAACTGGTCAAGACAATGGTCCTAAGACTATTGGTGATTTGATCAAAGCTCAAATGAACCACTAATAAGTAGATGTTGAAATGTATTGTTAATGTAAATTAACCAATACTTTTTACACAAATACTGTAAACGGTAGCGTAGTATTAACTTATTACGCTACCGTTTTGTATTTAAACAGGTTATTATCGGATTATCTACAAAGTAGCTTGATAATTAAAGAGGTCAAAAATGACTACGGAAGCACTTAATAAGTCTGACTTAATAGAGCGAATTTCCCTTAAAAACCCACACTTAGCAGAGCCTTTAGTCGAAGAAGCTGTTAAAATTATGATTGATCAAATGATAGCTGCATTATCATCTGATAGTCGTATTGAAATTCGTGGTTTTGGTAGTTTCGCTTTGCATCATCGTGATCCACGTGTGGGGCGTAATCCTAAAACAGGTAAGTCTGTTGAAGTGGCTGCAAAAGCAGTTCCACATTTCAAACCTGGTAAAGCGTTACGCGATGCAGTAAACGAATCTGCAGAGTAATAAAAAATTCCAGAAGGGGTATTTATGCGTTACGTATTAGTCGCTTTGTTAATTGTACTATTTGGCTATTCATTGGCTTTGGTCTTGCAAAATGGTACTGAGTTAACGGTAGACCTATTATTTACCCAAGTTCCTGCTATGCGTTTAGGTTTATTGTTGTTATTAACATTAGCTCTAGGTGTGGTGTTGGGTTTGTTATTAGGTGTGCAGGTTTTCCGAGTATTCCAGAATAGTTGGGAAATTAAGCGACTTCGTAAAGATATTGAATACCTTCGAAAAGAGCAAATTCAAGCTGCTCAGTTGGCTGCTGCTGAAGCTGCTGCACATACTCGACATGAAAAAACAGTGTTAGATATCAATCCTAACGATCGTTCATCTAATCCATTGTAAGTCGAATCATTTAGCTTCTGGTCGGTGTCTCTATACTGGCGTTGAACTAAAGTGTGTATGTGTAAATAAAAACTTATAACACTCCAAAGTATTTTTTGGGGTGTTTTTTTATGGCTGTAACTTATAACGCTTGTATAAAATTTATTAAAAAGTAAGGCACTTATTTTACCAATTTTGTTGAATGCAATTTTTTCAACTATCAGCGTGCAGGGATATTCTTTATAATGAGCTTTCTTTTTGTCTGAATGAAGGGTAAGTCTCTTGAGTATCATTGTTGCATTAGATGCTAAAAGCCAATATGACGCACTTACAATTGCAGAGCAGTTAGATCCTGCATTATGTCGAGTAAAAGTTGGTAAAGAGTTATTTACCCATGAAGGCCCTAGTGTAGTGAAAGCATTACACGACAAAGGTTTTGAAGTTTTCCTTGATTTAAAATTCCACGATATTCCAAATACGACCGCACAAGCAGTTTGTGCAGCAGCAGATTTAGGGGTATGGATGGTAAACGTTCATGCATCTGGTGGTCGTAAGATGATGGAAACGTGTGTCCAGCGCTTAAAAGCAGGCAATTACAGCACGCAACTGATTGCGGTGACTGTGTTGACGTCAATGGGGCGTGAAGACCTCAAAGATTTAGGATTGGACATCGAACCATTTGAACAAGTGAAGCGTCTTGCTAAATTAACTCAAGAGAGTGGTTTGGATGGCGTGGTGTGTTCTGCTCAAGAAGCAAAAATGCTGCGTGAGACATTAGGACAAGATTTTGCTTTGGTGACACCTGGTATTCGTCCTGTAGGTTCCAATGCAGATGATCAAAAGCGTATTGTGACACCGAAGCAAGCGATGATAGATGGTTCAACGCATTTGGTGATTGGTCGTCCAATTACGCAATCGGAAAATATGCGTCAAACATTGAAAGATGTTTTAGCATCGTTATAAAAATCTCTCCCTTGCGAAACAATGTTTCTCCCCCTTTGCAAAGAGGGGCTTTCCTCCCTTTAAAGGGAGGTCTGGAGGGATTTATACAGCAGCCAATACACTCACCACAATTGGCGCAAGTACAGATAAAACAAAGCCGCTGACCATCGCATGTGGAATAAATTCATTGCCACAGGCTTGTTTAACCATGGGTAGGGTGACATCCATTGCAGTTGCCGCGGCGGATGAAATAGCAGAGCGCGGATAGCGCCAACCAATGCTATACATTAAAAGAATTGCAATAATTTCTCTAAATAAGTCATTCATCAGGGCGATGCTACCCAGTTCGGCATTTTTTAGTTCAGTCACGACAATACCTGTCATGGAATAAAAGCCATAACCTTGCGAAAGCATAATTAAATCTTTGAGGCTAATCTCTTTGATGATTGTTGCGGCAAACAATGCGCCAGCGAGTGATCCGAGAATACAGCCTATAGGAACGAGCATGATTTTCCAATTAAGCCATGAGCGGTCTAGTGGTGAATAAGCTAAATCTAAACCAATTAAAAACATGAAAATAAGCAGTAAATTCCATGTGCTGACATGCAATGTATAGTCAAAATGATTAAACAATTCGGCAAGCCCATAGCCCAATGCGAGTGCAATAAAAGCATAGCTAATATTGATCAGTGATTTGATCAGTAGTTCTGTGGAAACTTTGCCTTGCATCGGTTGGTAGCCGATACTTTTAAACAAAAGGTAGCAACAGAGAAAGGCACCGACGGATGTTGCCATCGAGAGTGTGAGTGCATTGGATAAAATTTGTAGTGGGCTGCTAATGTTATGCAATGTTTGAGAGAATTCAATTGCAATCGTAATCAGCAAAATATAAGTAAAATAGGGCAGAATTTTAAATGCTAAGCTTTCTAGCCAGTGAGGGAGTTTACGCGCAAGAATGAATCCAAAGCATAAACAGATAAGAAGTTGAATAATCAACCAAAGCGATTGCATACAAAAGTTCAGCAGGTGAAAAGACACCTGCTTATTATGACGATTAAGTGATTAAGCTGCACGACTTCCAGAGGTTTTATTTAGCAAGCGGTAATCTGCGGGATTCAGTATTTTGGTTTTTAACCAATATTTCCAAGTGTATGTTGGCCAAAGTGCAAAGTTTTTACCGCCATCTTGTTGATACCAACTGACACAGCCAGATTGCCAAACAGTTCCATTGAGTAGTGTTTGTATATCTTGATTAAATTGAGTTTGTACTTGGTCTTTCACCACAATTGCATGGCTATGGCTTTGTTTGACCAGTTGAATCATTTGTAAAATATAGTTGACCTGAGATTCAATCATAAAGATAACAGAATTGTGTGCTAGAACGGTATTAGGGCCTAATAACTGGAAAAAATTTGGGAAACCTTTGGTGCAAATGCCATAAAAGCTTTCTGCACCATCGTGCCAAGCATCGCGTAAATCTAGCCCATTTTCGCCAAGACATTGAAATGATTTTAAGTAAATGCGCGGATCGGTAATAAAGCCTGTCCCATAAATTAAGCAATCAATTTTACGTTCTTTGCCATCTTTGGTAATGATGCTGTTGCTGGTTAATTCTTGAATAGCATCGGTAATTAGTTCAACATTACTCCGATTAAAGGTCGGAAAATACTTATTAGAAATCAGAATGCGTTTGCATCCCATAATGTAGTTCGGAATTAGTTTATTGGCGATATTTTTATCTTTTACTTGGTACTTAATATAAGCTTCAGCCAATTTTTGCGCATATTTCATCACAGTTGGCTTAACAATCGGTACAACACGAGATTCATTTGACCAATATAAACGTGCGCGGTGAATTTTTCGCAACCAATCATATTTGGCAAAGAGTTTCTTTTCTATATTTTTATAAGTGCGTTCATCACGTGGAATCACCCAAGCTGGGGTGCGTTGCATCACATACAGTTGTTTAACCTGTTCTGCAATTTCTGGAATATATTGAATGGCACTGCCGCCAGTACCAATCGATGCAACAGATTTGTTATTGAGGTCATATTGATGATCCCATTGTGATGAATGGAAAACCTTGCCCTGAAATTTTTCAATGCCTTTGATATGTGGAATTTGCGGCACATGCAATGGACCAGATGCAAAAATAACAAATTGTGCGATGAGGGTTGAGTCATTATTTAAAGTGAGTGTCCAGTCACAATGTTGTTCATTGTATTTGGCAGCTATAACTTCACTGTTCAATTGGCAATATTTTTTTAAATCATAAGTACTGATTAAGCTTTGTATATATGCAAAAATTTCAGGTGCTTCGGCATAGCGCTTTGACCAATCACTTTTAGATGCAAAAGAAAGTGAATACATATGGGATTGCACATCACACGCAGCACCAGGGTATTGGTTTTCACGCCATGTACCACCAATATCACTGGCTTTTTCTAAAATGACAAAATCTTGAATGTTATTTTGCAATAAACGAATTGCCATGGCTAAGCCACCAAAACCTGCACCAATAATTGCAATTTGAGTTTGCTGTGCTGTTTGCTTTATTTGAGTTGTATTGCGCATTATTTTATTTGCCTTGTACACTTTTATTTTTTTATAGCTTAAATGAATAACAGAACAAGTAACATGATAAGCATGACAAAAAAATTGATAGATTCGGCAATTTGCAAGGACGAAATTTTATAGTAAAAAATGTCATATTACTTTAATCAGAAAATGCTATGAAACGGTCAGTTCTCGGCTTGATGTATTTAATTCAAGGCATGCGTAAAGCTGGAGTCGAGGTTGATCAAAAACTTCAAAGTATTGGTCTACGCGCTGATGCCTTAGATCCAAGTTCAATTATTCATCCTTGCTTGGAGTGGAATGTATTAAGTGTGATAGGGCAAGATGTCGCGCCTGAAACGGGTTTGTTTATTGGGCAACATTATGCACTTGCAGGCTATGGTCCTTTGCTGATGTTATTGGTGACCAGTAAAGACATGCGTACAGCTTTAGAGCTGGGAGTTCAGTATCAAGCACTTACCCATTTAACAGGGGGATTAAGTTTGAAATATACAGAGCACAAAGTTGCACTGTGTTATGAGCCACAAGATTTAAACAGTGATGTGGGGTTGCTGCGCGCGCAATGTGAAGTTTCAGGAACTTATAAATTTATTCAAGATCTTTATAAAATGATGGGATTAGACATTCCTCAAATCCATATTGAATTACCATTTGTACAATCAGAAAATCGGCAGTTCTTAGACATTTATCATGATTACTATGGTTCAGAATTACAGTTTGGATCTGAGAATGCAGAATTTTGGTTTGATGCTGCGGTACTGAATGTACAAATTCCATCGGCAGATAAAATGACTTTTATGATTTATGAAAGAAAATGCGTTGCCGAATTGGAGCGCCTAAGCATAGATGAACATGTTCCTTCATTGGTACAACGGGTGCAAGATTATTTGGAATTACAGCAGGGTGTAATGCCTACGATGGCAGAAACGGCACAAGCCTTACAAATTCCAGAGCGAACTTTGCGTCATCAATTGCAACAACTGCAAAGTAGCTATAAACAAATACGTGAACAGTTAATTAAAGATAAAGCATTAAGACTTATAGAGTATAAGGAGTATTCCATTGAAATGATTGCCGAGTTGTTGGGGTATTCAGAGCCGGCGGCTTTTAATCATGCTTTTAAACGGTGGTTTGGATACAGTCCACGTCAGTACTCTAAATAGCCTAAGTTTATTAATGCCAAAGTGCTATATATTCCTTCTCAATCTTCGCTATACTTTGCATAGCCTAAAATAGTATTCAATGATATGTCTGATTTAAATTCTAAGCATAGTACAGCCTTTACTCCGTTGTCACCTGCAGAACGTTATGCGCAAGCGATATCTTCTGGTCAGTTCATGCCAGATGATGCACAGGCGCAAGCTGTTCATGAGTTAGATCGTGTTTGGCAAGAACTGATTCAACGCTTTAAGGCATCGAAAAAAGCCTTTCGTCGTTTCCGTCGTCAAACATCTCCACAAGGTGTATATATGTGGGGCGGTGTAGGGCGTGGTAAAACATGGTTAATGGATCAATTTTTTGATTCAATTCCTTTTCGCCGCAAAATGCGCATGCATTTTCATCATTTTATGCAGCACGTTCATCGTGAATTAAATAAGTTGTCGGGACAGCGTAATCCACTTGACTTAGTGGCTGACCAAATTTATCAACAAGCAGTAGTGATTTGTTTCGATGAGTTTTTTGTTTCAAATGTCACCGATGCTATGATTTTAAGTGAATTATTCCAAAAATTATTTAATCGTGGGGTCACTCTGATTGCAACATCGAATATTGCTCCAGATGGTCTGTATAAGAATGGTATTCACCGTGACCGCTTTATTCCAACCATTGAAATGGTGAAAAAGAACTGTGCGATATTAAATGTCGATGCGGGTGTGGATTATCGTTTACGTGTACTCAAACAAGCTCAATTGTTTAAAAACCCATTGACGCATGATCATAAAAATTGGATTGCACAGCGTTTTAGTGCATTGACCCAAACGCAAATCATTTCTCAAGAGCCGATTATTATTAATAATCGTATCGTTGAAACGATTGGGCATACTGAAGATGTTTTATGGTGTGAATTTTCAGAATTATGTTTCAAACCACGTAGTCCAGCCGACTTTATTGAAATTGCCAATATTTATAATACGGTATTGGTCAGTAATGTTCCGCATTTGACAGATCACTTGTCGGAAGGGGCGCGTCGTTTTATTTATTTGGTCGATGAGTTTTATGATCGTGGTGTAAAACTGTTACTCACTTCTGAAGATTCAATTGTCGATATCTATCAAGGTGAAAAATTAGCCTTTGAAATTGAACGCACGCGTTCACGTTTACTTGAAATGCAATCCGATGATTACTTGAATGCTGCACATAAGCAAATTCAGAAAATAGAGTCGGAAGTTAATTAAATAGCAAGCGCCAGAAATGGCGCTTTTTTTATAACTAGAAAATATCTGTTTTGTCGAAATTTAAGACTGGTTTTTGTTGAATCTTTGCTCTATAACTATAGTAATGTTGAATTTAAGCGCTATTTTTCTCTATAAATCTGCACTTAAGTCTAATGTTGGCATTTTAAAAACTTTATACACTATAAAAAGGTATTTAAGCTGATGATAATATCGCCTTTGTGATGTGTGTTTTATTTAATAATGGATAACTTTATTCTATAAAAAATGATCACTATTTAGGAATGTGATAGTACTATTCAGCTAGATTTAAATCGGTATACTAGAATCTCTTGTTATAAAAAGTAGCAATATCAGGAAAGACAATGACTGCACGTATTCAAAAAGGCAAGTTAGCGATTGCTAAAGAACTTTACGATTTCATCGAAAATGAAGCATTACCAGGTTCTGGTTTAGATAGCGAAACATACTGGAAAAACTTCGAGCAAGTCGTTGTTGATCTTAGTCCTAAGAATAAAGCGCTTCTTGCTAAGCGTGATGATATTCAGGCTAAAATTGATGAATGGCACCGCAACAACAAATTTGAATTAGGAGCTTACAAAGCTTTCCTTACAGAAATTGGCTACTTATTACCAGAAGTAGAAGATTTCCAGATCAGCACAGAAAATGTCGACGAAGAAATCGCATTATTGGCTGGTCCACAACTTGTCGTACCTGTACGTAATGCACGTTACTGCTTGAACGCAGCAAATGCACGTTGGGGTTCTTTATATGATGCACTTTACGGTTTCGACGTCATCTCTGAAGAAGGTGGGGCGGAAAAAGGTAAAGGCTATAACCCAGTACGCGGTGAAAAAGTTATCGCATTCGCGAAAAACTTCTTAAATGAAAACTTCCCACTTGCAACAGGTTCGCATGCTGATGCAACGCAATATGCTGTAGATCACAATAAACTTGTTGTGACCTTAAAAGATGGTACTGAAACAACAGTCGCACATGAAGCACAATTTGTAGGTTATAACGGCGAAGCTGCTGCACCTACAGAAATCGTATTCAAAAATAATGGCTTACATGTCATTATCGAAGTTGATGCAACTAGCCCGATTGGTAAAACAGATGCGGCAGGCGTTAAAGATTTAGTGCTTGAAGCTGCTGTAACGACTATTCAGGATTTAGAAGACTCAATTGCTGCTGTTGATGCTGAAGAAAAAGTTGAAGGCTACCGTAACTGGTTAGGCCTAATGAAAGGTACTTTAGAAGAATCGATCGAGAAAAATGGTAAAACTGTTACTCGTAGTTTGAATAAAGACCGTACGCATAAAAACTTAATTGGCGGTGAAACCATTATTCATGGTCGTTCATTGATGCTTCTTCGTAACGTGGGTCACTTGATGACAAATCCAGCCATCCTTGTGGATGGTGCGGAAATTTATGAAGGCATCATGGATGCATTGGTTACACCATTATTGTCTTTTGCAGACATTAAAGGTGAAAACGAAATCAAGAACTCGCGTAAAGGTTCTATGTATATCGTTAAACCAAAAATGCATGGTCCTGAAGAAGTTGCATTTGCTGTAGAGCTTTTTGAACGTGCTGAACAATTATTAGGTTTACCAGCTAAAACGCTTAAAATCGGGATTATGGATGAAGAGCGTCGTACCTCTGTAAACTTGAAAAACTGTATCGCTCAAGCAAAAGATCGTACGATTTTCATCAACACAGGCTTCATGGATCGTACGGGCGATGAAATCCATACATTTATGGAAGCAGGTCCATTCGTTCGTAAGGGTGAAGTAAAAGCTCAAATTTGGTTCCCTGCATATGAAAACCGTAACGTTATGGTTGGCTTGAAAGCAGGCTTACGTGGTAAAGCACAAATTGGTAAAGGTATGTGGCCTAAACCAGATATGTTGCTTGATATGTATAAAACTAAAACTGAGCATCCAGATGCTGGTGCAAGTTGTGCATGGGTTCCATCACCAGCCGGTGCGGTCATTCACGCGATTCATTATCACCAAATTAATGTTGCAAGCCGTCAAAAAGAATTGTTGGCGACTGAAGCATTACCTTTAGATGATTTGTTAACTCCGCCTTTAGCGAAAGACACCAATTGGTCTGAAGAAGAAAAAACCAAAGAACTTGAAAATAACTGTCAAGGTATCTTAGGTTATGTGGTTCGTTGGGTTGATTTGGGTGTAGGTTGTTCTAAAGTTTTAGACATCAACAACGTCGGTTTAATGGAAGATCGTGCAACTTTGCGTATTTCATCTCAACACGTTGCCAACTGGTTGCGTCACGGTATTGTGACACGTGCACAAGTTGAAGAAGTGATGAAACGTATGGCTACTATTGTGGATCAGCAAAATGAAAATGATCCAGAATATACTGCTATGGGTCCAAACTTTGATGGGATTGCATTCCAAGCAGCATCTGACTTGATCTTTAAAGGTGGCGAACAGCCTTCTGGTTATACAGAGCCGTTGTTGCATGCTGCACGCTTAAAATTAAAAGGTTATACAGGGGACTAAGTTTCCACTGTAAATAAAGAAAGCCTCTTCGGAGGCTTTTTTTATTGCTGCGTATCAAGAATAAGAAGCCAGATCTAAAAATCGGCGTACTACTTTATATGGAATTTTTAAAATATCAGTGTAATTGTCCGATCAGTGAGTATGATCACGATAGGGCGATGAATCACATCATAATGAAAAAAATTATGAGTCTGCTCATGTGACGCCTACTGATCGTTCTTGCTCATAAGGGCTGAGATGACACGGGGTAAGTTGGAAATTTAGATATTCAATTGCTTGTAGAAATATTCCCAGAGGCAGAGTTTGAATGTTTACATCGACCTAAAGTAGAAATTAAAAGAATTCATCCTTAACTGAATTCTTTCAATTGAATCAGGTTTTGTTTAATGCGCTAAGTTTTTAAAAATATGCTTAAGGCTTTCCATCATTTTTTCAATTTGTAAGGGGGTTAAACCTTCAAAAGATTGTTCCAAAACGACATTGGTTAGATCATTAATTTTGTGAGTCATTTCTAGCCCTTTATCCGTTAACACAACACGAGTAATTCGAGCATCGTCTTCACATGAATATGTTTCAGCTAAACCCTCATCTTTTAAGCGATAAACGATTTTTGTTGTTGTTGACATCTTAGATACAACCATTTCAGATAAATCTGAAACACTGGCATGGGGCTTTGACTTTAAGGCAAGCAAGATACGACGCCGTGAGTTATCTAAACCATACTTTTTCAAGGCATGGTCTACATTTTGTACATATTGAGCATGTACTTGAGTAACCCAATAGTATGGAAAATTTTCTAAGGTAAAATCTTCCGCCAAAGGTAAAAATTTACTGTATTTTTTAGTCATGGATGGACTCCCCTGTAAGCTTTGTAATTGTAATTCGTTAACGCACGCATTTTATTATAAAGTTAATTTGCTGCGCAGAATATACTAAATTTTTTTAGAGCTAATCAATCTATATATTAAGTTTTTTATAATGTAATAAAGAAACTTATCTAAAAAAGTTTCTTTATTACAAAGAATTAAAAATTAAGCCTGATTGTTGAGAAGGGACATGCTATAGCTGTCTTTATTTTGATGAAATATCACAATACTCTGGGCAAACTTAAGCACTTTTTCTTGAACCTCAGAATTTTGATAGGAATCTGAAGATAGCATTGCCGTAGGACTGCTGTGTTGTAAGACGACAGGTAAGAATATGTCAAACTTTTGGTTATGATGCGTAATTACAACCTTAACTTAATGCTGATCAAATGGTGAATCCAGATTAAAATATGCACCTTCATAGCGTGTATTCACAATCGTTTTCGACGTTTTTTTGAAGGTCAATGCTTTTTCATTTGTCATAGTACATAATCCTGTAAATTTTTTTGATCGGATTAGAAACTTAGGCATCTAAGTCTAGTGAATAGAGTGTTTCATTAAACAATCTTGGCTATGTTTCATTCTAGTGAAAAAAATAGACTAGGGAGTCGGTCTTTTTAACAAAAATTTTCTGATATTTGTGTCATAAATTGATGTATTTATTAAATAAACATTAATATAATTTTCATAAACAATAACTTATGTTGATGTTTTTTTGTTTTTCATCATATTTTTTTAAATATGACTGTGGTGTTTGTTTTTGAAAAAAATAAAAAATGGGATGAATAGCTGATGTGAAGTATGCGAAAAGTAGAAAATTTATACAATTTTAATATTTAGTGGCTAAAAACACAAAAATCTAATTACAAATTTTATAGATTGTGCATAATAAATTTATCTATTGTTGAACAGGTTACATATATGGATCCGTCGCCGTGCAGGTCTACGTTTAGTTTTTACCAAATTCATAAAATCGGAGATATAAACTAATGGAGTTTTTATTAGATCCGGGAATTTGGATTGGGTTACTTACCCTTATTGTTTTAGAAATTGTTTTAGGTATTGATAACCTAGTCTTTATCGCCATTTTGGCTGAAAAACTTCCTCCTGAACAACGCGATAAAGCGCGTGTGCTCGGTCTTTCCCTCGCATTAATTATGCGTTTGGGCTTATTGTTTGCCATCTCTTGGTTAGTCACCTTGACTAAACCGCTTATTACCATCTTTGACTGGACTTTCTCAGGTCGAGATCTGATTCTCTTGTTTGGTGGTTTGTTCTTGCTGTATAAAGCAGTCAGTGAATTACACGAAAGAATGGAAGGCAAGCCTGAAGTTAAAGTAACAACGAATGTTGTTTATGCAAGTTTTACAGCAGTTGTCGCACAGATTGTCGTATTGGATGCCGTATTCTCTTTAGATTCGGTGATTACTGCAATTGGTATGGTGGACAATATTTATGTGATGATGGCTGCAATGATTGTAGCAATGGCTGTGATGTTACTTGCTTCCAAACCATTAACTAATTTTGTAAATCGTCATCCAACCGTTATTATTCTGTGTTTAAGCTTCTTACTCTTAATTGGTATTAGTTTGATTGCCGAAGGTTTTGGTTTCCATATTCCAAAAGGCTATATTTATTCAGGTATTGGTGTTGCGATTGTGATTGAAGCTTTCAATCAGTTTACTCAGCGTAACACGACAAAGCATGAATCAAAGATTCCATTGCGTCATCGTACCGCAGATTCCATCTTAAAATTGATGGGTGGAAAAATGGAAACAGTTGCAAATAGTGCTCAACATTTTGAAGCACAAGAAGCCTTTGCTGATGAAGAACGCTATATGATTGGTGGGGTGTTAACCCTTGCTGAAAGGTCAGTGGCTTCTATCATGACACCGCGAAACCAAATTTCGTGGGTGAATATTGATGATGCACCTGAGCGAATTCGTGAACAGGTTTTATCCGTACCGCATAGCTTATTTCCAGTTTGTCGCGGCAGTTTGGATAAAGTTTTAAGCGTTGTGCGTGCAAAAGAATTGCTTGATGTTCTGGATGATGAGGAGCAACTTAAAGCACTGATCAAACGTCATCGCCCGATTTATATTTTTGAAAAAATGAAAGTGATTGATGCCATTAATACCTTGCGTACCTCAAAAGGTTCATTGGTTTTGGTCAGTGACGAATTTGGTAATGTACAAGGTTTAATTTCTCCACTGGATGTTTTTGAAGCCATTGCTGGTGAGTTTCCTGATGCAGATGAACAGCTCGATTTAGTCAAAATTGATGAGCATACATGGAAAGCATCTGGAATGTTAGATGTATACCAACTTGAATTAGAGTTGGGTATGATTGATTTGGTTGACGAAGATGCTGGTTATATCAGTGTTGCAGGTTTAATTTTAGATAAAACCCACGGTGAAGTGGTATTGGGTACTCAGTTGGAGTATCACGGCGTTCACTTTGAGGTGACTGAATTAGACGAAAACCGAATTAAATCTGTTTTAATTACGTATCGCTAGAGGAATAGAGAGCATAGCTGTAACGGTATTTGATCTCTTTGCAGTCGTAATTATTTGAATTAATTTAAAGAAACCCAATGGACGAGTGCTGTTGGGTTTTTTATCATGTGCCATTTTTCTTTTAAGCTGAAAATTTGATGAGATGAGATGACGGGGAGAATAATTGGTTTCATATGACATGAAAATCCCTATTTTTTGTGATATTAAAATAAGTAAAATGAGTAATACTTATTATATAAGAATAAAAGATGAGTCACTCTCATGTTCATTACAGAAACGGTTTCAGATTTTACAAAACTTGCATCTGAACAAAGAAAACATTTTTTTAAAAAAATATGGGCATTTGATCAGCATATTTTCCCCAACGCTACGGTAAAAGAAATTTATAATTTTGTGCATGATGTCGATGCAGTTTCAGTCCAAGTCATTCATTATTATCATGAAGGAAAATTAATAGGACAAAACGTCCTGCCGATTATCAAACTTTCTTTAGATGGAAAACCAATTTTTGTTTTGAGTTCTCGAGCGGGTATTTTACCTGCTTATCGAAGTACAGATAGAACACTTAATAGTGCCATTCGTGTGGTGCTTAATCATCAAATCCGCCATCTGACTATGCCATTATGGTTTGTAACTACAGTCATACAACCCAAAGTGTATACACTTTTTGCATCACGATCACAGCGTTTCTTTCCGCGTGCAGGAAGGCAGATTCCCCAAGACTATTTACAGGTTTTAAATATTTTTCAGCAACGTAAACGTGAGGTACAAAAACGTCGAGAAGATATTTTTGTTCACCCAATTGTGCTGCCTAAAGTAAGCTTAGACCAATTACGGTGTTTGAGAAATAAAGCGACCACGCATATCAATTTTTTCATGCAACATGTCCCTGATTATTTTGATGGTATGGGCTTGATGTGTGTGTGTAAATTAGATTTAAAAACAATTTTTGAGATGATGTTTAATTTATCTTTTGATCGGCATGTGTATTAGGATCACTTGACCTTTTCAAAAGTAGAGGTCAAGTGATCGCATTAAAATCAAAGCATCTGCTAGATTTCAAGGATTTGAATATCCGCATATTGTTGAATTAAATCTGGATTTAAACTGTGAATATAATCCATAAATGCCACATTAAAATGACCGAGCATTTTTGTTTGTTCAAATGCCAATTTTCCAGCAATTGCAAAATGTGTATGTGCTGCAATTGTGGCAATGGTTGGGGTTGCTACAGCGCAATAAGCGGCAATTAAAGCACCCAATGCACAACCTGTCGCGGTGACTTTAGGTTGTAAATAACTCCCACCATTGACTTGAATGACCGCATCAAATTCTTTGGTTAAAATAAAATCAGACTCACCTGAAATAGCAATACATTCGGCATGTTCTAACAGCACTTTGGCTTGGTTATATACATCGGAACTGTCTAAAGTGCTATCGACACCTTTAGATTGCACTTGGTTGCCAGAAAGGGTGCTGATTTCTGAAGCATTACCACGAATAACAGTGGGATTATAGTGTAGTAATTCATCCACCATATCAGAGCGCCATTTTAAAATCGTCCCATAACCCACAGGGTCAAGTACCCAAGGCGTGTTGGTGCGCTGCGCCGTTTGTGCAGAAATGTGCATGGCTTGCATTTGTTCACTGGTTGGCGTACCCAAATTAATGCTCAGTGCTGCGGAAATGGTGGTAAAACTTTCGGCTTCAAATGGATTATCAATCATGGCAGGAGATGCGCCAGCAGCGAGTAAAACATTGGCTGCATAATTGGCGGCAACACTATTGGTCATACATTGCACGAGCGGCTGCTGAGTTTGCAGCTGTGTCCATGCTTCAACAATATGCTCGATTAATGTTGAAGTTTGATCCATGGGATTATTCCTTAAGTTATACAGGGTGTGATTAGAGAAACTAGACATATTCATCACCATTTATTGGGTGAAATAATGGTCTTGATGCTTACAAGTACGACAGCATAAGGTCACGTAATTTTCCGCGTCGTAATCCACAGTAAGCTCATTTGAACCACAATACATACAGCGTTTTTGTGAATAAAAACTTAAACGAGGTTCAATTTTTTTCCATGAATGTCGAATGGGCTGGAAAAAAATATTCTCATCGTAGCCTAGAAAGCGAAAAAACAGGATTTCGCTCATTTTACTAAAAGGGATATTATATGGCCGTGGTAGGGTGGATGTTTCCCATTTTTCAGTCACAGCACGTTCACGATATTGTTGTAAGGTTTTCTTTAACAAATTGGTATTAATAAAGTTTTCATTACGTGCTTTGAGCGCTTTTTGTTGGTTTAAATATTCCAATGCGGTTTGCACTAAATAATAAATTTGCCCGACAGCCAACGAATCCATCAGGCGATAACAAAAAGTCTGAAAAGCATTATTTCCGGCAATTTGTACACCCCATGTTCGGCAATAAAACTGGGCAAACTGAATAATTTCTTGATAGAGCACTAAATAGAGGACATTTTTAACTTCGTCTGCATTTTTAAATGGCACACCCATGGTTAAATTTTCATAAAACCAATTTCGCAGTTGCTGGGTAATACTAAATAGACTGGGTTCAGAATAGCCATCTAAGCGGACATTGACATAATAATGATGTGCCTCAGCCGCAAAATCTTTAGCAATTAAGATTTGTTCTTTAACCAATTGCTTGACCAAATAATTTTGAAATAAATAATTGGGTGTAATGGAATGGTATTTAATGCCTTCCCAGTCAATATATTCATTGTGCGTAGTATGTTCTTGAACTTGGCTGTCCAAAATACTCAGTAAAAATAATTTATTCAGAAAACTGATTTGATCCAGTCTGTATTCGACAGGATCTTTTTCTTTGGATTTAATTTTACGTTGCTCTTGCAATCGTGTTTCCGTGAGCATTCTTTTGCGATTGGCTAAGCATTTGTCACAATGACAGTTATTGCGTTGGTCTTGAAAAACACGATGATGGCAGTGACTACATTCATGAAAATTAATGGCTTGATCATATTGTTCTGCTTCAATCCAGAACATAGATGCCTGACATAAAGGGCATGATGTACTTTCATCTAACTGTTTTTGCAGAATCTGAAGAAGCATGGAAAGAGTCAATCACAAGCTGGTTAATCATAATATCAATTATACACAGGTCTTTTGTGATGACGTGATGGATTCGTGCTGAATGGCCAATAAATCAGTATCGAAAAATATTACTTAATCTTTCTTTAAATAGCCTAAGTATTTTAAAAATGAATGTGGAAATGAAAAAAATCTTCTCATTTCCACATGGGTAAATATTCTGAAATTAGTGCTTTTAAAGCATTTAATTAATAAGAGGCGGGGCAAGGCAATGACTCATCGTCCTCGCCTAATTGCTTTGCATCGATTAAAGCCTTCACTTTTTTAGATGGAAGTCTTTTGCTGCCCAATGTATCGTAATTATTCAAAATTGCACAAATATCGGGCGATTGCATTGGAATACCTTCGCAACTCATAAACATCGCAATGACTTTATGATCAATTCCTGCGGCATTAAGTGTCTGCATAGTTTTGATATTTTCCACACGGACAATATGTTCTTTTAGATACATGGGAACACCTCTTTTAGTTCTAACTTAATTTTATAGTGCGCTTTGCACACATGATTACAAGCAAGAAACGTGCTCAAAATGTAGTCATCTTGAAAATAAGTGTCAATTTAAGTGAGATGAGTTTAGACGCACGGTAACAACAAAATATTAAATAGCGTGGCGTGTTATTTTTATATTGAATATTGTTTCAGTCATGCTGTATCAGCGCCATTTTTTCGAGTTATGCATGTTAAGTAAGCAACTAACAGAATAATTGCACTGATGTTGAAGTGATGAATTGAAAATTAACAACAATGTGCCCATATATAACTCAAATCAATCGCGCAGACAGATTGTGAAAGTTGTCGTATGATCGAAGCAGCTCACAAAAAACAAAGTTTTGGCTTAAAACTACAGGATTAGGACATTATATGAATATCGCGGCAAACCCAGTGGTTGAAGCAGACCAAACTGTTTATTTAAAAGACTATGAAAAACCATCTTTTGCGGTTGATTCAATCAACTTGGATATTCAAGTCTATACAGATCATACCAATGTTAACGCAATCTTGGTCATGAAGCGTCAGACAGCAGGAGATTTGGTACTGCTTGGGCGTGATCTAGAATTAAAATCGATTACTTTGAATGGGACGCCACTCACTGCCAATGATTATTCATTAGATGCCGAGCAGTTGGTGATTGCCAATGCACCAGATGAGGTCATTCTGAAAACAGAAGTGATTATTCATCCAGAAAGCAATACACAACTGGAAGGCTTATACCAAGCAGGTAGTGATTTATTTGTTACTCAAAACGAGCCTGAAGGTTTCCGCAAAATTACGTTCTATCCAGACCGTCCAGATGTACTTTCAGTTTTTACCACACGTGTAGAAGCGGATAAAAAATTTCCAGTGCTTTTAGCCAATGGGAACTTGATGGAAGCGGGTGAAACAGGCGAAGGTCGTCACTATACCATTTGGGAAGATCCAACCAAAAAACCGGCCTATTTATTTGCTTGTGTCGTGGGTGATTTGGCTGTTCTTAAAGATTCGTATGTGACTTCTGAAGGTCGTAACGTTGCTTTAGAAATTTACGCCGTAGAAAAAGATATTCCAAAATGCCACATTGCGATGGAAGCACTGAAACATTCTATGCAATGGGATGAAGAGCATTATGGTCGTCCATATGACCTAGATAATTACATGATTGTAGCCACCAGCCAGTTCAACATGGGCGCGATGGAAAATAAAGGTTTAAATATCTTTAATACTTCATGTGTGCTTGCTGATGAAGAATTTACCACGGATGCGGCCATCATGCGTGTCCAGTCGGTTATTGCACATGAATACTTCCACAACTGGACAGGTAACCGTATTACTTGCCGTGATTGGTTCCAGTTGTGCTTAAAAGAAGGTTTAACGGTTTTCCGTGATCAGTCTTTCTCGGAAGATTTACAATCGGCTGCGGTACAACGGATTGATGATGTGGCGGTATTAAAAGCACACCAATTCCCTGAAGATTCAGGTCCATTGTCTCATCCACCACGTCCAGATCATTTTGTCGAAATTAATAATTTCTATACCGCAACGGTATATGAAAAAGGTGCGGAAATTAACCGCATGATGTCGACTTTATTGGGTAAAGAAAAGTTCCGTCAAGGTACAGACGAATACTTCCGCCGTCATGATGGTCAAGCGGTTACGGTTGAAGATTGGGTTGCTGCACTCACTGCGGGTTCAGGTGTAGATTTATCAGCATTCCTGATTTGGTACAACCAACCGGGTACACCAAAATTGGAAGCGGAAGGTGAGTACGATGCAGCCGCACAAACCTATCGTTTAAGCTTTAAACAAAGCTTAAAAGCACATGCGAAATATCCAAACTTAAAAGCAGTGCCAATTCCAGTGGCTTTGGCATTGTTTAATGCAGAAACAGGTGAGCAATACACACTAAATTCTGAGGCATTATTTGAAAATGCTGTGAAAGATGGCGTGTATTTATTTGATCAAGATACGGCAACAATTGAGTTCACAGGAGTAACAGCGAAACCTGTGGTGTCTTTGCTGCGTAACTTCTCTGCACCGGTGAATCTTGAATTTAACTATTCAGATGAAGAACTTGCATTTTTAGTGCAATACGAAACCAACGGTTTTAACCAATGGCAAGCGACACAAACGTTACTTGAACGTATTTTGCTAAATGGTCATGACGCTGAAATTTATGTTCAAGCGATTAAAAATACGATTCCAGAGCTTGTTGAAAAAGATCCATTGTTAGCTTCACGTTTGTTTGATGTCCCATCTGAGGGATATTTAGGCAGCCGTATTGATGCTGATTATCAACCAGCCGTCATTCAAGAAAAACGCAATGCATTGCTAGATACCTTGGCACGTGAACTGGGTGAATTCTGTAAAGCTACTTATTTGGCTTTAGATCCAGATTTACAAAAAGAGTTTTCACAAGCCATGGGTGTGCGCGCGCTGAAAAACATCATGCTGAGTATGCTGGCACGTCAAGGTGATAGCGAAGCTTTTGATTTGGCACATGTGCAATATTTAAACACGGGTAATATGTCAGAGCGCTTAGGTGCGCTTAAAGTCTTGGTCTGGAATGATGCACCACAAGCGAAAGATACTTTAGCTGATTTCTATAATCGTTTTAAAGATGAAGCATTGTCGCTTGATCAATGGTTTATGGTACAGGCAGCGCATCCAAAAGCCACTGTGGAAAGTATCCAGTATTTAACTTCACATCCAGATTATGATTTGGGTACACCAAATCGTATTCGTTCGGTCAGTGGTGGTTTAAATGCCAATCCTGTCAATACATGGGGTTTTGGGGTTCAACACTACATCGATTTAGCTAAATATCTTGATGAGAAAAACCCAATTGTCGGTTCGCGTTTACTACAAGTGCTTTCGCGCTGGTATACCTTGGCTGAACCTCAGCGTAGTGATGTAAAAACAGCACTTGAGGCGTTAAAATCACAAGTGAAATCGAAAAATGTAGCAGAGACATTAAATAGTATGTTGAGTATTTAAATTTATTTAAGTATTTGATATTTAGCAAATAGTAGGTGCTATTTCCCCTTATAAATCTGGGGGAGATAGCACTAAATAATTTAGAAGTATTTTAAAAGACTAATGTGTTTGTTCTTATGTTTAAAGTTTGAGAATTTAACCATAAGAGGGTATAAGCCAATACATAAGACCAATGAAATGAACCAAAGCATTGCAACACTACTTACGCCGTAATAGTCACCATAATTTTTGCCAAATACTTCGACCGCAATCAGATATAGTCCTTTCAATACATATAAGTGAACAATATAAAAGAACATAGGCACTGAACCGAATATGATCAATGGTTTGATCCAGCTTTTTGTTTCCACTTTTTGTAGTATAACTAAGAGTATCAACCCAATACCGACATTCCATAGAATAAATAACAATGAAGGAGGGTACTTAGTCACATTTATAAAACTCATCAATGATTCAGTAAAGGTAGGCATGATAGACCATGCTTGATCACCGTAGACATTTATCAATCTTAAGATGAAAAATAAAGTCATACTAGAAAGGCCAAAAGTAAGTAATATTTTATTTCTTTTATTGGGTTCTATCGATTGATCAAAGACTTTAGCCCCTATGCAATAGCCAAGAGCGATGACACCAATCCATGGTAATACTGGGTAAGACGTTCTAAAATGAATGACATCGCCAAATTCAATCCAACCTCGCTCATGAAGAATGAGCCATAAACTATGAATGACAGGCACATTGGAAAATGAAATTTGATCAAGCAAGTTATGACCAAAAATAATGGTTAAACTGATTACCCATAAAAGTTTTTTAGGTAACCCAATTAAGGCTGCCAAAGCAATCATACTTAAACCAATAGCCCAGATGACTTGTAAATAAATAACATCAGGGGGGAATTTTCCCGTCCATGCAAAATTAATAATGATTAATTCAAGGAAAATTAAAAAAAGACCACGTTTAATCAAAAATTCACGAGTCATACGAATACTATTATTCTTTGCTTGATAGAGATAGGCAGATAAACCAGTCAATACAACAAATACAGGAGCACAAATATGAGCTAAAACTCGACTAAAAAAGAGAGATTCTTCTGTGCCCGGAATCAGCATTGGGTCTGGAACTTGATAGTGAAGATAAAAAGTTTCCCTAACATGATCAACCATCATAATAAGAATAACCAACCCTCTTAATGCATCAATTGCTTGTAAGCGTTTAGAAATATTAGACATAAAATATAAAGAAGGTAAGACATGTAATGTTATATTGTATCATTATTTTTAATGAAACCTTACTGCTGTGTGAGTTTTAGTTTAAGTAAAATTTACCTTGAGCTCTGAATTGATGGAACATCTTACTTAATGGCTTGTTGTTTAAATTTAGAATTAAAACGTTTAGTCATCTTACGGAGCAATGCTTCTTATCTTCAAAGTGAACATTACGTTATCTTTAGAGGGAGGTCGTGTTTATTATTTTGGTTAGGTCAATCATTTAAACGGAGGTTTAGTCAGCTTGTCTAGGCGAAATATATTCATGCATAATTTATGCATGAAATATCAAGAAATATAAGTGTAAAATTACAGCAGATGATTGCTCATTTTATGGGTTGTACAATCTGCTTAAAGCTAAATAATTAAAAAAACATAGCCTCTGTGAATTCGGTGTGAAGAATTACTTAACACCCACTATTTTGCTAAAAAACTCAATAAATCATTTCTTTACTTCAAACAGCACAAATTATAGTTTTGTATGTGTAATAAATTTTAATCAGTTTATCTCGTAAAAAATTGAAATCATTTTATCTAAGTAGATTTAAAAAGCTGAACATAACTTATTTAAATTATTTTAAAACAATACTTAAAAAATAGGATATTTCTACTCGATTTTATCCGTACATTGCAGGGATTAAAAACATGAAAAAAAGTATGCTCACTTTCGCACTTGCCTCGGTAAGTTGTTTTTCTCTCATGGGGTGTAATACCAGCTCAGAGCAGAAAAATAATTTTATTTCCGCTGTTTCTGGCGATACTATTATTTTAACCAGTGACGGTATGATTAGCTCAATTAATCGAGATAATCCAAATAACGTTGTTTCTTCAATTAAAATTCGATTGCTAGAAGCAAAAGATCAGCTGGTGGGGATTGATTATAGACCTAAAGATGAGAAGCTCTATGCTGTTGGGTTGCTCGGTAATCTATATACATTAGACCCCAACACGGGAGTTGCTACATTTCTTCGAAAACTTATTGCTGATCCAACAGATACAACGGATGGGAATGAATCTTTTAGTCAAATTGTAGGTGATGCTAATCTAATTAGTGTAAATTTTAATCCCGCCGCTGACCGCTTACGTGTCATCACTAACACAGGACAAAATTTAAGAATTAATGTTGATACAGGTGCAACGATTACAGATGGTGTAATTAATCCTATAGCAAATAATCCTGTTATTGTCGCAGCTGCTTATACCAATGCTTTTGCTGGAACGGCAACCACTAAACTCTATAGTATTGATCAAACATCGGATCGTATTTACTTACAAAATGCCAATGCTGGAACTCTAGGTAGTTCAGCTCCATTGGGCGATAATCTGGATACCCAAGGTGGTGGTGGTTTTGATATTGATCCAATCAATAACGTTGGTTATGCCGCATTAAAAATTTCTGGAAGCTATAAATTTTATCAATTGAATTTGGCGAACGTGGGCACAGTAAATAATACGGTTTTTAACACCACCGACTTAGCAAATTATTATACAACGGGTGGAATACGTGGTATTGCGTTAAAACGGGCTAAAGATGCTACAGCCGCAGGGATTGGACTAAGTAATAATAATAAATTAATTCGTTTTGCTTTAAATAAACCCAATAGTGTGACAGAAAAAAATATTACCGGTCTATTGGTGGATGAAAAATTTGTTGGAATTGACTATAGGCTAAGAAATAGTACAGAGCGATCAGGTCAACTATACGGCTTAACAAATAAAGCCAATTTATACACGATTAACCCTGAAACAGGTGCAGCAATCTTAGTCAATACGCTTAAAGCTGCAACAGATAGTACGTTTACTAATTTAGAGGGGACTGCATTTGCTGTAGATTTTAACCCTGCCGCTGATCGTTTACGCGTAATTAGCAATACTGGACAAAGTCTAAGAATCAATGTGGATACAGGGGATACGATTCGCGATGGCGACATTAAAGGTATTGCAGGTGCAATAATTAGCGCAGCTGCATATAGCAATAGTTTTAAAACAAGTGTCATAGGATTAGGAACAGAATTGTTTGATCTCGATCAAACGAATCAAATTGTGGTCAAACAAGACCCACCGAATACTGGAACACTGAACCGAATTGGTGGATTAAGCATAAACCTAGGTTTAGATAATGGTTTTGATATTGCTGGTGGAGACAACGGTTATGCTCTAGCTACAGTTGCTAATGCTTCAGGTCCATCTGTTTTATATCGTGTTGATCTTAGTACAACAATGAGTGATAGCCGTGCAAAACCTGCAATTAATGTGGATGGAACACCAAATATTGCAGCTTCTACTATAGGAACAACAGCAACTTTGCCGCTGATTGATCTTGCAATTTTATTAAAATAATCAAACACCGTTTAGATAGTAATTGAGCGCAGATTTCTGTGGAATACGGAACTCTGCGCTTAAAAGCGACTCAATCAACCTTGCACCTTTCGGTAGAGGTTAACCAAAAGACTCTTTTATTAAACTTTAATAATCAGCACAGGAATAGGAGATTCTGTCAAAACGGCTTGTGCCACGCTTCCTAAAACTAATTTTTTGAATCCAGTGCGACCATGTGAACCCATAATAATTAAATCAGCACCGACTTCATCAGCAACATGAATAATACCTTCGGCAGGTGATACACCACGAATTATTTTGGTATCTACATCTATACCATCACGAATGAAGGATTGTTTAATATCAGCTAAACGCAACTGCGCATTTTTTTCAGCCTGCATAAAGTAATCGGTCACTGCTGGTGCAATTTTATAAAAATCTACACCAACAAATGGGTCTACAGCAATCACACTGGTAACAGTAACTTGGCAATCGAGTGTTTTAGCTAAGGCTAAGGCTTGTTCAACAGCTGCATAAGAAATAGGGGATTCATCTACTGGAACTAAAATATGTTTATAAGTCATGAAATGATCCTTATGGGTATAGTTGAATGGAAAAGCTTTTGTAATTGTGATCGTCAGTCATGACGACAAATTAAAGAAATATTGAAAGCGTTTAAAGAACCCACCATGAATTGAAGGGTTCTTTATTCAATCTTTATTCTTTAACTACTAAAACAGGAAGTTTTGTTCCACTTAAAACATCTTGTGCAAAGCTACCCAGTAAAAACTTTTGGAATCCTTTTCGACCATGTGAACCGATAACAATCAGATCAGTTTTTAATTTTTCTGCGGTATCGAGAATACCTTCTTCCGAGACATTCCCTTTAATAATTTGAATGTTAGCCGTTACACCATTTTCGCTGGCAATAGCTTGAGCCTGTTGCAATGCTTTTTCGGCATTGTCATAAGCTTGTATGAAATATTCTTTCATGATTGGAGATGGATAGAAGTCTACATCTGTAAATGGGTCTTCAGTGACTAAACTAATGAGCGTTAATTGACTGCCAAAAGCCTGAGCAATTTGAGCTGCTTTTTTAACTGCTGACAAAGAAATTTCGGAACCGTCAACAGGGACTAAAATATTTTGATAAGACATAGAATTTTTCCTTGGAGTTTATTGTATTGCTATTATTTATAGATAGCACATTGTCCCAAAATGATCAATTTAGTCTCTGAAAAATGTTTTTAAATTCATTAAATTATATAAATATCATGCATATAATTGTGTTCTGTTTTGCATTTTAATCTGAGTTAAAAGCTCAACTTTGCTGTAAGTGTTTCTAAATGTTTAGACAAGCATTAAAATTTAAGAAAATAAGATTCTCTGTTTGAAATAGCAGGAGAAATAAGGACGGGGGGAGCATGCCGTGTATTCAAAATATTTAGCTTTAATGCTGTGTGGAATTACTGTGCTACACAGTAGCGGTTGTCAGAACATACAAACGAGTACCAAGGTGATTGCCAGCGTATTTAATGCTTCGACCAATGTTCAAAAAAAGCTGATTGATAAATATGCGCCAGAAGAAATTTTGGTGCAAAAAGATATTATCTATATGCAAGAACCCAAGTTGACCTTAGATGTTTATCAGCCAAAAAATGTGATGCAACTTGAGTCGCGTCCAACGGTGGTTTGGATTCATGGTGGCGGATGGGTTTCAGGCTCTAAAGAACATGCACGTGGTTATTTTAAACTTTTGGCAGATCAAGGCTATAACGTCATTTCAGTACAATATCAATTTGCCCCTGAAGCGATTTATCCGAATCAGTTGTTACAGATTAATCAAGCATTAAAATTTATAACCGACCGTGCGCAGCAATATCGTATTAATGCCAATCAAATTTATTTGGCGGGCGATTCCGCAGGGGCAAATTTAGTCAGTCATTATGCGGCACTCATTAGTAATCCTGCTTTTGCCCAGCAATCAAATTTCACGCCGCTCATTCAACGTGAGCAAATTAAAGGCTTAATTTTGCATTGTGGTATTTATGATATGAATGCGTTTATTAATACTGCACCAGATGAACTTAAGCTTATTGAATGGGGAGTGTTTAACTTAGTTCAAAGCTATACTGGTAATAAAAAAGATGATGTCGAATTTTTAAAAAGCATTTCTCCAATTCAATATTTAACAGCAAATTATCCGCCAGTCTTTATCAGTGGTGGAAATAAAGATTTTTTAACCAAGACTCAATCTGAACCTTTTGTGAAAGTGTTGCTGAACCAAAAAATACCAGTTACAGAAGTGTTTTATCCAGATGCCAAAGAGTTTTTAGTACATGAATATCAATTCATGATGAGTAAAGCTGCCAGTCAAGAAACCTTTAAGAAAACCATCGCTTTTATCAATCATTATAGTTTGTCATCTGAAAAATGATTACATTTCAAAACTTGCAAAATATGAGCTTTTGTTTAAGATACCAACCAAACGGTATGTTTATTTTAAAGGTAAGATAATGAGCCCTATAATGATGGCGTATGGATTGCTTGCGCTGGCAATTGTTTCTGAGGTGACAGGTTCAACATTTTTAGTAAAATCAGAAGGTTTTACTAAGCTCGGTCCATCTGTAGCAGTAATTGTACTATTCAGTATCGCTTTTTATTTACTATCTCAAGTCATTAAAGTTATTCCCTTGGGAATTGCTTATGCTATATGGGCTGGGGTTGGTATTATCTTAACCGCGATTATTGGATATTTTGTTTTCCGCCAAAGTCTTGATTTGCCTGCTATGCTTGGTATTGGCTTGATTGTATCAGGCGTTGTCGTGATTAATTTATTTTCAAATTCTACTGGGCACTAGTATAAATATGGAAAATGCGTATCAGCGTAAAAAAGAACCTGAACTTATTCGGCAAAAAATTTTAGCACATGCAATTCAATTATCTGCTGATAAAGGTGTGACAGGGGTTTCAATTCAAGCAGTCGCCGATTTAGTTGGCGTTTCTAAAGGTGGCGTTTTTCACCATTTTCCAAGTAAGCAAAAATTACTTGAGGCGATGGTGATTACTGTTTTAGAACATTTGGATGGTGTGATTGATCAATTCATTCAGGCTGATGATTGTGAATATGGTTGTTTTACCCGTGCTTATATCGAAGTGACGTTGCAGAAAAAGATCGTTGGTATGGAGCATTCGTGGTCAGCAATCTCTATGATTATGCTGACGGATCGAACGTTCAATGATCTTTGGATTCACTGGTTAAATGCACGTTTAGAACGACATTCTGCAACAGATGCTGATTTAGAGTTAAAAATTTTACGTTTTGCTGCCGATGGTGTTTGGTTGACGGCATTTACAGAAGTTGAAAATCCTGATGAGACATTAGAAATGAAACAGGAATTGATTCGCCGTAGTTATCCATAGTATTGCTTTAATTATCGGTTAATAAAAAGCACTCGATACAGGGTAAAGTCAGGAAGTTAAGAAATTGACTAGATTTTATTTTTAAATTCATGATGTTATTCGATACGCGAAAACGTCATTCGCAACTTGAGTAATAAATAAAGCACGGCTTTATTTTGCAGCGCAAGGCAAGACTACTTTGAAAAATTAAGGTTTCTGCGATGAATTGATCAATAAAAGGTATTTGACGAGTTTTGCGGTGAGAATAGTTTTAAATAACTTATTTAAAACTATTCGTAAGATACTTTTCTTACGAACTCAAAATATAGTTTGAGGATTCTCATTTTGGCGAGACAAAAGAACAAATGAGTTACAGGTATTTGATTTAAACGATAAGACTTCGTCATGAATAATTAAAAAGTTAAGGACTTTATTTCTAAAATCCTTAACTGGTTAGTATTATGCAATAAAGGATGCTTTTTCTAACTCAAAGAGATTATGCTTTAATTTTAGATTTGTTTTTGAATTTTAAAATAAAAGACACCGCAAAACCGAATAATAGTCCCCAAAATGCAGAACCAATCCCAAAGAATTGTATGCCAGATGCGCAGAATAAGAAGGTCATTAAAGCAGCTTCTCGTTCATTGACATCATGAAAGGCAATTGCAATGTTGTGACTAATGGTGCCAAATAAGGCAATTCCCGCTAAAGCCACAATAAAAATATGCGGAAATGACATGAGTAAGCTGGTTAGTGTTGCAGCAAAAACACCCATCACAATATAGAAAAAGCCACAACTCATACCCGCAATATAGCGTTTTTTAGGGTCAGGATGGACTTGATCATCTAAACTGACTGCGGCACTAATTGCAGCAATATTAACGGTATAGCAACCAAAAGGAGAGAGTAAGGCTTGAGCAACCCCAGTCCACCCAATGAGATGATTGACGTGTGGTTGATAGCCATAACTTTTGATCATGGCAATCCCCGGTAAATATTGGGATGCCATATTAATCACAAATAAAGGCAATGCTAAGCCCAAAATGGCTGACCATGTAAAGTCAGGTGTCATCCATACCGGTTTGGCAAGGCTCCATTGTAAAGCTGGAACATGAAATTCCATAAACATTGGACAAAGCACAAGCCCTGCAATCACGGTAATGACAATGCAATAACGTGGAGACAGTCGTTTTGATAGAATATATACCGCTAAAAGTGAAAGGATGAAACCCCAATCATTTTGCATACTTGCAAAAAGTGCGATCCCAAATTTTAGTAATACACCGGCAAGCATGGCACTGGTTAAACTTTGTGGAATATAGGATAAAACTTTCTGAAAAATACCCAAAAACCCTAAAATTGCGGTTAATAAGCCACAAATGAAAAATGCACCAATTGCTTCATATAAGCTATAACCACTGCCTGTGGCAAGAATGAGCGCCAGACCTGCGGTTGACCAAGAGGTTGCAACGGGGTATTTAAACTTCCATGATAAAATAAAACCAGAGAGTCCAATACCTAAACCTAAGGCCCAAAACCAAGAGGTAATTTGTTCTGGCGTTGCACCTAATATTTGTGCGGCTTGAATGACCAGAACAGCAGATACACTAATACCAATCAGAAATGTAATAAAACCAGCAAATACTGCGGGTATAGAGAAGTCTTGAAGAAGTTTTTGCATGATCCCTTGCTTATCTTATTTTGACTGAATATAGGGTCTGTTGACATTTCACAGATGCTTGCGACAGAGGACATTTTTAGACGATACAAGGCATATTTTACGAAATTTAGTTATTCTAAATGAGTAAAACATAACGCAGTAGCGGACAAAAAATGTCCCTGTCCTCGTACTTCGCCTTGCGCTACGACCAAAGCAGTGCTTTAGTCTTGCTCAGAGTTATCACTAAAACTGCCCCAAACTTCGTTATGAAATTTGACAAGGGCGATACCATTGTCTGCATTTCATGCCTTGTTTGAGTTGTTTTAGCGGATAACGCAATGCATGGTTGAAATGTCAACAGACCCTAATAGATGTCGTTTAATCATACGCCTTTTCATTATGATTAAAAGGTTTTCTGTTTAAAAATAACATGAATATTTAAAGATATTTCATTTATTTGTTGTACCGAAATCTAAGCAAATAGAGGGGGGAAACTATAATGTTGCACTCGCCAGCTTAAGACCAAATGCACAAAATAAAATACCGACAGCAGCGACACATGTTGCAGCAACTTTATAACGATAATTAAAAAATGATGCCAGTTTAATCCCTGAAAAAATCAAAATGGTTAAATAACCCATGCTAATGATTTGTAGGATGGCTGACAAAACAGCAAAACTGATTGCTGGATATGGATAGGCAGGATCGACAAACTGTACAAAGAAAGAGAGATAAAACAAAATCGCTTTTGGATTTAAAAGGCTGATGGTTAAGGCTGTACGATAAGGACGAACGTCTTCAATAGTCACAGTTTGTGCGCTGGCTGCTATTTTTTGTGGGTGGTTTTGCCATGTATGTACACTGGCAATCAGTAATTTAATGCCTAAATAGGATAAATAAAGTGCACCAACAACCTTAAGCAGAATAAATAGCCAAGGGAAAGCATGAAGTAACGATGCTGCTCCCAATACTGTGCAAAGAATGAGAATTAAATCACCAGTAAAAACGCCCCAAGCACCTTGATAGCCCGCTTTAATGCCAAAACGGGATGCGATGGACATCACATAAAGAGAATTTGGGCCAGGCAAAATGATAATTAAAATGGTACCAATAATGTAGGTAGTCACATCAGTAATGCCGAACACAAGCTGCTCCAAAGGATAAAAAGCCGATGTTGCATAATAGCAAAATCGGCTTTATTTAACTGTAAAAATCACATTTTTAAGGCTGAATTTCAGCATCTAAGCCAAAAGATTGACGGAGTAGAGTGCTGAGTTGTTCACGGGCTTTAATAAAGCCATCAATGCCACTTTGTAAAAGTTGGAAAGACATTAAGTCATGTTCAAGTTGTGCTTTAAATGTTTCTTTGGTCAAAGGGGTAACAATACGCTGACAATGCGATTGTGCATGGTTATTTGAAAGTTGAGCAACCACTTCACGTTGATCTTGGTCAAGTTCTGCGAGCAGGTTTGGAGAAACGGTGAGTAGGTCACAGCCAGCCAATCCTAAAACTTGATCTATGCTACGGAAGCTTGCACCCATAATTTCCGTTTTAATACAGTGTTGTTTATAGAAATGGAAAATTTGCTTCACAGATAATACGCCCGGATCTTTATCAATCGGGTAGTGATCGACATTTTCTGCTTTTTTATACCAATCTAAAATACGACCGACAAAAGGTGAAATGAGGGTGATATTGGCTTCGGCACAGGCTTGAGCTTGATGTAAACCAAATAATAACGTGAGGTTACAGTGAATACCTTCTGCTTCTAATGCTTTAGCAGCTTGAATACCTTCCCAAGTAGAAGCAATTTTAATTAAAATACGATTTTGCTCAATCCCATAGGTTTGGTACAAGGCAAGCAGTTCTTTGGCTTTACTAATCGTGGCTTCGGTATCATAAGAAAGTGCGGCATCAACTTCAGTCGACACACGACCTTCAATCAGTTTTAAAATTTCAACGCCAAACTTGACCGTAAGAATATCAATGGTACGTTCAACTAAAAGATCATCATGATAACCTTCAGATTTGGCTTGTTCAAAGGCAGCTTCAATCAGCGCTTTATTTTCAGGTTGACTTGCAGCAGCAGTAATCAGTGAAGGATTGGTTGTTGCATCCAGTGGAAGGAATTTTTCAATAGCTGAAAGGTCGCTACTATCGGCAACAATGGTGGTTAAGTTTTTTAATTGGTTTAAGGCTGATTGAGTCATTGGTGTCTAGTTCTTAAAGTTATTTCCCGTATATTTGTTATATCACAATCTCCTTTTATCAGAAGTAAAAAGCGGTATAATGCATGTCTATTTTGTGTTTTTTCTTGAATTTCGAATGTGATTAATCAAAAAACGAGCAGCTGAACCCAATTGGCTTTCACGACTCCAGACTAAATCGACATAATATTCAAATTTAGGGCTGAAATCTAAAAGGTTAAGAATTTTAAGCTGCTGTTTAATATGTGGATTCTGATTTAACATTTCTAAAGGCAAAATCCCCCAACCTAAACCTTGCATAATCATCTCGCAGGCGGAGTGATTGTTATCTGTACGCCAATATTTTTTTGAAAAGAGTAATTCAGGCTTAAGTGTACGGTCGCGACTGGCAACGACAATTTGACGACTTTGTAATATTTGTTCATAGCTGACGTGTTCAAATGTCGCTAAAGGGGCGTGAATTGCAGCGACAGGTACTAAAGCCTCACGCTTAAGTTCGACAAACTGTTCGCTACTTTCCAATTGTTCACGCTCAAACATCAATGCCAATTGAGCAGACTGATTAAGCAGCATCTTTTGTGCATCTTCTTGTGGTGCTGAAAAAACATTGATTTGCAGCTCTGGAAATTGCTTTTCGATCAGTGAAATGTAATCAGTCCACTGAATATGCAGCAGTTCTGATACCACCACAATATTTAAAGATGACTCCAACCCTTCACTTAAGGCAAAAGCATGTTGTTTCCATTGATTGATTTCGATCAGTAATTGTTCGGTTTTTTCATACAAAATGATGGCTTGCGGTGTTGGAATAGGTTCACGTCCAACACGCTGAAACAGGGTTAAATTGAGGTCAATTTCTAAATTGGCAATCGACATACTAACCGCTGAAGGCACTTTCCCCAATTGTCTGGCGGCAGCAGAAAAAGATCCCGTTTCAATTACGGTTTTAAAAATGGTCAGTTGTTCTTGATTGATATTCATCTGTTTATTTAACCTATCAATTATTTTGAAAGAATCTGACTCGATTAATCAATAATACAAACATAAAATACCAAACATCAAGTTAAATTAAAGAGTATTTAAAAATGTTGATTTCCAAGAGAAGGATTATTCATGCACTCAGCTATGAGATCATCCTGTTGGTCATCATCGCGATTGCATTAAGTATGATTTTTAAAATGCCGTTAGAAGTGACGGGGCTTCTGGGTATTGCGATGGCTGTGACATCGGTGATCTGGAATATGGTGTTTAACCATTATTTTGAAAAATTTGAAGCCAAGCACCAACTAAAAAGAACGGTGAAAATTCGTATTTTGCATGCGATTGGTTTTGAAGGTGGTTTGATGTTAGCCACGATTCCGATGGTGGCTTACGCTTTGCAAATGTCTATTTGGCAAGCGATTGTATTAGATTTTAGTTTAACCTTATGTATTTTGGTTTATACCTTTATTTTCCAATGGTGCTATGACCACATTGAAGCGCGTATGGGATATCGACCTGCGCACTCAGCTTAAACATATTTGATGAAATTGAGTCATCTTTATAGTTGTGGCTTTTTATTCATTTTGCTGGGTATCTGCGTTTTATTTTAAAAGACTACAATAAAAAACCGCTTGTTTATACAAGCGGTTTTTTTATTCACAAAGTGAAAGCAGTGACATTATTTTTCAATAATGGCTGTTACACCTTGACCACCAGCAGCACAGATCGATACTAAGATACGACCTGAACCTTTTTGGTTAATCAATTTCGCAGCAGTCGCAATAATACGACCACCTGTTGCAGCAAATGGATGACCAGCCGCAAGTGATGAACCTTTTACGTTTAATTTAGTACGGTCGATTGAACCAAGTGGTGCATCTAAACCTAAACGCTCTTTACAGAATTTTGGATCTTCCCAAGCTTTTAAAGTTGAAAGCACTTGAGATGCAAATGCTTCATGAATTTCGTAATAGTCGAAATCTTGTAAAGTAATACCCGCACGCTCAAGCATACGTGGAACTGCATAAGCAGGTGCCATCAATAAGCCTTCTTTCTTGCCAACAAAGTCGACCGCAGCAGTTTCAGTAAAGGTTAAGTAAGCTAGTACTTCATGACCATTGGCTTTAGCCCATTCTTCTGAAGCTAGAAGTACACAAGATGCACCATCAGTCAGTGGCGTTGAATTGCCCGCAGTCATAGTACGTGCATCACCTTTACCAAAAGCAGGTTTAAGTTTTGCTAACTTTTCTACAGATGAATCTGCACGTAAGTTATTGTCACGTTCTAAACCTAGGAATGGCGTAATCAAGTCATCGAAGAAACCTTCTTCATATGCTGCTGCCATTTTCTGGTGTGAAGATGCAGCAAGTTCATCTTGCGCTTCACGAGCAATACCCCATTCAAGCGCAGTAATCGCTTGGTGATCACCCATAGAAAGACCTGTACGTGGCTCACCATTTTTAGGTGCATCCATTAAGTCTTTCAGGTTAATTTTAGTTAACGCTTTTAAACGATCTTTCGCTGTTTTTGCGATGTTCAATTCAAGTAATGCTTTACGTAAACCGTCACCAAAAGCGATTGGTGCATCAGAAGTGGTATCTACACCACCCGCAACACCCACTTCAATTTGACCGAGTGCAATTTTATTCGCCACAAGGAACGCTGCTTGTAAGCCAGTACCACATGCTTGCTGAAGATCGTAAGCAGGTGTTTCTGGAGCCAATTCAGTATTGAGTACACATTCGCGAGTCATGTTAAAGTCACGACTGTGTTTTAATACAGCACCAGCAACGACTTCGCCTAAACGCTGACCTTGTAGATTAAAACGCTCAACAAGACCATTTAACGCAGCCGTAAACATATCTGAGTTTGATGCAGTGAAATAAGCACCGTTTGAACGAGCGAATGGGATACGGTTACCACCAATAATAGCAACGCGGCGAACTGTGTTTTGACTCATGGTTTTATCCTGTTGAACAGACGTTTGAGTTGTAGATTCAGGTTTTTTTGTAGTTGAAGGAGTACTTTGACTACGAGATGACGCAGAACGAGTGCGAGTCGTTTTGGTCGTATTCGTTGCTGGTTGTGTTGCAGTGCCTGAACTTTTAGCGGTGCGTGAAGTTCTTTTTGATGTATTTGACACTGTTTCCGCAGCAGAATTTTCGACTGCTGGATTTTCTTGAGTTGTCTTGCTCATAAGGCTTTTCCAAGCATGCTTACAGTATTCTTGGCGCTTACATTAACACAATACAGAATACCCTGAATTGACTAAAATGACATTGCGCAAAGCATTCAGGTCAAGACATCTACGGTTTAACTCAAGTATGATTCTATGGAAACTGATGGATCTATTGAAATAAGAGTATCTGACATCATATTGAAGTTAAAAGGATATCTTTAAATCCATCAAAAATTAATTAGTATGAGAGATAATAAACATGACTGACCAATACCAAACATTTGCAAAATCTCCTATTGGTAAATTTGTCATCAAAAATTTAGGTCTGCCAGCGCCTACTTTTTTAGAACGTTTTGAATCGGCTACTCCTGTGGTAAAAGGGGCAGTTTTATTCGGTGCTGCACCTTCAAGTACATTATCTGCTGCAATTGCACAAGTTTTGGCAAATATTCATGCCAATAGCTATGCAGGCAACAATGCTGAATTGCAACAAACAGCAGCTAAAACAGGTTTAAGTCTAAGTGCATTTAATGCAGGCGATAAAGAGTCGAAGTTTAAAGCGATCATTTTTGATGCTTCAGGTATTCAAAATTCTGAACAGTTAAATGAGTTGTATAACTTTTTCAATCCAATTGCGCGTCAAATCCAAGCATCTGGTCGTGTGATTGTGGTTGGTATTACACCTGAAACTGCAAAAACAGTAAAACAAGCCATTGCACAACGTGCGCTTGAAGGCTTTGTAAAATCTGTCGGTAAAGAATTTAAAAAGGGTATCGCAGCGCATTTGATTTATGTGGATGCAGGTGCTGAAGCAAATCTTGAATCTACGGTTCGTTTTGCCTTGTCACCACGTTCAGCTTATGTGTCTGGTCAAGTGATTCGCGTGTCTAAAGCGAATGTTGTAGACGTAGACTGGGCTAAACCCCTTGCAGGTAAAACAGCAGTGGTTACAGGCGCGAGCCGTGGTATTGGTGAAGCGATTGCACATGTTTTGGCACGTGATGGCGCGCATGTGATTTGTTTAGATGTGCCACAACAACAGGCAGATCTTGACCGTGTAGCAAGCGAGATTGGTGGTTCAACTTTAGCGATTGATATTACAGCGAATGATGCGGGCGAGAAAATTAAAGCTGCTGCGGCTGCACAAGGTGGTTTAGATATCATCGTTCATAACGCAGGGATTACCCGTGACAAAACTTTGGCAAATATGAAGCCAGAGCTTTGGGATTTGGTCATCAACATTAACTTGTCTGCAATTGAACGTGTAAATGATTATTTACTTGGAAATGATGGTTTTAATACCAATGGTCGCATTGTTTGTGTATCTTCAATTTCAGGGATTGCGGGTAATTTAGGTCAAACCAATTATGCAGTATCAAAAGCCGGTGTTGTGGGTGTAGTTAAATTTACAGCGCCAATCTTGAAAAATGGTGTAACCATTAATGCCGTTGCGCCTGGCTTTATTGAAACGCAAATGACTGCTGCTATTCCTTTTGCCATTCGTGAAGCGGGTCGTCGTATGAACTCGATGAGTCAAGGTGGTTTACCTGTTGATGTAGCTGAAACGATTGCATTATTTGCATCTTCTGCTTCTACAGGTTTAAATGGTAATGTTGTTCGTGTATGTGGTCAAAGTTTGTTGGGTGCTTAAATAATCCCTCCCAACCTCCCTTTGAAAAAGGGAGGAGAAAAGTCCTCCTTTAATAAAGGGGGATTAAGTAGAAGTGTATAAAACATATCCTAACCCTCTCCTAAAATGGAGAGGGTTTTTAATAAGATAAAATATAAAGGTTCAGTATGAATACTCGCCATTTTAGTCAACTTCCAAAGCCTTATTTAGCTTATCCAAAAGTGATTCAAGGCTTAATTTTTAAAAAACCGAAAGGTGAAAAAGTGCTACCGCAAGTTGAATATGTGGTGGATTCATTTAAGGTCGATCAACAGCATTTAAAAGCCTACAATGCAGTCTGTGGCTTTAAAAATAATGGTTATATTCCAGCAATTTATTTGGCGGTGTTATCGCAAAGCTTGCAAATGCATATGATGACCACTGAAGCATTTCCATTTGCCATTTTAGGTTTGGTGCATATTCGGAATCAAATTAAGCAAACGCGTAAAGTTGGTGTAAATGAGCAACTGACCTTGTCTTGTCAGTTTGGTGCATTACAGCCACATGATAAAGGTGTGCAATTTGATTTTATCACTACCGCAAAAGTGGGCAGTGAAGTGGTGATGGAAGGTACAACGACGTATCTTGCGCGTCAAAAAACCGATGGAAAAGTTGCAGCGAAGGCAGCCGAAACAAAAACACCCGCTTATGAATTGAATGCAGAATGGAATGTCTCTGAAAATATTGGTCGTCGTTATGCATTGACCTCAGGTGATTTTAATTTAATTCACATTCATGCCATTACAGCCAAAGCTTTTGGTTTTAAACAAGCAATTGCCCATGGGATGTGGAGTAAAGCCAAAGTATTGGCCAGTTTAACTCTGCCAGATCGCTATGAAGCCGATGTTTGGTTTAAGTTGCCAATGTATCTACCTTCAACAGTTGAGTTTTTAACAGCTCAAGTGGGTAAAAATACAGAATTTTTAATTCGAAATAGCAAGAATCAAAAGCCACATGTGGCAGGAAGTGTTAAAGCATTTTAAAAACGAAGGAGCCTAAATCTTTTTGATTTAGGCTTTTTTATGCGCTAAATTCGAATAAAAATAAGCGCTAAGGAAAGAACTTAAGATGAACAATATTAAAGAATATCTCTTTGCCAATACAGCACATTATCAAGGACAAGTGGATGAGCGATTTATAGATCTAGCCAAACAATTTAGCCGTATGCAGGATGCGCGAGCTGAACAAGGTGGGGCTGCTTTGGTGGTGTATTTCCAAGGCAAAAAAGTTGTTGATATTTACACAGGGAAAAAATCTGCAACTGAAAACTGGCAGCCCGATACTTTATCGATGTGTTATTCCACGGGGAAAGGTGTACTTTCCACACTGGCGCATATTTTAGTCAGTGAAGGTTTTCTAGCTTACGATAGCCCTGTTGCACAATATTGGCCTGAGTTTGCGCAAAATGGTAAAGAGCACATTACTTTAAGACATATGCTGAGCCATCAAAGTGGCTTATACGACATTCGTAATGAGATTGCTGATGCGTCTGAAATGGCGGATTGGAATCATATGCTTGATGTATTGGCACAAGCCAAACCACGCTTTGAAGCTGCTACAGATGCAGCCTATCAACCGTTAACTTTTGGTTGGCAAGTGGGAGGTGTGCTTGAAAAAGCCACTGGAAAATCTTTGTCAGATTTAATGCAACAGTATCTTGTGCAACCGCTACAGTTAGATGGAGCATACTTTGGGGTTACAGCGGCTGAATTAGCTCGTGTTGCTCGACCATTACCTAAATTAAAAACAGCACCAAATCAGTCCTCACCAGTAAAACCAAAGAAAACTTCACCCTTAGATAAATTGATTGAATGGTCTGGACAAAATCCGAAAGATTTTCAAGATGCGATGATTCCAAAAGGCATGAAAAATTTTAGTTTCTTGAGTGATGAAGGTTTAAAAGCGGTCATTCCTGCTGCCAATGGCGTTTTCACTGCCAATAGCTTAGCTAAAATTTATGCCATGCTTGCTAATGAGGGAAAAGTGGGGGATCAACAGTTGATTCGACCTGAAATATTTACAGCGTTAAGTACAATACAATATAAAAAACGTGACCGCATTATGCCTTTAGCCATGCATTGGCGTATGGGATATCACCGTGTATTAACATTAGGGAAATCATCAAACGGTTTTGGGCATATTGGCTTTAATGGTTCTGCTGCTTGGTGTGATCCTGAGCGACATTTAAGTTTTGCCTATACGCATAATTTTCCAACAACCTCGATTGCGGGTGACTATCGTCTTTGGGGTTTAAGCCAAGAAACTTTACGCTGTGCAGATGTGCTCTTAAAAGGGCGAAAGGGTTGGTTCTAATTTTTTAAGACTTATATTTAATGTGATGAGTATTTAATGTGCTGGTACATTTTGCAGTGATGAGTTTTGTGAAAAGTGTGATATTTTCCTTGCACTAAAATGGTTAGCTTAAGTTTTTTTGATGAAAAAGCCGCTTCTTATTCCCTTAATTGCGTCATCTGTTTTATTGGGTTGTCAGGATTCTAAACAGTCTAGTAATGAAAATAAGACCCAAACTGACTCTATTTTGCAGCATAAAATTACGGTTGCGAAGTGGGTTGGTGAGTATCAAGGAACCACGCCGTGTATGAGCTGTATTTCGCGTTGTGAGGAATGTCCTGGCATGGCTGTAGATTTAGTGCTCAATCAAGACCAAACTTATACCTTAAAGCGTGAAAGTTTAAGTGGTCATAATGACATCGAAATCTTGACAGGGCGCTTTCAGTTTAGCAATAAGGATCAGAGCAAACTTGAATTAATACAGGTCAAGACTCGCAATTTAATTTATGTTGATTTAGAGCAGCAACTACTTGAAATTTTACAAGATAAGACGGGTCATCTATATGCTTCGGAAGATGATTTTCTTTTAGAAAAGAAAGTTTAGTTCATGTTTTAAGTGATTGTAAAAATCTAAAAAATAGATCTACTTATCGCGTTGTTGATCTAAAGCTTTTGCAGATTGTTCATTCACTCTTAGGCAAAAAAACAGTATGCTTAGACCTGTAAAAAGGAGCATACATGTATCAGGTACTTGCGCGTAAATATCGTCCACGTAATTTTAATGAATTGGTTGGGCAAAACCATGTGTCACGAGCACTGACCAGTGCCTTAGAACGTGGTCGTTTACACCATGCGTATTTATTTACTGGCACACGTGGGGTAGGTAAAACCACCATTGCACGTATTTTAGCGAAGTGCTTGAACTGTGAAACGGGTGTCACATCAACGCCGTGTGAAGTATGTCCGACTTGTAAAGCGGTCAATGAAGGTCGATTTATCGATTTAATTGAAATTGATGCTGCATCACGCACCAAAGTTGAAGATACCCGTGAATTGCTTGATAACGTACCTTATGCGCCCACCCAAGGTCGTTTTAAAGTTTACTTAATCGATGAAGTGCATATGCTTTCGACGCATTCTTTTAATGCACTGTTGAAAACGCTGGAAGAACCGCCAGAGCACGTTAAATTCCTTTTTGCAACGACCGATCCACAAAAGCTTCCAATTACGGTGATTTCTCGTTGTCTGCAATTTACTTTACGTCCACTGACCGTAGATGAAATTACAGTACATTTGACGGATATTTTACAGAAAGAACAGATTCAAGCGGAACAAGATGCCATTTGGCAAATTGCTGAATCTGCACAAGGATCACTCCGTGATGCCTTGTCTTTAACCGATCAAGCCATTGCGTATGGTCAGGGTGCGATTCAGCATCAAGATGTCAAAGACATGTTGGGTTTGATTGACCGCACGATTATTTATGATTTGATTTTAGCCATTCATCAAAACCAAAAACAGCGTGTCAGCGAATTGCTTATGCAATTTAGACAGCAGGCTTTAGATGTATCACTGGTTTTAGATCAGTTAATTTCAACTTTGCATGAATTGGCATTATTGCAATATTTACCTGATTTAAGCCTAAAATATAGTGCTGAAATTAATAAAAAAATCATGCAGTTATCGCAGCTAATTTCGGCGCAAGATTTACAATTGTATTATCAAGTGTCATGTAAAGGTCGTGCAGATTTACAATTGGCCGTAACACAAGAGCAAGGTTTTGAAATGTGCGTGTTGCGCTTATTGGCGTTCCGTCCATTACAACCGAATGAAGTTTTAGTGTCTGCAACACCACAGGTTCAGCAACAAGTTCCACAGGTCGATGTTCAAGCAGTTGTACACAATGTGCAGCACGTTGTTGATGAATATCCAACAGAAGAAAGTGTTGTAGAAACTCCAGCAATGGTCACTCAGCCGAATATAGAGCCATCTTCAGATGACTTCTTGGATGAGCCTATACTGGATATTGTAGAAACAAATGTTACACCAGCAATGCCAACAACAACTTCAGATCAAATAATCTTTGATCCTGCTGCTGAAGATGCTTTGTTTGATTTAGATGAGTCGAATGATGATGTTAAGGTTGTGGCAGATAATGAACCAAATAGTGATGATTTCCTGTTTGATGAAATTGCACCGTTAAATGATGTGGTAGAGGCTGAAACTTTAAAACGACAAGATGACATTACTGTGGCGGATCAAGAAGCAGATTTATTCTTAAGCCAAGAACAAATGCCGATAGAGTCTGTACATGTTGATGTTGCAGCAGCCAAGGTTATTGATGAGCCTATTCTTGAATTAGAACAACCGAGTCTTGAAGAAAATCGAGTTGCGGTTGAAACTGTATTCGCACAAGATTCAAACTTGATGCCACAAGATATTTTAAGACTCGCACCGCAACAACTTGACGGTGAGTGGACGGTAGAGAAGTGGGAATACTGGTTTAGAAATAGTACATTAACGCCTGCTGTACAAGAGTTAGCACAACAGGGTGTGATGACAGGGCAAATTGATGGTGAGTCGTTATTTCAGATTCCACCCAAATATGAGCAATTGTTAAATCAGTTACAACATGCTTTAGAGCAAGCCTTAAAAAATGAATGGCCCAACACGCATTTTCAGGTGAAATATGCAGAAATTGAAGCCACAACACCTTATAGTATGCAAAATGAGCGTAAAGAAAAAGCCTATGCACGGGCTTCAGAATTATTGCATGCGGAATCTGCGGTGAAGGATATTTTGCAAAACTTTGAGGGTGAACTACAGAATATTCAATTGAAATAAGCTTATTTATTCACAGTGTATTGAAATAAAGCATCTCGCATTTCAATTGGAATGGAGGTGCTTTTTCGTGTTTGGCGATCTACAAATACATGCACAAAATGACCTTGTGCAGAAGCAACATCATGGAATTGTTTAAAAATAGCTAGATCGTATTGTACCGATGAATTACCCAGCCTAGAAATGACCACACCGACTTCAATAATTTCAGGATAAGAAAGCTCTTGAAAGAAGCTACAAGCGGAATCAACCACCAATCCAATAATGGGTGAATGTCGAATATCAAAGTTTGCTTTTTCAATCAGTAAAGCATTGGCGGCAGTGTCAAAATAACTGTAATAGGTGACATTGTTGACATGACCGTAGATATCATTATCTGACCATCTTGTTTGTATCGGTAGGAAGTATAAAAAATCAGCGCGTTGTTTTGGGATTTGTTTCATTATCATTGTATTTTTAACAGGCGATTAATACTCAGTTGTACTGTTAAAAATAAAGGAATGCAAGAGGTGAAAAGCAAGGTCATTTATCGCTCGGTAAATGACCATTAGCTGAAAGTTATAAATTATGAGTAAATAAATTATGAGTAAATTGCTTGATAAATCTGTAAGGCATCTTGTTGGGTCAGTTCCCGCGGATTGTTTTGTAAAAGCCGAGTTTGCAACATGGCATCACTAGCAAGTTGTTCAAGCATATTTTCAGCAATGTTCAAATCTTTTAATTTTAAAACCAAACCACTTTTATCTAAGTGATTTTGCATATGGTCAATAAATAAGTCACATAAACCATCAATACAGCCCGTACTTTTGGGGTCTAACCAGCACATCAGTTCAGCATAGTATTGTTTTGCATGGGGTGCATTAAATTTTAAAACTTCAATTAAGACCAAAGCATTGCTATGACCATGCGAAATATGAAAATGTCCCCCTAGCGGATAAGCCAGAGCATGTACTGCGCCAACAGGTGCATTGGCAAAGGCTTGACCTGCAAGCATGGAGCCGACCAACATATTTTGTCGTGCTGCTAAATTTTGACCATCTGCCAAAACCAGACTTAAATTCTGGTTGAGTAATTTTAAAGCTTGTTTTGCTAACATATCGGCATAAGGATTCTTTTTGATTTTAGAGGTATACGCTTCAATGGCATGTACCATCGCATCAATTCCTGTTGCCGCTGTAATATGAGCAGGCAAATTTTGAGTAAATGTGGCATCTAATATTGCTACATCAGCAAATAACACGGGAGAGACAATCCCCGTTTTCGTGGTTTCACCCGTAGTGACAATAGAAATGGGTGTGACTTCAGACCCTGTGCCTGCTGTAGTGGGGACTAAAAATAACGGCAGTCGAGGTGGTTTGGCATTATTGATGCCATATAAGTCTGACAATGTTTGCTGTTGTTGTGGGTGTGCAAGTATGGCAATGATTTTAGCGACATCTAATGAACTTCCTCCACCAAAGCCTAAGACAATATCGGCTTTTTCATTTTTTGCAAATTGAACGGCATCTAAGACGATATGTTCGGGTGGGTCTGCTTGAACGCTAGAATAAATGACATAATCAAGTTGAATGGTTTCCAAAATTTCAATAATGGTTAAATGCAATTGTTGTTGAATCATTCCTGCATCAGTGACCAACAACAGCTTTTTATACGGTTGCTGTTGTAACAAATGTTTTAACTCATAGATTGAGCCGAGTCCTGAAATAATATTCGAGACGGTCTGGAATTGAAAATGGCTCATCTATTGCATCCTTTTTTATATCAAATTCAAGATTATTGTTTTAGCGTTCTATAGGATTCATCCTGTAAATAACTTAACATAAGACACCTGAAAATAAAGCTGTTATCGAGGTTGTTTATGTCATCCCAAACGCCATATAAGGTGTTATGTGTCTGTTTAGGAAATATTTGCCGCTCTCCAACGGCAGAAGTTGTACTTAGACATTTTTGTGATAAACAACAACTCAATATTGTGATTGATTCTGCTGGAACCAGTAATTATCATCCAAACAAAGCACCCGATGGGCGTAGTCAACAACATGCTTTAAAACGTGGCTATGACTTGTCTGCATTACGTGCTCGTCAATTAAAAGCTCAAGATTTTATTGATTTTGATTTGATCTTAGCCATGGATCATGAAAATTTATTCAATATTCAAGCGCTTTTAACTCAAGTTCAGACAGAATATGGTGCAAGTCAAATTCGGGCAAAAATTGCATTGATGAGTGAATATGATCAAACTTATCTCAAACAAGCCTTACCAGATCCTTACTATGGCGGGGAAGATGGTTTTGAACGTGTATTGGATCAGTGTGAATCGAGTAGTTTGGCTTGGGTCAGTATTTTTAAACAACAGTTCAAACAACAGATAGATGTGAAATAAAGGTTTAAGAACAATGAATATTCAGAATCAAATTCAGCTTAAGCCTTTTAATACCTTAAGTCTTGATGTAACAGCATCACATTACATCAAAGTTCAAAGTGATGAAGCATTAGTTGAAGCTCTAAACTATGCCAAACAACATTCGTTAAATGTTTTGATTTTGTCTGGTGGTAGCAATATGTTGTTGCCTGAACATATTCATGCACTTGTGATTCATATGGATATTCAAGGCATTGAATATCTTGCTGAAGATGAGCACAGTAAAACCATTCGAGTGGGTGCAGGACAAATATGGCATGATTTTGTGTTGTGGACGACTTCTCAGCATTTATATGGCTTACAAAATTTGGCTTTAATTCCCGGCCTAGTCGGTGCATCTCCAGTGCAAAATATTGGTGCGTATGGCGTTGAAGTCGGTGAATTTATTGAATCCGTTCAAGTTTATGATCGTCAATTGGAAACGTTCAGCACCATTTTTGCAAAAGATTGTGATTTTTCATATCGACATAGTATTTTTAAAGATGATCCAAACCGTTTTGTGATTACGCATGTGATTTTTAAATTGCTTAAGCATGCCGATTTAATGCTGAATTATGGCGATTTGAAGCAAGCGGTGGGTGATGAACAAACTGCGGAGAATCTGCAAAAGCAAGTGATTGAAATCCGTCAAAGCAAGTTACCCGATCCCAAAGAATATCCTAACGTCGGAAGTTTCTTTAAAAATCCGATTATTACAGAACAGCTTTATGACCATTTAGCGTTAACATTTTCAAAGTTGCCTCATTACCCTCAAGCGACAGGTGGCGTTAAAATAGCGGCAGGATGGTTGATTGATCAATCGGGTTGGAAAGGTAAACAGCTTGGGATGGTGGGTATGTTTCATAAACAAGCCTTGGTTTTGGTCAATTATGACAAGGCTACGTTGGCAGATGTACAAGCAACGTATCATGCGGTACAACACGATGTTTATCAAAAATTTAACATTTTATTAGAGCCTGAGCCTGTATTGTTTAATGAGTCAGGTTTAATTCGTTCACATTTGGAATAAGAAATTATGGCGAAAACACATTGGATGGTTCGATTGGTACAAATAGCTTCTGTGTTATTTGTACTATTCGGCTGTTTTATGGTTTTGATTTATTCGCCATTTTATTCGCAGTGGGTCGTGAAGGGGCTTAACCATTTTGTTCCTGTCGAAGTTAATCAAGTTGCAGCAAAAAGCCAACAAATGGCAGCATTAAGTGAACATGAGAATTTAGAGCCGGGTTCTAAACTGTGGATTGCACGCCAAGCCTATTTAAAGTTAATGGAAGAAGCGATACAAAGCCATAATTCTCAAGATTTGACTGTGATTCAAGCGCGATATAAAGCCTTACAACAAATGATTGAGGAAGCACAACAGCAAGAAAAGGATGAACAGGAAAAACCACGTATTCCGTTACTTGCAAAAACAGTGGATGAGGAAGTAGAACAAGCAGATCCGACACAAGTGGTCAAAGATTTATTGGATTTGAACAGTACTGAAAATAAAGCGTTAATGGAAAAATATGTAGAATTCCTTCGTACGCATAAAGTAGCAGAGCAAGTGGTTGCGCAAGAACCTGTAGATGAAACGATTTATCAAGATATTGCATTAATTCACGAACAGAATGCACAGCCTCAACCGCAAAGTTCAAAACCTTATGCCATTGTGGTATTGGGTGGAGGACTCACTTTAGATAAAAATGGTCAAGATATTGTGGTCAATGATTACACACGGCTACGCTTAGAAAAGACTTTAGCGATAGAAAAACAATATCAACTGCCGATTGTTTTAAGTGGTGTAGAAGCACCCTATATGCAGCGATGGTTAAAGAAATATGATGTGGATGCAAAATTACTGGAAGACCGAAGCATGAATACTTGCGAAAACTCGCGTTTTAGCTCGTTATTATTACAAAAAAAGGGTGGAGCACCGAGGGTGATTTTAATCACAGATCGTTATCATATGCCGCGTACACGTCGTTTATTTGCATTAAATGGTATTGAAACCGTACCTGTTGAAGCACCGATGCCGACACAGTTGACTAACTGGCGTCCAAGTCAGCAGAATTATGATCATAGTCGCCGTGCGAATTATGAAATGTTAGCCACGATTCGTGATGTTTGGTTTGGTTCAAGTGACTGTAGGGAGGTGCCTTAAATGTCAGATATCCCATTTTTAAATCCAACGATTTTAAAACAGTTAGATTTACCTGTTCCGAGTCGAGAAACCACACCACAATTACTGGAAGCATTAAATCTAAATAGACCTTATCAACCTTCGGTTGAAATTCAGGCTTATCGTAAGCTGTATGGTTTAAATTTATTAGCGTGTGAGCAGTGGCAAGGCTATGTGCAAATGCCTTTATTTAAATTGCATGTCCAAGTCTTTCAACCGAATTTAGAAAACCTGCCGTTTGATCAAATCCGTGGGACAGTATTTTTACTGCATGGTTATTTAGAACATAGCGGTATTTATCAGCCGATTATTGCTGAATTGCTGGAACAGGGTTTTAGTGTAATCACCTATGATTTACCCGGTCATGGTTTAAGTGACGGTTCGCCTGCGAACATTAAAAACTTTGATCATTACCAACATGTTTTACATGCAGTATATCAATATGTGAAAAATGCCAGTCAATTGCCTAAACCGTGGTTAGGCATTGGACAAAGCACAGGCGGGGCAATTTGGCTGCATCATTTATTAGATTTTGCACAGCGCCGTGAAAACCCTTATGTAGAGCGCGTTTTATTGCTTTCTCCGCTGATTCGACCTGCGAAATCTGCTTGGTGGCATAATTCAGTTGGCTTGGGCATTATTCGACGTATTAAACGTCAAGTGCCGCGTCATTTTAGACGTAATAACCACAATCCTGAGTTTCTACGCTTTGTACGTTTAAAAGATCCTTTACAGCCGCGGATGATGGGTATGGATTGGATTTTAGCAATGTCTAAATGGATGCAAGAGATGGAAGCGCGTCCAGCATGTCGTATTCCTGTATGGTTGGCGCAAGGCGCGTTAGATGAGACGGTCGACTGGCGTTACAATATTGAGTTTATTCGTCGTAAGTTTCGACTTCAAACCTTATTGATGTTGGAAGAAGGCTCTCATCAATTGATTAATGAGCGTGCCGATATTCGGGCGGCATTGACTGGTTTAATTCCTGCCTTTTTACATGCACAAAGTTCAGATGGTTATTATTAAAACTTTATCGCAGTCTTGATATAAAAAGAGGTCAGATCAATATGACCTCTTTTTTTGATTTATACCCATGATTTCATATAAATTCAGAATAAATGCTTAATAAAAATTCAGCTTTCATTTGCTGATCTTATGATTTCTTAAAAGTTTTATGCTGCGTTACATTGGTTTTAGTTTAGTCACAAGAGGTCGCTAATATGACAATGAAATCAATTCGGTATAACAGTGGAGATCTAGCTTGCTAAAGCTCAACTGCATCAACAAAATCAGCAATTATCAAACTTTATATCGGGGTGAAAAAATAAAGTTTGATACTTCCTTCGCACAATGTAACGACAAGAAAAGAAACATACAACGATAATGCTTTTGAAGTCCCAGCAATTGGGACTTTTTTTATTTCAATGACTTGGTTTAATCTGTAATTTGACGTACTGCATTAGATAGGTCAATCGGTTCAATATGTTGAATTTTATTACCAAAGCTTCTTAACCACCAAACCAGTTGTGAAGTGAAGGGTACTGTAGCGGTAATTTGTGCTAAACCATTTTCCAGTTTCTGTATGGTTTGGTCTTTGCTGAGTTGGCTTTCATCAAAATAATGTGCATCTTCTTCAGACATGGTTAATTCTAAAGCAATGTTTTCGGTTGGCTTGTTATAATCTACTCTAAAACCTAATGCACCAGAGTCAATATAAGCATCAATGTCAAAGTGAATCGGATGCATTGCACGTGAGTTTAAAACAATGGCTGATTTAAAACGGTGCAAGGCAAAAGTTTGAATATCGGTTTTATCATGGCGGGTACAAATTAAATAAATAATCGCACCTTTTTGTACCAGCGCTAAAGGATTTAATGTATAGGTTTTTTCTTCGCTTAAATGACTACGTCCTTGATAAACACATTCTAATTGTTTGTCTTGCAGTAAACCTTCATAAATGGCTTGTTGGGCCAATTTGTCGACTAGGGGAGGAATGAGAGGCTGATTCGCCGGAACAATACGCACCCGATTAATCCATTGGCGTACATTGTTTTGGGTGGATAAGCTACGACGTGCCAAATCAAACCACGGGTTCATTTCTTCAATCAGACTTGGTGGCAGTAAGTGCTTTAAATGTTCTTCTACCATCATGAACGTCACTGCTTGAGAGCTGGTCATATGCGGTAAGCTTTGAATAGGGGCATCTGAACGCCAACGCCAACCTTGAGGAACCGTTTTACTACTTTCAATAGGAAAACGTAGCGAGATTTGATTTAAATCACGCTGAATGGTGCGTAGGCTGATATCAATACCTTCACGTTGCAAAATTTCTTGTAATTCTCGAGTACCCATCCACTTTCCAGTAGAAAGGCGAGATAAAATTTGCCATTGTCGGTACAGACTGTTGGATGTTTCTTTTTCTTGTGAAGACATAACTGAAATTAAAAATCGAGTAGCTTGTTTATATCTCCATTGCATGCCGAACACAATAAAAAAACTGAATATTTTTCCAAGCTTTTCCAGTTGGAACGATCTATATTGGATGGACAAAGAAGCAAAAGTGTTTATCGCTGATTGGCATGCTTGTTGCTTAATTTTACTTACAATAGATAACAATGATGAGGTTTGTATGCTTAAAGAAAATCAAGATACAAATTCGATTTCGACACTAGAACGTTTTCCTAATGATGCTGGATTAAATGTGAATATATCTGGAGCAACTCAACTTACAACTTCGCCTAAAGAAAACAATTTATTTCAACAACTTAAATCACATTTTTTCAATGAATTGCTTGATGATCACAGTATGTCAGGTGAAACCTGTAACAAAATTGAGCAGTGGTTATCACAACATACGATTGAAGAATTAAAATCATTAAATCAAACCGCTAAAGATCACTTTTTATATGAGGGGATTACTTTTACCGTATATGGCGAATCTGAAGGGATTGAACGAACCATTCCGTATGATTTAATCCCGCGTGTAATTGAGAAAAAGCAATGGAATAAAGTTGCACTTGGCTGTGCACAAAGGGTTCGCGCGCTGAATTTATTTTTACACGATATTTATCATCAACAAGATATTTTAAAAGCCAATATTGTCCCTGAACTACAGGTTTTGACACATGAAGCCTACCAACCGCATATGTATGCACACGACTTGAAAGGTAAAATTTATAGTCAAATTAGCGGCATTGATATTATTCGTGACCGACATGGTGAGTTTTATGTTCTGGAAGACAATTTAAGAACACCCTCGGGCGTTTCTTATATGCTAGAAAGTCGCAAAATCAGTCAAAAACTTATGCCTGAATTATGTCAGCAAAATAATATTTTAGGCATTGAGCAATATCCACAATTACTCAAAGAAATTTTGGCTGAAAATGCCTATGTAGACCGACCTTTTATAGTGGTACTTACGCCCGGACGTTATAACAGCGCATATTATGAACATTCTTTCTTGGCAAGGGAAATGGATGTGCCTTTAGTGACATCGCGTGACCTTTTTGTAGAGAACGATAAGGTTTATGTCAAAACGATTCGTGGAAGGCAGCAGGTTGATGTAATTTATCGTCGAGTCGATGATGAATATTTAGATCCTTTATGTTTTCTGCCTAATAGTTCCTTAGGTGTTGCTGGCTTAATGTCCGCTTATTTAAATCACAATGTCGTGATTGCAAATGCACCGGGTACTGGCGTGGCTGATGATAAATCAATCTATCCATATGTGGATAAAATGATTCATTTTTACTTGGGTGAGGATGCAATTTTAAAAAATGTACCAACGTATCAATGCCGTGAAGCTCAAGATTTAGATTATGTATTATCTAACTTGGCTGAGCTGGTGGTGAAGGAGGCTCAGGGTTCGGGGGGCTATGGTATGTTGATTGGTCCACAATCCTCGAAAAATCAAATTGAACTATTTAGAGATAAAATTATTGCTGCGCCGCATTTGTATATTGCGCAGCCGACTTTGGAGTTATCTGTTTGTCCAACAATGACAGATTATGGTGTGGCAGAGCGTCATATTGATTTACGTCCATTCGTTTTAAGTTCGCCATATCGTACGGAAATTGTTCCGGGGGGCTTAACACGTGTGGCAATGCAAGCAGGTTCTTTAGTGGTGAATTCTTCACAAGGTGGCGGAGTTAAAGACACATGGGTTGTCGATAATCTTCATTCATAAACACTTAACCATGGGGATGAAATTATGATTTTATTAAATAGCAATGCTCAACATATATTTTGGTTAGGTCGATATTTAACTCGTATTCAATATTTATGTGGTCAATTTCCATTTCATGATAATCAAGATGCGTTGGGATATGCACATGCTTTTTGCTTGCCCGCTTTTGATGCTAGCTCATTAAATACTTTATTACTGGATACAGAGCAACCTTCATCCTTTCATCAACAATTCCAATATGCAAAAGATAATGTACAAGATTTGCGTGGGGTGCTTTCCGCAAAAGCCTATGCTGAATTAAATCAGCTCATTAAAAATGCCAATGAAAATGCAGCGTATATCTGTGATGTTGCTGGAGAGTGTCATGAGGTTTTAGAAGCAGAGTCTGAAGATATTTTCCTGTTTTTTACTTTGGGTCAAAATATAGAACAGTTAGACCGACAAATTCGTTTGAAACAAGATCAGGTGAGCACACTCGAAAAGATTGATCACATTGTCGGTTTTTTGCATCAGATTGGTTGGAATGGGCTGGATCATGCATGGCAGCAACTCAAATTAATCCCAGATAGTATGAATTTTTATCAATTTAGTGATCATATTCAACATTTATTTGAGGTGGATGTATGAAGTTGATGATTAACCACCAAACTCACTATAGCTATAGCGATCAGGCATGTAACAGCATTCAGTATATTAAAATGACCCCGATGAGCAATGTACATCAGCAGGTGCAGTGTTGGGATGTGAGTGTACCGGGTCAGAAAGAAATTAAAGCAGATGCATTTAATAATATTTGGATTACCAGTTCACAGCGACAACCCTATCAGCAAATGACGATTATGGCGCAGGGGATTATCGAGATGAATCCTCATACCCAATTTGGGATTGATATACCAATCAATCCCAATTTATTTTTACAACCTACAGCAAATACTTTGTGTAATGCTGAAATGAAAGATTTTGCCAAGCGGCATGTGCCATATTTAACACGAGAACATTTAATTCATTTATCTACAGCAATTTTACAGCATATTCCTTACGTGCCTGATCAGACCTCAGTGCAAACCTCTGCGATTGATGCCTTTCAACATCGGCAGGGGGTGTGTCAAGATCATAGCCATGTCTTGATCGCCATGTGTAAGTATTTGGGTTTACCCGCACGTTATGTATCGGGGTATTTATTTGTACCAAATACTTCTCACCTTGCAAGTCATGCTTGGGCAGAGGTTTTTTTTGACAATACGTGGTATTGTTTTGATACAAGTAACCAATTATTTGCGCTAAATTCACATATTTATGTGGCAATAGGCCGTGATTATTGGGATGTTGCACCTGTTCGAGGTATAAGAGAGCGTGGTGGTATTGAGTCTATGAATTCTATTGTTCAAGTACTCGCTTGCTGAAAATTTGAAGGTCATAGGAGTTGTTAATGACGTATTGTTGTGCGCTACGTTTGAAAGATGGGTTGGTTTTTGTGAGTGATACACGTACCAATGCGGGTGTGGATCATATTTCGGTATTTCGTAAGCTCTATACGTTTGGTGTAGAAGGCGAGCGATTTATAAGCATACAAACATCTGGTAATTTAGCGACAACTCAAGCGGTCATTAGTCATCTAAATAATCATTTAGAACTGAGGCAAGAACCGAATTTATATAGTGTGAATACGATGTTTGAGATTGCAGAATTGGTCGGTCAAACATTAAGAAAAGTGATTTCAGATATCACGGCTGACACCGATGAGCATAATAATTATTCTTGTAGTCTGTTGCTTGGTGGGCAAATTAAAGGTGCAGATATGCAACTTTATAATATTTATTCTCAGGGTAACTTTATTAATGCAACAGAAGACACGCCGTATTTTCAAATTGGAGAAAGTAAATATGGCAAGCCTATATTAGATCGAGCTTTGGTTTATGAAATGCCTTTAGATGAGGCAGTACGGTGTTGTTTAATTTCTTTTGATTCTACTTTACGTTCCAATGTCTCAGTTGGAATGCCATTAGATACCATTGTTTATAAAAAAGATTCCTTGCATATTCCAAATGGCAAACGTATCTATGAAGAAGATCCCTATTTTAGGCAGTTGAGTAAACAATGGTCAGATACTTTACGCCGTGGTGTGCAAGAATTGCCAATCCCGACCAATGATTATTTAGAATAATATTTTGCTATTTATAGTACAAATATAAGGACTTAGCTTAGCGGCTGAGCTTAATAAAAAACCCAAGTTTAACTTGGGTTTTTTTAACTTCAATTTTTTACTTTCTGATTGGGCGAGCACTTAAGCGGCACAACAGTTCATAACCAATGGTGCCATTGGCTTGGGCAACATCATCGACCAAGCGGTTTTTACCCCAAAGCTCGACTTTAGTCCCTAAGGGTGCATTTAATCCTGTGACATCAATGGCAATCATGTCCATAGCGACACGACCAATCACAGGTGTGGTTTGGCCTTGAATGGAAACATAGTTTTGTTTTGGAAAAGCACGTGGATAGCCATCGCCATAGCCAATTGAAACAATCGCCAGCTGCATTTCTTCGGTTGCAATAAAGTGCGAACCATAACCTACAGATTCACCTGCTTGAATGGTATTCAATGCAATAATTGCTGCGGTGAAGGTCATGACAGGTTTAAGATCTAAATCATCAGCCGTTTGATCTGCAAAAGGAGAGGCACCATACAGCATAATACCGGGACGAACAAAATCAAAGTTTAATTCAGGCCATTTGAAAATTGCGGCTGAGTTACAGCACGACGCCATAATTGGAGCACAAGCTTCTTTGACATGGAGAAATTGATTTTTTTGTTGTTCATTTAAAGGATGATTTTCAGCATCTGCATTGGCAAAATGCATGGCAAGAACACAGGTGAAACCTTCCGCTTTTAGTGCATTAATGATTTCAATAATTTCAGCTACTTTAAAACCTAAGCGGTTCATACCACTATTCAGTTTGACCCAAACTTTTAAGTTTTTAGCAATGTAAGCATCTTTATGTGCGCGTAGCCAATCCAATTGTTGTTGTTGATGTACGATACACTCAAGATTATTGTCAACCACAACCTGCATTTCATCTTCAGAGAAAACACCTTCAATAAGCGTAATAGGTTGTTGATAGCCGAGTTCTCGAATCTCAAGTGCCTCTTCAAGACAGGCGACACCAAAAGCATCCGTTCCACTTAAGGCTGCTAAACAGTCTTTGACTCCATGTCCATAAGCATTGGCCTTAACCATACTTACAATTTGAGCAGTTGGTGCAAGTTGTTTAACACGGTTTAAATTATATTGCAGGGCTTCTCTGTCAATATAAACTGTTGCTTGGCGCACCCTAGTTACTCCTTGGGATTACAAATAATACATTACGAGAGGGTAAGACCCAGACGTTGAATGAATTTTTGAGAGATTTAAATGAATAATTTCAGTGGGATTGATAAAATATTTATCATGAAAATATTGAATTATTGTAGTCTTATCAGTTAAAAATGGACATAAGTTTAAACAATTTTATTAAAAGTTAATTTAGATCAAACTCAGACTTTACATATAATCTTTTGGGGGCTTGATAATTTTTCAGCATTTTATTTTAGTTTAACGAGTCGTAAATTTGCTTCGGCAAAGCTATTTCACGGACGCGCTATTTTTTGAACAGTAAACGTCAACCAACCCTTGTTTTAAGCTGGTTTTAAAGAAAAGTTTAACTGAACTTTAAATAAAAACAGTGATAACAATATTTTCTATTTATATAAAAAGGACACATTATGGGCGCTTGGTCGCATGAACCATTTGGTAATGATACGGCAAACGATTGGGCTGATGAACTAGAAGAAAGTTCGGATTTTTCAATCGTTGAAAAAGCTTTTAATCAAATTATTGAATCTGCAGAAGAATACATTGATGCAGATATTGCTTGTGAGGCCTATGCAGCGGCAGAGGTGCTTGCTCAAGCTTTGGGGAAAGGAACACAAGATGATACTTATACTGAAAAAATTGATGCGTGGTTAACAAAACTCACGATTAAACCGAATAATCTTCTTATTCCAAAAGCACTTCGAGCATTGGATTTATTAACTACCCAAGACTCAGAGTTAGATGAGCTTTGGCAAGATTCAGATGACTATACCGAGTGGACAGTCAATGTTGATGAATTAAAAGAACTTTTAAAAGCTAAACTTTAGATGCTTTTATCTAGACTTAATTTAAGAGGGTAATAAAAAACGGACAGGTAAATGTCCGTTTTTTTATTTTTGTAGAATGCAGGAATTATTCTTCATCATTATATTGAGAATAAAATTCAGGTGACAGATTGCTAAAACGCGTATATTGACCTTCAAATGCTAGACGAACAGTACCAATTGGACCATTACGTTGTTTACCGATAATAATTTCCGCTGTGCCTGCTTCTTTGGATTCTTTGTTATAAACTTCATCACGGTAAATAAACATAATTAAGTCGGCATCCTGCTCGATTGCACCTGATTCACGAAGATCGGACATCACAGGACGTTTATTGGGTCTATTTTCCAGTGAACGGTTGAGCTGAGATAATGCAATGACAGGACACATCATTTCTTTAGCCAGTGCTTTTAAGCTTCGTGAAATTTCTGAGATCTCACCAACACGGTTATCACCCATACCTGGTACTTTCATCAATTGTAAGTAATCGACCATAATGCAGCCAATTTTACCACCATGCATTTTGGCAATACGACGCGCCCGCGCTCGTAATTCTGTCGGTGGTAGGGCTGAGGAATCATCAATATATAGATGTTTTTCCTGCAATTGCAAAATGGTGCCAGTCACTTTTGACCATTCATCGCCATCTAATTTACCAGAACGTAAGTGTCCTTGATGAACCTTGCCGTAAGCTGAAATTAAACGCATAGCGATCGAATCTGCGGGCATCTCCATGGAGAAAACCAGAGCAGGCAAGTCGCAGTTAAATAAAACACTTTCCACTAAGTTCATCGCGAACGTGGTTTTACCCATAGATGGACGCGCAGCAACAATAATCAAGTCACCTGACTGCATGCCAGATGTTTTGTTATCCAGTTCCATAAAACCGGAAGTTAAACCTGTAATGCTGCCTTCCATTTGTGACAGTTCATTTAACTTGTCAAAAACATCGGCAACGACAGCATTGATTGGTTTTGGCCCTTGAGCTTTAGCATTGTTATTATGTTGTTCAGCAATGGAAAAAATATTCGTTTCTGCTAGATCTAAAATTTCACTCACGCTACGACCTTTGGTGTCATAGGCGTTTTGTAAAATTTCAGAGCTGACTTTAATCATGCTACGTAAGGTTGAAAATTCTTTAATTTTATTGGCATAGGTTTCTAAGTTATAAAAACTAGAAGGGGAATCTGCCATCAGTTGCATTAAATATTCTTCACCACCTACAGCATCCAATAGGTTTTGTTTGATGAGCCAATCATTGACCAAAACGGCATCATAAGGTGAGTTTTCTTGGGTTAACTTTTCAATCGCACGAAAAATATATTTATGTCGTGTCGCATAAAAATCATTTTCACTGAGTACATCGCCAACTTGTTCAAAAGATTCAGCCACAGTCATCAGCGCTGCAAGCACAGCTTGTTCAATCGCTAAGTTATGCGGTGGAGTGCGAAACTCTTTTAGTTGGCTAGGCTCATTACTTTTATTATCTACTTTAGATGAGTTAAGCGTAGCATTGGCATTCGCCTGTGACATATAAAACCCTAATTTTAAATGCAATAAATGAGTAATTCAGAAAGGTGGTACGAAGAATAGATTTTCAAATATTTTCGTATAAACAAATAATACGCGCTCTTAAAAAAAATGCGAATCGAAAATTTCATTCATCTAAAAGCAGTCAAAATAAGTTGTGCTAATGGCTTATTGCTACAACCATACAAGCTATTTTGACTATTTTCAGAGATAAAAAAAGAGCATGCAAAAGCATGCTCTTTTTCTTGCAGAAAATTACTCAGATACGATAGTAACGAGAACTTCAGCAACAACATCATGGTGCAATTGGATTGCGATGTTGAATTCGCCAGTGTGACGAAGTGCACCGTTCGGTAAACGAACTTCTGCACGGTCAACTTCAAGACCAGCATTTGTCAACGCGTCAGCGATGTCACGAGTACCGATAGAACCGAATAGTTTACCTTCGTCACCAGCTTTCGCAGTGATTACGATGTTAACTTCGTCTAATTGGTCAGCACGTGCTTGAGCAGCAGCTAAAACATCAGCTTCAGCTTTCTCAAGTTCAGCACGACGAGCTTCAAAAGCAGCAGTATTCGACTCAGTCGCTGCTACTGCTTGACCTTGAGGGATAAGGTAGTTGCGGCCGTAACCAGCTTTAACTGAAACTTTATCGCCTAATTTACCAAGGTTTTTAATGCGTTGTAGTAAGATAATATCCACAGCTCAACCTCACTTATGATTGTCAGTGTAAGGGATCAAAGCCAAGTAACGAGCTTGTTTAATAGCAAGCGCTAATTGACGTTGGTAACGAGCTTTAGTACCTGTAATACGGCTAGGAACAATTTTGCCGTTTTCAGTGATGTACTGTTTTAAAGTATCGATATCTTTGTAGTCGATGTAAGCAACTTTCTCAGCTGTAAAGCGGCAGAACTTGCGACGACGGTAAAAACGTGCCATTTATGTTCTCCTTATGCTTCAGCAGAATCTTGAGATTGTTGTGCTTCTTCACGTTGTGCTTTACGCGCACGTTTTTCTTCAGCACTTTTAGCAAGCAATGACTCTTCAGTGATTGCATGTTCACGACGAATAATAACATTACGAAGGATTGCATCGTTATAACGGAACAATTCTTCTAATTCATTAAGCGTAGTTTGACCACATTCAACATTCATTAAAATGTAGTGAGCTTTATGAATTTTGTTAATCGGGTAAGCCAATTGACGGCGGCCCCAATCTTCTAAACGGTGAATTTGACCTTCAGCTTCTTTGATGTGAGTTAGGTAACGTTCTACCATACCCACAACTTGATCGCTTTGGTCTGGATGTACCAAAAGTACGATTTCGTAGTGACGCATTGTCAGCTCCTTACGGTTTATACAGCCTCTAAATAAATTTGGAGGCAAGGAGTCACAACCGAGGTTGTGTCGCAAAATTTGCGAAGCGTGAATTTTAGTGGTTTTAATGCAAAATTACAAGAGCGGCTTTCTGAAATACTGAATTTATATACGTGGTTTAGAGCGTAATAGAAAAACCACATAGCCTTTAAATTGAGGATCTTGCTGTATAAAGGTAGGGTTAATCCATTGACCATTTTGTACCAGTCCCACTTTATAAGGTAAATGCATAGCAGAAATTCGTTTTAAGTAGCTCTGATAATTCGGAATTGTGCTTGTGCCTTGATACGTTTGGATGACCAATTCATCAATATTTTGTCGTAGTAAATCCAAAACTTGCGCATCTTGAACATTTGTCCAGTCGAGTAAACCAGTAATACTGATTTGATATTGTTTAGGTAATTGCTTTCTTAATGTTTGAAGAAATAGGGCGTATTGCTTTAGGTTTTTTGTCTTTGCATCGAAGTCAATTTGAATGCCTTGAATTTGATTTCCTGCATTTTCCCACTGTTTGATGCGGGTTAAAATTTTTTCTAATTCAGATTTTTGCCAGTTTAAGTGATGGTTTCGATAGACCAGCCAAACTGTTTGATGCGGTATTTTTAAAACTGAGATACCTTGAGGAGTGAAGATTGAACTTTTTGTAGATTGATCTAAGCGGATTTCGCCTTGTAAGATATAAAGCTCTTTGGCTTGTTTTAAATAAGGCGCAGTGGAAATATCTCCCCAAATCCAAAAACTAGCGTATTGATTGGCATCAACTATGTTTTTAGCTGAAGCAGATTGACTCGGTTGGCATGCGATTAAACTCAAGCCACAAAGTAAAATAATAATAATCGAGTGAATCCGCTGTAGCATCTGTAATTTACCAATAGAATTTTAATGATTTTGCCCAAGTTGTATTGGGGTAATCACGTTTGATTTGATCAAACCACTGCTTTCTTACGGATTTTTCAACCTCTTGATCTTGGCAATCATTTAAACCTGATGGTGCATAACATTGGATAGCACGATAAAGTACATAGGCTTTTAATTCACCATTGGGCTGAGTTTTAATTATCTCTTTATAGACTTGTCCACGAGTAAATATCGAACCTTGGAACGTTGGGCTTTCCTTTTCGCTATAAGTGAATGCACTGAGCATATAACCATTTTCACTTCTAAAATATTCACCCAAACAGAGTCGTAAATTTACGTCTTTAGGGGTGTCTGCCAGTTTTTGAGTCAATATTTTTAAATCAGAGCATTTAATTTGCGGGGTAATGGTTGTCCCTTTCCAAATGAAATTCGCCAAAGGAGGTTGGCTACGAAATTTTTCAGCCGCATTTTCGGTATGATTAAACTGACTGACATTGCTTGGTAGGGCTGCATAAGCCTGATTAAACAAATTGTAATTTTGATGGACTAGAGATTTATTCAGGGCTGTGTATAGGGCTAAATTCTTATGCTCTGTACTTGTTGTGGTCTGAATGATTTTCATCAGACTATTTTCATTTGCAGATTCAGAAATAAAGCTTTTTTGTAAAGAGGCCTGTTTAATTTTGGCATTTGAACCGATAAAAGCATCTACATTTTGTTGTTTTAAATAATAAGGATATAGCGTTAATTCAAATAATCCACGTTGATCAGCAGTTTTCGCTTTTGCGAGGAAGGATTCCCAATAGTGTTGCGTAGATTGAGATTTCTCCAATTTTTCAATAATTCTTCCTTTTAGAAAAATCTGACTAAGTTGCAGGTAGTTGTTTATGGCACTGGGATTATCTTTAGGGAGTAAATTTAAGGCTTCTTGCGGTTTATTTTGAATAAAGAATAAATGATTGGCTTGTAAATACTGAAACAGTTCAGGTTGGTTTTTAAATATTTCTTTTTGACTGTTGAGCTGTGTCCATGTGATGACTTTATCATCTGCTGTTTCTGGCTTACGCATTTGCATTAAGTCATAAATGGCCAGAAATAGAGGGTCTTTTAAATTTCGAACGTTAAAGTTACTATTTTGAAAAACGTGGCGATCTATTTCATAAGCAACATTGTCCATTTCAAGATTATAAAACTTAGATTTTGGATTGTTGATTTGCCAGATAAATTCATTGACCAATAAATCATATCGACCATTTAACCAATAACCACGACGTAATAGACCACGCGCACTAGCGGCATATTCTCCGTTTGGATATAGCTTTAGATATTGAGTAATACTGTTAAAGAGCTCTTTAAGCAAGGTTTGATTAAGTTTCTCTTGTTGAAGATCTCCATACTCGCCAACACCACTTTGAAAAGCAGCATTTAGATTGCTGCGAATTAACATGTATTGAGCTGTTTCTTTTAACCAAGGATTGTTTACATTGGTGAGTAGTGAGTAAATTTTAGTTGCTGTAAAAAAGTTAGTATTATAAAAAGCAATCGTTGCATTTAAGTAGGATGCATATTGACGCGTGGTCACTGTCCAGTTTGGATTAACATTAATTAAACTAATTTGTTTTTCACATTCAGAAATTTTGTTGCGTTCACGAATTAAAATATCCTTTTCAGCACTGGGAATCGTTCGATCATTTTTCACCTGTTGAATAAAATCAGAACTGCCTTTGGTCATGGAATTGCAGTGTTCCTGATAAGGATCTATATCTGTTGCCACAAACTTACGTGCATTGGATGATTTATTTTGAGCAGATGAGGTGAGTTGTTTGGTTTCAAAAGGAACATCACTATAGTTGGTATCCCAAAGAGATCTTTTTTCAGTTGTTGTGGTCGAAATGCTGACTAAATTTAAATCACTGAGTAATAATAATAGATTGGTTTGGTTATCGTTGGCAGGAGTAAGTGCGGGTAAATTATTACAAGCAGTATATTCGTTGTTTTGAAGTATGGTGCTTGGTTCACAGTAAATATCAGCACCCGCATGACCAAAGCTTGAATAAAAAATGCATACAGGAAATAAAGAAGTAAAAATAGTGTGGCGTAATATATTAAGTTTAGAGTTCATATGAAAAAAGTAACTTTATAATTTTGGTTGCAATATTAGCAACTGGATTGTTGTAGTGAAATAATTCTAGGAGCAAAAAATAAAAAAAAGATAGAGTAGAACTCTATCTTTTTTAGAAAAACACGATTTGTGTTGTGGGTATTTGTGAAGTAAAGCTAAAGCATAAGCTTACAATCGTAATGAGAATAACTGAAAATAGGAAAAAACGTTTTGCCCATAATTGGTCATTTTCAGCTTTAAATCCAAGTACACCAATATAAAACCAGTAAATACATAATGCATTTAGAATCACAAGATAAAGCCAATTTGTATAACCATATACATATAAAGCATTCATCATGATGGTAAATAAAACAACATAAATCAGTGATTCAATTTTAGTACGTAAAATAGAACGTGCTACAGGAAGAATCGGAACACCTGCATTCTTGTAGTCATCAAAACGATATACTGCAATTGCCCACGAGTGTGGCATTTGCCAAAGTGCATAACCAATAAAAATAATTAAGGCAGCTAAGTCAAATTCATGGCTAACAGCGGTATATCCAATCACTGGTGGGCTTGCACCAGAAATACTTCCAATAACGGTTTGGTGAATTGTTGTGCGTTTTGTCCAGAGGCTATAAAAAACCACATAAACTACAAAACCAATCACTGCAAATAAAAAAGCGTACGCATTTACCCAGAACCATAAAATGCTAAAACCAATCGCACCCAATACAAAAGCATAAGCTAGCGCAACAGAAGGAGAGATTGTTTTTTTAACCATCGCACGGTTTAGTGTGCGCTGCATTTTTTGGTCGATGTCTTGATCAATAACGTTATTGACCACACAACCAGAGGCAACAACTAAAGTTGTACCAAGGAGGGTAATAAGCAATAAAAGGAAATCTACAGAACCTTGAGCGGCTAAGAAATAGCCGCCCAAAGTGGTAACAAAGTTACCAAAGAGAATTCCTGGTTTAGTCAGGAATATATACTTTTTCAGCATGACAATCAGTTTAGATCATCATGTTGTAGTGAAGGTAGTTCATGATCCATACAGAACCAATCAACAATACCGCAATACACAGTACTGTATAGATAAATGCAATCACGTTCCAACGTTGTTCAGAAGACGAGTTCATGTGCAAGAAGAACATGAGCTGTACAAGAACCTGAGCAACTGCAGTAATAGCAATTACAGTAACCAAAATACCACGTCCAAAGCCACCGCTCATGACCATTCCAAAAGGAATAAGAGTAAGAGCAACTGACAAAATGAAACCAATAGTATATTGCTTCACGTTACCGTGCGATGCACCAGCAGAGTTGTGATCGTGACTCATTAGAGAACTCCCATCAAATAAACGACGCTGAATACACAGATCCAAACGATGTCAAGGAAGTGCCAGAACAAGCTTAGGCAAGCAAGACGACGAGTGTTTGGAAGAGTCAAACCATTTTTCTTGATTTGAATCATCAAAATGATCATCCATACCAAACCCGAAGTTACGTGAATACCATGCGTACCTACAAGAGTAAAGAACGATGATAGGAACGCACTTGTGCTTGGGCCATGACCAGCATGAACTAAGTGATTGAACTCATAAAGTTCCATACCAATGAAGGCAGCACCAAATAACCATGTAATGATTAACCAAGTTAAAACTTGGCTAACATTTTTTTTGTATGCAGCAAGTACGGCAAAACCGAATGTTACAGAAGAGATAAGGAGAGCGAAAGTTTCAGTTAAAACGAAACCTAAAGACTCACCAAAAAGCTCTTTTGCACTTGGAGTACCCATTGGAATGTGACTGCTTAATACAGCGAACGCAATGAAGAGTGTCCCGAATAGGATCAAGTCACTCATCAAGTAAGTCCAGAAACCAAAGACGGTGATGTCGGTATCATCGTGGTGATGATCATCATGTCCATGGTTGTCGTGATGAAGTACTTCAGCCATTGTCTTAGTCCTTCTTCAAGTGTTTTTCAAGAATCGCATAGCGTTCGTTTTCAATGCGTTCTACTTCAGCAGCAGGCACATAGTAATCCACTTCTTTCGTGAATGAACTTACGATAAACGAAACGATAGCACCAATGAATCCAACAGCAGCTAACCACCAGATATGCCAGATTAAAGCAAAGCCCATAACAGTAATGAACATTGCAATAACAAAACCAGCAGCACGATTAGTTGGCATGTGTACATCTTCATACGACGTAGGACGTGCGTATGCAACACCGTTTTCTTTGTCAGTCCAGAAGCGGTCGATACCGTCAGCTTGTGGTACATGAGCAAAGTTATAGAACGGAGCAGGTGAAGACGTAGCCCATTCTAATGTACGAGCATCCCATGGATCGCCAGTTAAATCGAGATTGTCGTTGCGTTGTAAGAAACCAACAATGATTTGCATTAAGAAACATGCAATACCAATCGCGATAAGGATAGCACCAAAGAGGGCGATAGCGATGTATGGATCCCATTCTGGATTGTCATATGTATTCAAACGACGAGTCATACCCATGAAACCAAGGATATAAAGTGGCATGAATGCAAAGTAGAAACCGAAGAACCAGAACCAGAAAGCTGCTTTACCCCAAGTTTCATTGAGTTTCCAACCAAACATTTTTGGCCAGTAGAAAATGATACCTGCGAACATTGCAAATACTACACCACCAATAATTACGTTATGGAAGTGAGCAATTAAGAATAACGAGTTATGTACTAAGAAGTCCGCTGGTGGAACTGCCATTAATACACCTGTTAAACCACCGATACCAAAAGTCACAAGGAAGCCAAGTGTCCATAGCATTGGTGTTGTAAAGGTAATACGACCCTTGTACATGGTGAATAACCAAGAGAAGATTTTCACACCAGTCGGAATCGCAATAACCATGGTCATGATACCGAAGAACGCGTTAACGTTGGCACCAGCACCCATTGTAAAGAAGTGGTGAACCCATACTACGAACGCAAGTACTGTGATCGCAATAGTCGCATACACCATTGATTTATAACCAAACAATGCTTTGCGAGAGAAAGTAGATACAACTTCAGAGTAAATACCAAATGCTGGTAATACCAAGATGTATACTTCTGGGTGACCCCAAGTCCAAATCAAGTTTACATACAACATTGGGCTACCACCCAAGTCATTTGTAAAGAAGTGGAAGTCGAAGTAACGGTCAAGTGTCAACATTGCAATTGTTGCAGTTAACACAGGGAACGATGCAATGATCAATACAGACGTACAAAGTGCAGTCCAAGTAAAGATCGGCATATCCATAAGTGTCATGCCAGGTGCACGCATTTTAATGATGGTAACAAAGAAGTTAACACCCGTTAAAAGAGTACCTAAACCTGAAACCTGAAGTGCCCAAATGTAGTAGTCCACACCTACGCCAGGAGAATATTCGATACCTGAAAGAGGAGGATAAGCCATCCAACCAGTCGCAGCGAATTCACCAAGTGCAAGAGAGGCCATCATGAGACCCGCAGCGCCGGCAAATAACCAGAAGCTTAAAGAGTTCAATAATGGGAAGGCAACGTCACGAGCACCGATCTGTAAAGGTACAGAGATGTTCATTAAGCCGACAACAAGACCCATTGCTACGAAGAAGATCATAATTACGCCATGCGCAGTAAAGATCTGATCGTAATGTTCAGGATGTAAATAACCTTCACCACCACCTCGTGCGAGGAATTGCTGAAGACGCATCATGATCGCATCTGCGAAGCCACGAAGTAACATGACTACAGATACCAGGATGTACATGATACCAATTTTTTTATGGTCTACAGAAGTGAACCATTCAGTCCACAAGTAATTCCATTTTTTAAAGTAGGTGATCCCTGCAACAGCAGCAAGGCCACCTAGGATCATCATTGCAACAGTTACCAATACGATTGGATCGTATGGAATTGCATCTGGTCCTAACTTACCTAAAAAGCTCATGTCTTATTCCTCTACAGAAGCAGTCGCATGCTCAACATTTGCATGAGCGTCAGAAGCCGCAGCTTCATGACCTACAGTTGCTGAGTGATCAGCACCATGGTAGTTGCTCATGTATCGGTTAATCACGGATTCGAACAATTTAGGCTCAACTGAAGAATAATAAGTCACTGGGTGTGGCTTAGTCGGGTAAGGCTTCATTGCTTCAGCAGCAGCCTTTTCTTCTGGAGTTGTCGCTTTTGCCACTAATGCTTCGATTTGGTGCTTACCACGGTTGCCGTCACGTAAGGTTGCAAATTCAGTTTGGTCTAAAATACCTTTTTGAATTGCTTCAGGGTTAACTGAAGTACCATTACCTGCTTTAACTGCTGCTACCCAATTGGCAAACTGCGCATCTGTTACAGAATGAGCTTTAAAACGCATTTGTGAGAAGCCATAACCTGAATAGTTAGAAGAGAAACCGCGGAATACGCCAGTTTTGTCTGCCAACATGTTCAAATGAGTTTGCATACCTGCCATTGCATAGATTTGACCAGACAATGCAGGAATAAAGAACGAGTTCATTGTGAAGTTAGATGTTATACGTAAACTTACCGGAGTTTGTTCTGGGAAGCGGAATTCGTTAACAGTCGCAATGTCTTGTTCTGGGTAAATAAAGACCCATTTGAATTGTTCAGCAATAACTTGAACAGTTAAAGGAGCTTTATCTGATTCGAGCGGACGGTAAGGGTCATACTTGTGTGAACCCCACCAAGTTAACCAAGCTAGAATACCAATAATAATGACTGGAACACCCCAAACTATAATTTCAATAGCGGTAGAGTGTGCCCAAGTAGGTTTATAGTCTGCATCTTTATTCGACGCGCGATATTTCCAACCAAACCACAATGCCATAATAACTGATGGAATTACCACCAAAAGCATTAAGTAGATCGCAGTCATCATCAGGTTACTTTGACCTTCTGCAACTGGACCTTTTGAGTTTAGAAGTACCATATCACCGCCACACCCAGTTAAGAGTGCAGCCATCGCAGATAAAGACAATACAGCTAAAATCGTTTGTCTCATTTTACAACCTCGGTGAAGAGTCCCATTCCCTAATTTAATATGGGATAGCGATTAAAGTGTCGCATGATTGGAAATATTTATTTTCACTTAGAAATTCTAAGCATAGAAAATCCTTCCCAATCATGAGACACCGCTACGTTGTAGGGCATTATGCCTCATATTGTTGAACTAAGCTATATGTAAAGTGGCTTTAAATGACTGTTATAAAAACTGATTTTTTTACTCGGAATTAAACTTTTTAATATAAAAATTATTATTTTAATATCAATATTCTGGGGGAAAACAGGGAGATAAAATCATCCCTGTTTTTTTATGTTTATTGTTTAACCACTTTGGTTTTGGCTAATTTATCATGTAGTGTTTGACGTTTTTCGCTCAATGCGAACACATGGTCAATAATTGTGATCAAAGGCATAAAGAGCATATTTAAAATAATGAAGATGAAACTACGTAAAGTGAAGACACGCATTAGGCTGACTTTTTCACCATTTTCGGCATCGACAATTTTAATTTTGGTGAGTTTCTTACCAATACTTTGTCCTGATTTCGCCAACATAAAGGCTTGGATACCAAGCATAATGATGATGTATACAAACATTGTTTGCCATGCTTCTATGGGAATAAGGGTAAATAATTCCTGTTGTAATTGTACGGCTTGAGTTGATGTGTCAGCGGATTGCATCTTTTGTTGAATATCAGACAATTGATTAAATTGATCCGGTTTTAGAAAAAATGAAGGAATCGCTGCTGCGGGTAACCAAAGTAATAAATCGATAATTTTTGCTAAAATACGAGTGGTAATGGAAGCGAGTTCGCTGTTTTGAGTTGGTTTTTTACCCGATTGCACTTTGCCCATACTCGAGTTTTTTAAGGGTGTTTGTTCGGGGAAAGGTGTTGGGGCAGTATAACCTACAGGTTCATACACAAGTTTACCCTTGGTTAATTCACCTAAAGCTTTCCATTCTGGCATACCTTGATGCCAAGCTAAGTCTGTGAGCATGACTTGCTGACTCGCGAGCATTTGATTGAGTTGCTCTAAGGTGTATGGACCCGCTTGTTGATTATCACGTGCCAAGTAAATTTGCATAAAATTGAATTCTCAAAACTAAATCTTAAAAGATGGATAAAAAAAAGACCCACTAGTGGGTCTTTTTTTAACACGTTTTATTAAACTTGTTTAGTCTTTTCTTCTGCTAAGAAGAACCAAGTGTCTAAAACTGAGTCTGGGTTTAATGAAACAGATTCGATGCCTTGTTCCATCAACCATCGAGCAAGGTCTGGATGGTCAGAAGGGCCTTGGCCACAAATACCGACGTATTTACCGGCTTTACGGCATGCATGAATTGCCATAGAGAGTAATGCTTTAACGGCAGGATCACGTTCATCAAACAAGTGAGAAACGATACCAGAGTCACGGTCTAAACCAAGTGTTAATTGAGTCAAGTCATTTGAACCGATAGAGAAACCATCGAAGTGCTCAAGGAATTGTTCAGCTAACAATGCATTGGTTGGTAATTCGCACATCATAATGACTTTCAGGCCATTTTCACCGCGCTTAAGACCATTCAGTGCCAATAGTTCAATAACACGTTTCGCTTCTGCAACTGTACGTACAAAAGGAATCATGATTTGAATGTTGGTTAAGCCCATTTCGTCACGCGCTTTTTTCAATGCACGGCATTCAAGTTCGAAGCAGTCACGGAAGTTGTCAGACACGTAACGGCTTGCACCACGGAAGCCCAGCATTGGGTTTTCTTCTTCTGGCTCGTATAACTTACCGCCAATGAGGTTCGCATATTCATTTGACTTGAAGTCAGACATACGAACAATTACTGGTTTGTCAGCGAAAGCAGCAGCAAGAGTTGAAATACCTTCAACCAATTTTTCGACATAGAATTCGATTGGAGAAGAGTAACCCGCAGTACGCGCCATGACCGCAGCACGTGTTTCACGTGGCAGGCTATCAATGTTTAATAATGCTTTTGGATGCACACCAATCATACGGTTGATGATGAATTCTAAGCGTGCAAGACCAATACCTTCATTCGGAATAGTTGCGAAGTCGAATGCGCGGTCAGGGTTTCCTACGTTCATCATAATTTTGAACGGAAGTTTAGGCATAGATTCAATCGAGTTACGTTGAATTTCGAAATCTAAAGAACCTTCGTAGATGAAGCCTGTATCACCTTCAGCACAAGAAACAGTCACTTCTTGACCGTCAGTCAATACTTCAGTTGCATTACCACAACCAACGATTGCTGGAACACCCAGTTCACGCGCAATAATTGCAGCATGACATGTACGACCACCACGGTTAGTGACAATGGCAGCAGCACGTTTCATCACTGGTTCCCAATCTGGGTCAGTCATGTCAGAGACAAGAACGTCACCTGGTTGTACTTTGTCCATTTCTTTAATTGAGGTTACGATGCGAACTTTACCAGAACCGATACGTTGACCAATTGAACGACCTTCACAAACAACAGTACCTTTTTGTTTTAGCAGGTAGCGTTCCATTGTGCCGACATTTTCACGGCTTTTTACTGTTTCTGGACGTGCTTGAACGATATAAATTTGATCATCGTCGCCATCTTTCGCCCATTCGATGTCCATTGGTGAACCGTAATGGTTTTCAATGATCAACGCTTGTTTAGCAAGTTCTTGAAGCTCATGATCATTCAGTGCGAATTGTTGACGATCTTGTTTTTCAACGTCTACAACAACAACTGATTTACCTGTAGAGCCTTCTTCGCCATAAATCATTTTTTGGTGTTTAGAGCCAAGATTACGACGTAGGATTGAGTGTTTTCCTGCGTTTAATAATGGTTTAGACAGATAAAATTCATCAGGGTTTACCGCGCCCTGAACAACCATTTCACCCAAACCATAAGATGCAGTAATGAAGACTACGTCGCGGAAACCAGATTCTGTATCCAGTGTAAACATTACACCTGCAGCACCCGTTTCAGAACGTACCATGCGCTGAATACCAGCAGACAAGGCTACAACTTCATGTTTGAAATTTTGATGTACACGATATGCAATTGCACGGTCATTATAAAGTGAAGCAAAAACTTCTTTAATTGCGATCAATACATTGTCGATGCCGCGAATGTTTAAGAACGTTTCTTGCTGACCGGCAAAAGAAGCGTCTGGTAAGTCTTCTGCTGTTGCAGATGAACGAACGGCAACCGCGATTTCAGGGTTGCCGTTAGAAAGGTCTGCGAAAGCGTTGCGAACTTCTTTTTCAAGTTCGGCCGTAAGCGGAGTATCGACAATCCATTGGCGAATTTTAGCGCCAGATTCTGCAAGAGCATTAACATCATCAACATTTAAAGTTGATAGCTCTGCCTGAATTTTAGCGTTTAGGCCACTTTGCTCGAGAAATTCACGATAAGCAGCAGCAGTCGTTGCGAAGCCACCTGGCACTGATACGCCAGCATTGGATAAGTGGCTGATCATTTCACCTAAAGATGAGTTTTTCCCACCTACAAGTTCAACGTCGTGTTTCCCTAATTTTTCTAGACCAATTACGCGCGCTTCCAATGTTGTTACTCCACTTTTGCAGTATTAATCACTATCTTGCATGAAATTATAACAAATCTACTTAGCATTTTGATTTTACTAAGCGAAAGTTATATAAGATCAGTTTACTATAAAGATTTTATAGCACTTAGACAAATATTTAAGGAGAATTTTAATGTCAGAAGGTAAACAAATTAAGCGCAGTGTGTTTTTTGTATCTGATGGTACAGCAATTACTGCTGAAACCCTTGGACACTCACTGTTAGCGCAATTTCCTCATGTTAATTTTGACATTCATATTATTCCTTATATTAGCTCTGAAGAAGCAGCCATGAATGTGGTTGCAGAAATTAATCAACGTGCTGATCGTGATGGGCAGCAACCCTTGGTATTTGATACTCTGGTAGACCCATATGTGCGCGATATTATTAATACGGCAAATGCAGTAAATCTTGATGTTTTTGAGGGTCTTATTGGTAAGTTGTCTGAAGTTTTAGGTACTCCTCCTACAACTTTAGTTGGGCAAACCCATGCAGTAACCGATTCAGAATCGTATAAAGCCCGTATTGATGCGGTTCATTTTGCGCTCGATAATGATGATGGTGCGCGTACTCGTCATTATGATAAAGCCGATTTAATTTTAATTGGTGTATCACGTTCAGGCAAAACGCCAACCTCAATTTACTTGTCATTACAGTTTGGTATTCGTGTAGCAAACTACCCACTCACCGAAGAAGACTTGGATGACAATCGTTTGCCTGCGGTATTAAAAGCGCATAAACATAAGTTATTTGGCTTAATGATTGATGCGGAAAGACTTGTAGCGATCCGTTCTGAACGTAAAGCCAACAGCCGCTATGCAAGTTTTAGTCAGTGTCAGATGGAGCTTCGTGCGGTTGAAGGAATTTATATTTCTGAGGGGATTAAATATTTGAATGTCTCTGAAATGTCGATTGAGGAAATTTCAACACGTGTTTTGCAAATGACCGGTTTGAAACGTCGTATTGGTTAATTGTCATTACATTATTCTATAGATATAAGAGTCTCTGTGTAGGCTCTTATATCATGCTATCAGTAATAAAGATAATGGATGAGTTAGATGAAAAAAATATTAAAAATAGCTGGCTTTAGTGTTTTGTCTGTTGGTTTTTTAAGCCACAGTTATGCCAATACCACGACTTTAAGTGCTTTGGAACAACAGATTTATACAAAATATGCTGCGCAAGACTTTTATACAGTCAATGAAAAAATTGAAAGTGATGTGGTGAAGCTGATTGAAAAAAATGCAGATAGTTATACTTATCGCTTTCCTAAACTTACCGAGAACTTTGGCTTAAGTATTCGCTATACGTCTGATCAATTGCTTAAAACCTATACTTTTGATGTTGGTGGTGGTGGCACCATGGGGACATATTCATCTTATGCACAGTTTAAAAATGCGCCTAAAAAGAAACTTCAAGCGATTGAAGCGGGTTTTATTCGAAGTGTTGATCAAATCACACTGTCTGGACAGCCCATTTATTTAATTCAAAGTTACTATAAAGGCGATAGCTGTGTGGGTGCTTATCAAATACAAGCTTATAAACAACAGAAAAACCAGTTGAATCCAGTACCAATTTTCCAAACCAAAACTAAAAAATTAGATACGATTAGTGTGGATTATAACTGCCAATATGATGCCGAACGTAAAGGGGATTATATTCGTGTTTCGAAGGATATGAAGTTTATTGATATTAAATTGTTAGATCAAAATACCAAGCCAACAGGTAAGTACTTACGCTATCAAAAAAATAACAACAATTATCAATATATGGGTACAGTAAAATAAACTGATTTAAAAAAAGAGGCTAAGCAGCCTCTTTTTTATCGTTAAAATTTTAGTAAGTGCTAATAATGACATCCACTTTATGTTCAGTACCATCCATACTTTTTATCGCCTGATCAGTAATTTTAACGATGGGCCAAGTAATGAGTTTGCAATTTTCACGTTGTAAAGCTGAATAATAAGTATCTGATTTTAGAAACAGCTTATGTTCAGAAGCCGAGTTCGGCATTAACTGTCGTTTTAACCAATTATCTTGAACTTGTGATTCAAGATAACGAATGGCCAATAAGGCTTTGATCCGATTGTTAAATAAACGGCGATTCTTAATAATCAAAGGATGTGAAAGGAGTTTATGTATTCCTTTTTCTGTTTGAGGTAATAAAAAATGTGGCGTGATTTGAAATACTTTAACCAATTTAGCATGATTACAAATCTGCGCGAGATGCGTCACAGTCATTTGGTTGGCACCAATAACGGCAACATTTAAACCCGAGAAATCAAATCGTTTGATGTCTTCAGCGGCAACGATTTCGCCCTTAAAATTCTGAAAAAAATCGATTGAGTTTTGAAAGAAACCATCCAATGGATTCTTTTTTTTGTTAACCATTTTCATATCCTTTCTTGTTTTTACTTCGTTGCAGTTGGTTCTGCAATTTATTGGTATATCCAAGATAGAACTTTTGGTAAAGGTTTTTCTGGAATCTGGTCAGTCATCGTCATCATGCTATGAATGGAGACATGAAACTATTTTTACTTAAAATTGATGATCTTGCGTGTGAAACTGGATGAGCTGATCATAAAAATAAGGCTTGTTCTGAGTGAGCAAGTCTTATTTTTGAATGTCATAGAGAATTTGACTAGGGTTGGCTGATGAAAAGAAAATGGCGTGCTTTAGCACAGCTTAGTTTTTTTCATCATCATGTTCTATATTTTCAAAGGGTGTTTGTGAATAATGAGGCACGCTTGGCGGTTGTGTATGCATTCGAAGATAGTCTAAATCGCGAATATTTTTTTGTACCGCAACTGCGCCAAATAAGCTCAGTAAAAATGCCATGATATAAAAGCCTTTTTCACTTAATTCAAGTGAAGCATTCCATAAACCAATGCTTAGCAGTGCAATGCAAATTACAATGGAAGCCCAACAGAGTCCAAAATAAATAGCGGTTACATGAACGCCTTCGAGTTTGTCTCGGATAATTTTTTGTAAAGATACTGCTGCGAATAAACCATACAAAATGAGAATTAAATAATAGCCTTTTTCGTTGAGTAGCATGTCTGCATTCCACAAACCGATCATATACGCTGCTGCACCTGCAATCAGAGCAACCCAACTTGCAGCGATAAATGCAGATGTTGGTTTATTAATATATTGATTCATTCTATTTTCCATTTTTGTATTGGATTGTTTTTTATATCACCATTATGCAGAAGCTGAACAGGATCGCAAATGTTGTTTAATCTGAACTGAGTAAAGTTAATAATGATGTAAGAAGCGTTATGGTGATTTGCAATAAAAAATAGCACCTTAGATAGGTGCTATTTAGGCAGTATTAAAGTGATTAAGCGTTTTTGATATTCATTAATAATTCAAAGTTTTCAATACGCTTGTCTGTATCATAAATATCACAAGTGAAAATAAACTCATCGACATCGTATTTTTCTAACAGCATTTCTAAACCAGCTTTGACCGTATCTGGTGAACCAATTTGAGCCATGGCATAGAAATTATCGACAGACATTTTTTCTGCGGGTGACCACAATCCATCCATCGTTGTAACAGGGGCTTTAAGTTTTAAGCTTTGTCCACGCATTAAGCCAAGAACACGTTGATATGCACTGGTGGCTAAGTATTCAGCTTCTGCATCTGTTTGCGCGACCACAGCTGGAACGCCCATAGAAACATAAGGTTGGTCTAAATATTCAGAAGGTTCAAAGTTTTCTCTATACAGTTGGATTGCTTGTCCCAACATGCGTGGTGCAAAGTGCGAAGCAAAAGAATAGGGAAGTCCTAATTTTGCAGCCAATTGTGCACTAAATAAACTTGAGCCTAATAACCAAACTGGAACATGGGTGTTTTGTCCCGGTGTGGCAATAATACGTTGCTGTGGGGCAGGTTCTTTAAAATATTGCAGTATTTCCAATACATCTTGTGGAAATTGATCTTCCGTTTCTTGGCGGCCACGACGTAAGGCACGCATAGTCACTTGGTCTGTTCCGGGCGCGCGACCAAGACCCAGTTCAACACGGTCAGGATAGAGTGTTGCTAAGGTGCCAAATTGTTCTGCAACAACCAGTGGTGCATGGTTCGGCAACATAATACCGCCTGAACCTACTTTTAAAGTTTGAGTATTCGCTAAGATATAACCCAATAAAACGGCGGTTGCAGAGCTGGCAATACCATCCATATTGTGATGTTCTGCAAGCCATAGGCGTTTGTAGCCTAATTCTTCCGCTTTTTGTGCAAGTGCCAAAGCGTGATGAAGTGAAAACTGAATGCTTTTATCATCACGAACGGGAGCAAGTTCAAGGATTGAAAATGGGGTGTCTTTTAATAAGTGCATCTGTTTTCTCAAATATAGAATCTCAGTAGAGCATACGATGACTGATTGAACTTGTATATCGTTTTTTTTCGATATACATGTTATTTCGATATATCGGGTGTTTTGATCTATTTTAGGTGCTTCTTTAGCAGCCATAAAAAAAGCACCTGAAGGTGTAATGCCAGTCGGCTAAGGATTTTTGTAATAAACTCCTTAGCTTTTAGTTATTCACAACGGAGTCTTATATTTTTAAATCAAATACTTGGAGCTCATCTATTACTTTGGATAAGCCCAAA
>RCUM01000047.1_pt1 | contig 125122 bp, 105 predicted proteins | sample 2166141 | NCBI WGS metagenome assembly RCUM01 (sample SAMN09932756, study PRJNA488358) | compost metagenome | isolation source: compost soil in crotonic acid-enriched | place: Germany: Experimental Botanical Garden | reverse complement strand
AAGTAAACATCATAAGTTACCTGAACATGCCCTGGGGGGGCAGCGCCAATTCACCCGTTTTCATTTCGGCCAGCCCGGCCAGGGCGAAAAGATTTACCTGCAGGCCGGTCTGCATGCCGACGAACTGCCGGGCATGCTGGTGCTCAGGATATCGGCCGCCAACTGAGTTTATGAGGGATTGCGTTGTTTACTGCTACCCATTCATTCCCATGGAAAACCTTGCTCCCAGCTTTCCACAAGCAGGTCTATAAAGGCCCGAATTCGCGGTGATAAATGTCGTTTACTGGGATAAATGAGTCGGACAGGTTCCGGAGGGAAAGGAAACTCCTCAAGCACCGGTATTAACTTACCGCTACGCAAATCTTCTCCAAGCAAATAGGTAGGTAAGTGGACTATACCAAATCCGGCAATTGCCGATGCCCGCATGGCTTCCGAACTGTCGAGGTTAAGCCGCCCGGGTCCTTCATAAACAAAAGTGCCTTCCGGAGTTGCAAACCGCCAACTGCGTCTCTTTTCTGCACTCAGAAGAAAAATAGTGTCATGCCTGGTTAAGTCTACGGGTGTTTCTGGAACGCCCCGTGAGGATAAATACTCGGGAGATGCACAAGTGACAATGTGCTGCGAAGCAATCGTTCGGGTAAGAATGCGGGAGTCATCGCGAGGTTCACCGATGCGAATGGCAATATCAAAGCCTTCTTCAATAAGATCAACAAACCTGTCGCTAAAGGACACCTCCGCACGAAGTTCCGGCCACTTTTTCAGATAAACATCCAGAATGGGGAGGATATGGCGCTGCCCAAAAGAAAGCGGCGCACTCAGCCGGAGAGTCCCCGTTGGCTTACCCCTGCGCATGGCCATGGCTGCATCGACCTCTTCCAGATCATCCAGTATCTGTCGGCAACGATCGAACATGACCCTCCCTTCATCGGTCAGACTCAGACTCCGGGTTGTACGGTTAAGGAGACGAACCCCCATACGCGTTTCGAGCCTGACAATACTCTTGCCAATGGCAGAACGTGTGAGCCCGAGGGAACCCGCGGCGTGGGTGTAACTCCCGGCTTTTACAGCCGCGACGAACGCGGCGATATCACCAATGCTGTTGATCTCCATGCTTTATTTATCTCATCCAATACGGGCGTTAACGTACCCTGATACGGGAAGCACATTCCCTAAATGTTTATATATTATAGGTTCCTGCTATTTTTTAACGCAAATACAAACAGGAATAAAAATGCTGAATAAACAAACCAAGCAAGCCGTAAAAGAATGGTCAGAAAGCCTGGCCGGCCTGGGGCCAATCCTAACGGGTGAGGATACCCTAACGCCTATGAGTGAGGTGCGTGACGCCTATACCCGAATGCTGGCTAATAATCCTGCACCTGCCGGTGTGAGTTTTACTGAGGTCGACATGGGGGGCGTACCGGGAACGCTGGTGACTCCCGACAACCTTGAAACTGATGCCATCGTTATGTACATCCACGGCGGGGCTTACATTGTCGGCGAACCGGCGGGCTATCACGGTATTGGTGGTAACTACGCCAGCATGCTGGGCGCACGGGTTTACATGCCGGATTACCGTCTGGCGCCGGAGTATCCTTTCCCTACGCCCGTTACCGATACCGTTCGTGCGTATGAGTGGTTAATTGAACAGGGCTTTGACGCCAGCAAAATCGTACTGGCGGGCGAGTCTGCGGGCGGAGCGATGGTGGTTACCGTTATGGTTGCTGCACGCAATAAGGGCCTGCCGCTTCCAGCCGGCGGTGTTTCTATTTCCCCATGGGCCAACCTTGAGCACACGGGCGTCTCCATGACCAACCGGGAAGGCCTTGATCCTCTGAACACCAAGGCCGGTCTGGATTTCCTGGCACGCATATTTCTGGGCGATGCGTTGCCTAATCACCCAATGGCATCACCCGTGTTTGCCGATGTAACGGGTCTGCCGCCGGTACTGGTTCAGATTGGCGAAAACGAACTGATGCTGAGCGACGCGATGCGTCTGGCAACTCATCTGGGTGACAACCGCGTTCGCGTAAATCTGGAAGTCTGGCCAGGTATGTTCCACGCCTGGCATTTCTTCTCCACGCTGCAGCCAGAAGCCGTACAGGCTCTGGAGAGCTCTGTCGTCTTTATGAAGCAGGCTCTGCGGGATGCAGCGAAGTAATCATCAATGATGAACTAAAGATCGTTGCTAACAGATTTTTACCATGAAATGGCTTCAGGAGACAGAATGAGCGAGTTATTGAATATCTACACAATGAATGGAATAAGTCTTAATAATCGTGTCGTTATGGCCCCAATGACCCGATCGCGGGCTTATAACCTTGTTCCCACTGACAGTATGGTCACCTACTATCGCCAGCGCGCAACAGCAGGTTTAATTGTTTCCGAAGGTTCACCTGTTTCAATGGAAGGTCGTGGACAAGCGTACACGCCGGGAATTTACACTGACGAACAGATAGAGGGCTGGAAAAAGGTGACTGAGGCAGTACATGCGCAAGGTGGGAAAATTTTCATCCAGCTTTGGCATGTAGGACGTTCCTCACACATTGCTCACCAGCCTGATGGGCAGGCACCGGTCAGCTCCGTCTCACGCGTTGCAGAAGGCTGCACCACACACATTCCCGGTGATAACTGTCAGTCTGTGCGCGTATTTCACAGCCAGCCACGCGCATTAGCAACGGATGAAGTCCCGCGGGTGACGCAGGATTTCGTTCGAGCGGCTAAAAATGCTATCGAGGCGGGTTTTGACGGTGTGGAAATCCACGCTGCTAACGGCTACATCTTCGAGCAATTTATCAATGGTGGACTTAACGACAGAACAGATCGTTATGGCGGTAATATTGCCAATCGTCTGCGGTTTACGCTGGAAACTGTGGATGCCGTCTCTGCAGCCATCGGGAGTCATCTGACAGGTATCCGTATAGCACCCTTTGGCCGCCTGCAGGATATGCATGGCTTTGATGATGAGCAGGATACCTGGTTATCTTTGGGTATCGAACTACGTCGTCGACATCTCGCATATGTGCACTTGAGCGATCAGGAATCTCTCGGAGCTCAGGCCATTCCTGCTGGCTTCCTGACAAAGTTTCGCAAGGCCTACGAAGGTACCCTCATCGTAGCGGGCAGCTATACACAGGAGCGCGCAGAAATGGCACTCAGGGAGGGTTTTGCCGACTTAATCGCATTTGGGCGTCCTTTCATAGCCAATCCAGATCTCGTTAAACGCATGAAGAACGGATGGCCGATGGCTGTTTCTGATAAGGATACGTTCTATACCGGGCGAGATGCAGGTTATATAGATTATCCCACGTATCACGTGGATTAAGTTCCCTGAAGCTGGAACGTATCCGGAATGCCTCCGATCCTAATACAGCTCCGGTTTTCACGCCTTTGGGAGAGGAGGAATTCTATTAATAGGGAACCAACAAAATAAATATCGATATTTCATATAATTACTTCGTTAGCGTAGTTTTTTACATCATGGGCCTTCAAACCCCTCTATCAGCAGATCGCTGCCGGTAACGAATCCGGTGTCCGGGCCAGGAAAATCAGCCGCCGAAATCGCTTCTTCATCAGGCGGGGCCATCCGTTTGGCGGGAGACGCGGCAATCAGTGTCCGGTACCTTTTGCCAATCCCGGAATCCAGTTCATGTTGCGCCAAAGCGTGGCAACGATCCCCGGGCGGATTGCATTCACCCGTGCCATGAATGAATAGCGGGAAAGATGGCTAGCCGACCACCGTCCATGTTAAATTTGCTTGGTGCTCCATAACGCCTGATGACAAAGAGAATTAAAAATGAAGATCGGCTATTTTTTCCCTATTGCGATTATTGTTGCGGCCCTGGTTCTGCTGACCCTGTTTTTTGTCGGCGGCTATGCCACTCCGGGCGGTTGAGCGCCATCATGTAATCGATCGGGCCAGAGAAGTCAGTGTCTATGAGCACAGCAAAACCGCGCCGCCCGCATGGGCGATGGGTCTATTACATTTTGTATGAAGATATTCTGTGGCCTTGCCCCGTCAAGTGGGAGTGGGAAAGCAGTTACCATGCCTGGTTGCCTTTTTACTACTCGCCAACGCTGGAATTCGTTGCCGGCAATCCCGCCAAAGCGACAAAAATCACCAAAACCAAAGCTAAAACCAAGGCATGAACCGAGCCGATTGACTAACTCAAACCTGCCTGGCTACCCTTAAGCTGTCTCTGGCGCCAGCGCCCACACGTCCTCTGCCGCTAAGGAAGCCTGATCATGCGTAACTTTTCTTGCCCGAACTGCGGGCAGCAGCTGTCGTTTGAAAACTCGCTGTGTTTGTCCTGTTCGAGCTCCCTGGGGTTCGATTTGCCAGGTCGAAAATTGGTAGCGATCGCGGCTCCCGACCTTGCGGGCAACGCTCCCCCGGAACAGGGGCACCTGTGCGCCAATATGCATATTGCACAGTGCAACTGGCTGGTGGAGCAAGAAGGGGAATTGTGCGCCTCCTGCAGCCTGACCCAAACCCGGCCGGCGGATGATGATGCGGAAGCGCTCCCGCTGTTTGCCGAAGCCGAAACGGCCAAGCGCCGTCTGATACTGGAGTTGACCGAGTTGGGCCTGCCGATAGTCAGTAAAAATGACGATCCGAACAATGGGCTGATCTTCGAGCTGCTTTCCAGCGAACGGCGCCAGGTGCTCACCGGCCATGCGAACGGCGTAATTACGCTGGATCTGGAGGAGGGAGATGACGTTCACCGCGAGCAGCGTCGTATCTCCATGGGTGAACCTTACCGCACGTTACTGGGTCACTTCCGTCATGAGGTGGGGCATTACTATTACGATCAACTGATCATTCAGCCCGAACAGCGGCAGGCATTTGCCAATATGTTTGGCGATCCGGATGCGGATTACCAGCAGGCGCTCGATCGGCACTACCGGCAGGGCGCCCCGGAAGGTTGGCATGAATGTTACGTTTCCGCTTATGCCACCATGCACGCTGCGGAGGACTGGGCGGAAACCTTTGCTCATTATCTGCATATTCGCGACACCCTGGACACGGCCGCGGCTTACGGTTTTGCCGCGCCAGACGCCGCTTTCAACCATTCAGATGAAACCCCGGATTTTGATCGCCTGATCGGGCAGTGGCTACTGGTCTCCTGGGCGCTGAATCAGCTCAATCGTTCGATGGGGCATGCCGATCTTTACCCCTTTGTGTTGCCGGCACCGGTCCTGGAGAAAATGCGATTTATTCACCAGACCATTGCCGACGCGAATAAAAAGGGCACCGATCAACCAGTGCCCTGATGCGTTGACTTAAAGCGACATATCCACAACCACGCGGCCGGTGATTTTGCCCTCGCGCATGCGGCCGAAGATGTCGTTGATTTGATCCAACGGCTCTACCGAGATGGTTGCCGCGACTTTATTACGGCCGGCAAAGTCCAGTGCCTCTTGCAGATCCTTGCGCGTCCCGACAATCGAACCGCGCACCGTCGTGCCTTCCAGCACCATATTGAAGATTGAAAGGTCAAAGCTGCCCGGCGGCAGGCCGTTCAATACCATGGTACCGCCGCGTCGCATCACGGTGGTCGCCTGTTCGAATGCCTTTGGCGATACCGCCGTCACCAGCACGCCGTGCGCGCCACCGAATTCCTGATGGAAAAAGCGGCCAGGATCGACGTTTCGCGCGTTAGCCACCACCGAAGCGCCCAGGCTTTTGGCGAAGGCCAGTTTGTCATCGTCAATGTCGACCGCCGCCACGTTCAACCCCATCGCGGTGGCGTATTGGATCGCCAAATGCCCAAGGCCGCCGATACCGGAAATGACCACCCAGTCGCCGGCCTTGGTATTGGTCATTTTCAGACCCTTATAGACGGTGACGCCGGCGCAGAGGATCGGTGAGATAGACAGAAAATCGACGTTGTCGGGCAGAATACCCACGTAATTGGCATCGGCCAGGCAGTATTCGGCAAAGCTGCCGTTAACCGAATAGCCCGAGTTTTGCTGGGAATGGCACAGCGTTTCCCAACCGCCGAGACAGTGTTCACAGTGCCCGCAGGCAGAGTAAAGCCAGGGCACCCCTACGCGATCACCTTCTTTTACGTGGGTAACGCCGGCGCCCACCGCCACCACGTGACCGGAGCCTTCATGCCCAGGAATAAAAGGCGGGTTGGGTTTGATCGGCCAGTCGCCGTCGGCTGCGTGCAGATCGGTATGGCACACCCCGGTGGCGGCAATCTTGACCAGGATTTTCCCGGGCGTGACCTCCGGGATCGGGACTTCTTTAATCACCAAGGGTTGTCCAAACGCAGTCACCACAGCAGCTTTCATCGTTTTCATTTTCAGACCTCGAGAAGTTGTAGGGTTGGAACAGGCAACATTCAGTTAAAACAGCCCTTGCGGTTTGGCGTCATAGCTCACCAACAGGTTTTTCACCTGCTGGTAATGCGACAGCGCCACTTTGTGCGTTTCACGGCCGACACCGGAGTTTTTATATCCCCCGAAGGCAGCGTGTGCCGGGTAGAGGTGATAGCAGTTGGTCCAGACGCGTCCGGCCTTGAGCGCGCGGCCCATGCGATAGGCGCGGTTGCTGTCACGGGTCCACAGGCCTGCGCCCAGCCCGAACTCGGTGTCGTTGGCCAGCGCCAGCGCTTCGGCTTCGTCTTTGAAGGTGGTGATGCCGATGACCGGCCCAAAGATCTCTTCACGGAAGAAGCGCATGCTGTTATTACCGGTGATGAGCGTTGGCTGGAGATAAAAACCTTGCTGCAACGTCTGTTCCTGGCTGGTGCGCTCGCCGCCGGCGATGATTTTCCCGCCTTCGTTTTTGGCGATTTCGATGTAAGAGAGGATCTTGTCGAACTGCTGTTGGGACGCCTGCGCGCCGATCATGGTGTCGGTGTCAAACGGGTCGCCCTGGCGAATAGTGGTGATGCGCGCCAGCACTTTCTCCATAAATTGCGGGTAGATTGACTCCTGGATCAGCGCGCGTGAAGGGCAGGTACAGACCTCACCCTGATTGAAGAAACCGAGGATCAGCCCCTCAACCGCCTTGTCGATAAACTCCGGTTCGGCCTGCATGATGTCTTCAAAGAAGATATTGGGCGATTTCCCGCCCAGCTCCACGGTGCTGGGAATGATATTCTCCGCCGCGCAGGCCAGGATATGCCTGCCCACCGGGGTTGAACCGGTAAAGGCGATTTTGTCGATGCGCTTGCTGGTCGCCAGCGCCTCGCCGGCCTCTTTGCCAAAGCCGTGAACCACGTTGAGCACGCCCGGCGGCAGCAGATCGCCAATCAACTCCAGAAGCACGCAAATGCTGAGCGGGGTCTGTTCTGCGGGTTTGAGCACCACGCAGTTACCGGCGGTCAGCGCCGGGGCCAGTTTCCAGGCCGCCATCAGCAGCGGGAAGTTCCACGGGATAATCTGCCCAACTACGCCCAGCGGCTCGTAAATATGATAGGCCAGGGTGTTTTGGTCAATCTCTGTAGCGGTGCCTTCCTGCGCGCGCAGGCAACCGGCGAAGTAGCGGAAATGATCGATCGCCAGCGGGATGTCCGCATTCAGCGTTTCGCGGATCGGCTTGCCGTTGTCCCAGCTTTCGGTCAGCGCCAGCATTTCCAATTGCGATTCCATGCGATCCGCGATGGCCAGCATCACGTTGGCGCGGTTTTGTGCACTGGTGTTTCCCCAGGCCTCAGCGGCGGCGTGCGCCGCATCCAGCGCCCGCTCAATATCCTGGGCGTCGGAGCGGGGGAACTCGGCGACAGTTTTCCCGGTTACCGGGGAGGTGTCGGTAAAGTAGTTACCGGAAACGGGTTCGACAAATTTGCCGCCAATGTAGTTGCCGTAGCGTTGTTTGAAAGAAACCAGCGAGCCAGGCAAACCGGGATGGACATATTTCATGTTAAACACCTCTCAAAGGAACACGGGCTGTAGGAGGGGTGCCAGGTTGTGGCACCGTGCCTAAACATAAGCATTGCCTATGCCACATTGTTCCATCTTGTCGGTGTTTGTTTTTTAACCTGTTTAATATCATTAAGTTAACAGCTATAAATATCTAGTGCCGGCAATAAAATCGGTGATTTATCATTCATTTCTATTATTTTTTGTGTCCCATGTCGCAACGCATGAGACACATTCATGATACAAAAATGCAACACTTTTGCGCGGGAGAAAGTCATGTTGCATAAAGAACGAACAGCCGTAACGGGGTTCGCCTCCGACCATGAAAGCAGGCCTCTCCCCAGCCCACTGTCAGAGTCCTGGCAGCGCAGCCAGCACTACGGGCTGAGCCGGGCCGACGACCACGTTCCTTTTGTTCGGCCCGCCGTGCTGAATGAAGTGCGCGGGCAAAACGGCTGGGTGGCGCAGCTGGCCCAGCCGCTGATCGCGCGTCTGGGTGGTGAAATCAACCGACAACCTTCCATCATTGTGGTGTCTGACGCCAGCGGGCTGGTGTTGGAGACCTGCGGCAATACTCATTTCTTGCGCAAAGCGTCGCGCATAGCGTTGGCACCGGGCAATCAGTGGGGGGAGCAAGAGCGCGGCACCAACGCGATCGGCACCGCGCTGGCGTTGGGAGGCTTGTGCGAGGTGAGCGGCGACGAGCATTTTCTTAATCAGAACGCGGGGCTTTATTGTTCCGCCGCACCGATTTTTCGGCCCGACGGGCAAATAGGCGGGGTGCTGGATATCTCAACGCCGGTGCAACGCCCGTACGGCGATGCCCGCTCACTGATTCTGCAGGCGGTGAGGCACATTGAACATCAATGGGTGAAGAGCACCGTCACGGATCAACACTGGACACTCAGCCTGCACAGCGATGCGCATACCCTCGGCACTGCGCACGAACTGATCCTGGTCTTCCGCGATGACGTTCTTACCGCCGCCAACCGGCTGGCGATGCAAGAATTTAACCTTTCACCGGCGTCCTTTGGGGCGCTGGATTTCGCCACGCTGTTCCCGGAGCTGTCGCGACAGACGCTGGATGCACCCTGTCAGACACGGGCGGCCAACCGTCGCCGTTATTACTCGCTGCTGGAGATGCCAGAGCGGCATTCGCATGTCGTCAGGCCCTTTGTTCAGCCTTTTGATCGGGACGGCGCAGACAAGCAGAAAGCGTTGCGGATCCTGAACGCCGGCCTCGCGTTGTGCATTACCGGGGAAACCGGCTGCGGCAAGGAGCACTTCAGCCGGCGGCTGTTCCAGGAAAGCAAATGGCGGGAGGGCAACTTCGTGGCGATCAACTGCGCGGCGCTGCCTGAAAACCTGATCGAATCCGAGCTGTTTGGTTATGCGCCCGGCGCCTTTACCGGCGCCAATCCCAAAGGCTACGCCGGCAAGATCAGGGAGGCCGACGGCGGGGTGCTGTTCCTGGATGAGATTGGCGATATGCCGCTGAGTCTGCAAACGCGGTTGCTGCGCGTACTGCAGGAAAAAACCGTCACGCCACTGGGCAGTCGCCATGCCTGTTCGGTAGATTTTACGCTGATCTGCGCTACCAACCGCAATCTGAACACCTTGGTGGCGGCGGGGGAATTCCGCGAGGATCTGCTGTACCGCATTCAGGAGTTCAGCCTGTGCATTTCACCGTTGCGGCAGCGGGCGCATGTCGATCGCTTCATTCTCAGCCTTTGGCATGAGCTGGGCGCCGATAAGCGCGGCATCAGGCTGGCGCCGGACGCGCTGGCCGCGTTGGCCCGCTATTCGTGGCCCGGCAATGTGCGGCAGCTGTTGAGTACGCTGAAGGTGCTGCTGGCGTTGGCGGATGACGACAACCTGATTGATCTTGAGGATCTGCCGGAGCAGTTCAACGCGTTGCCACCGCTTTGCGCGGAGGCCGACGCCGTTTCGCAAGCCGAGCCGGAGGTGTTCGCCGCCATCAGAAATGCCAACGGCAACATCAGCCAGGCGGCCAAGTCGCTGGGCGTATCGCGCAGCACGCTTTATCGCAAAATGGAGAAAAAACGCCTCAATGCAGATTGAATGAGCTTACACGAGAAAACCAAGGTGAAATTAGCCCTTCAAATAACAGGTCACCAACAAGATTAATTCACGTTTTAGGTCTGATGACGCTAATTGCCCACGCCGCGATGCATCATGCACGACGCCTTCAATTGCAGAAGCCAGCACTTGGCTGGCGACTCGTGCTCGTTCTGAACCCAACTGACTGGCAGTAAAGGTAGCGTAATACTCAGCATAGCGACGTTCAAAGTCATGATGTGCGTCACGCCCGGAGAGCGGCACTTCATCCAGCAAAACGCGGTGCAAACGCGGATTAATTAAATGCGCGGCGATTATGCCATCAATCATTCGTTCAACCGCCGCCATCAATGAGTCAGCCTGCGTAGCCTCGTTAGCGGTTTCAAAAACCAGCAATATCGACGCGAGGTGTTGTTTGCGTATCGCTTCTGCCAGAGCCAGCTTATTGGGGAAATACTGATAAAGCGAACCAATACTGACCCCAGCAATGCGAGCCACTTCATTGGTATTAAATTTTGCCCATCCGTTTTCAGCCAATAAGCGAGTAGCAACATCCAGAATGATGCCGACCAAAAATCGTGAACGGCTTTGCTGCGGCATTTTACGCATGCTTCGTGCTGTATCTGGAACACGAGTATTCACGTGATGGCTCTCCGATTGATAATGCGAGTATTAACTCACATATCAAAAGGGAAATAAAATGGTCTTTGCAACTCAGCACAACAGGAAAATCAATCTGCTTAAACGCTCTTCCGGCATGCCGGGGCCCGATAACTTTGAGATTATTGAGCATCCTGATATCGCCTGTGGCGAGAATGAGATATTGGTTCGCAATTGCTGGTTTCGGGTCTCAATATCTACCCGCCTGATGATGAGTGAAGAAGCCGAAAGTGTAAAAGGCATTCCGTTTCCACCCATCAACATTGGCGATACGCTGGCAGATGCGGCAATTGGCGAGATTGTGTCTGCGCCTGCTGCAAGTGGTTTGCAACCGGGCGAGTTCGTGCTTCATCCGTTTGGCTGGCGAGAATATGCCGCTGTCGACATAGGTCTCTGCACTCGATTAGGCAACAAGCTGATTAATCCTGCCGCCTATCTGGGTCACGGCTGGACGGCATATGCGGCTTTGACGCGTGCGACGCAAGTTAAACCTGACGATGTGGTTTTTGTTTCGAGCGGAGCGGGCGCGATTGGCTCCATGGCGGGACAAATTGCCCGTAAGCTGGGTGCCAAACGAGTCATTGGCAGTACTGGAACGCCTGAAAAAGCTTCATGGATGAAGCGAAAATTGGGTTATGACGAGGTCATCATTCGCGGTGACGGCACTATCAGCGACCAATTGCACCGCTATGCGCCCGACGGCATTGACATATTTATTGATATTGTAGGCGGTGAGCAATTGGAAGCCGCGGTTTCTCACACTCGGGAAGGTGCGAGGATTGTCCTGCTTGGGGCGCTATCGGCCGAACTTGCAGATGCAAAGTCGACCAAATATGCTCCTGTGGAAATAGACGCTTTCGCTATTATCGTCAAGGGAATTACGATGCGCGGATACAGCGCTGACGAAAATCCGGAAGTATTTGCTGAATGGCTTTCCTGTCTATCGCAACCTTCATGGGCGGACATCGAATTTCCTGTGACCCGGTTTAAAGGACTGGAATCGGCACCGTTGGCACTGAAAGAGACGTGTTCCGGCAAGGCACGCGGTCTGGTACTCGTTGCGCTTTAAACAACATTTAAGGGCGCCGGCGGTAAGAACCGGCGCCTTGACAGCCGGAAGATTAATCCCCCAATCCCAGCGGATTGATTTCAGAATGTTCGATTTTTTCGTCGCTCTCCGCCCAGCGGTCCAACACTTTCAGGTAGCTGCCGTTGGCGATGGCACTGTTGAGCGAAGCCTGCACGGCATCAACCAGGCCGTTACCCTTTTTCAACGTCACGGCGATGTTGGCGCTGCGCGGCCAGCCGCCAGGCACTATGCCGACCAGCTTGGTTTTGCCGTTTAACTTGGCCTGATAGGCGCCGGCTACGTTCGGCCCGAAAGTCGCATCGGCCCGGCCGGATTGGATCGCCAGCGTCGAGGCCGCTTTATCGGTGACGTAGATCGGCTGGAGAGCGGGCAGCCCCTTGGCCTGATTCTCTTTATCCCATGCCAGCAACACCGCCTCCTGATTGGTGCCGGAGTCGACGATGATCTTCTTGCCGGCGATATCCGGTGCGGATTTTATTGAGGTGATTTTACTGTCGGCCTTCACGTAGAAGCCCAGCGTGTCCTGGCGATAAGTGGCAAAGTCGAATTTGGTTTTACGCTCATGGGTGACGGTGATGTTATAAATTGCCGCGTCGTATTTCCCTGAGGTCACCCCCAGCGGCCAGTCTTCCCAGGATGTCGGCACCAGTTTGAGTTTTAGCCCAAGCCCATCGGCGACCAGCCGGGCAATATCCGACTCGCTGCCAATCACCGTTTTATTGTCGCGGGCGTACAGCCCGAACGGCGGGCCGCTACCCAATATCGATACGGCGACGGTTAGCGTACCCGGCTCCACGAATTTAAATCCTGCCGGGATCTTGGCTACGGCCTCTGGGCTTTTAACCGTGTTTATCGGGGTTTCATTGGCGATCAGATCAATTCCCGGTGCGGCATTGGCGATGAAGGACATGCTCAGGAGTGCCGCCGCTGCGGTTAATTTAGCGCTATACATCATGATTATTACCTGCATTATTATGTTGTTGAGGCGGTCTGCTCACTATCCTCGAAGCCGCTAAATCTGTGAACGAACAAAATTAACTAACTAATTTTAGAAAAATCGGGTTGCAGTGAAATGATGTCCGCCTCAATCGTCGATTTCTTCGTTATAACGAACATTTTCCCGCAGCAGGTTGATCACCTTGGGTGCTTCAACGGCCTTGCTGAACAAAAAGCCCTGTCCGAAATAAAAACCGGCGTCGCACAACGTCTGGCGCTGTTGCTCGGTTTCAATCCCTTCGGCGATGATATCGATGGCCAATTTCTGCCCCAGAATGCCCATGCTTTCGACGATGCCCAATATGGCCGGCTCGTCGTTCATCCGGCGGATAAAATCGCAATCCAGTTTAATGCAGTCCAGCGGGTAGTTCATGATATGCGTAAAGGCCGAATGCCCGGTGCCAAAGTCGTCGAGCGCAATCCGAATGCCCATTTCCTTGAGCATTTGCAAGGCCCGCAACACATACTTCGAACCGTGTTTGTTGAACGCATGTTCGGTGACCTCCAGCTCGATAAGGTGGTGCGGGATGCGGAACATCAGCAATCGTTGCAGGAAGGTTTCGGCATAGTTGTCGCGTAAAAACTCGATAGGGGATGCGTTCAACGACACCGGCAAGACTTCTACCCCGGCATCGATCCAACGTGAGATGTCGGCAAAGACTTTCATCTGCATGGCTTCGCTGATTTTGCTCGCCAGCTCATAGTTACTGAAGGCTTCACTGACGGTATCCGGCAACTGCATACCGTTTACCGGACAATACCAGCGCAATAGCGCCTCAAAACCCACGATAGCGCCGTTGGCCAAATTGACTTTCGGTTGATAGCTGGGGCGAATGCGGTTATCACGCACAATCTGCCGTGCGTGGTTAAGCTGTGAGGCTCGCGCCTTTGCCTTCTCCATCATCTGCTGATTGAACATATAAATGCCGCCGCGGCCACCGTCTTTAAGTTCATACAGCGCGGTATCGGCGCACTTCATCAGTTCCGATGGGTCGCGGGCGTCCTGAGGATAAACGGCGCAACCTATGCTCATGCCGCAATGCAGCGCCTTACCGCCGTGGGTGATCGGCGATTCGAGCTGCAACAGAAAGTTATTGGCAATTTTGAAGATATCCTGCTCATCGTCCACGTCGCTGATGACCACCGCAAACTCATCGCCGCCGAGCCGGGAAACAAAAGAGTTAGGGTTCAGGTGCGCCGTGAGCCTTTTGGATAACACGCGCAACAGATGATCGCCTGCGGCATGCCCAAGGGTGTCGTTAACCAATTTAAAGTGGTCGAGATCCAACAGAATCAACCCGAGCAATTTATTGTTGCTCAGGGCGCGTTTCATTTCCTGTTTTAACTTTTTCTTGAATAACCGTCGGTTAGGCAGGCCGGTCAGTTCGTCATATTCACTGGCGATCAGCAAACGCTTCTCGGCTATTCTTTGCGAGGTCACATCGCGGGAAACGCACAATATATTTTGTATCCGGCCATTTTTATCGGTGACCGGGCTGAGGATATTATCCCAATGCTGCATCTTGCCATTTGGCGTGATGCTAAGGCCGGCGAATCTGGCATTGCGGCCATTCAACACTTTGCGCAGCGCTTTTCTGCCGCGCTTGCGTATTTCTACCGGCAGCAGCCCCAGCCACGACATGCCAAACTGTTTTTGGTTTTCATCCAGGCCAAGAGCAATGCAGCCGGCTTTGTTCATGTGCAGCAACGAACCGTCATTATTGATGATCTTGATGCAGTCGACGCTGGCATCGAGCATGTTTTGCTGCGCAGCCAAGGTCGCGGCGAGGATATGTTTTCCCAGCACTTGCTCGTGGATATCCACGCAGGTAAGAGACCAGCGCGGTTCTCCAGGCAGGGGATCTTTGGCGGCGTTGAACGACAGCAAAAACCAGCGGAACTCACCGCTGCAATGGCGCAGACGGCTTTCATTCACGAACGAGGCGGCGGTAGCCATTGCCTGCTGCCAAAGGCTGTGCACCGGCGCATAGTCAGCCGGGTGCAGGGCTTTCAGCCAGCCGCTATCCTCATTATCAAACGAGGCTCCGCCGGTATATTCGCGCCACCCTTTATTAAAGCGTCCGCCCAGGCTTTTACCCACGCCAATGAGATTCGGTAACCCGTCAAAAATTACATTAGCTATATCAACAGGATGATTGTCATCACTGCGATCAGGTAAAACGCTCATGTCTTGTTCCTTTATGAAAACCGCCTGAGATTCGCTCCAAAAGGAACTGTTTTAATAATATTCGTGCCTGCGGAAATATGCCAATAACCGGGCTTGGCGCGGTAAAAAGCCGATTGAAAGCATGAGATATAATGCCGGGTAAAACAGTAGGATTATTCTTGTAAAAGGAAGGGTGTTTTCTATGGATTAACGCTAATTTGCGATAATTCATAAAAAAATCCCCCATCATATGACGGGGGATTTTTGTTATTGCGAAGCTTGAACGTTACTTATCGAGCGCGTAAGCGATCACGTAGTCGCCACGGTCCGGTGATTGGCGTGCGCCGCCGGCGGAGATAAGAATGTACTGCTTACCGGTGGTCGGTGAGACGTAGCTCATCGGGGTGCCGCCGCTGCCGACCGGCAAACGCGCTTTCCACACTTCCTTACCGGTGGATGAATCAAATGCCCGCAGGTAGTAATCCTGGGTGCCGGCGATAAACACCAGGCCGCCCTGGGTTGCCAGCGTACCGCCCAGCGTTGGCATGCCTACCGGCATTGGGGCGCGCATTTTAATGCCGAATGGCCCGGTATCCTGCACGGTACCGGCCGGTACTTGCCACACCACTTTCTGGGTTTTCAGATCGATAGCGGACAGGGTGCCGAACGGCGGTTTCTGGCACGGAATGCCCAGCGGCGACATAAAGCGGTTCTTGTTGACGCCGTAAGGGGTGCCTTTTAACGGCACGGCGCCCATACCGGCGTTAACCGATTCGCCGCCGTTGCTGGCCGGCGCGTTGGGGTCGATTTTTTGCGGGATCATCTGCACCCACAGGCCCAAACGCATATCGTTGGCGAAGATGTAGTGGTTGTTCGGATCGGTAGACAATCCACCCCAGTTCATGCCGCCCAGCGAACCTGGGAAGCTGAGCGAGAGATCGGTGTCCGGTGCGGTGAACAGACCATCATAACGCATCGATTTAAAGCTGATGCGGCACATCAACTGATCGAACGGCGTTGCGCCCCACATGTCGGATTCGGTCAACTTTTCAGCGCCAATCTGCGGCATGCCGACAGAGAAGGGCTGAGTCGCCGAATACTGCTCGCCCGGGATGTTACGGGTTTTCACCGGCAGTTCTTTCACTTCGGTCAGGGGTTTGCCGGTATGGCGATCCAGCACGAAGATCTGCCCGGTTTTGCCGCCGAATACCAGTGCAGGGCGGGTGGTGCCGTCCTTCATCGGGAAATCGATCAGGCTAGGTTGCATAGGGACATCGAAATCCCACAGATCGTTATGTACGGTCTGATAAACCCACTTTTCTTTACCGGTTGTCGCATCGAGCGCCAGGATGGACGCGCCGTATTTGTGGTCCAGAGCGTTGCGGTTAGCACCCCAGAGATCCACGGAAGAGCTGCCCATCGGCATGAATACGGTGTTCATCGCCGGATCGTAGGACATCGGTGCCCAGGAGTTCGGCGTGCTGCGCACAAAGGTCTGGCCCGGTTTCAACGCCGCATTAGGGTCTTGATTGCCCGGGTCGAACGCCCAGCGCATTTCACCGGTGATCACGTTAAAACCACGCAACACGCCGCCAGGCATGTCGGTTTGCACGTTATCGGCCACGCGGCCACCCACGACGACGGTGGTGCCCGCCAGCGTAGGGGCGGAGGTCAGCTGGTATTTCGGATCCGAGGCATCGCCCAGGCCGGCTTTCAGATCGACGATGCCGTTGTTGCCAAAGTGCTGGCAGAACTCGCCGTTATCGGCGTTGATCGCCACCAGGCGCGCATCGATGGTGTTCATCAGAATACGGCGCTGACAGCTGTCGCCGGCCGCAAGCTGAACCGGCGCCGCAGGCGTTGAACCAGGGACCGTCGGTTCCGGCAGGGGTTTGGTGGCGTCGAAGTAGGCCAGGCCGCGGCAGCGGTTCCAGACCTGCGATTGCGCGTTGATTTCACGCTTCCAGATCTCTTTCCCGCTGTCGGCTTCAACGGCGATGACGTTGTTGTGCGGCGTACACAGGAAGATGCGGTTGCCGATTTGCAGCGGCGTCTGTTGGTCTTCTGCGCCGTTGCCGCCAGGGCTGATCGGCGTATCGCCAGTATGGAAGGTCCAGGCGACTTTCAGATCTTTCACGTTATCGCGGGTGATCTGATCAAGCGCCACGAACCGGCTGCCGCCTGGGGTATTGCCGTAGTTGTCCCAGTCTTTTTGCTGTTTGGCTTTATCGACCGGGATCAACGGCAATTGCTGGCCGCTGAAAGCGACGGTGGGGTGCGGCTGGAACATCTGCACGAAGGCGCCGACCATACCCATAGCCAACACGGCGGAGAGCAGATAAGAGAGTTTAGCCAGCGGCGATTTCCCTTCCGGTTTACGCAGTGCAGGCCAGCTAAGGAAGGCCAGAATCATCAGGCCGGTTGGCACCATCAGCCGCGAAATCAAGGGCCAGAAATCAAAACCGGCGTCGGCCACTGACCAAATCAGCGTACCGATGAAAACCAGCAGGAACAGCGTGACTGCCGAGGATTTGCGACGGAAGAATTGGATGGCGGAAAGCAGGGTGACGATACCGGCAATCAGGAAGTAGGCGCTGCCGCCGAGCGAGACTAACTTTCCGCCGGCGATGGCGAAAAATAAGCCTACAACGGCAAGAATTACCCCTAATAAACAACACCATACTTTAAGCTTTATACCCGGTCGGGCAGTTGAATCAGACATGTTCAGGCGGTCTCCGAAAATAATGTGTCTTACTACTCGTTTCCCAAAGTGTAATCGTTGCGCCGCACTCTGCATGAAACAGGGCGCGTGGCAAAAAATTAAACAGTGAATGCGCCGAATTGTACCATTTGATTCGTTAGGCTGTTAAGGATATGTTGCTTTTGACACAAATTATTAATAGAAAACCGTGGCCGGAATTCAACCTGTCACTCCTGCTATTCTTTAATTAATTGCCTACCTAAACTATTAAATAGCTGCGCCTAAATAGTGCTACAGGTGAGGAGCATGCAGATCGCCGGCACGCCGTGAATCCGTCCATGGAGGCTCGTATCGCGCGCCCATGCGGCTAACCTGCATGCACCCCACCTGTCTCAGGCTTGGGGTGTAGCGATATTCAACGCAGTTATTTAGGCGCTTGCCCGTTTAATGAATGTTCCGAGTGTCTTTTGCGCAACAGGCGATCGGTGTTGAGCCAACTCCTGCAATTACCGTTTACGCCCTCGGTGAAGCATTGATGGCCTGCCGTATCTGGCGCACGTCGCGGATAGGCGATACCCCGAATTGCCTTAGATATTCGCGGCTAAACTGTGAAGCGCTTTCGTAACCGACGAGAAAGGCCACCTCGGACGCGCGATGCTCGCCGGCAAGCAAGAGCTGGCGGGCTTCCTGCAATCTAAGCTGTTTCTGATACTGGACAGGACTGAGACCCGTCATCGACAGAAAATGGCGATGCAGGCTGGCCCGGCTCATGCCGCTGACATCACACAACGCCTCGATGCGAAGCCGGGTATTGTAATTGTCTCTGATCCAGGCAACGGCCCGGCGGATGCTACCCAGTGCGCCATCAGGCTGAGCAATCTGACGCAGAAGTTGCCCCTGAGGCCCCTGCAAGAGACGATAAAGCAATTCCCGTTCGAGCAGGGGGCCAAGAATCGGGATATCGTCAGGCGTGTCGAGCAATGATAATAAGCGGAGCAAGGTGTCGCGGAGCGGAGCGGTCATCGGATTTATCGCGATGCCAATCCCTTTTTGTTCGCGCTCGCGAACCGGCGGCATGGTCGCCGCTAATTCCGCCAGTATGGCCGGGTCCAACACAAGCGAGAGCGCAACGTAGGGTTGCCCGTCTTCAGCGTCAAGAATTTGCCCGATCAAAGGCAGGTCAAGGGCGCTGATGAGATATTGTTCACTGTCGTAGCTCAGAAGATTGTCGTGGATCGCTACGCGCTTAGAGCCTTGCAGGATGAAGCAGATCATCGAGCGATACAGGCATGGCGCCTTGTCTGTAGAACCTTGCCCGACGCAGAGGTCTACACGCGGGATCCGTGTGGGGGTCAAGCCCGGTGGCGCATGGCGCAGGGCGATATCAAGATGCGGTGCAAGCTCATTTTTCATCCGTCGATTATACCCACCATCCTTCCCCCCGTAAAATGATTGAGACAATCAGGCAATAAACTGAGCTTATCAGGCGTAGGTTACACACCGGTCATTGCCTATCATGAGCAGGTCAAGCAGGCACCGCAAGGTGCGCCCAATTAACCTATACGAGACAGCCCATGACCAACCCAATTGCACTCATCACCGGCGCCAGCCGTGGCCTTGGCCGCAACATAGCTCTTCACCTCGCCAAGCGCGGCGTACACATTATCGGCACCTATCGCAGCGGCGCCGCAGAAGCCGAAATGTTGAAAAAGGAGATCGAAGCACAGGGTGGCAAGGCCGCGATGCTGCCGCTCGACATCACCGATACCGCCAGTTATCCGGCTTTTTCAAACGCCGTGACTGAAACGCTGAGGGCCGACTTCGGCCGCGAACGCTTCGACTTCCTCGTCAACAATGCCGGCAATGGACTCTTTTCAAACTTTGTTGACGCCACCGAGGAGCAATTTGCCTCTCTGGTCGCCACGCACCTTCGCGGGCCGATTTTTCTGACTCAGAAGCTGTTACCGCTCGTGGAAGACGGCGGACGGATCCTGAACGTTTCGTCCGGCTTCGTGCGCTTTACTTTGCCGGGGTACAGCGTTTATGCGGCGGTGAAGGCCGCAGTAGAGGTTCTGACCCGTTACATGGCCGTAGAACTTGGTGCGCGCCAAATTCGGGTGAATGCGATTGCCCCTGGTGCCATCGCTACCGATTTTGGCGGTGGTGCGGTGCGCGACAACAAGGATGTGAACGCCTGGGTTGCTCAGGGGATCGCGCTGGGTCGTGTCGGTTTACCGGACGACGTAGGCGGCGCGGTAGCCGCCATTCTGTCCGATGACATGGCATGGGCTAACGGGACGACCTTCGACATTTCGGGCGGGCAGTTGCTGTAATCACAGCCAGCCGCATTCATTCCATTCTGCCATTGAACATAGGGAGAATGCGGCCATTTGCGAATATCGCCACGAAGCGCAGGCTGGAGCCAGCCTGTATTCCAAAGCGCCCCCTCCCGCGCGCAACAACGCGCCTGGGGATGCGCAGGTTTTCTCTAAATCCGATTTATTAAACAAAGCCTCACTCTCTGTAAAAAAGCTTGGCGCAGATATATTCCGTTTTCCGATGGGTCTGTATAACTAAGGCCTGGACGATTTATAGCCTTAATTTTTTTCATCGAGGGGGAAGCGTGACGTTTCCGACAATAGCCTTTATTGCCGTCATTTTTTGCCCACCGGCGGTTTTTGCCAGCCAAACTCAGCCGATATCCTGGGTTTCCTGCAAAAACAGTTCGTTTAATCAATGGTTCGACGGGGGAGAGATCCCTGCGCGGCTGCAATGCGGCTATGTTGAAGCGCCTTTATCCTACGGCGGCAGTAGCCATGAAAAAGTCAAACTGGCAGTCACACGCTTGCCTGCGACCGGTGAGAAGTGGGGCAGCGTGCTGTCTATTCCCGGCGGGCCGGGGCTGCCTGGGATTCAGGTGCCTATCGAAACGGAAGAACTCAATGAAAGTTTCGATATTATCGGTTATGACCCACGAGGCGTCGGGCAATCCCGGCCAAAAATTACATGTTCCACTCAGCCGGACAACAATGCCGATAATGCGCTTAATACCGCAGAGGCCGAAAAAGTGGGCCGTACCTGGTTGGAAGGCTGTATTAATCGCACGACGCTCAATGTCCTGAAACACCTGGGTACGGATGAGGCGGTCAATGATGTGGACATTATCAGAGCCGCTTTGGGTGAAGATAAACTGAATGCTATCGCCTTTTCATACGGAACTCAGGTAGCGGCAATCTACGCAGAGCGTTTCCCGAAAAATATAAGGGCCCTGGTATTCGACGGCGTGATGGACATCTCGGACGATGCGTTCAGCAGCGATTACAAACAGGCATTGTCCTTCCAGCATTCATTCGAACGTTTTGCCGCCTATTGTGAAGAAGAGCAGCAGTGCCAATTAACTAAAGCCCATGCCACGGCGAACTATCACGCGTTGCTGGAAAAAGTAGATAACCTGGCGCTGAGGGATGAAAATGGCAATGATATAGGCTCGGACGCTATTATTAGTGCGACCCAAAAAACGCTTTATTCTTCAGAAAATTGGCCGGACCTGGCCAAATTGCTGCGCTCAATCGATAGCGACAAGTTTGATTACCAGGCTCTGGCCGTTTTGGATAAAACCGCTGATCAGGCTACGGAGGCAGAACAAAACGCACGCCCTAAAGCGGTAAATCCCTCCAAACCCCGTAACCAGGCAGACAGCAGGGCTGATGTGGGCGTGGCAAACGCCGCCGACGAAGAGGCCGATAATTTAACCCTGATCGGCTGCATAGATTCGGCCAATCCGGGTGAGAATCTTGAACAGAGCCGGCTCAAAGAGCAGAAGTTAGCGGATGCATCCCCTTTCAGTAACTATCCGGTAAAGACGCAGTCTCCACGCAATGTCTGCGACCTCTGGCCATTTAAAGGCACGATGCCGGCGCATACTCCCGTAGCGTCTGCCGAATTGCCGCCTTTGTTATTTGTTGCACAACTTTATGATCCCGCTACCCCTTATGAGGGGGCCAAACGGATGGCGACATTTTTTCACAGCCCTTTGATTACGGTGAATGGCGACGGGCATACGATTGCGCTTTCCAACGTCAATCAATGCGTAGACGATGAAGTGATTGATTATTTTATTTCCCCTGAAAAAGTAAGGGCCAATAAAAAGTGTTAGCCTTGATGGATAATTAATAGACCGGTGAGCGCCAATATATTGTGTCTTCGATATTTCTGGCGCTTTTATCTTTGTATTTTCGGTTTCTTTAGTTACATAAGGTTAGAAATCCGAATTCATTACGTTAATATTCCCGCTCCACTATGCAGTGCTTCGATTGATTGGGCGTCATCGTTTTAATGCACTGCATAGTGGGCACTATTAAAGCAAAATGAATCAAACCAATAAAATCCCTTTATTATAATGGTTACGCTGCGTAATTATCCCAACCAACACTCCTCGTGGGTCTCTTTGCCCTAAACCGTTTTAAGCCTTTATTCCCAACCTTTTGGCCAACCGGTGCAGGTTACCGCTGTCCAGTTTCAATTTACGCGCCGTCGCCGCCCAATTCATTTCGCTCTCGGCCAGCGTCTTTTGGATCACGCTGCGCTGAAAGTGCTGCGTCATGGCGGCAAGATCTTCCTGGCCCCTTGTTTCCGGCAGGGCGTAATTTTCCTCTGCCGGTAGGGGATCGGAGTTTAAGTTGAAATGCGTCGGCAACAATTCCAGCTCGCTGCTGTTTTGCGTGGCACGGGCCAAAATGGCCGCGCGATAAATCGCATGCTCCAGTTCGCGAATATTGCCTGGCCATACATAGCGTTCCAGCGCGAATAACGCCGATGCGCTGAGGGTCAATTGCGCCAAGCCCAGCTTGAGGCGGCAGCGTTCGCAGAAGAAACCGGCCAGCAGGGCGATATCGCTGACACGTTCGCGCAGCGGCGGTACGGTAATCGGGAATACGCTCAGGCGATGGTATAAATCTACGCGGAATTGGCCGTCGACCGCCGCTTGTTTCAGATTGCGATTGGTTGCCGCCAAAATGCGCACGTTGACGCGCTTGACCCGGTCATCGCCAACCCGTTGCAGATCGCCGTATTGGATCACTCTCAGCAACTTGGCCTGCAGCGAGAGCGAAAGCTCACCAATCTCATCGAGGAACAGCGTGCCGTTATCGGCCAGCTCAAACTTGCCGATGCGGTGCTGGATGGCGCCGGTAAAGGCGCCTTTAACATGGCCGAACAGCTCGCTTTCCGCCACGTTCTCCGGCAACGCAGCGCAGTTGAGATACACCAGGGGGCTTGAGGCTCGCGCCGATCCCTGATGAATGGCGCGCGCCACCAGCTCTTTGCCGACACCGGTTTCGCCGGTAATCAACACGTTGAGATCGGAAGCGGCCACGATGCCGATTTCCTGTTTCAACTGCCGCATCAGTGGTGAAAGGCCGATGATTTCATCGCTTTCTCTCGGACTATTAACGCCGGGGGTCGCTGGCGATAACGCCTGTTTTTCCAGCATTTCCACCAGCAACGCATTGTTCAAGGCGCCCGCAGCCAACGCGCCGATCAACCTCAGCTCTTCATCACTGAAGCGGTCAAACTGCTGCGGGTTGAGGCTGTCGAAGGTCAGCGCACCGATTAAGTCCTGTTCGGCAAACAGCGGCAGCGCAATACAGGCGTGGACTTTCAGCCTATCGTGGCCGGGGATCAGGCCGTCGTATGGATCCGGCAAATCGCTGTCGGCAGGGAAGCGCACCACGTCACCGGCGCGGGCAATGGCTTCCAGACGTGGGTGCGCATTCAGCGCGAAACGGCGGCCCAGGACGTCCTGCGCCAGGCCATCAATGGCCAAAGGGCGAAACTGCTGCCCTTCGAAACGCAGCAAGGCGGACGCATCGCCGCGCAGCAGGTGGCGCAGGCTGTTGATCAGGCGCTGAAAGCGGTCACGCTGCGTCAGGCCATTTTGCAATTCTATGGCGATGGCGGCGAGGGATTGCATGGAGAGGGACATGATTGTCATTCCGACACTGAATAGTCATAAAGACAATGTTATACCTGTGTCGATATGACAGCAATTTTTATAAATCCATATAAAAACAATAAGATAAAATCTGGCATGCGGATTGCTCTTTACAGACATCGAAACGCAATCATCAACGCAAAGGTAATGAGCATGGCTATTCAGGTAAAAAACAATATTCAATGGGTCGGCCAACGTGACTGGGAAGTGCGTGACTTTCACGGTACCGAATACAAAACGCTGAAGGGCAGCAGCTATAACAGCTATCTGATCCGCGAAGAGAAAACCGTCCTGATCGACACGGTGGACCACAAATTCAGCCGTGAGTTTGTGCAGAACCTGGCGGCGGAGATCGATCTTGCCACGCTGGATTACATCATCATCAACCATGCCGAAGAAGACCATGCCGGTGCGCTGAGCGAATTGATGGCGCAGGTTCCCGGCACGCCCATTTACTGCACGGAAAACGGCATTGATTCCATCAATGGCCATCACCACCACCCCGAGTGGAATTTTCATGTGGTGCGTACCGGCGACAGCCTGGATATCGGTAACGGCAAACGGCTGATCTTCGTGGAAACCCCGATGCTGCACTGGCCGGACAGCATGATGACTTATATGACCGAGGATGCGGTGCTGTTCAGTAACGATGCCTTTGGTCAGCATTATTGCGACGAGCGCCTGTTCAACGATGAGGTGGATCAGAACGAGCTGTTTGAACAATGCCAGCGTTACTACGCCAATATCCTGACGCCGTTCAGTCGCCTGGTGACGCCGAAAATCAACGAGATCCTCGGTTTCAATTTACCGGTAGATATGATCGCCACCTCGCACGGCGTGGTGTGGCGCGATAACCCCACGCAAATTGTAGAGCGCTACCTGAAATGGGCGGCGGACTACCAGGAAGACCGCATCACCCTGTTTTACGACACCATGTCCAACAACACCCGGATGATGGCGGATGCGATTGCTCAAGGCATTAATGAGGTTGATCCGCAGGTGGCGGTGAAGATTTTTAACGTGGCGCGTCACGACAAGAATGAGATCCTGACCAACGTGTTTCGTTCCAAAGGGGTTCTGGTCGGCTCGTCGACCATGAACAACGTGATGATGCCGAAGGTTGCCGGCCTGCTCGAAGAGATCACCGGGTTGCGCTTTCGCAATAAGAAGGCCTCGGCGTTCGGCAGTTATGGCTGGAACGGCGGGGCGGTAGACCGTATTCAGACCCGCCTGATGGACTGCGGTTTTGAAACCACGCTGGCATTGAAGGCCAAATGGCGTCCGGACACCGATACTCTGGCGATCTGTCGCCAGCATGGCCGTGATATCGCTCGCCAGTGGGCGCTCAGCCCCTTGCCTGCGGCTATTGCGCCGCTCAATCCATCCCCACAGGTAACGGAGGACGTCTTGGTCGATGCCGGACTGGGGCCGCGCATGCAATGCAGCGTCTGTCTGTGGGTATACGATCCGCGTGAGGGCGAACCTATGCAGGACGTGGCTCCCGGCACCTGTTGGCAGGACGTACCTGGCGACTTTTTGTGTCCGGAATGCGCGATGGGCAAAGACGTCTTCGATGCGCTTGCGGTGGAGGCAAAATGAACCACGGCATCCTGATAATCGGCTCCGGGTTTGCCGCCCGTCAGCTGGTGAAAAATCTGCGTAAGCAAGACGGCAGCATACCCATTCGCCTGATCGCCGCAGACAGCTGCGATGAATACAACAAACCTGAGCTGAGCCACGTCATTAGCCAACAGCAGACGGCGGACGCGCTGACGCGGCAAACCTCAGGCAGTTTTGCCGAGCAGTTTCTGCTGACGTTGCATGCCAATACGCGGGTTACCGCCATCGATACGCGGCAGAAAACGGTTAGCAGCGGCGAGCAACATTGGCATTACGATAAGCTGGTTTTGGCCTTGGGCGCGTCGGCCATTGTGCCGCCGGTACCTGGTCATGAGCTGATGTTGACGCTCAACAGCCAGCAGGAATACCGCGCGGCGGAAAATACGCTGCGGCAGGCGCAACGGGTATTGATCCTCGGTGGCGGGCTGATTGGCAGCGAACTGGCGATGGACATGTGCCGGGCCGGTAAGCAAGTCACTTTGGTGGACAAAGCCTGTAGCCTGCTGTCGTCTCTGATGCCGGTTGAAGCCAGCAGCCGATTGCAGCATCGTTTACAGCACATGGGGGTTGAGTTGGCATTCAATCAGCAACTGGTGGCTCTGGCGCAGCGGGAAGCGGGCATTCTGGCTACGCTCGACAACGGGCGAAGCCTGCAAGTTGATGCAGTGATTGCTTCGGTTGGGCTGCGGCCGAACCTGGCTTTGGCGCAGCAGGCCGGTTTACGGAGCGATCGCGGTATTCAGGTTGACGCCACGCTGGAAACCTCGGCTACCGACGTTTACGCGCTGGGTGATTGTGCGGAGATAGAAGGTAAGCTGCTGCCGTTCCTCCAGCCTATCCAGTTCAGTGCCATGACCCTGGCGAAAAATCTGCTGGGTGCGGCAGAAACGGTCAGGTTGCCCGCCATGCTGGTCAAGGTGAAAACGCCTGATTTACCGCTGCATCTGGCGGGAGAGACTCAGCGCCAGGATCTGAAGTGGGTGATTACCGCCGAGCCGCAGGGCATGATCGCCAAAGGCTTTGATCGGCAAGCGCAATTGCGGGCTTTTATCGTCAGCGAAGACCACATGAAAGCGGCCTTTAGCCTGCTGAAAACCCTGAATGCCTGATCGGCTTATCGACGCCGGTTGCCTGGCGTCGAGTTTGGCGCACCAAAGCAGACGGGATGTAGTGACATTGTCACTAAATGAGCTGAGTTGCTCCTCACGCCGGTGCCTGCCGCCGGCAGACGCTCAACACCAATTGCCGCAGCCAACGGTGGGCCGGATCCACTTCGGAGCGCGGATGCCACATTTGCGAAACGGTAATGCTCTGGGTTTTTACCGGCAGTTCAAAAGCGAAAAGTGCGGCGACAACCCCGTTCCCACTAACGGTGGGTTGATTGATAAGAAAAGAGGCGGGCACCAGCGCCACCAGGTCAGACGCCTGAGCCACCGCCAGCGCGGCGGGAAAACTCGGCACCACGGCGGCGATGTTCCGCTCCAGCCCCAACTCCGCCAGCGCCTGGTCCACCGGCCCGGCTACCCGCCCGCTGCGCGAGGCGACAACGTGCCCGCAGGCAACATAGCGCTCAAGGGTAACGTCAGGCTGTAGCGCCAGCGGATGTCCCTTCCTTGCCACCCCCACGAACCTGTCCCTGAATAGCGCCTGCAGGCGAATTTCCGGCCCCATGGCACCCAACACACCGATCTCGAGATCAACCAGGCCTTCTCGCAAAGGCTTTGAGGTTTTCTCGGGTTTTGGCGCAAAGCGCAGGCGCACTAAAGGGGCCGCCGCCGCTGCCGCCGCGATAAGCGCAGGGCCAAAAGCTTCCACAAAGCCGTCGTTGGTGCGCAGGATAAAGGTACGTTCCAGCGTGGCCGGATCCAGCTCCGCTGAGGAAGGGCGAAGCACGGCGCGTGCCTCAAAAACGGTATTTTGCGTACGCTCGCGTATCTCTTCGGCATAAGGTGTCAGCACCATATTGCGCCCGGCGCGCACCAGTAAAGGATCGCCGGTTGCCGTGCGCAAGCGGCTGAGCGTGCGGCTCATGGCAGAGGCGCTTAACCCAAGACGCCGCGCCGCGCCGGCCACGCTGCCTTCGGCCAGTAACACGTCGAGGGCAATGAGCAGGTTGAGATCGGGATCAGTCATCATGCTTCGTATCCTGAACCAAAGAAAAAGGGAGAAGGCGTTCTGTGCAGGTTATCAATGCCAATGCTGCGTCTTCCGCCTTCTATTATATCCTACGCCAAGACCGCTTCCGTCTGTCGGATATACATTATTCGGCAGACAAATATTGCCGTTTGAGGTTATCGTATTGGCGGCCCAAAATGCTCAATTTTGTTTTTATATCAGTACCGTAAACGCGGGGGGCCGCAGCAACGCCGATCATCTTGGATACTGCGCCCCCTCCGACAGGGTTCAAGGCTCAGAGGCCAGCCGATGTTCACGAACTTGGTTGGCGTCGCGATTATGACGTAATTGTATCGCCTTAACGCCTTACCTTAAGGTGGGGAAACCGAAGGATATTTGAAGGCATTATGTGATGGATAATTATTCTCGCAGTAATTCGTTTACACAGGGAGTGAAAGATGGAATCCCCTTGCTGCTCGCCATTGCGCCTTACGCTCTGGTTTTAGGCGCTCAGGCATCAAAGGCCGGTCTTGCCACGCCAGAGCTTGGCCTGATGACTGCGCTGAACTTTGCCGGTGGCTCGGAGTTTGCGGCCATCCAGCTCTGGCAGGAACCGCTGCCGGTACTGACCATCATCTTGCTGACATTTTTGATCAACAGCAGGCATATCATTATGGGAGCGGCTCTGACGCCTTACCTCAAGCATCTTCCTCGTCGTAAAGTGCTGCCGGCACTCTTCCTGATGGCTGATGAGGGCTGGGCGGTGGCCTATTCTAAAACCCTGAAGAATGCCGCCATCATGCCGGCGGATAAGAGCCTCTCCATGCCTTACTTCCTCGGGGCTTGTTTCCCTTTTTATCCCGTTTGGGTGGGATTTTCGGTGCTGGGGTGCCTGGTTGGCCCAATATTGGGAAATGTAGAAGAGTATGGTTTCGCGATGGCTTTTCCCGCCACGTTTATTGTCCTTCTTCGGGGAATGTGGAAGGGATATCGGGCTGCCCGCCCCTGGTTGGTCAGCCTGGCGGTTGCCGCGGCGGTGTATCTTGTCATTCCGGGCCATGCCTACGTGCTTGCAGGAACGTTCAGCGGGTTATTGGCGGCATGGTTCTGGGGAGATAAAAATCAATGAGCTGGGCTGCCTGTTTAACCATCGCCGGGATGGCGTTAGTGACCTATCTGAGCCGGATACTGGGGTATCTTGTCTTGAGAAATCGCCACCTCAGCCCCCGCGCAAGAAGCGTCATGGAAAGTGCGCCCGGATGCGTAATGGTGTCAGCCATCTCACCTTACTTTGTGTCGTCCAATCCGGCAGAAATCATCGCCATGTTTATCGCGATAGGCTGCGCTATTCGGTTTTCGATGCTGCCGACGCTGATTATTTCCATAGCCTCACTGGGCATGCTGCAGATAGTGCTTAACTGATGGTCAGGTGTCTCGGGCCATCGTCGAGGGGAGATACCTTCTGCGAGCGCAATAAAAAAGCCGATAGCAGAATGCTATCGGCTTTTAACGGCAAACCGGGTTTAAGCGGTCGGCAATTGCTGTGCAGTGGTTTCCACCAGCGCCAGCAACACTTTAATGTCTTCCAGGCTGACGGTCGGGTTCAGTAACGTCATTTTCAGGCAGGTGACGCCATCAAACTCGGTAACGCCCACGTTGGCGCGGCCCGATTCCAGCAGAGCATCGCCAATCCGTTGGTTGAGCAATGCAATCGCCGCATCGCCGCTCGCCGCCAACTGTGGCGGGAGGTAACGGAACAGGACGCTGGCCAACTGCGGCTGCATAACCAGTTCCAGCGACGGTTGATCGCCGATGTAGTGCGCAACCTGCTGCGCCAGCGTAACGCCGTGATCGATGATCTCCGCGTACTGCTTTTGCCCCAGCGCTTCCAGACCCATCCACAGTTTCAACGCATCGAAACGGCGGGTGGTTTGCAGCGATTTGGACACCAGGTTCGGCACGCCTTGCGCTTCGTCGAACTCGGAGTTCAGGTAGGCCGCCTGATAGCGCATCAGCTCATAGTGACGGGCTTCTTTCAACAAGAAGGCGCCGCAACTGATGGTCTGGAAGAATTGCTTATGGAAGTCCAACGTAATGGAATCCACCAATTCAATGCCATCCAGATAATCGCGGTATTTCTCCGACAGCAACAATGCACCGCCCCAGGCTGCATCGACATGCACCCAGATCTGGTGTTTCGCCGCCAACTGCGCGATAGCGCGCAGGGGATCAATAGCGCCGGCATCCGTGGTGCCTGCGGTCGCTACAATCGCCAGGATCTGCTCGCCATTGGCTTCGGCCTGCGCCACTTTTTCGGCTAAATCGTTCAGGTCCATACGCGCGAACCGATCGGTTTTCACCAGCGTGACGGATTGATAACCCAGACCCAGCAACGCCATGTTCTTTTGCACCGAGAAGTGGGCGTTTTCAGAACATAAGACTTTAATCTTTTTCAGGTTGCCGACCAGGCCATCCTGCTGGATAGAGTGCCCCTGGCGCGCAAAGAAGGCATCGCGCGCCAACATCAGGCCCATCAGGTTGCTCTGGGTACCGCCGCTGGTGAACACCCCGGCATCGCCCGGCTGATAACCCACCTGGGTGCGCAACCATTCGATCAACTTCATCTCGATGATGGTGGCTGACGGGCTTTGATCCCAGGAGTCCATGCTTTGGTTGGTGGCGTTAATCAAGACCTCAGCGGCCTGGCTGACCACCAGGCTTGGGCAATGTAAATGCGCCACGCACTGCGGGTGGTGAACCGACAGGCTGTCTTTTAAAAAGTACTCAATCGCGCGTTCAATCGCGGCCTGGTTGCCCAGGCCCTGTGGATTGAAATCGAGCGTAATGCGTTCACGCAGTTCGGCAACGGTTTTCCCCTGATACATCTCAGGTTGTTGCAGCCACTGCACAACGGCCTGGCTACTCTGTGCAATCGCTTGCTGGTATGCCTCGGTGCTTTGCGCCGAGGCCGCCAGAATCGGGTTTAACTTGGACATCGCGGTCATTCACTCCACTCAGACGGGTTTGACGCCGGCCGCTAACAGGGCTTGTTCAAATTTATCCAGGAAAATACCCAACTCATCGTTGGTGATCAGCAGGGAAGGCAGCAGGCGCAGTACGCAACCATTGCGGCCACCGCGCTCCAGAATCAGCCCGGCTTCAAAGCATTTTTTCTGCAGCAATGCGGATAATTGGCCATCGGCAGGGTAGCAACCCATATGATCTTGCGCTTCGCCAGGTTTGACGATCTCAATACCAATCATCAAGCCCAGGCCACGCACGTGACCTATCACCGGATAACGCTTTTGCAGTTCGGCCAGTTTGGCTTTCAGCCATTCGCCCTGGGCTGCCACTTTTTCGGCAATCTGGTTGTCTTTAAGGTGCTGCAGGGTGGTCAGGCCGGTAGCCATCGCCAATTGGTTGCCGCGGAAGGTACCGGTATGGTGGCCAGGCTCCCAGGCGTCAAACTGCTTCTTGATGGCCAGTACGGCCAATGGCAAACCGCCGCCTACGGCTTTGGACATCACGATGATGTCCGGCTCAATGCCTGCGTGCTCAAAGGCGAAGAATTTGCCCGTACGCGCAAAGCCGGCCTGAACTTCATCGATGATCAGCAAAATGCCGTGTTCCTGAGTGACTTTGCGAATGCGCTGCAACCACTCGGCCGGCGCCGGGTTAACGCCGCCTTCACCCTGAACGGCTTCCAGAATGACGGCCGCAGGTTTACGTACGCCGCTTTCGACGTCATTGATCAGGTTTTCGAAATAGTAGGTCAATGCCTTGACGCCAGCCTCGCCGCCAATGCCCAGCGGGCAGCGGTACAGGTGCGGGTAAGGCATAAACTGGACTTCCGGCATCATGCCGTTGATGGCTTCTTTCGGTGACAGGTTACCCGTTACCGCCAGCGCACCATGGGTCATGCCATGATAGCCGCCGGAGAAGCTGATCACGCCGGAGCGGCCAGTGTGTTTTTTTGCCAGTTTCAGTGCGGCTTCAACGGCGTCTGCGCCGGAAGGGCCGGTGAACTGCAGGCAATACTCTTTACCCTGGCCGGGTAACAAGGAGAGCAGATATTCGGAGAAACGATCTTTCAACGGCGTTGTCAGATCGAGAGTATGTAACGGCAAGCCGCTGGTAATGACATCTTGGATGCTTTTCAGCATGTCAGGGTGGTTGTGCCCAAGCGCCAAGGTTCCGGCGCCAGCCAGGCAGTCAAGATACTGATTATTCTCAACGTCTGTGATCCACACGCCCTCTGCTTTGGCAATGGCCAGTGGCAATTTGCGCGGATAACTCCTGACATTCGATTCAAATTCGGCCTGTCTCGCCAAATAGGTTTCATTGTTTCCGTTTAATGAATTCGCAACTAAAGTGTCAATACGGACTTTATCCGTCATCATATCTCTCCTACAACCGGGGGTATCAAAACGCCCTGGTTGAATTAATTGAATTTAAAAGTAAACCCGGTAAAAAATCGCGTACAATATATGGCTTTTTAGCCTGGGACTCAATAGCTTATTTCCCTTTGATTTTACTGATTTTTTTTAGCTTCAATCAATATGTTGCTGTTTTTATGACCGTTCATGACTCCCCCCGGGTTGCACCTGCCGGCTAAAATGTTTGCTGACAACATTTAGACACGTTTTTTGTGTGGCGATAGACTGACCGACGGGGGATGGCTTGTCCGCCAGGCCGCGCCAGTCGCGACCTTAAGCAGAGGCGGTACGTGAATCAACAAATATCGAATAATTGCGGCCGTATTTTATTATCATGGTGAGTATGTACTCGGATGAATACATAATTTTTATTTGAGGATCTTTGCAGGGAATTACCCCTGATGCTATATTAAAAAAGATTCACGACCCCAATGTTTTATCGAATATTCACATTTAAAGTCATTTCAATAAATATAAAGATCACGCTAATAGAGTTAAACATAAAAACATTAGCTTTCAGAGTGACTTTTATTTTTCTGCCGCATGCCGCCACGGAATAATTACGCCTTTTATTTTTCCTCGAAAAACAGGAGGCGCCGTTGTTTATTGTTTTTATGCGAGGCTTCTATGAACTTAATTTATCGGGCGTTATTCTACGCCTTTGCGGTGATACTGTCCTTTTTTAGCAGCACTGCGGTTGTTGCGGGCCAGCTAATATTGAAAAACACCTCTTTATCGCCCATTACTTGCACGGTTGACGGTTGGACGGTCTCTTCAGGCAGCAGTTTCGATTGGTTCATTAAGGTGCAGCCGGGGCAGTCATTCTTTGTCGGACAGAACACCAGCAGGCCGAAAGACCCGGTAATTAATTGGGCAAAGTGCAATAACTTGCAAACCCGCGCGATGACCATAACGCCCAGCGGCCCCAATCAAACGCTGGTGCTGAATGGGCAACAAACGCAAGTATTGAACGTCTCGCTTTATCCTTTTCTTCCTACGCTGCCCACGGATAACTTCGAAAATTTGGTCGCCTATATTGTGCAGACTTATCAGTCGCAGCACCCGCAGGTGTTACTCAATGCAGTGCTGAATCCGCAGGTGAATATTTACAGTTTTACCGAGTTGCCGGTCCTGTTGGGTAATGATGGATTTGACGTGATGGAGCTTGATGTCCTTTATCTGGGTTTCCTGGCGGATAATCATCTGATCAACCCCGCCCAGATTACCGGCGAAGCGCCCTGGGCCGTGGCGCTGGCGGGGGCGACTTACCAAGGCCAGTTATGGGCGATCCCCAGTTGGCTCTGCATGGACTTTTTCTACGCGTTCGATCAGGCGATTCAGCAGCAGAAAACCTTGTCGAAAATGCTGAATTATTTGAATACCCGAACGTCGTCAGTCGCCAAAATGGCAGGCAGCTTTAATGGCAGTTGGGCTATTCCTTCTGATTATATCAACGCTTATGTGCAGACCTATGGTTACGGTGCGTTGCAACAGGCGATGCAAATGCCGCCTGATAACGGCGTTGTCCATCAATTGGTTTCACTGTCTGATACCTGCAGCTTTAACGGGGTCAACAAGTGCACCAATAACACCTACCATAACGCCCCGAATGGCGGTGCCGAGCAGGTGTTCGCCTCCGGGCAGGCCAGTACCGACATGGGCTTTTCCGAGCAGTCTTTCTACGTGAATCTCTATTCGTCGGCGCAAAAACCGCTGTATGTCGTGCCTACCCCTTGGGGAGAACACCCCCAACCGCTGTTATTTGAAGACGCTTTTGTTTCCAGCGCCGCGACGTGCAAGCCGGGCAGCCAATGTGCGGCCAATGCGCAAGCGTTCACCACGTTAATGACCGGGACGGCGATGAAAAATTATATCGTGCAGTCCAAAGATCTGCCCGCCGGTACGCCGTGGCGGACGTTGTTGGTGGCCACTCAGCAATTCTGGCAACAGTCGATCATTGCCAATAACAGTTATTACCAACAGTTATCGCCGATATTTATGACGGCAAAGGCGTTTCCTAACAACTTTACCCCGCAAAGCCAGGTTGCTATGGCCAATGGCATTTGCAATGCCCTAAAACAGCAGCAGCCTAATTTTGTTTGTAAAAGCAATAATAGCACCAGCTTGTTAGCCCCATCTCACGGCAGTTCCATCATCAACCCAGGCAGCACTGATAGCAGGAGAGGTTTATGAGTATTGGACCCGTTTCCGGTAATGGCATCACCATCACCTTACCCGTAGGCAAAACGCTATTTTGGACCGCCAATGTCCAGGCATCGTACTCACAATATGTTCTGGTTCGCGACTCGACGAATCAGGTGGTTATTGAGAGCAAAGGTGCATCGACAGGCGGGCATTCGCCGACCCAAATTGGCCAGGGCTCGTTTGTTACCGCAGGCAGCGGGGTTTATACCGTTTTCATTGGCTATAACAATGGCCAGTCCTGGTCCCAGGTTATGTGGGATGAAATCGCGTTAAATATCGGCAGCCAGATTTACTCCAGTTGTTTCAATTTCATTAGTGAAGACGGCGCGGATCAGGATTTCAATGATACCTGCCTGACACTGACCTGGTTTAACAGCATTGGTTGAGGAGCACAGACATGGCAATTGGACCCGTAAATGGCAATGGTATTGCCATCAATATTCCCTCCGGAAAAATAGTTTTTTGGTCTGCTCTGGTTCAAAGCTCGGCAAACCAGTTTATTCAGCTGAAAGACAGCAGTTCAAACGTGGTCTTCACTACGCAGGGGGCCAGCTCCAGCGGCGGCACACCTACGCAGATAGGCGAGGGGTTCTTCCAGGCTGCGGATGCCTCCGGGTATTACACCATCTGGATCGGCACCAATAGCGGGCAACGCTATTCGCAGGTGATCTGGTCGCAGGATGTGATTACCAGCGGCGCAACGGTCTATTTTGGCAAATACATTTTTGCCAGCGAAGACTACACCGACAATGATTACAACGATTCATTGCTACAGCTGCAGTGGTTCCAGTTCGTGGGTTAAGCCCCCGACCAAAAGGCCGATCGAGCCGAGCGGGACAAAGCCGCTTGGCTCGAAAAGATCCTCGCACCAATAACAAATCTGACGACACATTGATGGAGGTAGTTATGAAGGCACTAGCAGGCAAAAATCAAATGTCTTATGGCGGAGATGGTGGGTCTTTCAACGCCGTCCAGGATACCGGCGGTCAACAGGTGGTGATCAAAAGCGGCAGCAAAATCGATTCCATACAAATTGGCAATAACAAATATGGCGGTGGGGCACCATCAGGCTGATTTCTTGTTCCTCCGGGAAATGGATGGGCTTGGAAAACATGTCGGAAACCATCGCCAGTACGCTCAATCGGCCGCTGGAGGCCTATACCTACCGTCGCCATTAGCATTGCTGAGGTAGTCAATGGCACAGTGACGCCTGTCAGTAGTTATCGGCCTGTGTAGAAGCTGCTTTGAAATGGCTGATTTTTAACTAAAAAAATAAATCAATGCGATAATAACCACGCAGGCAGAGCATATAAATACGTTACCAGAAAATTCACTTAATGAATTAAAAAAAACCTCATTATTTTCATTTAAATTATTAATGGCTTCTTTTTCATTTTCAGCTTCTACTTCGACATGATGCTTTCTGAACCCTTTACTCTTCATCTCTTTAATTAATGTATGTGTAATTGATTCTTTTTTAATTGCTTTTGAGTCATCATTTTTTATAAAAACAACATATTTACTCATAATTCCTCCATGAAAACACAAAGTTTTACGTCTGTGTTTTGAACCATTAATTAACGGTCATTCCGAACTCTCTTGGCCCAGTGCCATTCACCCAGAAACCACTAAACACCACTGAAGATACTATCCATATACGGCATGTGAAAAATGCTAAACTCAATTAAATTGCGAACTTCGTCACAAAATATAAAAACAAGTATTTCCACTGACTGAAAGTTTGGGATGAATTGGTTCTTTGGTAAATACGTCGAATTGGGTGGAAAAGAAGACAACGAGTCATCGGCAAAAAAAGTGACGATGTCACTACCGCGTCGAGTAAATGAACCTGAAGTACCCACAGGTGTGAGCAAAAAGGAGCGTGTTTTGACCGTTTCAACCATGATCCCAACGCTGGAGATGCAACTGCATCAGCCGGCGACGCGTAACAACAGCAAGATTGTCAGTGAATTGCTGCATGACGATTTTGAAGAGATAGGCCGCTCGGGGCGGCATTATGATAAGCGGCAAACCGTTGCGGCGCTGGAGCAAGAAATCGGTCGGCCAGTGATCCATGCCGAAGATTTCAAGCTGGCCATGATGACGGAGGGCGTGGCGTTGCTGACGTACAAAAGCTTTCAGCGTGATGCCGCAGGAAATATTACGAGGCTCACGTTGCGTTCGTCTGTCTGGGTGTTATCGGAGCATCAGACAGGCGAGCGTTGGCAGTTGCGTTTTCATCAGGGCACGCCGGCAACGGAGTCATTGCTCATTAAACACTCACGCCCCCAATAAAAAGAAATCAGGCACTATCCGCGTCAGAACGAGTAATTAACGCCAAACGAGAGCGAGCCGGTACTTGATTTATCCACCATCGGGCTGTCTTTAACGGTGTTTGGCAGCGATTCGTAGCGTGCAGAGACAAATGTATCCCAGCTTTTATTAATGTGGTAGTGCACGGCCAATTCCAGGTAAGGGGTAAAACTGTCGTCCGGGGTATAACTGGCCAGTCCGCTTCGGCGCGATTCGCCGGCGTTGATGCCATAGTAATATTTATTTTGGTTTTTGCTGTCCCACCTAACGCCGGCTGTCGGGGTGATTTCCCAGTCATTCAGGTGGATGGGGTACAGATAGGCCAGATCGCCCACCAGGCCGTTGCTATTGTTCAACACGTCTGCGGAAAGTGCCGTGCGAATGGCCCCCCAGGCGGCGCGATGGGTGTACTCAACGCCGGCCATGGCGGTCGAACGGCGCTTGTTCAGCCGCTTCATTTGCTCATCGTCACTGTCGCCGGGTTTGAAATGCAACGGCGAATAATAACCCATCACATCCACTTGATTCTGTTCGTCTTTCCACAGGTGATAGCCTCCTTTTAACCCGTGCAGATAAAAGTCTTCACCCTCATACCCAATGAGCGGCAGTGTGGTCAGGGTATTGTCCGTATCACGATAGGGGCTGATGCCGCCTCCCGCAGCCGCGCCAAGCGACCATTCACCGGCGAACGCGCCTGAGGCATAGAAAAGAGGAAGAATCAAAAGCACGCGGCATTTCATTACGGGATAAAGGCTCATAAGGTCTACCTGAATATCAATATCCACGGAGTGTGGTACCCAGGGAATCTATAGCAACCAAGGCATAAAAAACTTACATTTCCATTTTTTTTACGCGAGCTTGATTATTTTATTACAAAGGTTCATCCCTTACCGCCGCGGCCATTTTTCGGTTTTCATTCCCCAGGCGATTGGCGAAAGAGTTTAAGAGTGTCAGGTTTGTGAAAATAATGCGAAAGGCCGGGAACCTGCTTTGAATTATTTATAAGGCGAGCGGTCAGTGGGATATCTCTTTAAATGACAGTGCCGAGAATAATATGCCGATAAAAACGGATGTTCCGCATGGCCCCGGTAAAGGTTTTCCCACATTTATAAAGTTGACGCAGTATTTATGAACACTCGAGACACGCCAATCAAGATGAAGAAATCAATTGTTGCGATGCTATTCCTTAACAGCCTGTCGGCCTATGCCGCAGACGGGTTCCTGGTGAAAGATATCCACTTTGAAGGGCTCCAGCGCGTTGCGCCAGGCGCCGCTTTGCTGAGTATGCCGGTACGCGTTGGCGATACGCTGTCTGACGAAGATATCAGCAATACTATCCGCGCGTTGTTCACCACCGGGAACTTCGACGATGTGCAGGTTCTGCGTGACGATCATGTCCTGATTATTAAAGTCAAAGAGCGGCCGACGATTGCCGGTATCTCTTTCTCCGGCAACAAAACGGTGAAAGACGACATGCTAAAGCAAAACCTTGAGTCTTCTGGGGTGCGCGTGGGCGAGGCGCTGGATCGCACCACGCTGTCTTCTATCGAACAAGGTATGGAGGATTTTTACTACAGCGTGGGTAAATACAGCGCTCGCGTAAAAGCGGTGATCACGCCATTGCCGCGTAACCGCATCGATCTGAAGCTGGTGTTCACCGAAGGGGTGTCGGCCAAAATCCAGCAGATCAATGTGATCGGCAATCAGGCCTTTCGCACGGACGAACTGCTCGCCAATCTGCAACTGCGCGATGACGTGCCCTGGTGGAACCTGGCGAGCGATCGCAAGTACCAGAAACAGAAATTGGCCGGCGATCTTGAAACCTTGCGCAGTTTTTACCTCGACCGAGGTTACGCAAACTTCAAAATCGACTCAACCCAGGTGAGCCTGACCCCGGACAAAAAAGGGATTTACATCACCATCAACCTTAACGAAGGCAGTCAGTACCTGCTGTCTGGCGTGGTATTGAATGGCAATATGGCAGGGCACTTGCCGCAGATTGCGGCCTTGACGAATATCCAGCCGGGCGAATTGTACAACGGCGCAAAAATCACGCGCATGGAAAATGACATCAAACAGCTGCTGGGGCGTTACGGCTACGCTTTCCCGCTGGTAGGGATAGAGCCTGAAATCAATCAGAAAGCCAAGACGGTAAAACTGCACGTCAATGTCGATGCCGGCAAGCGTTACTCGGTGCGCAGGATCCGTTTTGAAGGCAACGGCACGTCGAAAGATTCCGTTTTGCGGCGCGAGATGCGGCAAATGGAGGGGGCGTGGTTAGGTAACGATCAGGTAGAACAGGGCAAGCAACGCCTGAATCGCACCGGCTTCTTCGAAACGGTGGAGACGGAGACCCAGCGAGTGCCGGGATCACCGGATCAGGTCGATATTGTCTATAAGGTTAAAGAGCGCAATACGGGGACCTTTAACTTTGGGCTCGGTTACGGCACGGATAGCGGGGCCAGTTTTCAAGTGGGCGTCAGCCAGGACAACTGGCTGGGCAGCGGGAATACCGTCGGTTTTAATGGCACCAAAAGCGACTCCCAGACCTATATCGAATTGTCGATGACTGACCCTTATTTCACGGTGGACGGCGTAAGTTTAGGCGGGAAGATCTCTTATAACGACTACGACGCGGAAGATGACGATCTCTCCGAATACACCATGAAAAGCCTGGGCATCGGCGGCAACCTTGGCTTCCCGATCGGCGAAAACAGTTCGCTTGGCCTTGGCCTCGACTATGCCAATACCCGCCTGAGCGGGATGGCGCCGCAGGTGGCCATGTGGCGCTACCTCAATTCGGTCAATGTAAACCCCGGCATCACCACGCAAGACAACGATAACGATGCCCGTTTCACGGCCAATGATTTCTTTACGAGCGTGGGGTGGAATTACAATACCCTTGACCGCGGTTTCTTCCCGACCGACGGGACCAGCGCCAGCCTGAACGCCAAGATTACCGTGCCGGGGTCGACCAACAGTTACTACAAGGTGACGTTCAGCGCCAATCAGTATCTGCCGTTGAGCAGCGATAATAAATGGATCGTGATGGGGCGCACCAAAGCCGGCTATGCCGATGGTTTCGGCGGCCATGAGGTGCCGTTCTACGATAACTTTAATGCCGGCGGTTCCAGTAGCGTACGGGGTTTTTCTTCCAACAGTATCGGCCCTAAAGCGGCTTATTATCATTGCAGCGGCTCGGAGAGTGCCTACAGCGACTGCCCGGTCGACAAATCCGATGATGCCGTGGGCGGTAACGCCATGGCTATTGCCAGTACCGAGTTGATATTCCCGACGCCGTTCATTAATGACCGCTATGCCAATTCATTGCGCACGTCGCTGTTTGTCGATGCTGGTACGGTCTGGGATACCCATTGGCAGAATACCTCGCAAACGCTCGCGGCAGGGATCCCGGATTACGGTGATCCGAGCAACGTCCGCGTTTCGGCCGGTATCGCATTGCAATGGCAATCGCCGCTGGGGCCGTTGTCCTTCTCCTATGCGTTCCCGATCAAAAAGTACGAAGGGGACAAGGCAGAGCAATTCCAGTTCAACATCGGTAAAACCTGGTAATCCCAAGGCAAAGCCTGCAAATTTCATGCGGGCTTTATTTTCTGGTAATGGATTGATAATGAATAATAAAAACCAACCAATGGACGCAGGATTTTTTTGCTGACACCTTACAGCAAAACTGCGCCTTACCGTGTTCTACATCGATTTATTTCGTGATTGCTCATCATTTATTGCAGCGTAAAGGTGATTTTGTCCGCATTATTTTTCATTGTTATTCCGTTGTTATCGGAAAGGTGACTCAACTCTCTTTTTAATTGGCTGCCGAGATCTATTTTTTCATTGTTTTAGCTAAAACCTTTCAGCTAACGTTAAGGACAGCACCATGAAAAAGTTAATTACACTTTCGGCGGTTATCTCTTTGATTTCATGCGCAGTAAACGCGCAGACCATTGTATTGACCGACACGGAAAAAGGCATTGAACAGGGCAATTGGCAGACCGACAGCCAAAAGCTGAACATCACAGGGGCAGGCTTCAGCTTACAGCAACAGGTGCTGCACGGCGGAAAACAGGAAGGCTCCAAGGTGATCACCTTAAGCAGTGCCGGCCTGACGATTGCTCTGAGCCCGACACGCGGCATGAACATTCTGAATGTGAAGGGGTCCGACGTCCGGCTGGGCTGGGACTCACCGGTCACCGAGGTGGTCAACCCGGCTTATATCAATCTGGACAGCCGCAATGGGTTAGGATGGTTGGACGGGTTTAATGAAATGATGGTGCGCTGCGGCTTTGAATGGACCGGGCACCCTGGCGTCGACAACGGCACGCTTTACACGCTGCATGGCCGCGCCGGCAACACGCCGGCCTCCAAAGTGGTGATCGAGATCGCCGAAAAAGCCCCGTACGAAGTCCGCATTCGCGGGTTGCTGAAAGAAAATACCTTCAAGAAAAGCAACCTGGAAACCTGGACCGAACTGCGCTATATCCCCGGTACACAATCGTTTTCAATCCACGATCGCGTGACTAATCGCGCCGATTACCCACGGGATTACGAAATCATTTACCACAGCAACTTCGGCAAACCGTTACTGGAAGAAGGTGCGGTATTCAGCGCCCCGATCAAGCAAATTTCGCCTTTTAACGACTACGCCAAAGCCGGCCTGAAAGACTGGGCAACTTACCAGGGCCCGACCAAAGGCTTTGATGAAATGGTGTTCAACATCCTGCCTTATGCGGATGCGCAAGGCAAAACGCTCGCCATGCTGCACAACCGGCGCGGGGATCGCGGCGTGGCGATAGGTTTTGATACCCACCAACTGCCGCTGCTGACATTGTGGAAGAATACGGATACCGAACGCCAGGGGTACGTCACCGGCATCGAACCGGGGACCAACTATGCCTATCCGGTGAAAATCGAACGGGAACAAGGGCGTATCAAACAGCTGCAGCCTGGCCAAAGTACCGATTTCGAGCTGACCTATACCTTGCTGAAAGATGCTGAACAGGTGAAAGTGTACCAGGACAAGATCAAGACGCTGCAGGGGAGCAATCAGCCCAAACTGGTTGAGACGCCTATCGCGGTAGAGTAGTCGTCAGCAGGAACCGTACGATCGCGGGCCAACTTTGTTGGCCCGTTTTGTTTTCTTGCGGCGCCGCTCATCGCTTAACGCTTGTGTCTGTCAGGGATAATCAAATCTCCGCGCAGCACGCAGGCGCCGAGCATATCCCGGGTTTTTTCCGTCAACCAACTGACGATACGCGCCGCCATGGCGTCCATGGAATATTCGATGGACGGGATCGCCGGAATGCCCGGCAAATGCAGCGAACCGGCCAGGCTAAAGACCATGATGTCGTCCGGTACGGATTTATTGAACGCCTGTAGCTGGGTAATCACTCGCTGCGCCTCCTGCTCGTCCGCCACCAGCAGCGCGTTGAAATTGAGCGTGGTGGCGTTATTGAGCAGCACCTGTACCGCAACGGATGAGGTGGTCGAATCCATAAATACCAGGTTGCGATTGAACGGCAAAAAGTTGTTTTCCAGCGCAAGCTTATAACCCAGCAACACCTGATCGGCACAGCCGCCTGCATCCGGCTGGATCAAGGCTATTTGGCGTCTGCCTTGGCTAATCAGATAATTGCAGGCGCTTTCGGCGGCGAAAGCGTGGTCGAACTGAATGCTGTTAGGCGTGTCGGCCTCAACGCAATCGACCAGGATCACGTTGTCATGCGGGATGTTGAGCGGGAAACGGGCGCCGATAATCAGCACGTCGTCGCACAACCCGCAGGTGAGTTCGTCCAGCGCGTTCATCACGCCCGCTTTGGTATTGGCGAAACGCAGCAGCAGATGCTTTTGATGCTGGCTGAGCTGTTTTTCCAGCGCATAAAGATAACCTGTGGTTTGGTTAATGTTCTCCTGCGCGCAGATAACCCCGATGCAGCCCGTCGATTGGCTAAGCAATGATTGCGCTATGACGTTGGGCCGGTAATTGAGCTCTTCCGCCGCCTGCAATACCGCGAGACGGCTGGCTTCCTTAACGCCGCGCGATCCACTCAACACCCGCGAGACTGTGGCTTTTGACACCCCAGCTAAACGTGATACATCGTTGATTGTTGACATCTTTATCTCCTGACAGACCAAGCTGCAGCCTGTAAAAACCCATCCGGTAATGGCTCACATTATCGCCGCCAGCAGTATAACCGTTTTCCTTTTTTCATGGAAACCGATTTTCCACACCATGTCAAAACACCTCAAAACAAGACAAAAATATGTGATGGCAATCCAATAAAAATCCCTTGTGGCGGCTAGATTATGATGAGTATCACACTTCCACTCTCACTCGATGGAAAACGGTTTCCGTATGATATCCAATCACTCCCGCATTCAGGTTATTTACCCGTTGAGGAAGGTTGTCGATGTACAAAATCATGCTGTGTTGTTCCGCTGGGATGTCTACCAGCCTGCTGGTCAGGAAAATGGTGGAGGCGGCGAATGAAAGGGGGTTGCCGGTCGAGATCGACGCCTATGGGGTAGCCGAGTTCGATACGCAGTTTCCACGCTATCAGGTGGTGCTGCTGGGGCCGCAGGTAAAATATATGCTTAAAACACTGTCAGAAAAGGCTGCCGTCCAAGGCATACCCGTTCAGCCCATTGATCCGATGGACTACGGCATGCAGCGCGGTGAGAAGGTACTGGACTATGCTCTGTCGCTGATCGCAGCGGCGCACTAAAAAGGTGTTCCTATGAGTTCGTTATATCAGTCAATGATTGCCGTCATCGAGCAATCCATCACCCCGTTGGCTGGCCGCCTGGGGCAGCAGAAATATGTCATCGCCATCCGCGATGGCTTTACCGCCGCGTTGCCGTTTATGATTATTGGCTCGTTCATGCTGGTCTTCATCTTTCCGCCGTTCTCCGCAGATACCACGAACAGTTTTGCGCGTGGCTGGCTGGATTTTTCGCAGACTTACCGTGCGCAACTGATGTTGCCGTTCAACCTGAGCATGGGAGTGATGACTTTCTTCATCTCCGTGGGGATTGGCGCCAGCCTCGGGCGGCAGTTTAATCTCGACCCCGTGATGTCCGGCTTGCTGGCATTTATGGCCTTTTTGCTGGTGGCGGCCCCTTATGCCGACGGCAAAATATCCACCCAGTATCTCTCCGGGCAGGGGATTTTCACCGCCCTGATCACCGCCATTTACTCAACCCGCGTTTACGCCTGGCTCAAGCAGAACAACGTCACTATTCGGTTGCCGAAAGAGGTGCCTACCGGGGTGGCGCGTTCGTTTGAGATCCTGATCCCGGTCCTGGTGGTGATTGGTACGCTGCATCCGCTGAATCTGTTTATCGAAGCGCAAACCGGCATGATCCTGCCGCAGGCGATTATGCATCTGCTGGAGCCGCTGGTGTCCGCCTCGGATTCGCTGCCTGCCATTTTGCTGTCGGTATTGCTGTGCCAGATTTTCTGGTTCGCCGGTATCCACGGTGCGCTGATCGTCACCGGCATCATGAACCCGTTCTGGATGGCGAACTTGTCGGTCAATCAGGCGGCGCTGGCGGCGGGGACGGCATTGCCACACGTTTATTTGCAAGGTTTCTGGGATCACTATTTGCTGATTGGCGGCGTCGGCTCGACCTTACCGCTGGCTTTCCTGCTGTTGCGCAGCCGCGTTGCGCACCTGCGCACCATCGGCAAGATGGGCGTGGTGCCGAGCTTCTTTAACATCAATGAGCCAATCTTGTTTGGTGCGCCGATCATCATGAACCCGATGTTGTTCATCCCCTTCGTTTGCGTTCCGCTGATCAACGCCGTACTGGCCTATACCGCGACGCGTTTGGGATGGCTGGCGCAGGTGGTCTCGCTCACGCCGTGGACCACGCCGGCGCCCATCGGTGCCTCCTGGGCGGCGAACTGGGCGTTCAGCCCGGTAGTGATGTGCGTCATCTGTATGGTGATGTCCGCCCTGATGTACTTGCCGTTCCTGCGTGCCTACGAGCGCTCTTTAATGAAAACCGAAGAGCAAAAAGCGCAGAGTGGTGCACCGCTGGCCGGAACTGTCAGCAGCAACTGATATTTAATGGAGAAGCGAACCATGAAATACACATTTCCCGAGCACTTTTGGTGGGGTAGTGCCAGCTCCGCATTGCAAACCGAAGGGGACAGCCTGCAGGGCGGTAAAAGCCCGACAATTTGGGACGCCTGGTACGCCAATCAACCCTGGCGCTTTCATCAGCAGGTGGGGCCGCAGGAGACGTCGACCTTTTACCGGAACTGGCGCCAGGATATCGCGCTGCTGAAACGGCTCAACCACAACAGTTTTCGTACCTCTTTGAGTTGGTCGCGGCTGATCCCGGACGGAACGGGCGAGGTGAATCCGCAAGCGGTGGCGTTTTATAACAACGTGATTGATGAGCTGCTGGCGCAGGGCATCAAGCCGTTTATTACGCTGTTCCACTTCGATATGCCGATGGCGATGCAGGAGAAGGGCGGCTGGGAAAACCGTGACGTGGTCACGGCCTTTAGCCGCTATGCGCAGGTCTGTTTTGAGTTGTTTGGCGACCGGGTGATGCATTGGTTCACCTTCAATGAGCCGATTGTGCCGGTCGAAGGCGGCTACCTGTATGATTTTCACTATCCCAACGTGGTCGACTTTAAACGGGCGGCGACGGTGGCATACCACACGATGCTGGCGCATGCGTCGGCGGTACGGGCGTTTCGGGCCGGGCTTTACGCCGGGGAGATCGGTATCGTGCTGAACCTGACGCCGTCTTACCCGCGTTCGCAAAATCCGGCGGATGTGAGTGCCGCGCACCATGCCGACTTGCTGTTTAACCGCAGTTTCCTCGATCCGGTGCTGCGTGGCGAATATCCGGCCGATCTGGTGGCATTGCTGAAAACCTGGGATCAGCTTCCGGTTTGCCAGCCCGGCGATCGGGCGCTGATCGCCGAAGGAAAGATTGACCTGCTCGGCGTCAACTATTACCAGCCGCGCCGCGTGAAATGCCGTGACAGCGCCGTAAATCCGCTGGCGCCCTTTATGCCTGAATGGTTATTCGAAAATTATGAAATGCCCGGCAGAAAAATGAACCCTTATCGCGGCTGGGAAATTTACGAACCGGGCATTTATGACATTCTGACCAATTTGCGCGTTAACTATGACAATCCGCGCTGTTTTATTTCCGAAAACGGCATGGGTGTGGAAAACGAACAACGCTTCATTGAAAACGGCCAAATCAACGATCGCTATCGTATCGAATTTGTCTCCGAACACCTTAAATGGCTACATAAAGGCATTAGCGAAGGCAGCAATTGCCTCGGCTATCACATGTGGACGTTTATTGATAATTGGTCATGGTGCAACGGATATAAAAATCGTTACGGTCTGGTGCAATTGGATTTGGCCAGCCAGCAACGTACCGTCAAGAAAAGCGGAGAGTGGTTTGCCGCTACCGCCGCAGACAATGGGTTTAACGAACAGGAGACAAATGATGATTGAATTGGAAGACGCGGTCATGGAGATTATCGTCAATGCCGGTCAGTCGCGCAGCCTGTGCTTTGAGGCGTTGCGCGCCGCGCGGGAAGGCAACATCGGCGAAGCCAAAGCGCTGTTGCAGCAGGCCGATGGCTTTTCGCGCCAGGCGCATCAGATGCAAACCAAACTGATCGAACAGGATGCCGGCGAAGCCCGGCAGCCAATGACCTTAATTATGGTACACGCGCAGGATCATTTAATGACGTCTTTACTGGCGCGCGAATTATCGGAAGAGATCATTCATCTTTACCAACGCTAATAACACATTGTTCATTCCAACAAGGGGGAATAATTACGAAAATTATTTAACTGTTCTGTACCCATGAAAATAATAAAGAATCAGCTTGTTTTGGTGATAGCACTGTTGTTTTTTAAAACCAGAACAGGATGGCTGTTATCTAAAAATAAACCAGCCCACACCCTATCATTAAAGCTGCCTGCAGGCGGCTTATAGGATCACGTGTGTACAATTGAGATAACCATGAAAATATATAATAAATTGCCAATAGCGCTGGCGGTAATGGCCGCGCTTTGCTCTGGATCCGTATTCGCTCAAGAATTTACGCAAGAACAAATCGATGCCATCGTGGCAAAAGCGGTAGATAAAGCCCTGGCGCAACGGCAGGCGAAAATAGATGCCGCCGTAAACAAAAAGGCCGATGTGATTACCGAACCGCAAAGCACCGCCCAGTCGCCGGATATGGCGATCCCGTTTGGCGTCAAATTTTCCGGTTACGCCCGCTATGGTGCGCAGTTCCAGGGCGGCGATCAGAAATTCGTCGGCGTTGACGGCTCCTACAACGGCGCGTCCGCGCTGGGCCGTTTGGGCAACGAAGGCAATGGCGGCGAATTCCAGCTCTCTAAAGCGTTCAAAGGCGATAACGGCGCAATCTGGGACATCAATGTGATGATCGACCATTGGGGCGATGAGGTGAACCTCAAGAAAGCCTACGCCGGCGTCACCAATATTCTGGCCTCCAATCCGAATGCCTATCTGTGGGCCGGCCGCGATTTTCACCAGCGTCCACAACAGGGCATCAACGACTATTTCTGGATGAATCACGATGGTCAGGGCGCCGGGGTGAAGAACTTTGATATCGGTGGCGTGCAGTTTGACGTCGCCGCCGTCGCTGCCGTGGAATCTTGCGATCCGAGAGTGGCGGAGGACGAAGCCAACCCGTCGCGTATCACTTGTACCGGTGGCTCAGGCACCGGCGATAAAGGCAACTACGCGCTGACCTCAAAAATTCACGGCATGAAGGTTGGCCCGTTGGATTTGGAACTTTACGCCAACTACGGCTTTGACTCGAAAGCCGTAGAAAGCGATGACCGCCTGAAGGCCTGGCAGGGCGGCGTGGTGCTGAGCCACACCGGCGACAAAGGCGTGAATAAGGTCATCGCCCGTTACTCCAACAATGCGGATAACAGCGTCTACAACAAAACGGACGAGTTGACGGCGGTCTACGCCAGCTTCGAGGGGAACTACAAGTTTACCCAGCAGGCGCAGGTGGAATACCTGCTCGCCTTCCATGATTACTCCAACGATGCCGACGGCACTGACGATCGCCGTAACTACGGCGCGATTGTGCGGCCGATGTATTGGTGGAACGACGTGCATTCAACCTGGCTGGAGGCCGGTTACCAGCGGGTTGACTACGATCAGGGCGGCGATAACCACGGCTGGAAACTTACGCTGTCGCAGAATATTTCGATTGCGATGGGGCCGGAGTTCCGCCCTATGCTGCGCTTCTACGTCACCGGCGGTGAAGTGGATAACAAACATACCGCACGCGTGAATGGCACCGACGACGATACCCAACTGGATTCGTTCAACGTCGGCGCAATGTGGGAAGCCTGGTTCTGATAACAGACCCGCGGGGTGGCTGCCGAGGTAGCCACCCCCGTTGCCTTTTCTATTTGTTGTCGGTGAGCAACAAGTTTCGTTGAATGAAATCGTCAATGTCTTCTTCCGCTTGTTTCAACGCTTGCGCAGAAGGCAGGGTAAAAAGATGTTCACCGTAACCAAACAGCATGGCGTCCAGTTGCCGCGCTACGCGTTGCGGATCAACGTGGCGAAACGTTTTTTCCTCCATGCCTGATTCGATGATATGAGTCAGCACCTGATGCCACTCGGCTAAAAAAGACTGCATCAGATCCGAATAGGCTTCGTTATGTGTGGAGAGCAGCCATAAGGAACCATATAGCTTCCTGGTAGGGTCCGGCGTTTCGGATATCATGCCATCAATAAATTCTTGCAGTTTCTGAGCGGCGGGTAAGGGCGCAATGAGAGTGCGAAATTCTTCCAGTTCGCGGTGCATGAAGTTTGTTAAGGCTTCGAGGCACAGGGATTGCCAGTCTTTAAAATAGTGATAAATATGGCTGCGAGAGATGCCTACGTACTCGGTAAGCTCGCGCGTGGTGACTTTCTCAATGCCTTTTTCTATAAACAGTTCTACAACGCCATGCAGAATTTTGTCTCTCATCAGCTCAGACTTGCCTTTCATCTCTTTCCTCCCATTGACTTTGAGCAACCGCTCAAATAGCATGACTTTATGTTTTTGAGCAACCGCTCTAATTTTAATTTTAACAGAAACAACCACAATGAACAGTCAAAACATTACGGCACCGCCCGTGGCTGGCAGCGCGTCCAACACGTTGAAATCACTCGCAAGGCGCCACCGAAAAAAGTTGTTCTTTACCTTCCTGCTGGTGGTTGCGGAGAACGTCACGTATCTGCTGTATCCGATGCTGGCCGGCATTTCCATTAATGCCATTTTGTCGGGGCAGATGTTAAACGCGATGCTGTATGGCGTGATGATCTTATTCATGTGGTGCCTTGGCGCTGCACGCCGAAGCGTGGATACGCGCACCTTTGCCAGAATTTATGCCGCGTTGGCGGTATCTGTGGTCATGACGCAACGCAAAAACAGGCTCAACCCTTCAACCGTGGCCGCGCGCGTAGCCTTATCGAGAGAGTTCGTCGATTTCTTCGAGTTGCATTTGCCTACGCTCATCACGTCGCTGGTCGCCATGCTGGGGGCCGCGGTGATGTTGCTGGTCATTGAATTCTGGGCGGGTGTCGCTTGTCTGGTCATACTGACCTTTCTGGCCTGTTTCCTTTCCCGTTATGCCCATAAAAACGAAGCGCTGTACAACAAGCTTAATAACCGCCTTGAAAAAGAAGTGGATTTCGTTAATAAGGCCACCGTGCTTTCTCTGGAGAGGCATTATTCGACGCTTGCCACATTGCGCATACGGCTCTCCGATCGCGAAGCGTTGGGGTATTTGTCGATTGGTGCGCTTGTTGCCCTGTTGTTTAGCCTGACCATTGCATGGATGACTCAGTCGGCGGGGATCACTGCCGGCCATATTTACTCGGTAATGACGTATATGTGGATGTTTGCCACAAGCCTTGATGACGGCCCGCAGCTATTGGAAAAATACTCAGAACTTAAAGACATCGGTAAGCGGGTGAACACCGAGACCGGGGAGGGAGGTTAACGCTGTTCGGTTTGTTAGCTATGCATGAAGAATGTATGCCGGGCCTCTAAATCGTTTTTAAATCAATACGGGTATCATTAAATGTCCCAGTTCTTTATTGAACGGCCTGTTTTTGCCTGGGTGATAGCGCTATTCATTATTCTTGGCGGTATTTTGGCCATTCCCCAATTGCCGGTGGCCCAATATCCGGCCGTTGCACCGCCCAGCGTGTCGATAACCGCTACCTATCCCGGCGCTACGCCGGAGACAATGAACACTTCAGTGATCTCCCTTCTTGAGCGCGAAATATCGGGGGTCGATAACCTGCTTTATTTTGAGTCGTCCAGCGACACCTCGGGGATCGCGTCCATTACGGTGACGTTTAAGCCCGGCACGGACATCAAACTCGCCCAGGTGGATATTCAAAACCAAATAAACGTGGTTGAACCTCGCCTCCCGCAAGTGGTACGCCAAAATGGCGTAAACGTTGAGGCCGCGAACTCGGGCTTTCTGATGATGGTGGGGTTGAAGTCACCTTCCAGGCAATATCAGGAAGCCGATCTGAGCGACTATTTTGCCCGTAATGTCACCGATGAGCTGCGTCGGGTGCCTGGGGTCGGTAAAGTCCAGTTATTTGGGGCAGAGAAGGCCATGCGCATCTGGCTGGACCCCGTCAAAATGTTCACTTATAAGCTGTCGGTTAATGATGTGATCACCGCGCTGAGCCAACAAAACCTTTTTGTTTCGCCGGGCAGCATTGGCGATGAGCCTGCGGCAAGCGGGCAGCGGGTGACTTATCCGCTTACGGTGAAAGGACAACTCTCTTCTCTGGCGGAATTTCGCAATATTACGATTAAAGCGAACGGCAATGGCTCGCGCTTAACGCTGGCGGATGTCGCTCGAGTGGAGTCCGGTCTGCAAAGCTATGCATTTGCGATCCGTGAGAATGGCTTGCCCGCGACGGCGGCTGCGATCCAGCTTGCCCCAGGCGCGAACGCCATCAGTACGGCAGAAGGGATCCATGCGCGGCTTGCCGAACTCTCGGTAAACCTGCCGCAGGGGATGACGTTTTCTGTTCCTTTCGATACGGCGCCGTTTGTCAAACTGTCGATCGAGAAAGTCGTCCAGACCTTTATTGAAGCGATGGTGCTGGTCTTCCTGGTGATGCTGCTTTTTCTGCACAAAATACGTTGCACTCTTATCCCCGCCATTGTGGCGCCGGTGGCGTTGTTGGGCACCTTCACCATCATGCTGTTCAGCGGTTTTTCCATTAATGTCCTGACAATGTTCGGCATGGTACTGGCTATCGGCATTATTGTGGATGATGCGATCGTGGTCGTGGAGAATGTGGAACGCCTGATGGAAGAAAAGGCGTTGTCGCCGAAACAGGCTACACGCGAGGCAATGAAGGAGATTACCCCCGCAATTATCGGCATTACCCTGGTGTTGACTGCCGTATTTATCCCGATGGGGTTTGCCAGTGGCTCGGTCGGCGTCATTTACCGACAGTTTACGCTCTCGATGGCCGTGTCCATTCTGTTTTCAGCCTTTTTGGCCCTGACGCTGACGCCGGCCCTCTGCGCGTCCTTATTGAAACCGCACACCCAAAAAGCAGGCCCCGGCGGAAAATTTTCACGCGGATTCAATCGCTATTTTAACGCCTTAGCCGTTCGTTATCAGTCAGGACTGGGATATGTGTTGAAACGTACCGGGAGAACGATACTGCTTTATGTCGCGATTTGCGGCGCACTGCTGGTGGCCCTGCAAAATCTGCCTTCATCATTTTTGCCGGAGGAGGATCAGGGCTATTTCATGTCATCGATTCAACTTCCTTCAGATGCCACTATGGCACGGACGCGCGAAGTGGTGGAGCGCTTCGAAGCTACCATAGCGACGCGTCCGGTTGTCGCGAACAATATCTCGATCCTCGGTTTTGGCTTTTCGGGGTCGGGCCCCAATACGGCGCTGGCGTTTACCACGTTAAAAGACTGGCAGTATCGAAACGGCCAGACCGCTCAGGACGAAGCCGATTTTGTTCAGGCAGCCTTAAGCAGCATACCGGACGCCACCACCCTAAGCCTGTTGCCACCGGCCATTTCTGATATGGGGACCTCATCGGGGTTCACGCTGTACATTGAAGATCGTGCCGGAAAAGGTTATTCCGCGTTGAGGCAGGCGACGGAAAAACTTGTCGAACTCGCCAATCAAAGTTGGGTATTAATGGATGTTTACATTGATGGCTTAGCGGAGGGCATCAGTGTTTCACTGAATGTCGACAGGGAGAAAGCGGAAGCCTTCGGCGTTTCATTTGACGATATTAGCCAGGCGATCTCCGCCGCTTCGGGTTCTTATTATGTGAATGACTATACGGACAACGGCCGTGTTCAGCAGGTTATCGTCCAGGCCGACACCGCTTACCGAATGCAGTTAACGGATTTACTGAAGGTTTCCGTCAAAAACAAAACGGGCGAAATGGTGCCGCTTTCCGCTTTCGTTACTGCTGCCTGGGCTCAGACACCACGGCAATTAAACCGATATCAGGGGTATCCTGCGTTAAAGGTGACGGGCAGCGCTGCGCCTGGCGAGTCCAGCGGTGCCGCCATGGCGGAAATGGAGCGGTTGGCGAGCGAATTGCCCCAGGGGTTTAAAGCCGAATGGGCCGGCAGTTCATTGCAGGAAAAAGAATCCACCGCTCAGCTCCCCATGCTTATTTTGCTCTCTATCCTGGTCGTATTTATGGTGCTGGCCGCGCTTTATGAAAGCTGGTCAACGCCTTTGGCGGTGATGTTGGTCGTGCCATTGGGCCTGGCAGGGGCGGTATGTGCGGTCATCGTGGCGGACATGCCGAATGATGTCTTTTTTAGAGTGGGGATGATCACCATCATCGGGCTTTCTACCAAAAATGCCATTTTGATCGTCGAGTTCGCCCGGCAGTTGCGTGCTCAGGGTATGGATATCATTGCCGCGACATTGCTGGCGGCCAAACAACGGCTGCGGCCAATTATGATGACTTCACTGGCCTTTACGCTGGGCGTCGTACCGTTGATGCTCGCGACCGGCGCCAGCGACAAGACCCAGCACGCCATTGGCACAGGCGTCTTTGGCGGCATGATCAGCGGGACGTTGTTGGCGATATTCTTTGTGCCGGTGTTTTATATTTCCGTCATGCGTCTGTTTGAAAAAAAGTAAATGCGTATACCCTGCAGCGGAAATGGCCCGGTGCAGGGTAACAATCATGGAGTGAGATCCTTAGCCTTTGAAATTTCATTCAATTTTTTGATAACTGATAACATAATATTGTAAGATAAATGATGGAAAACAGGCTGGGCTATATATATGTCTCTGAAAATCATAGCGAAAAACCTTGGGTTGTCTATCACGGCCGTCAGTCGCGCACTCAATGGTCATAGCGATATTTCTGAAGAGACACGGAATATTATTAAAGCCGAAGCCGAGCGTATTGGTTATCAACCCAATACCAATGCGCAACGTCTGAAAAAAGGAAAAAGCGATGCTGTCGGCCTGGTTTATCCTTATGCATCCTCACTGAGTAATGACTTCTTTTTTGCAATGGTTAGCGCTATCGGCCATCAATTAGCCAAAAAAGAGGTCGATTTTCTTTTGATCACTGATGACCAGCAGGAAGAATGTCAGACCTTTCTTCGATTGATCGAAGGGAGGCGCATCGATGCTCTCATTGTTGCGCATACGCTGGAGCAGGATCCCAGGCTGGCATTGCTGCAGCAAAAAAATGTGCCTTTTCTGGCCCTTGGCCGCAGTCAGTTACCCCAACCCTACGCCTGGTTCGATTTTGATAATCGGCTGGGCCTCGATATCGCGACAGAACATCTTATTACTCTGGGCCATCGCCGCATCTCGCTGTTAAGCGAAGACCGCCAGCAAGCCTTTATCATGCAGCGTCGTCAGGGCTACCGTGATGCACTGCAGCGGCATGCTTTGCCTTGTTCTCCGTATTTGAAAACTGCGGATGTGACGCGTCGGGCGGGTTATCGAGCGACGCTGGAGCTATTGGCTTTGCCAGAGCCACCCACGGCGATTATTACCGACGGTAGCGTACAGGGCGAAGGGGCCGTAGCAGCGCTACGGGAGGTGGGGCGCTTGAGTGGGCCTGATGCCGTGGCGTTAATCGTTTATGACGGTTTGCCGGAAGATTGCCTGACCAGCGTTGATGCGACAGCCATTATCCAGGCCACGCGGGAAGAGGTGGGTAACCAGATTGCGCAAATGACCCTGGCGCTGATGGCTGGAGAACCTGTCGAAAGGATCCAGATGTTGTGGCAACCCACGCTGCGTCAAGGTACGACCACTTTTCCGCTCAAATCCTAAGGCACAACACGTAGCCGTTCTTCCCTTCGCGTAGATACAGGCGCCTAAAAAATGCCTTTTTTCTCAATCCAAATCACACTTCTTAAACGTTTAAGTTGATCACTTAAACGTTTAAGTTCATCTATGGTTCCATCAATTACATGATGGAGTCTGACCATGAATTCAGAAATTGCTCGACTGACCAGCACAGATACCGATTTGATCATCCGCTGCCACCCTTTTGCTGAAATCCTCTATTGGGGCCCAAAACTCGTCAGGTTCTCTCCAGAAGACGTCGCTTCATTACAGCGACCCGTAGCGAACGGCAAGCTTGACGTTGATCTCCCTTTGACCTTTGCGATGGAGTATGGGCGCGGCCAATTTGGTTCGCCGGGGATTGAGGGGCACCGGGACGGATATCACGCAGCCCCCGTGTTTACGACGACCAAGGTGGATATCAACCCCGGTGCGGTAACGGTGACCAGTGAAGATGAGCTGACGGCACTGCAGTTGATCAGTGAACTGAGGCTTGACCCGCAAACGGGCGTATTGCAGATGCGGCATACGCTGAAGAACCTTCATCATCGGCCATGGCAACTGCACCGTCTGGCGGTCACATTGCCCGTACCGGAGCATGCCGTTGAGGCGATGGCGTTTCATGGGCGTTGGTTAAGGGAGTTTCAGCCACACCGTGTCAGGTTGGAACACGGCGGTTTTATACAAGAGAGCCGCCGGGGACGCAGTTCTCACGAGTACTTTCCCGCTTTCGTGGTCGGGGAGGCAGGCTTTAGTGAGCAACGCGGTGCGGTATGGGGAGTGCATCTCGGCTGGAGCGGCAATCACCGTTTGCGGGCGGATGTGAAAACCGACGGTCGGCGAGTCGTGCAGGCCGAAGCGCTCTATCTGCCAGGAGAGATAAGCCTTGGCGAAGGGGAGTCATGTTCCACGCCTTGGGTTTACGCCGCCTTCTCACAGGCGGGGTTAAACGGTATGAGCCAGGCTTATCATGCTTTCCTGCGTCAATCCCTGATCCGTTTTTCAACGAAACAAACCCGGCCGGTGCATCTCAATACCTGGGAAGGTATCTATTTCGATCATGATCCCGCTTACATTATGCAAATGGCGAGCAAAGCCGCAGAGATCGGTGTAGAGCGTTTCATTATCGATGATGGCTGGTTTCGCGGGCGCAACCACGATCAGGCCGGCTTGGGTGACTGGTATTTGGATGAACAAAAATATCCAGAGGGCTTAATGCCCATTATCGAGCATGTGAAATCATTGGGGATGTCTTTTGGCATTTGGGTTGAACCGGAAATGATCAACCCGGACTCGGATCTCTTCCGTTTGCATCCCGACTGGGTGTTGCAATTGCCGGGTTATCAGCAACCCACGGGGCGCTATCAGTATGTGCTGGATCTCAATCATCCCGACGTGTTTGATTATTTATTGGCACGGCTCAGCTGGCTGCTAAGCGAACATCCTGTCGAATACATCAAGTGGGATATGAATCGCGAACTGGTCCAGCCGGGCCATCAGGGCAAGCTGGCCGCAGACGCGCAAACCCATCAGTTTTACCGGCTGCTTGATGAGCTTAACCGGCGTTTTCCGCATGTCGAAATCGAGTCCTGCGCTTCTGGCGGTGGGCGCATCGATTACGGCGTGCTGGAACGAACCCAGCGTTTCTGGGTCTCCGACAATAACGATGCGCTTGAACGACAAGCTATTCAACGCGGCATGAGTTATTTCTTCCCTCCTGAAGTGATGGGGCAGCATATTGGCCACCGTCGCTGCCATGCAACGCAACGGCAACACACGATCGGCTTCCGGGGCCTGACGGCACTGTTCGGGCATATGGGTATTGAGCTTGATCCGGTTCAGTCCGATGAGGAAGAGCTGCAGGGTTATCGTCATTATATTCAACTGCATAAAGCACTTCGGCCTTTATTGCATGGCGGAACCACATGGCGGGTGGATATGCCTGACGATACGATTCAGATTGGCGGTGTCGTCAGCCAGGACCAGACGTGTGCGGTATTTATGATGGCTCAGTTACAAATGTTGAATTATTCACTGGCAGGCAAGGTGCGTTTCCCAGGGTTACTGCCGGAAGCGCAATACGAGGTCAGTCTGCTGGATAGCCCGGAAATCAAAACCGTGCGCGAAGGCGGGGGGGCGATGCGTGAACTGCCATCCTGGCTGCGTCAGCCGATGGTGGTCTCCGGCGACTGGTTGATGCAAGCCGGCCTGGCGCTCCCTGTGTTGGCTCCGGAAAGTGCGTTACTGATAGGGCTTAAACAAGTCTGAATGTTCACTCATTGATGATACAGACGCTAAACGGCCGCTTTGACGGTCGTTTAGACCAGAACAATACCTTCATCGGACAAACACCTCATGAACATGAGCTCTTGCTATTACAGAAAAAACCGTAACTTCTGGATATTCGGCACATTCTTTTTCCTTTATTTTTTTATTATGGCGACCTGTTTTCCATTTCTACCTATCTGGTTGCATGAAGTCATTGGCTTAAATAAAACGGATACGGGAATCGTTTTTTCCAGCCTGTCGTTATTCGCTATAATATTCCAGCCTATCCTCGGGGTCTTATCCGACAAACTCGGCGTCAAAAAGCATCTGTTATGGGTGATAACGATATTGCTGTTGTTTTTTGCTCCGTTCTTTTTGTATGTATTTGCGCCATTGCTAAAGGTTAATATTATTCTTGGCGCTTTGCTGGGTGGGGTCTATATCGGTTTTGTCTTTAATTCCGGTGCTGGTGCCATTGAAGCTTATGTGGAAAGAATCAGCCGCCAGAGTGCGTTTGAATACGGTAAAGCCAGAATGTTTGGTTGTTTTGGTTGGGGAATTTGCGCATCTACGGCAGGGATATTATTCAGCATCAACCCCGACATCGTTTTCTGGATGGGGTCGGGTGCGGCCATCATCCTGGCTGTGCTGTTACTGATGGCGAAAACTGAAAACAGCAACACCGTTACCGTGATGAATGCACTCGGCGCTAACTCATCGCAGTTCAGCATGCACTTGGTCTTTGACCTGTTTAAACAACGTAAATTCTGGCTATTGGTCCTGTATGTCATTGGCGTAGCTTGCATCTACGATGTGTTCGACCAACAGTTCGCCAACTTTTTCAAATCGTTCTTTGCCACGCCGGAAGAAGGAAACCTGATCTTCGGTTTCGTCACTACCGGGGGGGAGGCCGCCAATGCGCTAATCATGTTCTTATCCCCATGGATTATTAACCGAATTGGCGCGAAAAATGCCTTGCTGGTGGCCGGCATGATTATGTCAATCCGCATTCTGGGTTCTTCCATTGCCGATTCTGTGGTGGAAGTCATTATCCTGAAAATGCTGCATGCGTTTGAAGTGCCATTTTTGTTGATCGGCGTATTTAAATATATATCCAATACTTTTGACACCAGACTGTCGGCCACTATTTACCTGGTCGGGTTTCAATTCTCCAAACAGTTGATGTCTATTTTCTTGTCGTCAATGGCCGGGAATTTATATGACCGCATTGGATTTAACCATACTTATATGATACTTGGCGGCATTGCGCTGGCGTTTACTTTCCTTTCGGCATTTACATTATCTGGAGAGCGGGCAGTCAAACCAGCCCAGAGTATAGCGAGTTAATCACGACATGACTTGTTATAGCCGAAGGTTAATTAGTCGCGTTTGTGCGGTTGTCGAAAAATACCCTGCACCGGAAATCGCCCGGTGCAGGGTAATGGCTCAAAGTAACAGACGGCGGATATCGGCCAACAGGCCGGTCAGATAAACGCTAAAACGAGCGGCGAGGGCGCCGTCAATCACCCGGTGGTCGTAGCTCAGCGACAACGGCAACAGCAGACGGGGAATAAACTCCCGATCGTCCCACACCGGTTGCCAACACGCGGTCGAGATCCCCAGTATCGCGACCTCCGGCGCATTGATGATCGGGGTAAACGCCAACCCGCCAATGCCCCCCAGTGAGGACAACGTGAAGCAGCCGCCGCTCATCTCTGAGGCTATCAATACGCCTTCACGCGCCTTTTTGCTCAATGCGGCGATCTCGTGCGCCAACTGAGTCACGCTTTTTTCATCGACGTTGCGCACTACCGGCACCACCAATCCCTGTGGCGTTTCCACGGCAAAACCAATGTGCAGGTACTTCTTCATAATCAACTGCTCGCCGTCGATATCCAGCGAAGCATTGAACTGAGGAAACGTCCTTAACGCGACGGAGCTGGCTTTGAGCAGAAATGCCAGCAGGGTAATTTTCACGCCTTCCGGGCCGTTTTCACGGTTCAGCGTTGCCCGCAGCGCTTCCAACTCGGTAATATCGACGTGATCATGGTGCGTTACATGCGGGATCAACGCCCAGTTTCGGCTCAGGTTAGCGGCCGACATCGTTTGGATCCTCGTTAGCGGCTGGCGTTCGGTTTCACCGAACCGGCTGAAATCGACCTCAGGCCACGGCAGCAACACCGCTGCGCGTGTTGACGTGGCCTGAGGTTGAGCGGTCAGAACGGATCTGACATGTTGCATAACGTCATTGCGGGTAATTCGCCCCTGTCGGGCGCTGCCGGTTAACCGCTGCAGGCCCACTCCAAGCTCGCGAGCCAAACGGTACACCAGCGGACTGGCATAAGCTGCAGTACCCGAGCGGGCCGGCGCTGTCGGTTCGCTGATGGCAACGGGCATGGCCGGCACGGGTGAGGGCGCTGATACGGCAACTTTCACCGGCAGCGGCTCGTTTGGCGTATCCTCTTCGACCTCAATGGCGGCGATCGGGCTACCAGCCGACAACCTGTCATTCGGCTTGATCAGCAGCTCGGTGACGCGGCCACTGAAGGTGGCGGGGATCTCCAGCGTCGCCTTGTCGGATTCCAGGGTAATCAACCCCTGGTTCAGCGCAATGTAATCCCCCACGGCAACCAGTATCTCGACCAGCGGGATTGGCTGATCGTCGCCGATGTCCGGCACCACGGCATGTCTTATTTCTGGCATCTTGATTCCCTGTGATCCTAAGGTGGCAAATCTGTCACTCATCGTTATGAATAGGGATCAGACATAGGCCGGATCCGGCTTATCGCTGTCGATGCCATAGCGTTGCAGGGCCTGGCTGACCAGCGTCGGCGTGATTTTGCCCTCATCGGCCAAGGCTTTAAGCGCCGCCACTGCGATGAAATAGCGATCCACCTCGAAGCAGCGCCGCAGCGATTCTCGGGTGTCCGAGCGGCCAAAGCCGTCAGTACCCAGTGCCACGAAACGGCGATCCTGAACATAGGGGCGGATTTGGTCGGCGACGATTTTCATGTAATCCGTCGCGACCACCAATGGACCAACGTGGCCTTTCAGGCATTGAGCGACATAGCTGGTGCGACCCGGTTGTTCAGGATGCAGCAGGTTCCAACGCTCGGTTTTCATTCCCTCGCGGCGCAGTTCGGTCAGGCTGGTGGCGCTCCATATCTCGCTGGCGATGGAAAAGTCATCGGCCAGTAACCGGGCGGCGGCGATCACCTCACGCAAAATGGCGCCGCTGCCCATTAATTGCACCTGTGGCTGGTGGTCTGCCGGTGCGGATTGGAACAGATACATGCCTTGCAAGATCCCGGCTTCGGCGCCTGCCGGCATCTCAGGTTGCGGGTAATTTTCATTGAGCAAAGTGATGTAGTAATAAATATCCTGCTGTTCTGCATACATGCGTTGGAGGCCATTTTGCACAATGGTCGCCAGTTCATAGGGGAAGGTGGGATCGTAAGATATACAAGAGGGGATCACGGATGAGAGGACGTGACTGTGGCCGTCATCGTGCTGCAGACCTTCGCCCATCAGTGTCGTGCGGCCCGATGTGGCACCCAGCAGGAAACCGCGCGTGCGAGCATCGGCGGCGGCCCAAGCCAGATCGCCGACGCGCTGCAATCCGAACATGGAGTAAAAGATATAAAACGGAATGGTGGTCAGGCCATGGTTGCTGTACGCGGTGCCGGCGGCGATCCAAGAGGCGATGGCTCCGGATTCATTAATACCTTCCTGCAGGATTTGCCCCTCTTTCGCTTCTTTGTAGTAGCTGAGCTGGCCCGCATCCTGCGGAGTATACAGTTGGCCAAGGTAAGAGTGGATGCCAATCTGGCGGAACAGGCCTTCCATGCCAAAGGTGCGTGATTCATCCGGGACGATCGGTACTACTCGCTCACTCAACTGCGGATCTTTCAGCAGTGTGCTGAGGATGCGAACAAAGGCCATGGTAGTCGAAGCGCCGCGTTCGCCACTGTCTTTCAACAGGGCTGAAAATGCGCTCAACGGCGGGATCGGCAGCGTTTCTGCCGTGGTAATGCGCGCAGGCACATATCCGCCCATTTGGCTGCGACGGGCAGCGAAATAGCGCGCTTCCTCGCTGTCTGGCGCGGGTTTCAGGTAAGGCATTTCCTCCAGTTGAGCGTCGCTGACCGGCAGTGCGAAGCGATCGCGGAAGGCACGTACTGCGTCGGCGCTCATTTTTTTCAACTGGTGGTTAATGTTTTGGCCTTCTCCCGCTTCACCCATGCCAAATCCCTTAACGGTTTTAGCCAGGATCACTGTCGGTTGCCCACTGTGGCTGCTGGCTTGCGCATAAGCCGCGTAAACTTTTTCCGGATCGTGGCCACCGCGGGTCAGTGCCCAGATCTCTTCGTCCGTCATGTCTGCCACCAGTTGCAGCAATTGCGGGTATTTGCCGAAGAAGTGTTCACGCACGTAAGCACCGCTTTGCGATTTAAAGGTCTGATAATCGCCGTCGACGCATTCCATCATGCGCTGGCGCAGCAGGCCGCTTTGGTCGCGTTCCAGCAACGCATCCCAGCCACCGCCCCACATCACTTTGATTACCTGCCAGCCGGCTGCGCGGAAGGTGGCTTCCAGCTCCTGGACAATCTTGCTGTTGCCGCGCACCGGGCCATCCAACCGCTGGAGGTTGCAGTTGACGACAAAGATCAGATTATCCAATTTCTCACGCCCGCCAAGTGCGATCGCGGCCAGAGATTCCGGTTGATCCATCTCGCCATCGCCCAGGAAGGCCCAGACTTTGCGACCCTGAGGGTTTTTTAACCCGCGATATTCCAGATAGCGCATAAAGCGTGCCTGGTAGGCGGCAGTGAGCGGCCCGAGCCCCATGGAAACCGTTGGAAATTGCCAGAAGTCAGGCATCAAACGGGGATGCGGGTAGGAGGACAGACCATCGCGATCGGCTTCCCGGCGGAAATTGTCCAACTGCGCTTCGCTGACGCGGCCTTCCAGATAGGCGCGGCCGTAAATGCCCGGCGCCGAATGGCCCTGAATGTAGATCATATCGCCATCGAAGCTGTCGGTGCGGCCGCGGAAGAAGTGATTAAACCCAACTTCATATAGCACGGCGGCGGAGGCATAAGTGGCAATGTGTCCTCCGACATTGGAATGTTTCCCGGCGCGCAATACCATGACCATCGCGTTCCAGCGCACATAGGCGCTCAATCGCTGTTCCAACTCGAGGTTGCCAGGGTAAACCGGCTGCCGTTCTCTGGAAATGCTGTTGAGGTAAGGGGTGGTGACCCGGCCATGCAAGTCGCCGTGCCGGATGACATCCTGATCGAGCAATTGATCGATCAGATAGTGGGTGCGCGTGCGGCCTTCGGCCGTATGAACGGCGTCCATTGCTGCCAGCCACTCGTTGGTTTCCTGCGAGTCGACATCAGGTGAGTTCATGACAATTCTCCAAGTGCGATTAGCCGGCTCGGTGAGCCGGGTTTGGGTTACCTGCGTCAATCCATCCCATGACTGAGCAAGACTTATTATCAATTGCAATTGCAACAATGGCGACGAGCATACTATCAGTGTAAAATACAATTGCAAATGCAATCGTATCTGGAAGGAAAATGCATCATGTCTTCAGGTGAACCCGATCTGTGGTTTTCTTATGTGCGATCTCATCGGCTGATGATCCGCGAAATTGAGCAGCGTTTGTCGCAGGCGGGGCTACCGCCATACGCCTGGTATGACACGCTGTGGGGACTGGAGAGCCACCCGCAAGGTTCACGCAGAATGCATGAGCTGGCGGATGTACTGGTGATCGAACGCTATAACCTGACCCGGTTGGTCGACCGGCTGGAAAAAGAGGGATTGGTGAGCCGCATTCGTTCGGCCGAGGACGGTCGGGCGGCGTTTGTGAGCATCACAGCGAAAGGGAAAGAGTTGCGCAAACGGATGTGGGCCATTTATCAGGCCACGGTGGCCGAGCTGTTCCTCAGGCAGTTTACTCCGGATCAACAGGCGGTATTTGCCACCGCGTTGGATAACGCTTCAGCGGCGGCGCGCCGCCTGCACGAATAGGGCTGTGCTTGGCTACATTGTGAACCGCTAAAGTGCCGCCTTGGCCAGAGAAGAAACGCGCCGGCCGATAGCTTTCAAGCATGTCCAGCGAATTGCCGGTGACCAACTCCTCACTTATCATTCTCCCCAAGGTGGCTGCGCAGGTCACTGCCGGATGCATCACCGCCACGTAAACGCCTGTTGCATCCCCCATGAATCCGATGACCGGGCATCCATCTTCCGGCACAGGCCGCAGCCCTACCGATTGGCTAAGCAATTGCGCCGACTCTGTGCCTTTTAAGGCGGCTTTCATCGCCGTGAGCGTGTCAGAGGCGACCCCATTCATTCCGCCGGTTGCCGGATAATCTTCCACGGCTAAAAGATCCCCGTTGCGGGCATGGCGAACCTCTATGTCATGGCCTGAAATCAGGGTGTTAACTACGTGGCCTGTCGCGCCGTACCGCAATAAAATGGCCGGCGAGGCCATGATCGGCAGCGGGGTACCAATGGCATCGAGCAGGGGCGATATACCCGTTCCGCATGCCAGGATGAGGCAATCCGCCTTCAATACGCCCTCTGGCGTCTCGATGCCGGTAATTTTGTTTCCTTCTCGGGTAAACCCGATTACCGCCGTCTGGGTTTTGAGCGTGGCCCCGAGGCTACAGGCTTTATCCAGCAGGACACGAGTGGCGTCTATGGGATCGACAGCCCCATCTTGCTGCGCATAATAAGCCCGCTGCGGCGGGTTATTCAGCGCGGGTTCAAGTTGGGATATGCCCGGTTGCCGAAGCAAGCTATCGTCGGCCTGGCTCTCCAGTGAAAAATCGTCGTAACTGAGCGCCCCCGTCCAGTTAACCCAAAGTTCCGGGATCTCTTTTTCCAATCGATGCCAGTCCGCCACAGAGGCTCGGCGAAGCAATGCATCTGGCGCATCATCACTCACCGTAGTGTGTATCCAGCCAAAAGAGCTGCCGGTGGCCCCAGACGCCGGGTGGTTTTTATCGATAACGGTCACTTTTATTCCGCGGCTGGCCAGGTGATAGGCTATCGAAGCACCCATGATTCCCGCGCCTACAACAATCATGTGTTTTTCTGTGGCACACATGCCGAATCCCTCGTGTCACCGTTCGTTCAATAAAGAATTTTGCCAGCCTCGCAGGCTATCATTCCGGGAGCACCATCTGGATTGCGCGTGTGCCAATTTCTGCCCCGGTGACGGTATCAATCGCTATAGCGTTGATGTCAGTTCCCGCCTCGGCATCCAGCAGGCGGAGCAACTTGCCTTCGCCACGGTGCTTTCTCCCCCAGGCGCCAATCATGATAAGCACCGGCAGAAAGTCGCGGCCTGCCTCCGTCAAAATATACTCCTCGCGCAGCGGGCGCTCCGAATACTGCCGCTTCTCAAGCAGATTCTCTTCGGTCAACATCGCCAGCCGTTTGGTCAGCATGGTGGGGGCAATCCCCAGGCTTTTGCGGAACTGGTCGAAGCGCGTCATCCCGGAATTGGCATCACGCAGGATCAGCATCGTCCAGGCATCGGCAAGAAAAGCTACGCTGCGTGCGATGGGACAGATGTTTTCAGAATAGGAATTTGTGCTCATAATTTTCACCTCACTAACTACTGAAACGATACTATCACGCAGGCTTGCCTCAGCCGACTCCTTTTTAACTATCATTTTAGTATTGACTAACTACTAAAACGATACTAACTTAAAGCGGGTCATCACTGCGACCTGGCGGTGCCGGTACGTGCCAGCGGCACATTTATCCATCACTGATATCTCTATTGCACTGCGGAATGTGAAACCACACCGCCTTTTGGAACAGATCACTATGAAAAAGACCGTCTTAATTACAGGTGCATCATCGGGGTTTGGGTTGATGCTCGCCAACAGCCTTCACCAGCAGGGCTTTACCGTTATCGGCACCAGCCGTGAACCCGAAAAATATGCGGCTAAAGTCCCGTTCAAGCTGCTGAAGTTGAATATTGACGACGACAGCTCAATTACTTCGTTTGTTTACGAATTATTCCAGTTCACTAAACAGTTGGATGTACTGGTCAATAATGCCGGTTATATGGTGACGGGCCTTGCCGAAGAAACGCCGATTGAGCTGGGCAGACAACAATTTGAAACCAACTTCTGGGGCACGGTGAAGCTGACCAATGCCTTGCTGCCTTATTTCAGAGCGCAAAAGCAGGGGCAAATCATTACGGTCAGTTCTATTGTTGGCCTGATCGGCCCACCAAACCTGTCTTATTACACGGCTTCCAAACACGCCGTTCAGGGCTATTTCAAATCTCTGCGCTTCGAGCTGGATCAATTCAATATCAAAGTCAGCATGGTCGAGCCGATGTGGTTTAAAACCAACCTGGCCCACAATGCCATTTCCGCAGAAGGCCGTGACATTGCCGACTACAGCACCTATCGCAAGCAGGCCATGGCCGCAACGCAGAAGGGCATTGATGAAGCCGAAGCGCCTGATGCGGTGATCAAAACCATTTCCGGCCTGATAACGGCGAAGAAACCGAAATTCAGCAATCCTGTGGGGAAAATGAGCAGAATAATCCTGTTCCTTCAGCACCACATGCCAAAAATCTTTGAAGGTGAAATTCTGAAAAGCGTGAAGTCTGCATAACAGAAATAATGTCTGCGACGTTTAAATGAAATTTAAATGACTTCAATGAGGGACTGACCATGAAATATTACCTGTGCAAATTTATACCGCCGCGAGCTAATTTCCTGACCACGATGTCTGCCGACGAACAAAAATGGATGCAGCAGCACGCTGACTTTTTGAACGAGCTGCTTGCCCAAGGCCTGATCGTGGCCCATGGCCCGGTGATTGATGAGAAGGGTGGCTATGGCGTCTCGCTCTACCAAATTACCGATGAACAGGATATCGCGGCCATTACAGCGGAAGACCCCATTGTGAAGAATGGGGTCGGCCACTACGAACATTACTCCATGCTACATTTGAAAGCCCGCGGCTAATACCCATCAGGAAAATAACGATGACAACTGCACTTATTACTGGCGCTTCAAGCGGCATTGGCGCTGTCTATGCGCGCCGCCTGGCCGCTCGTGGCCACGATCTGGTTCTTGTTGCACGCGCAACGGATCGTCTCAACGCATTAGCGGCTGAGTTGCGTGATGCGCACGGCGTTAACATTGAGGTGATTACGGCCGATCTGATTGATGGCGCCGAGCTTGAACCTGTTTTACAGCGGCTGCGAGCCGAGCCAGCGATTGATATTTTGGTGAATAACGCCGGGGCCGCCATGAACGGGGGATTCACGACGGCAGATCCGGCCGAGCTGTACCAGCTTCTGCGCCTTAATGTTCTTGCGCCAACCTTGCTTGCCTCCGCCGCCATTGCTGGAATGGTCGCACGCGGACAGGGTGCTATCGTTAATATCGCCTCCGTTTTGGCGCTTTTACCCGAATATGCACCGGGGATTTACGCCGCCACCAAATCCTATGTGTTGACGTTATCGCAAAGCCTGTCCGCCGAAGTGTCATCAAAAGGCGTCTACGTACAAGCTGTATTGCCGGCCGCCACGCGCACTGAAATTTACGAGCGGGCAGGTGGGGATATCAGCCAGGTGCCGGATGTGATGGAAGTCGAGGAGCTGGTGGATGCCGCATTGATCGGATTCGACCGCAAGGAGCTGGTGACCATCCCGCCGGTGCCGGAGGCCGCAACCTGGGAAGCCTTCGAACAGGCGCGTTGGGCACTGGCCAAAGGCTTCAGCAATTCTCAGCCGGCGAAACGTTATCGCCCGTGAGAGGGCGTTATCCCGTGACCAGACCTCGAAGGGCAAAGATTGCTCTTCGAGACCTGGAGCCGAAGGCTGAAAATTATCGGCCCCAAACCCTATCAGGCAACGGCATCAGGGCTATTGTGCGCCAGTGTTAGTGCCGCCAAATTGTTCTCGATCCAGTCCGCTAAATCCCGAACTTTGGCCGCAGCTTCTTTTCCAAGTGGCGTGAGCGTGTATTCTACGCGTAGCGGGACGATGTTGTAGTCATAGCGGTTAATCATGCCGTCTTTCTCTAATAACTGCAGAGTTTGAGCCAGCATTCGCTCGCTGACTCCTCCGATCCTGCGGCGAATTTCACTGAACCTCAGTGTCCCGGGCAGCAACGCGATCAGAATAAGTACCCCCCAGCGGCTGGTAAGATGGCTCAAGATTTCGCGTGAAGGACAGGCCGCGGCCATTACGTCGCCGCGCAACATTTTTTCGGATAAAGGTTCAACTACGGAGTTGGTCATGGGGCCTCTTTGGACAGGTGAAATCATGCATCACTTACCTTTTTGTACGTACTTACTATAAGTTAGTATCTGGTCTATAGTCGAGTCGTGATTAACCGCACAATCAAATTTCAAGGAGTTATGCCATGACTATTGCCATCACCGGCGCCACAGGTCAGTTAGGCCGTATCGTTATTGATAAGCTTAAACAGAAAGTGGCGGCCAGCGACATCGTTGCTTTGGTACGCACCCCGGAAAAGGCGCAATCGCTAGGGGTTAGCGTACGTGCTGCCGACTATGCGCAGCCTGACACGCTCGACGCTGCACTGGCCGGTATCGACAGCCTTTTGCTGATCTCTTCAAGTGAAGTCGGCCAACGCGTCGCCCAGCACGCCAATGTGATCGCCGCCGCGAAGAAAGCAGGCGTGAAACACATTGTCTACACAAGCCTGCTCCATGCAGACGTCTCGCCTTTGAACCTGGCCGGTGAACATCTTGCAACGGAGACCGCGATTAAGGCCTCCGGCCTTTCCTACACGATCATGCGCAACGGTTGGTACACCGAAAACTACACCGGTTCCGTTGGCGCAGCACTGGCCAATGGCGCTTTTATAGGAAGCGCCGGTGAAGGCCGGATTTCATCGGCCAGCCGTGAAGATTTCGCAGAAGCGGCAGTGGCGATTTTGAGCAGTGCCGGCCACGTGAATGTGACCTACGAATTGGCGGGCGACACTGCATGGACACTGAAAGATCTGGCAGACGAGGTATCCCGCCAGACGGGCAAGGACATCGCTTACCATAACCTTCCTGAAGCCGAGTATGCGGCGGCACTGCATAGCTTTGGCCTGCCGGCAGGGCTCGCCGATGCGATCGCATCTTGGGATGTGGGCGCTTCGCAGGGTGCGCTATTCGATGCAGGTGGTACATTATCCAGGCTTATCGGCCGCCCGACGACCCCGCTGGCAACCAGCGTTGAACAGGCTCTGAAGGCGAGCTGATTTTTCGGAACTAGCCTGGAATGGCGAGCTGTTGCCTCTTGAACAAGAGCCCGCGCATGCCAGGCTTGTACCTGGATCAGCCTCCGGCGCCAGGAGCCGGGGTATTGAGCAGCGGTTGCTCCCACAGCAATGCCACCTACACTTATTGCTGACTAAAACCATCCAGTGATCTCAGTAAGTCCGCCAAGCGGCGATCTAATTCGCCCAGAGTTTCGGCAGAGATCCCCGACAATATGTGTTTTTCGTTCTCAACATGCTTTTCTACGGCACGATCGATCAGCAACATTCCATCGTGCGTTAATTGCACCAGCATACTTCGCGCATCATTTGCATTCACCTGCCGGCTGATCAAACCTCGGGATTCCAGGCGTTTGAGCCGATGTGTCATGGTACCAGAGGTCACCATTAACGTTGAAAACAGCTCTGTTGGGCTGAGACTATAGTTCATTGTCTGTGGCTCGTTGGCGGCATATCGTCCTCTGCCCGCAATACTTATGCCGAGTAGTGTTGAAGCAAAAATAATGACGCAACGCACTGCAAATGCCTGGTTATCCCAGGCCATAACAAGTCATGAAAATGACCTGATCCTTATCGCATCACCAGGCACATCAATCATCTGATTGTTTTCTTGAATAACCAAGAAGTTTTGGTAATATTTGGATGCTACAATACTTAATTATTACTGATTTTTATGAAGCGGTAGTGTTGTCGAGGTCGGTTGGGTTCGCCTTAGGGGGATATCAACGGGTAAGGAGGATACCTGTTGAGGTTGAAATTTAATAATTCATGTGATCATTTAGAAGGATAATCACTATGGAAGTTGCGTATGTTGATAAACTAATAACAGATTATGGTTCTAAAGATTTTAATGAAGCCAATACGAGATTTAAAATCATCGATGAGATATTTACAAATGTGTTAAAATGGCCGAAAACGATGATTAGTTGTGAGGATTGCATTAATGATGTCGGATACAGTGACTATATTTTAAAAAAGAATGAATACTCTACCTATTTGGTAGTTGAAGCAAAGAGGGAAGGGGTCAGTTTTTCAATACCACAAGATTACTCTAAAGATCGATATAGTTTCATATCTATGGAGACTCTACTAACTGATAAAAACATATTAAAAACTGTAAATCAAGTCAGAAATTATTGTGTTGAAATAGGTTGTGAGTTCGCTTGTATAACAAATGGAAATGAATGGATATTTTTTAAATGCTTTGAGAGAAATAAAAACTGGAAAAAATTAAAGGCACTAACAATCCCAAACCTAACCTGTTTTGGTAGGAATTTCATATCATTATATAATATACTTTCATATGATGCTCTAAAAGATGGTTCCTTAGCAAAAAACATTGGGGTAAGCAAAAAAGGGAAAAGGGACCTGTTTTTCCCCAAAAAAACCATACATGCGTATGATGAAAAAATTGATGCTAACAACTACTCTAGATTTTTCCGTCCACTCACATCAAGATACTTCAAAGATTTGGATGTAAATGACTCGAATTTCATGGATAATTGCTATGTTGAAGACAGAAGCATCGTTCAATCTCAAGAGGAGCTGCAATCTATAATAATAGACTCTATCTCTCCTTATTTCGTTAATGAAGGAATTGTAGATGCTGAAGGGGAAGAGGGTAACATAAAGTTTATAAATAGGTTACATAAAAACAGAGCTGTAGATAGAGCGGAAGTAATTGTTTTATTCGGTGGTAAAGGAGCAGGGAAATCAACTTTTTTGAAAATAAGTGTATTTCATAAGCCACCTAAACTTCTAGAAAACTCGTGTAAAGCATCAATCATCGACCTTTTAAGAACCCCTGAAGATAAAGAAAGCATTAAAACAGCAATCTGGAGTAAACTTATTGATGAGTTAGATGAATTCAAACTACTAAATGAGTCTAGAGATCAATTAACAAAGCTATATGAAGATTTATTTACTGTTAGCAAAAAACAAGAGTTATACGGCTTGCCTGAAGATTCTGAAGCTTATAACTTACGATTGAATGATTTAATATCTAAATGGAAAGTTGATTATAAGGCAACATCTACAGCACTTAAGAAATTTTGGAGGAATAGACATAAAGGGCTAGTTATTATTATAGATAACACTGATCAATTCCCACAAGACTTGCAAGATTACTGTTTCACAACTGCTCAAGAAATCGCTGATCATTTAAAGTGTTTAGTAGTAATTTCAATGCGTGAAGAGAGATATTACAAATCAAAAATCCATGGAACTTTAGATGCCTATCAAAACTCCGGCTTTCATATTAAGTCACCAATTACATCTAAAGTATTTGACAAAAGAATAAATTACATATTAAGAAATTTAAATTCTGAGAGTTTTTGTCTAGACCTTTTTGGACAGGTTAACTACAATCCTGAATATGTTGAAGCAACAAGAAAATTCTTCCGAATTCTTGATGCCGAGTTTCGTGATGATAAATCCACATTGAATAACTTTCTCACAGCAAGTGCTCATGGCGATACAAGAAAGGCCTTAGATCTATTTAGAGAATTTATCATCTCAGGTTATACTAACGTTGACGAGATGGTTGGCGTTTCTGGATTATGGAAAATAAGAGTTCATCAAGTTTTAAAACCTATCATGATGCCAAATAGGTTTTTTTATGATGAAGAACAAAGTAACATATTAAATATTTTTAGAGTAAGAGATGAATCTAATGGTTCGCACTTTACTGGATTGAGAATACTAAATAAACTTATAGATGGAAGTGATAGCTACAATCCAAAATATCATTCCATTGCATTTTTGAAAGATCACTTTGGAAGTGTATATGGTATAGATCAAGACTTCACTAGAAATCTGGACTTTTTATTAAAGTATGACTTAATCGAATCAGATAATCGCATTGACTATTACTCTGATGATGTTGATAAAATTAAGATTACTAACTTTGGATACTATGTATACAACGATCTAAGTAAATACTTTACATATCTTGAGTTAATTTCTAGTGATGTTGGGTTTTTCTCGCAAAAATATTCAAATGAAATATCGGAACTATCTAATAAAGATTATAGACTATTCAAAGCTTACAGTCGAGGTGAAAGAGTTTTAGCAAGAATTAAAAAAGCTGAAACTTTTCTAGAATATTTAAAGGAAGAGGAAACTGAAGAGCTAAATATATTTGGTAATAATCTCCCTAGTTTTGTAGATGAGATAAAGCAGTCCTTCGATACGGAAATAATAACAGTTAAAAGGAGTGCATCCAGAAACAATTAAAGTTTAAAAAGAAATTTTATCGCCCAACAGGCTCCAGCGACAGTTCAATCTGGATGAACGTTGGGTAACAGATATAACTTACATCCGGACCCACGAAGCCTAGCTGTATCTGGCCGTGGTTGTAGATCTGTTCTCACGCAATGTTATCGGCTGGTCAATGGAATCCCGGATGACAAGTGCGTTCAGGACAAGGACATTGTCCTGAACGCACTGCTGATTTGGGAGATGGTTAATCCTGAGTTTTTTCATTTGCTTATAGTCCTTGTCCCATGTTGTCCAAGCTTACCTGGGGTGAGCGCTAGAAGTATCTCAGTGATTAATTTATTCATTGCTGCTTCGTTTTGCTGACATCGAGAAAGTTATATGGAGAGAGAATATTAATGTCCGTAGATGACTTCAGACTGAATGACCTGTGCTTTGAATTTTTCATGGAGTTTGCGCGCTATGAATTCTGCCTCAAAATGACCGGTCTTACACAGGGGGATGGGGATGCAAAGGCAAACTGGGATCGCTATGCGTTAGAGGTTGAGGAAATCATTGTTTCACCCGGCACACCCGAACTGACCGACGCGATTGATTATATTCTGACACATCCTCCTAAAAAGCAGATTGTCAGAGAAGGAGTGCTCTCGTGGGATGATACACCCGTGCAGGGGAGAAACAGAGCGCTGCAGATTTTTGTGCTAATACGCAGAATTCGAAACAACCTTTTCCATGGAGGGAAGTTTAATGGCCGGTGGTTCGAACCTGAACGAAGTGAGCTTCTGATGCAGCATTCTCTGACTGTATTACGGGTTTGTGCCCAGAGCCATGCAGGTGTCTACGAAGCATATAACGGCATGGCTCTCTCAATTTAAGTCCCGCGTTCTTTTTCAGTGAGGGGGATGAGATAGTCGCGAGTTACCAGCGGAGGAATCGCTGGTTTTCCCGGTATGATCTTGATTTAAATAAAGTAGCTGATCGACTTTTAAGAAGGATGCTTATTGTTGACTGTCCGAAGTCTAAGGAAACTCTGCTTTCGCTGACAATTAAAGGTACATCCTGGGTCTGGATCGCAAACTACATTCGCGACTTGCTGTGGCAGAATGGGTGGGTCGGGAACCGGGTAGTTGCGGAGAACGAGCGAGTGCTGACGGATGTGTAGCAGTGGTAGAGGTACTCATGAAGTTATTAATCAATGCATTTAATTTAACATAATATACATTATGCGCACCAAGGTGGAAGTACGTGGATTCTGAGGTTTTGGCCTTTGTCATGACCTTATCCGCATTTTGCCTCAGATCGTGCTTTGAGCTAGCCACACTGTTCTTCCACCGCATTCAGGATCTTCGAAAACCATCCTCACGACGTGAAAGCCATTTTCATGCAGCAACTGCCGATACTCTGCCGGCGCCAGGCTCGAATGATACAGTGGCTCACCTTCAAATGTGCCAATCGCTTCGCCATCGCTTGTGCCACTGGTAAACATCAATGCAGCTTTGCTGCCAGCATGCTTGCGGAAAACATTGAACATCTGACGTTGGTCATTACGCGTAAGATGAAAAAAACTGTCCCAGGCAATCAGCCCACCAAAGGTTTCATACAGTGCCAATTCTCGCATATCTGCCACTTGCCACTGCTGATGTGGAAATGCCTTCAAGCATGAGTCGATCATTGATCCTGAGCTATCAATCCCCATTACGGTAAAACCTTGTCGAATGAAATATTCAGCGATCGGCGTTCCATTACCGCAACCGATATCCAGGAGCCTTGTATTTGTCGGTACCAAATGCAGGAATCTGTCCAGCCAGGGGCGTTCAAACAGATCGGTTGTCCGCAACCTTTTCCAGGCTTCGGCATGCTGTTCGTATAAAGTGATAATCTTCGCGGCCGCAGAATGTGTCATTTACCCTCTTCTTTTTGATCGCGCTACGTGAAATCTGAGAAAGATTGGCATACTTGGCCTTACAGAATACGTCAATATTTACCGGTGAAAATCATACTCAGCAACCGTCAAGGCTTGTTGCTTCGAAAAAATGTCTCAAGCCTAAGCTTCTGTACGCCGTCTTCAGTAAAATTTTCAGGTGAAAGCCAGCCAGCAAGAGATTGCTCAATGACCGGCCATTCAGTATCTATAACAGATAACCAATCGGTATCACGGTTACGTTGTTTACGGATCATGGCTTGACGGAATCGCCCTTCAAATATGAATCCCATTCTCTCGGCTGCCTTCCTTGAAGCCTCATTCAGTGAATCACAACGCCATACAACGCGGCGATAGCCCAGAGAAAAGGCATTATGCAGTAACAAGTAAATAGCCTCAGTTCCCATGGCGGTTCTTTGCATCAGCGGTGACCAAGTGACATGTCCAATTTCCAGCGCACCGTTAACCGGATCCATATTGCTAAAGCAGACAATACCAACCGGCATGGCACTTTTTATGTCCGTCACGGCCCATGAAACAAGGCTGCTGTCTTCGATTTTATTCTTAAGCCAAAACATCATTTCCTGTAAACAGACCGGCCTTTCTGCGGCAAGCCAGGTCCAGTCTCTGTCATCCTCTGCCATAGAAAATGCATGGAATAAGCCTTCGCAGTGGCTTATCTCAAGGGGCAACAGATTACAGTATTGACCGTTAAGCGGGCTAGGGTCTGGGAGAGATACCGGCTGCCACTCAGGTAAGGAAAAGCCAACTGGCTGACCATAAATATTTGTATTCAATACGTTCACCTTTTGTTCTTTCAGCCATTTTGGCCCTGCAGATTGCACCAAAATACGTCGTTTAACTGCCGTAAATTAACAACTTTTACCCCATTAAGTGACATTGTCACTAGCTGTTACCTGCGTAAGCAGCGGTTCTGCCAGGAAATACGCACACAGATTATCAATAACCAACTGGACCGTTGCGGCAATGGCTTCGGGAGACCGCCCGGCGATATGCGGCGTTAAAATAACGTTGGTCAATCGCGCAAGTTCCGGCGGCACGGTAGGTTCGCCCTCTACCACATCAAGAGCCGCGCCGGCGATGCGTTGATGTTGCAGGGTATTGATAAGCGCCGGGGTATCCACCACGCTACCGCGCGCAATGTTGATCAGAAACCCGTTTGGTCCCAGAGCATCAAGCACCTCCGCGTTAACGATGTGGCTGGTTTGCCCGCCGCCTGGGGTTGCGATCACCATAAAATCAGCCCATTCGGCCAGGGCTACCGGGCTTGAACAATAGCTATAAGGCGTGTCGTTCCGCGGTTGGCGGTTGTGGTAAGCCACGGGCATCTCAAACCCCCTGGCCCCGCGCTGGGCAATCTGCATGCCGATATTACCGAGGCCGAGGATCCCCAGTTTTTTGCCGAAAACCAGCGGGCGTGGTTGCCGTGCTTGCTTCCATTCCCCGCGACGAACGGCCGCATCGGCCTGCGGGATCCCACGGGCAATGGCCATCAGAAGCGTTAGCGCATGGTCGGCTACCGAGGCATCGTTGGTACCGGGGCCGTGGGTCACGACAATACCCCGCACCTGTGCGGCAGTGAGGTCGATATTCTCGTAGCCCGCGCCGAGGGCACAGATGATTTCAAGCGCCGGCAGCGCGGATATTTCGTCTGCACTGAGCCCAATGGAACCGTTGGTTAGCACTGCCTGAACATCGACCCTTGGTTTTTGCGCCGTCCATTCCGCGACCGAGCTAGTGGCATGGACGCTAAAACCTGCCCGTTCAAAGCAGGCATGATGTTCGTGCGCAAGTTCAACCAGTATCAGAAGATGGCGTTTCATAGAAAAGGTTCCGGCAGCGAGAAAGGCTATCGCCAGAATACCGCGACGGTGCCCGGACCTTAAGCCGGAAAGTGCTGATTACGAATCTGCGCCTCGGTTCTCTGTGTTGAATGGCCAGCCTTAGCTTGGCGTAAGCACTTTTTTCAGGTGTGACTCCCTTATGCGCAATTCTCCCTGACGCCACTTACCTTCTGGCGTGGCGCGTTCATCGATAAGGCGGTTCAGCGCTTCCGCGATAAGACGATCAAGCCGCTGGCTGTAACTGGTCAACGCCACGCTTGGCGCGCTGGCCTCGTCAATATCGTCAAAACCCACGACGGCGATTGCGGTTAACGGATCTTGTCTTAGGGCTTCGAGTGCGCCCAACGCAAGGACATCGTTTTCGCAAAAAAACGCATCGACCTGCTCGCTAATTGGGGTTGAATGTATGTAATCGGTCATCAGCTGAAAACTGCATTGCCGATCATAATGTCCGGCGGTTAATACCTGATCCAGGTGCAGACCCGCCGCCACCAGAGTGTCTCGGTACCCTTCCATTCGCAGCAAATGACTGCTCAAGGTGTCAGGTCCCTTCATGTAGCCAAATCGCTGATGCCCTTGAGCGATCAACAGGTTGGCGATCTCTCTGCCAGCCAGATAACCGTCAATGTTAACAATATCGATGTGTTTCCCTTCGGTGTTGCGGCACACTTGCACCAGGGGGATCTGATGCAAGTCTTTCGCGATTGCAGACCATTCTTCCGTCAGCGATGTGCCCAGAAACAAGATGCCATCCACCTGCAATTGATCGGCCATGGACATTGCCGCTCGGTAGTTTTCCCCAGCGGTAATATTAAGCAAAAGTGCCATATACCCCCGGGTTTGCAGTTGTTTCGTCACCACATCGAGCATCATCATCGAATGCGGGTTTTTCAACTCATCAATTGCCACCCCAATAATGTGGGTCTTTTTTTGAGACAAACTGCGTGCCAGGAGATTGGGTCGATAGCCCAGTTCTGTAGCCGCGGCCAATACGCTTTCACGCGCCTGCTCTGAAATGGAAGCGCCAGGAGTGAAAGCGCGCGACACCGTCCATTTCGATACCCCCGCCTTTTGGGCAACGTCGCTGGCGGTAGCTTTATGGCGTTTTATCATTATTTTTGTCATATCCCTGTGTCCGAAGGTTGAAAGGCGCATCCTGCATTTGAGCATGGCTTTCTCGATTATTTTTATTTTTGCACTCGGTTGCAATTGCTATTTGCAATCGGGTGCAAAAAGTAACGATTTTGTGACAAACCGCGCCCTTTCCGCTTTTGCTCTATTGACCAAATTTTGACTTTGTATGAAATTTAACTCACCGTTCCGGGCATTCGCAGCGTTTTTATCTTCGCTTGCACCCGGGTGCAAACGGAGGGGATTAGTCAGAAATAACTCCCGCACCAAAAGCATCAAACGTCCGTTTTTTTAACCTGCACTGCACCCGGGTGCAATAATGATAATTCAAGGAATCAATATGTTAAACGGTGAAAAAAGTATTACCCGCCCCCTGCGTTGGGCCATGATCGGCGGTGGCCGCCTCAGCCAGGTCGGTTACAAGCATCGTTCAGGCGCTCTACGCGATAACACCGCCTATCAACTTGTTGCCTGCGCCTTTGACATTGACGCGGCACGCGGGCGTGATTTTGGCGTCAATCTGGGTGTGCCTTCCGAACGCTGTTATGACAACTACCAGCAACTGCTGACAGAAGAAGCCAAAAGAATCGATGGTATTGAGGTAGTGACCATCGCAACGCCCAATGGAACCCATTATGAAATTACCCGGGCGGCACTGAATGCCGGCATCCACGTTATCTGTGAAAAACCCTTGTTCTTCACCACTGCGGAGGCGAAAGAAATCAAAGCGTTGGCGGAAGAAAAAGGGCTCATCGTCGGGGTTACCTACGGGTTCTCCGGCCACCCTTTGCTGATGCAGATGCGGGCAATGATCGCCAAAGGCGACATTGGCGACGTGCGCATGGTTGAGCTGCAGTACACCCATGGTTTCAGCGCGAACGAAAGTGCGGACAAGTTCAGCGACGCGCAGAAATGGCGTATTGACCCCAAAATTGCCGGCCCATCCTTTGTGCTGGGCGATATTTCCACCCACACCTTTTACATTTCGCAGTTGGTTTTGCCCGAGATGAAAATCAAGTCCCTGTTATGTGATCGGCAGAGTTTCATCCCCTCCCGCGCCCCTCTTGAAGATAATGCCATGGTGCTTATGCATTATGAAAACGGAGCCGTCGGCCGCATGTGGGCATCGTCTATCAATGCGGGCTCAATGGACAGCCAAAGCATTCGCATCGTGGGGTCGCTGGCCAGCCTGGAATGGAGCGATTACAACCCCGGCGAATTGAAATACGAGGTCCAGGGGCAACCCAACCAAACGCTGCATCATGGCATGCCGTATCTGGATGAAAGCGCGCTGGCTGATGAAAGGCTCGGCGCTCTTCATACCGAGGGGCTGGCAGAATCCTGGGCCAACATCTACCTCAAATTCGCTATCGCCATCAGCGCCAGCCAGCGTGGCGACCGGCAAACGCTGGATTCGCTGATCTATCCGGACATCAACGCCGGGCTGGAAGGCGTGCGTTGGATTGAAAACTGTGTTCGTTCTGCCGATAACGGCGCCACCTGGGTTAACTACGAATAAGGAAATAACCATGAGACTTTCATTCTGTACCGACAGCCTTGGCCATCTGCCCTTTGAGCAAATGCTGGACAGGTTGCTGGAGTTGGGTGTGCACGGTGTCGAGATGACCACCGGGGGATGGTCTTCCGCCCCGCATATGCAGACCGACGAACTGTTGGCCAACCCTGCCAAACGCCAGTATCTGCTCCAGGCATTGGCCAGTCGCGGCATGGAGATTGCTGCACTTAATGTTTCCGGCAATCCCCTAGACCCTGGCGAACTGGGGCAGCGTCATAAAAGCGACACCGATAAAGCGCTGGAACTTGCCGGCCTGCTGGGCGTAAAAAAGATCGTTATGATGAGCGGTCTGCCGCCGGCGAGTCCTCATGATACGATCCCGAATTGGATCACTTATACCGTCAGTTGGCCACCTACGCTGAAAAACTGCCTGGATTACCAATGGAATGAGGTGGCTATCCCCTATTGGCAAGGGCTTGTACGCCGGGCCAAGGAAAGCGGTGTCGAACGATTTGCTTTGGAGAACTTCAGCTCAATGCTGGTTTGGAACCCAGAAACGCTGTTCCGGCTACGTGATGCCGTCGGCCCGATGGTGGGTCTGAACCTCGACCCCAGTCACCTGATCTGGATGGGGGCGGATCCCATCGCGGCGGCGCGTGCCCTCGGCCCTGCCATCCATCACGTACATGGTAAGGATGTCAGGCTGGAACGAGGACTGGTTGATGTTAACGGGCTACTGGAAACCAAGCCGGTGGAAGATGTTGCCAACCGGGCCTGGAACTACGTAGCCGTCGGTTGTGGGCAGGATCTGCAATGGTGGAAAGAGTTCTTCTCCGTCGTGCGCATGATGGGTTACAACGACTGGGTATCGCTTGAAATGGAAGATTTAACCATGTCGGTGGACGCGGGCGTAACCTCGTCCATTCTTGCCCTGCAACAAACTATCAGCAAATAAACATCATGCTTGATAAAGAGCAGTGGCGGCATATCTGTTTGCTTTATGTAGCCACTGCTATTTTTTGATATCAACGCGCTATTGATATTCAAAGTTGGATTTACCCAGAAGCCGGCTGGCATCCGCTAGCTCACTGCCGCGACGATATGCTCACGCAGCCATTGATGCGCCGGATCGCGGTGCGACCGTTCATGCCACAGCATCGCCATCTCGAATCCGGGGACCTCGATAGGTGCTTCAACCACCTGTAGCGCCCTGTTATTGCGCACCAGCCGCCAAGGCAGCATGGCCACCAGATCGGAGCTGGCCAGAACAGACATGATGAACAAGAAATGAGGAACCGAGAGCACCACCCGGCGCTGCAGGCCAGCCTCCGACAATACGCTGTCCGTATTGCCGAAAAATCCCCCGCCGTCCGGCGATACCACCACGTGCTCCAGCCGGCAGAACTGTTCCAACGTAGGGGTTACCGCCAGTTGAGGATGACCGGTGCGGCCTGCCAGGACGTAACGTTCGCTAAACAGGGTGCGCCGCCGCAGATTCTCTGGCGCCCCTTCATGAGTATGAAAAGCAAGATCAATTTCCCCTTGCTCCGCCTGCCGGGCGAGGCGAGCGGGCACGGCTTCAAACACCGCCAACCGGGTGCCCGGAGCCACAGAACGCAGGCCAATCAAGGCGGGCAAGACGATGGTCGACTCACCATAGTCTGAGGCGGCCACTCGCCAGGTATTGCCGGCGCTGGCGGGATCAAAAGGGCTCGCGGGCGCCACGGCTTGCTCCAGCGCCTCAAGCGCCTGCCGCAAAGGCTCGCGTAACGCCTCGGCACGCGCGGTCGGCCGCATGCCTCGTGGCCCCGGCAGCAACAGAGGGTCGCCAAAAATCTCTCTCAGCTTGGCGAGATGCACGCTAACCGAGGGCTGCGAGAAATTAAGGCGTTGCGCCGCTCGCGTCACATTATGTTCGGCGAGCAAGGCATCCAGCGTCACCAGCAAATTGAGATCCAGCCGTCTGAGATTAGTCATGGTAATACCTGGAATATTAGAAATTCATTTCTACTATACCTGACAAAAACCTACCCTGCTTTTATCTTGCAACGGAGGTCTACCATGAATGTTCTTCTGGTCTACGCACACCCAGAACCGCAATCGCTGAACGGTTCGCTGAGGGATTTTTCAATCAAGCGGTTGGAGGATGCCGGGCATACCGTCCAGGTATCCGATCTTTACGCCATGCAGTGGAAAGCCGTGCTGGACGCGGATGACAGCACAGCAACACAAACTGGCGAGCGGTTCGATCCTGTACGCGACTCCCAACGTGCATTTGCCGATGGGCTGCAAAGCAAAGACATTGAACTCGAACAGCAAAAGCTGTTGTGGGCCGATGCGGTGATCCTGCAATTCCCGCTGTGGTGGTTCTCGATGCCGGCGATCCTCAAAGGCTGGGTTGAGCGGGTTTACGCCTACGGTTTCGCCTATGGCGTGGGGGAACACTCCGATACCCACTGGGGCGATCGTTATGGTGAAGGCACGCTGGCCGGCAAGCGCGCCATGCTGATGGTCACCGCCGGCGGTTGGGAAACGCATTACGGCCCGCGGGGTATCAACGGACCTATGGATGATATTTTATTCCCGATCCAGCATGGGATTTTGCATTACCCCGGTTTTGACGTACTGCCGCCGTTCGTGATCTACCGAACCGACAAGATAGACCCGGCGCGATTTGCCACGGCCTGTGAGGTACTCGGGCAACGTTTGGACAGCCTGTGGGATACCCCGCCTATTCCGTTCCGGCGGCAAAATGCCGGGGAATACCATATTCCCGAGCTGTCCCTGAAAGAGCATATCGCGCCAGGCCGCTCGGGGTTCACCGTGCATAGCAGCGATAATCAATAACTCTACCGCGCGCGCCATTTAATACGGCGCGCGCGGTACAGGGCTAGTTCAGATTGGCGATAAAGGCTCGATACTCTGACGCGCTGCGTTCAATATCATGATGATTTAAGGGTTCAACCTCGGCGTCCGGGGTATTTTCCTTGCCGTAGAATGCATGGAATGAGCCGTATTTTGCCCGCACATAGTTAACCGTGATTTCAAAAGGCCGCAAAATTTCATCCAGTGAGTACTTATATCTGCCCTCCTGCGAGTACCCCTTCGCGCTGATCCCCGCCGTGACGGCCAGAGCCACCTTGCGATCTTTCATCTTATAACCGCTGCTTGAACCATAGGCCCAGCCATAAGTCAGTACATCATCCAGCCACTTCTTCAGGAGCGGCGGCGAACTGAACCAGAATACCGGAAACTGCAGAACGATTTTTTCATGTTGTTCAATCAGTTGCTGCTCTTTTTTGACATCGAACCGCCAGTCTGGATAGGTTTTATATAATTCATGAATGGTATAAAGATCGGGATATTTCCTCAGTTCGGTCAGCCAGGCTTTATTTATCATCGAATTTTCGATATCAGGATGAGCGACCACCACCAGCGTTTTCATTCAGACTTCCCCTTTCAATGAGTTCACCGGGGCATCATATGCTATGCTTTATTAATGTAAAATACGCACACTGACTACATATACTAACCTTTAGGAAAGTATCAAATGAACGTTGAAGATATCTGCAGCCCAACGGGCATCGACCTCGAACAGACCGGATATGGCTATACGCTGTCGGTGATCAGCGGGAAATACAAAATGATTATTATGTACTGGTTGGCGCAATATAAACCGGTATTACGCTTCAACGAATTGCAGCGCTGCATCGGCACCATTTCTTATAAAACGCTAAGCTCGACGTTAAAAGAGCTGGAAAGAGACGGCATCGTCATCAGAAAGGAATATCCGCAGATCCCGCCCAAGGTCGAATACAGCCTCTCGGAGCGTGGCCGCACGCTGATCCCGGTCATAGATATGATGTGTGCCTGGGGGGAAACTCACCGCGCTGAAGCGCTCAGCCCTGCGGACGAATAAATAATTGTTCGGTCATCGGTTGGCCCCACTGTTCACCCTGCTGCTCTTCTGCAAGGACAAAACCGACGCTTTCATACAGATGCCGGGCCGCATCCAGCCCTTTGAACGTCCACAGGTGCGTTTCACGGAATCCGCGTTCGTCGCAAAAGGCCACCGCCCGGTTCAGCAATTTCCGGCCCACGCCGCTGCCGCGCAGGCTGTCATCGATGATAAAGGCGCGCAGATGGGCGCGATTATCGCCCAGTGACTCGCCGTCGATGGAAACCGAACCGACAATTCGGCCGTCGCTGAGCGCAGACCAGGTCTCGTTCAGCGGATGAGACAGGCGCCCGGCGAGATCGGCCAACGCCACCCCTACCGTAGATTCAAAAAATGCGCCGAACCCAACCGTCCGCGAATAATACTGCATATGCATTTCCAGCGTTCTGGCGACAAAACCGGGGCGGTAACCACTGGCAATCTCTGCCTCAGGTACCGGCAACGCCCCGTCACCGACCCGGTGTGCGCGCAATGCGGCAGCATAGGTTTGCAGACCGGCGGCAATGCCGGCGCCGGCCGCCGCCGGCAGAGTGTCCAGCGCATTCAGCACCTGCCGTTCGGCAAAGCGATTAATCCCCGCCAAGGTTTGCCGCCCTTGTTCCGTCAGCCGCAGAATTTTCTCCCGCGCGTCGCGCTCGCTGGGTTGCGTAACCAGTTCCCCCGCCTTGATTAACTTGTTCAGCATGCGGCTGACGCTGGATTTTTCCAGATTGAGCACCGTACACAGCTGCGCGGCGGTATCAACCTGCCGATCGCCGATTTCGATCAACGCATGCACGGCGGAAGGCGGCAAATCTGTCCCTGCCAGAGTGCTGCCCATAAAACCCAGCTCGCGCACCAGATGGCGTGACGCATCCCTGATAGGCTGCAAATAAAGACGGCTCTCGGCGGTGGGCATCATAACGGCCTCTCCAATAAAGTTGTATAATACAACCATATCAGAGAGAACCGAAAATTCAAGAGTACGAATCAAAACCCCTGCTCTGGCCGTTGCAGGCGGCGTCCGCTTCCTATCACTCCCGCCGCCAGCATCAGTAAAACTGCGCCGCCGATCAACGGCGCGGCCACGCCGATGGCATCCAGCAAATGCCCGCCGACAGCCCCGCCCAGCATGATGGCTAACTGAATGGATGCCACCATCAGGCCGCCGCCGCTTTCCGGTTCGTCATTAATCTCTCTGGCAAGCCAGGTAGACCAGCACACCGGAATGGCCGCGTTCAGCATGCCCCATCCGACCATCATCAGCGCAACGCCCGTAAAGACATGGCCCGCGCCGACCATGCCGAGGGTCACCACCGCCAGGCCGACCGGCAACCAAACCAGCAGCCGATACAGGTGATTGCGCTGCAGCATGGCGCTGGCGAAATGCGTGCCTGCGAAACCGGCAGCCCCCAGGCCCAACAACAGCAAGGAGAGTTTGTTTGAGTCAACGCCGGTCGTGCCTTCCAGAAAAGGACGGAAATAGGTAAATGCGGCAAAGGCACCGGCAAAGGTCAGCATGACCGCGAGCATACCTATGGCGACATAGCGGCGTTTGAGCAAACCGAACAGGCGTGTGAGCGGAATGCTGGCCTGTGGCGGCATCGACGGCAGGCTTTTCGCCTGCCAGACGAGGTTGATCAAAACCAGAGGAACCAGGCTAGCAAACACCCAGCGCCATCCGAAGTGCCCCCCCATATAAGCGCCAATCGGCGCTGCAAACGCGGTGGCGACCGCATTACCCATGTAAATGGCGCCGAGCGCGTTGGGGACCCGGTGCGCAGGAACCAGGCGGATCACCGTGGCGGTAGCCAACGACCAGAAACCGCCCACGGCCAAACCCAGCAGTGCGCGGGCGACCATTAGCAAGGAAAAGCTGGGTGCCAGAGCGATCAGAATGAGTGACAACAGCATAAGCACCGTCATGCTCATCAGTACATAGCGGCGATCAAAGCGGCCTGCTATCGGCCCGATAAACAGGCTGGCCAACACGGCGAACAAACCTGAGATGGAAATTGCCTGCCCGGCCATGCCCTGCGTAGCATGCAGATCGCCGGCGATAGGCGTCAGCAAGCTGACCGGCATAAACTCTGAGGCGATCAGTAGCGCAACGCACAGCGCCATGGAGCCGACGGCACTCGCCAGAGAACCTCCTGGTGAGGATCGGGTTGAGGTGGTCATGGGTTACTCCGAAATGAAAAATATCCCCGCTAAACATCAGGGTATATTATGGGCGATGAAGATGAATGAACTCAGTCAAATACACATCAGATTCAATTCCCGAGAGAGATTGTGACGCGCACGATCCCCGGTCGGTTAAGGGCCTCAAGGCCTGAAGTGATTTTGCCAATTTTGATAACCCCTGCGGCTTCAGGTCCTGGGCCTTGGTAAAAAGCAATGTTCCCCCACGGGGCATAATAAGCAATATCCCCGGTGGCGCCGGCATCAGACCTGGGGGCCGCGTCTTGCGAAAGGCGATGTGGCAGTGCACCGCTGATTTTCTCCGCCTCACCGTAGTCTTTCAGCGTTAAGGTGAGTGGCAGCAGCTTGACGAAGCTCCGCGCCGTCGGATTATCCTCAAGCGTTGCCGTCAGAGAGGTGGAACCTATGGCTAGCCGAATATCATGCATTTTTACCTGCCTGGTAGCATTGGAACTGTCCTGGGCCGCTTGTAATGTGCCGACTGTCGACAGCATAAAGAGCAGTGCCGCATATTGGCTAACCCGCATAGAAGTCTTTTCCATGGCCTGTCCTTTTATAGTCGACGTTTTCTCCACGCGGTTAAGCTCAGGTTCCAGGCCGCGCGGACTAACGCGGCCTGGATTGCGGAGACGAAACGCTTACTTCAGATTGCTGTGGAAGAAGGAAGCCAGCTTGGCGAACGGGATCAGGTCGGTACGGTCGTACAGATCCACATGGCCGGCACCCGGCACTATGACCAGTTCTTTCGGTTGACCGGCCAGTTTATAGGCCTCTTCGCTGAACTCACGCGAGTGGGCTTCAGAACCCGTGATGAACAGCATCGGACGAGGAGAGATCGTCTCAATGTCGTTGAACGGATAGAAGTTCAGGAACTTGACGATACTGGTCAGCGTCGGGTGGGTAGTCAGCGCCGGTGACGAACCTTTAGGGGTGAATTCACCGCGCGGCGTGCGGTAGAAGTCATAGAACTCACGTTGAATAGCCGGCGTGTCCGCTGTCAATTCATGCACAGTACCACTGACGTATTCGGTTTTTCCGCCCGCGAACTCCACATCACGCTGTTCGGATGCGGCGGCGATCATCTGCTTTCTCTGCTCCAGCGTTTGCGAATGTTTCAGTCCATTGCGCACTGCCGCGCCCATATCATACATACTGACCGTCGCAACGGCTTTGATGCGCGAGTCGATTTTCGCGGCACTGATGACGAAGCTGCCGCTTCCGCAGATGCCCAGTACGCCAATCTGCTCTTTATCAACCCAAGGTTGGGTTCTCAGGTAGTCAACCGCTGCGCTGAACGCTTCCGCATAGAGGTCTGGCGCGACGACGTTACGGGGTTGCCCCTCGCTTTCCCCCCAGAAAGACTGATCGATAGCCAGGGTGACAAAACCTTGCTCAGCGAGTTTCTGCGCATAAAGGTTCGAGCTCTGCTCTTTCACCGCCCCCATTGGATGCCCGATGACTATCGCGGGATAGTGGGTACCCTGCTTCCGATTTTTGGGCATGTAAAGGTTCCCTACAATCTTCATTTTGAATTGATTGTTAAAGGTGACCTTTTGCGTCGTTACCTTATCGCTCCGGTAAAAGTTATTTGCGCCGTTAGACATATCGGCTGCCATAGAAGTGAATGAACTGACCAGCAGGGCCAGGGATAACGCTATTTTCTTCATCGGATTACTCTCGGTTGAAATAGTGAAGTCAATTTCTTCGGTATTGGTATCAGTAAATCGGGGAATCAAAAATCAAACCTGAACGGGGGGCATTTATGTAAACGCCTGACTTCACGTTTTATTTAAAGGGCCTGTCGACGCAGCCAATATAACAACAACGATTAGAACAATTAATGCCAAAAATCTTTACGCTTTTGTGAGAAAAATTCATCAATAGTTTTCCCTCAGCCTGCATTTGGGTAAGATGATACGCACCCAGGCACCCGTTCAATCAACACCTGAATCCAGTCCCAGAGGAGAAGCAAAGTGGATGATCTTAAAGCCTTTCTGTGCATTGCCAGATTGCGGAGCTTTACCAAAGCGGCGGCGGAGATTGGCGTCACCCCTTCAGCTCTGAGCCACACGATCAAAACGCTGGAGGAAAAACTGGGGTATCGGTTGCTGACCCGAACTACCCGCAGCGTGGCCCCCACCGAAGAAGGCGAAATGCTTATGCGTAGCCTGGGGCCTTTATTCGAGCAGATAAACGATGAGCTGGAAAAGTTGGGGGCGATGAGGGACACACCGAGCGGGACGATTCGCTTGACCGGTGCCGATGATTCCGTTCAGTACCTGATTCGGCCGGTGTTGGCAGATTTTCTAAAAAAATATCCTGAGATTAATATTGAAATCGGTATCGATTACGGCTTTACCAATATCGTCCAGGAGCGCTTTGATGCGGGTATACGTCTGGGAGAGTCTATTGACAAGGACATGGTGGCGGTAAGGATCAGCCGGGACTGGCGATTATGCGTCGTGGCGACGCCCGCTTATTTCCAGCAATATTCCGCCCCGAAAACCCCTAACGATCTTATCCGGCATAACTGCATTAATATCCGTCATTCAACCACCAGCGGCGTTTATGCCTGGGAATTTGAAAAAGGCAAACGTCAGTTCAGCGTAAAAGTTAAGGGGCAATTCACGGCAAACAGCACCCTGCATCAGTTAGACGCCGTGCTGGCGGGTATCGGCATTGCTTATCTACCCGATTACCTGGTTGCCCCTTATCTCCAGAGCGGGCAACTGACGGAAATTCTCGCTGAATGGTGCCCGTATTTTCAGGGGTATCATCTTTATTATCCCCATCGCCGCCACGGTTCGCCGGCCTTTATGGCCCTGGTTGACATCCTGAAGGAAAATTACCGCAATCATCTTTAGCCACTTGCAGAGGTTTTGCCTTCCTTATCCCCGCCAGAACTGGCGGGAAAGCACGGATTTTATCGTTTACCCCTTTTCTGAGCCTCCCGCTTTTTCGGCGCGGGTTTGTTAAACGGCGCCCTCGCCTTTTTTTAGCTCTTTCAGGTATTTGTAGACCGTCGCGCGCCCAAGTGATAACACGTTGGCGATATAATCGGCGGCGCTTTTGGCCTTGAATGCGCCTTCATTATAGAGATCGATCACCAATCGCTTTTTTTGCTCACGGCTCAATGATGCCAGCGAGGTGTTCTGAAGGCGGAGCCACTCATGCAGGAAGGTATTGATCTTTTCTTGCCAGTCATCCTTGAACAGCTGCTGCGGCTGTGGCTGCAAACGCGTCACCGACAAGAACATGTCCAGCGCGTTTCTGGCGTCCTCAAAGATGCTGGTGCTCAGGTTAATGCACAGCAGATAGCTCGGATTGCCCTGTTCATCGCGCGCGGGAATGCTCACCGAGCGCATTTTTTTGCCATCCCAGTTGAGCTTCTCGTAAGGGCCGGTGACCGGCGCGCCGCTGTTGATATCAAAATCGTCCAGGCCGGCATCGTCACCCGGTTTGCGTTTCGACAGATTATTGGCGAGGTAGGCGACTTTGTTGGTCGACAGATCGTGTATCACTACTTCCACATTAGGGAAAAACAGGGCTGCGATACCGTCGGCGACCGACTGCAATAATTCAAGTTGAGGCGTGGGTTTCAGCACTGGGCTGTTTCTCCGTAACGATAAGCATGATGATAATGGCCGATTCTCATCATCTGGACAGCCGCTTAGCATACCTTACTTGCCGTGTAATGCCGAGCGGGAGAGCGGCCGCCTTCCCTTGGTTCACCGCTGCGGTAATGGCACATGTTGAGCCTGAAGCGGCAATATGCCACCAGCCATTTTGTTAACGGAAAGTGAATATCGCCACAGGCCATAAAACGACGGTGCGGACTGTGCTGCAGTCCACATTTTGCGTGAACAGTCCGTTAACGGCATAAGATTTTCGATATATCAGCCTGTTGCCGCGATTTTCGTTTAATAAAAATACGATGTCCGGCCGTTTTCGCATGAATTCCACACCGCCGTCAGGAAACGGCATTGTCAACATGGTGGTTAAATAAAATGAAACTTTTTGATCACATTCAAGCTTCTGACAAATAGATAAAGGCAAAATTTATGCGTTTTTTGTGCATAAAGCATGAATACCCCACGTAACCTCCCGACAAAAGTAATTAACTATTCATTTTTACCCGTCAAAACCCATTGGAAACCGGCCTGCAGCCCGATTAGGGGGGGCTAACAACCGGCAGGTTTAATGGTAAATTTAGCGTCGCAAAAGTGTTATGCACTTAGTAATCCACGGTTAAACAAAATAAATACCTATTTTAAAAAAGGTTGGTTATGGAAAAGCTATCCTACGCTTCAGAAAGCAGCACAACGGCCTGGGCCACCTACTTGCAACAAATCGACCGCGTTGCACCCTACCTCGGTGACCTGTCTCGTTGGGTTGATACCCTGCGTCATCCCAAGCGTGCGCTGATTGTCGACATCCCATTGCAGATGGACGACGGTTCTATCCGCCACTTCGAAGGTTTCCGCGTTCAGCACAACCTGTCGCGCGGCCCGGGTAAAGGCGGCATCCGTTACCATCCGGATGTTGATCTCGATGAAGTCATGGCGTTGTCAGCATGGATGACCATCAAATGTGCGGCGGTCAACCTGCCTTACGGCGGTGCCAAAGGCGGTATCCGCGTCGATCCTTTCAAACTGTCTGAAGGCGAGCTGGAGCGACTGACCCGCCGCTACACCAGCGAAATCGGTTTTATCATCGGGCCGCAGAAAGATATCCCTGCGCCGGACGTCGGCACCAACTCGAAAGTCATGGCCTGGATGATGGACACCTACTCCATGAACCACGGCACCACTATCACCGGCGTGGTCACCGGCAAACCTATTCACCTTGGCGGTTCTCTGGGCCGTGAAAAAGCCACCGGTCGCGGCGTGTTCGTCACCGGCAGCGAAGTGGCCAAGCGTCTTGGCGTTGAAATTGAAGGCGCTAAAGTCGCGGTACAGGGCTTTGGTAACGTAGGCAGCGAAGCCGCTCGCCTGTTCGTTGGCGTCGGTGCCCGCGTAGTGGTGATTCAGGACCACTCGGCCACCCTGTTCAACCCGGACGGCATCGATCTGGCCGCGCTGACCGAATGGCAGACCAAGAACAAGCAGATCGCGGGCTTCCCTGGCGCCAAAGAGATTGAAAGCGAAGCCTTCTGGTCGGTTGACATGGATATCCTGATCCCAGCGGCGCTGGAAGGCCAGATCACCCGCCAGCGCGCAGAAATCCTGAGCGCCAAGCTGGTACTGGAAGGCGCTAACGGCCCGACCTATCCAGACGCGGACGACGTGCTGCGCTCACGCAACATTACCGTAGTGCCTGACGTTATCTGTAACGCCGGCGGCGTGACCGTCAGTTACTTCGAATGGGTGCAGGATATGGCCAGCTACTTCTGGAGCGAGAGCGAAATCAACGAGCGTATGGACAAGATCATGACCGACGCTATGGTTCACGTCTGGAACAAGGCCGAAGAGAAAACGTGCAGCCTGCGCACAGCGGCTTATATCGTCGCCTGTGAGCGTATCCTGACCGCACGTAAAGAGCGTGGCATTTACCCTGGTTAATACGTTGTACTGCCCGGCCTGCTTTGCGGGCCGGGATATTTCCCTTCTCCCTCTGCCTTAAACCTTTCCAGTGCCGATCTTCGCTTCGGGCGAACAGCGTTTCTTCTTCACAGATTCATTCGCGCCCAGCACACGCCACCGACGACGCCAGCGCAACCGGGCAAAGCCGATTGCGCTGCGCCAGTTCGGTTCAATGTGAGGATTCGTTGATGCCACCGGCGATCACCGACATGCCGCCGTACCCGACCATCAGCGCGTATTGAATCACGCTTTCGATCAGTTTGGCCCGAGGATCCTTGGTCACGGCGATAGGAAACTCGAGTATGCCGCCGAAATTAAAGGCAAAGTTTGCGATAGACTCCGGGATCAATGATTGATAGCTGGTATTCCATTTGTCATGGTTTTCAACAATATTCATGATAACCGGCACGTTCCAGACCAGATTGATCACCGACTCCACGCCGGCAGATATCGTAGTGGCCAGATGCCCCGTTGGCAGCGTCGCAAGCGGGATGTTAACGAATCCTTTGACAATACTTATCCCGGTCAGCGTATTGTTCATTTGCTGCCACCAAGTGGCGGTCTGCGCATTGATCAGCGTCGCCAGATTGGGGGAAACATAAGACACATTGGCAATCGCACCCACCAGAGCCAACGTTTTTGGCCAACTCCCCGCGAAACTGCCATCGCCTTCCTCAGCGACGCGTTGCAGTGAAAGGACCACCACCAGCCCTACGCTGCCTGCTAATGCAAAGAAAGCGGAGACCAGCCCAAACACTTTCAGACGCGCACCATCCAGGACCGGCGTTTCACCCGCGCGATATCGGTTGGCACCTGGCAGCGAAGAGGACGCCAGCGTGAAGAACTGTTGGCGAACCTGCTCAAAATCTTCGGCCTCCAGTAATCCTTGAGTGAATGCATCCCCTTGCGGAAAGGGAGTGGCGCCAAGGGTGATTTTACAGACCAGGGTGGCCGGGATGGCGGCGATAAAACAAAACAGATCGAGGAAGGAAAGTTCGTCGCCGGTCAATTCTTTGTAGAGCCAGGAAATCACCGGGATATCAAGAGGCTCGTCCAGTAAGCTCAGAAAACCCTCGGCCAGTTGAACAAACACATCGATAGCAGCAAGCAGAATGTTCTCTGTGGTTTGCAGTAGGGTATCAACAATAATCGCGGTGAATTTCTGAATGATCTGAGTCACCGACAACGTATCGAACTGGCCGATAATATCCGTTTGGATCGCGTTATAGGCACCCACTAACGTGGCCTCTTCGCTGTCCAGCAAGTTAAGCAGGTCCTGAAAAATCGCCTGGTCCACCGAAGGGGGGCTGAATGTCGAACTCGCGCTCGACATATTGCCTTGATAATGGTGTATACCGAGCTGAGCCGGCGCGCTGTTTTGCCCATTCAACGGCGGATTTAAGGCACTGGTGCCTGCCGGCGTTTGGTCAAACCCCGGAATGTCCGCCCATCTATTGATATCATTTTGCAACGCGAGAAAAACCGCAGACACTTCCGTCTTGAGGCCACTCAAGCTGTTCACGCTCTGCTTCACCCATTGGGTAAACACGTTTTTCATCACGCGATGGGTGACAAGGATATCTTTGAATTCGAACAGGAACTCCAGGAACTGGATCAAATCCGTAATCGCCGTTTTGATGGCGTTAAAGACCCAAACCGCAGCCTCAACCACTTTTTCAGCGGCGTCCAGTACCGCCGCGTAGACCTTCCCGGCAATCCTGGCAATGAAGTTCCACGTTTTGCTTGCGGCATCCTCAATGATTTGAATAACGGCTTCCACACCCGACGCCAACCAACTGAAAAGGTCACCGATGTCGACCCACAGGGCATCTATCCCATCAACGCTCAATGCGGACGATGCGGGCGACATTTGCGCCAATGCCGTTTTCTGCAAGGCGGCAGCGCCCAACGTGCCGTAAACCTCGCCTAACTGACTATTTGATGTGGCAACGCTTTGCAGCTCCGCATTGGAGACACCGGCACCGATCAAGGGGCTGGACGAGCCGTCAGCATGGGTAATGGTGGCCTGCTTCAGGCTGTCGACGCTATTAAGTTGCGCAATTTTCCGCATCGGTTTGTCCATCGGGTCCACCAACGTGGCTGGCCCATTGGCGGGCAATACGCTCAATCGGGTCCCGGTCAGGCCGTTTATCCATTCGATTACGGTTATGCTGCCAAACTCATCGGTATTTATCTGAATGCCGGCGGCATCAACAATATAATACAAATGATTGATATAGACGCCGACTCTGGATCCGGCGCTGATGGATACCCTTTCCCCTGCCAGCGGTTGGTTATTCTCATCGCTGACCTGGATCCGGGTGGTATAGGAACTGTACTTTTGGGTATCTTTACTGTCCGGCGAAGGCAGCGTAATACTCTGTGACGTCCACAGCGTATTGTCGGTCGATTTCACCCATTTATTCAACAGATTGCCCGCTACCGTAAAGAAGGTATTGCCGTCGTCCACCCGGTTCAGATAAGGCGAGAACTGATCGACCGCCGTGACGATCGGCAATGGATAGCTCCATGCTGAAGGCGATGCCAGCTCTTGGCCCAATGGGCAACGAAGGTAAAAAATCTCGTCGTTGCCATTCAATCCCCAGACAACGGACATATTGTTGGATTGCGCAGCGTACATTTTTCTCACGCCGTTAAATAGGCTGCTTTGCGCCAGTAAAACGCCAATGGCGCCATCCGTCTGATTATCACTCGCAAAGCAGTAAAGCCCACCGTTGCTGCAAACATACAGATCGCTGGACATATTGGGTTTACGGCAAGAGGCAATGCTGTCGGCGATCAGGTTGCCGGGGAGCAATAAACGGGCCGAAAGCGCCGGTATATCGGGGTTGAATACATTGTACAGCGGCTGGAAAATCAACTGCGGGTTGCCGTCGACCTGTCCGGCAGTATACAGCCCATCGATTGTCGGCTGGTGAGGGCTACCGGACAAATACTGGCGCCCCAAACAGCTACTGTAGCTGCCGGCCTCCAAATCTATCGACACATCGTGCGGCATCCAGGCGGGCGTACCCTGGGTGTTGATGTAATAGCGGGAAATCAGATGTTCAGCGCTGCTGGGATCCCTTAATATATCGACAACGATATATTGTTTGTTGTTAAGGGTCTCGCTCAGATAAACGCCGGCAATGGTGATGTTCTTTGCCGGGTTATCGAACGGATACTGAACCCACACCGGTTTTTTTAACCAATCGGTATCGGCATTGGAATTGCCCAGGTTCAGAAACAAATGATCGTTTACGCCGTCATTAAGCACCATCGCCAGGCCAACAGTGCCATCAACCACGCTTTGCCCTGCATCAAACATTTTACAAACAATGTTACTCTGCCCGGGAAAACTCTGCGCAATCTGCCCTGCGCTGATATTGTGTTTTTCCCAACCGGTATCATGTTTTATCGACTCTTCGGTGGCGTAAAACGCGCCGTCCGAACCCACTGAAAACAACAGCGAGTTGCCACTGCGGGTTTGGAGAGCTTCAAACTGCTTCTCCGGCGACATCAGTAACGTCTGTTTGTAATTTTTCATCAGCTCTACCGAGACTTCTACTTTTGGCGTAGTCATATTATTTACCTTCTTAGAATTTAGCCGGCTTAATCGACTTGGCTGTCAGTCCGGGTTGAACATAAGAAATATGTGAAACCAGGTCCTGATTGTTAGAGAAAACTACGTCTTTGAAGGTAAATGTTTTGCCTCCAGGGAAAACGAAACGTTGGGCGACGTTTAACGGCATGCTGTGAAACCCCGTCTGAGAAAAATCGCTGGCCCAGTCGGCAATATCGCCCACCAGATCATTAAGGCCGGTAAAGATTTCAATAAACCAGTTGGTGCTCGGCGTAGCATCGGAATTATCAACAGGTACTGAAATCAGACTGGCGGATAAATGCCCTTCCTGGTCGATAGCCAATGTGTAGGTGTCCGTAATGGTCTTGTTTATTGCGTTCCAGCTCTCCGAGGATTGCAGGGATCGGATATAGACCGAAACGACAAATTTTTGTTCGACGACAATGGTATTGCCGGTAAAGGCAACGGTGGCATTGTACGTCGTACTCAATGTCATCTCGCCCATGTCGCCGCCAAGCCCTGCATCATCATTGTCTGAGGAGCTGTAGGAATAGGTTAAAATAGTATTCCCCGTTGCCGGAATATTCACGGTCGGCGTTTGATAAGGAGTCATTGACCAACTGTAATTGATCGTCGTATCAAGAAAGCCGGAAAGCCAAACTCTCACCCAGGCTTTATAACAGTTTGCTGATACGTAATTGGATAGCTGACTTTTAAAATAATCAGAGAAGGTATTTCTGTTTATTGCAATAACGCCGTCAAAACTGGACTCTTCAGCAGGTTCGATCCAATTCCAGGAGAAAGGCACCGCAGGTGGAAGGCTGTTACCATTGACTTCACACAGGTAATTAAGCGTATTTAAATCATTAGTGCTGGTACTGATCGGTGTATAGGGGCTGACCTCAAGCTCCATTTTAGTCAACTTGAGGGTCGACGGATTGTTGTCGGGCGTGTTCTGTACGATAGAGTAATTCAACACGGGTTGGGCATTGGCTTTCATTGCCGTGAAATAGGCCCCTAAAAACACTTCGGACAATACCGTGTAGGCCGGTGTGCCTGGTGTAACGCCACTGATGGTTGGCGTTGACTCCAGCGCTGCGTTATCTAAATCAAAAAACAGCTGCTGTACGCTGAAAGCATCCGGCCCCAGATTGTTAAGCTGTTCCTGAACGTCCGGCGGCAGATCGGCATTATCCGTAATTTGTTTTAATGAAACGATGGAGGTAAAAAGCCAGGGCGAATCGGTAGGCTGTGTGGCGCTGAAAAAACTGGTCAGGCCATGTCGGCCAAAGTTGCAGGTCACGACCGTAAACTGCGCGCAAATCAGATTGAAAATGACCGACTGGCTGGTGGGTTGCAACGTAACGATATCGGGAATGGCATTAGGCTCTATGTCGGCAGGGATGCCTATAGCAGCCTCGAAGGCAAAATAGAAATTGCTGTTATTAATATTTTCTATTTCAGGTGTCATGGGGTCGCCCTGACTCCAACTTGGCACGGTTAGCGGATCGGTCCCCTGAGTTTGCTGCAAGAGTTCATCTCGGGATATCGCTACCGGTTGGCCTTGATCATCTTGATTCCAATACATCCTTACCGTGGGAAAAACGGAATTATATAAATACTCTTTCATCGTTCCGTTAATACTGGCCTGAGAAGTGGCCACGACGAAGTCATAACCATAGTGAGAGTCTGATAAATTAGATTGATTTGCACTCATGATAAACGCCTCCTCGTTGCCTACCGAGTAAGCAACGATATCGTTAAGTTATATTTAGCTGCGCAATAAAACTCCTGAGTTTAAAATTATCTAAAAAACACCCAAAGCCGTGTTAAATGCCTGCAAGAACGAATAAACGAGCCAATATCATTGCTGATATTTAGCATGACTCTTCCTGGTGGTATCATACACAGATGAATTGACAATATTTATCTACGGGGTGTTCTATGAACCCGTTACGCATCGATAAATATGGCTTGGCATACTCATACCCGCTAATACATGCACGTAATATACATTGTTAGCAGGTTAATAATAATGTATTGCCATGGCTGGGCGTTGTTTTTACACGGACGTTCCGCGAAAAATTAACACGCCACAAACCTATTCCCAGCAGAAACTTTAATATAGGATACCAGTAGGCATATGCAAGCAACCTGAAGGATATAAATATCCTGCATTAAGGATAACCACACTAACAATATGATTATGCTGTTAGATTTAATTTATTTATCTTATTGAAAAAAATATTTCATCAAAAATGCCTTAATCAATACCCGTAAAGTTGTTTTTATGGTGCGAGTAAAATATTACCTGTCACTACGGGGCGTTCTCCAGGCGTATCGACAGGGTATCGAAGAAAAGACAAGTCGCTGCCTTGATTCTGGTTCGCGTACCCTGCCCGCATAAGCTATATGTTAGGGATCCTTTCCCCTCCGGAGAACTTCCTCATGAGCAAGAAAAAGATCCTGATGCTGGTCGGCGACTATGCCGAAGATTACGAAACCATGGTGCCTTTTCAGGCATTGCAGATGATTGGTCACCAGGTGGATGCCGTCTGCCCCGATAAGGTCAAAGGCGACTACATCATGACGGCGATCCATGATTTTGACGGTGCGCAGACCTACAGTGAAAAACCCGGCCACCGCTTTATCCTGAATGCCGATTTTGCCGCCGCACGGGAGGAGGATTATGACGCCCTGCTGATCCCCGGCGGCAGAGCGCCCGAGTACCTGCGCCTCAACCCGCAGGTGATCAAGTTGGTGCAGGCGTTTGACGCCGCACGCAAACCGATAGCCGCCGTGTGCCACGGCCCGCAACTGCTGGCCGCCGCCAATGTGTTGAAAGGCCGCACCTGCAGCGCCTACCCGGCCTGCGCCCCTGAAGTGCAGTTAGCCGGCGGGCATTATGCGGATATCGGTATCGATCAGGCCCACGTCGACGGCAATCTGGTGACTGCCCCAGCCTGGCCGGCGCATCCGCAGTGGCTGGCGAAATTTGCCGAGGTGTTGGAACAATAAACCCGGCGCAAAAAAGGCCCGCAATCGGACATGCGGGCCAACAACACAGCACAAGGCATCTATTCTGATGCTGCCTCTATACCCGTCGTCTTTCAAGCTGCAGCGTTGTTACCTGCACGCGTTCACCCCAGTCACTTACCGGAGTAAGCTCCTGCGGATGAACGAGCTGGGCGCCTGGCAGTGATGTACAGGGATGTACGAATGCCGCGAGCACATGGATGTGCTAGAGCGGCCAACTTGAAAGCCATAGGGTATTCATAAGAAGTTCTCTTTTCCGCTGGCGTTAATTTAGCGTCAGGAAACAGAAAATAATCCGCACCGGTTTCGCATCATTTTAATTGTTCAATCAGAAAATGGATATCATAAAGCCAGCGCTTGGCCCGGGCGGAACGTACCAGCATGTAAACATACAGCGGCCGGATCCTGTCCATTTCCAGATCCCAGTCATTCACGCGGCGAGGCGACGCGGAGAATAATATCCCCGACTTTACTTCTTGCCGAAAATACAGATCGTGATTGTAACTGCTGTTGTCTATGTTGAAGGTGTCGAAGTAGCCGCGCATCAACGTCTCGGCCATCGGCAAGGTCAGGTTAAGCTCTTTGTTTATCTCGGTATTCAGAGTGACGGCGATGCCCTTTTTAAGAAATCCGGGCGTGTTATATCTGTCGATAACGGAAATCACTTGTTGCTGAATATCACTGTCCATTTCAACCTCAATATATTTGGCCGCGGGAAAGAAGCGATATTTCTCTGACCTTTCTTATTGTATCGAGTTCTGCGGGTCGGGGTTATTTTCCTTTTCTTTACATTTCTCTCACCGGATAAATATAAAAAATGCAGGGTGATAACATCCCCCTGCGTAATAGGTTTTTTGATTGCGAGTAAAGTTAACGGGTCAGGGTCGTGCTATTGGCGACCACGCTATCCCCCTGCTTCTCTGCCGTAATGCCGCCCCCCAGAACCTTATACAGCGTAATCAGGTTCTGGTACTCGGTTTGCTGCGCGCTGATCAACGATTGGCGAGCGGTGTACAGCGTCCGCTGCGCGTCCAGCATGTTCAGGTAGGTATCCACGCCGTGCCGATAACGCAGTTCAGCCAGGCGGTAATATTCCCGCGAGGCAGCCACGTAGCCGGTTTGCGCCGCCAGTTGCTCCCCAATGGTGCCTTTGCGCGCCAGCGCATCGGCCGTTTCCTGGAATGCCGTCTGCACCGCTTTCTCATAGGTGGCGACGTACAGATCCTTTTGCGCCTTGGTGTAGTTGAGCTGCGAGGTGTTATAGCCGCCGGTGAAAATCGGCAGACTGATGCTTGGCGCAAAGGACCAGACGCCGGCACCCTTGCTGAACAGGGACGACAGCTCCCCGCTGCCCACGCCGCCGCTGGCGGTCAGGCTGATCGACGGGAAGAACGCCGCGCGCGCGGAGCCGATGCTGGCATTGGCCGACTTAAGATTATGCTCGGCTTCCAGGACGTCCGGCCGGTTCAGCAGCACTTGCGACGACACATTGGCCGGCATGTCTTTCATGATGCCGGACAGCGCCTCGATCCCGTTCGGCAACAGGCTTTCGGGCACGCTTTGCCCCACCACCAGATCCAGCGCGTTTTTTGCCTGCGCGGCGCTGGTGGTATAGCTGGCGACGTCCGAACGCGCCTGCTGATAAACCGTGTCCGCCGAAGCCACATCCACCATCGACAAAATGCCGTTTTGCTGGTTTTTACGCGTCACTTCCAGCGACAGCCTGGCGCTTTCCATCGTGTCTTTGGCGGCCGTCAGCAGGCTGCGTTCCGCCGCCACGTTCACCCAGTCGGTGACGATATCGGCGATCAGCGTCAGGCGCGTACTTTTTGCCGCCTCGGACTCCGCCAGATAGGTCTCGAATTTTGCGCGCGACAGGCTGCGGTTTTTACCGAACAGATCCAACTCAAACGAACTGGTGCCGGCGCTGGCTTCGTAGCTCTGGCTGATCGCGGTCGCATTGCCGTTGCCGGTCAAAGAGCGTGAACGCGTGCCGTCCACCCCTGCGTTGATGGTTGGGAACAGTTCGGAACGTTGTTCGCCGTATAACGCTCGCGCCGACTCAATGTTGGCGATCGCTTCACGCAGATCACGGCTGCTGCTCAGCCCCATCGCCACCACCTGCCGCAGCCGCGCATCCACCACATAATCGCGCCACGGGATATCCGGATAGCTCAGCGAAAGCTTACCGCTCGGCGTGGCATAGGCGGCACCTTGCGGCAGGTTTGCCGGCACCGGGGCCTGTGGCCGCTGATAGTCCGGATCCAGTGAAATACAACCTGCAAGCAACAGGGGGAATGTCAGAGTTATCAAACGTTGCAGCACATTATTCTCCTGCCTGTGGCGTGGTGCTTTCTACCTGTTTGGCGGCGACCGGCTTACGTGCAAATACCCGGCGTACCAAAACGTAGAACAAAGGAACAAAGAAGATCGCCAATAGCGTCGCGGTAAGGGTGCCGCCGATAATCCCGGTGCCAATGGCAATTCGGCTGTTGGCGCCGGCGCCGGTGGAAATCGCCAGCGGCAATACCCCGGCGGTAAACGCCAGCGATGTCATCAGGATCGGCCGCAAGCGCATACGGGATGCTTCGACCGCCGAGGCGATCAGCGTTTCTCCGTGCCGGTACTTCTCTTCGGCAAATTCCACGATCAGAATGGCGTTCTTGGCCGACAGGCCAATAATGGTCAACAGCGCCACCTGGAAGTAGATATCGTTTTCCAGACCGCGCAGCGTGACCGCCAACAGCGAACCCACCACGCCCATCGGCACCACCATCATGACCGCGAACGGGATAGACCAGCTCTCGTACAACGCCGCCAGGCACAGGAACACCACCAAGAGCGCGATGGCATACAAGGATCCCGCCTGGCCGCTGGTCAGGCGCTCCTGATAAGACAGTCCGCTCCAGGAGTAGCTGCTGCCCGCGGAGAACTTCGCCGCCAGTTTTTCCATTTCATCCATCGCGGTGCCGGAGCTGGTGCCCGGAGCGCCTTCGCCGGTGATTTCGAACGACGAAAGCCCGTTATAACGCGACAGGTTTTCCGGCCCGTAGATCCAGTGCGATGAGGCAAAGGCCGAAAACGGCGTCATGCTGGTCGTGGTCGTGCCTGAACTGGTGCTGGTTGAGCTGCCGCGCACAAACCACTTATCCAGATCCTCCGGTTTTGAACGGAACTCCACATCCCCCTGCATATAGACCTTCTTCACCCGGTTACGGTCGATAAAGTCGTTAACATAGGTGCTGCCGAAAGAACTGGTGAGGGTGCTGCTGACGTCGCCGGCGCTCAGGCCCAACGCTTGCAGCTTGTCATTATCGATATCCACCTGCAGCTGCGGGGTGTCCGGCAAGGTGTTGGCGCGCACGGCGATCAGGCCCGAATTTTTGCCGGCGGCGGCAATAATCTGGTCACGCATCGCTTGCAACTCCGCACGGGTCGTTGCGCCTTTGGCCTGCAACTCGAAGGTGAACCCGTTGGACTGGCCAAAGCCGTCGATCGACGGCGGGCTCATCGAAAACACCTGAGCATCGCGAATGCCGGCGAAGTGCCCCATGGCGCGTTTGGCAATCGCGTCGGCGGTGTTCTCGCTGCCGCTGCGCAGGCTCCAGTCCTTGAGGCTGACGAAGGCCATGCCGGCGTTCTGGCCGCTGCCGCTAAAACCAAAGCCGTTGATGGTAAAAATGCTGTTGACGTTGGCCTTCTCATTGTTGAGGAAGTAATCCTTCACCTCGTCGCTGACCACCGAGGTACGAGCGTCGGTAGCGCCGGCCGGCAGCGTATATTGCACCATCACCATCCCCTGATCTTCGTTAGGCAGGAAGCCGGTCGGCAGGCGCATATACATGACGGCGGCCGCGATCAGCAACAGACCATACATCAGCAGATAACGCATTGGGCGGTGGACCACCCTGCCGACCTTGTCGGCATACTTCGCCTGCAGCCGGTCATAACCCCGGTTGAATTTGCCCAGCAGGCCTTTGTCGGTCAGTTCCTCATGCGCGGGTTTCAGCAACGTGGCGCACAGTGCCGGTGCCAGCGTCAGCGCCATGATCACCGAAAGCGCCATGGAAGAGACGATAGTGACGGAGAATTGGCGATAGATAACCCCGGTGGATCCGCCGAAGAACGCCATCGGCAGGAACACCGCAGACAGCACCATCGCAATGCCCACCAACGCGCCGGTGATCTCTTTCATCGACTTTTCCGTCGCTTCGCGCGGCGGCAGTTTTTCTTCGCGCATCACGCGCTCGACGTTCTCTACCACCACGATGGCGTCATCCACCAACAGCCCGATGGCCAGTACCATGCCAAACAGCGTCAGGGTGTTGATCGAATAACCGAACACCGCCAGCACGCCAAAGGTGCCGAGCAGCACCACCGGCACGGTAATGGTCGGGATCAGCGTCGTACGCAGGTTCTGCAGGAAGATGAACATCACGATCACCACCAGCACCACCGCTTCGAACAGCGTCTTCACCACTTCTTCAATCGAGATATTGATAAAGTCGGTGCTGTCTTTCGGGTAGGCGACCTTGTAGCCGTCAGGCATGGATGACTGGTATTCCCCCACCTTGGCCTTGACCAGCTTGGCGGTGTTGAGCGCATTGGCCCCTGCGGCCAGCTTGACCGCGATACCCGCCGCAGGGTGACCGTTCAGGCGTGCGCTGGAAGAGTAATCCTCGTTGCCCAGCTCAACCCGCGCCACATCGCCCAGGCGAACCAGGGCCCCGCTGCTGTCGCTTTTCAGGATGATATTGCGAAATTGCTCCGGCGTTTGCAGCCGCGATTGCGCCTTGACCGTGGCGGTCAGTTGCTGATCGGCGACGGCCGGCAGATCGCCGACCTTACCCGCAGAAACCTGGGTGTTCTGCGCCTCAATCGCCGTCTCCACATCGGACGGCATCAGCGAATAAGACGCCAGTTTGGTCGGGTTCAGCCAAATGCGCATGGCGTATTCCGAGCCGAACACCTGCACGTCGCCCACGCCGTTAATGCGCGACAGCGGATCTTGCAGGTTACTGACCAGATAGTCGGAGATATCGGCCATCGTCGCCTTGTCGGTCTCATCGTACAGACCGACGATCAGCAAAAAGCTGCTCTGCGATTTCTTGACCGTTACCCCTTGCGAGGTGACCTCGGACGGCAAGCGGCTTTCCGCCTGCTGCACCTTGTTTTGCACCTGTACCTGGGCGATGTCCGGATCGGTACCCTGATCGAAGGTGACGTTGATGCTCACCGAACCGTCGGAACTGCTGGTCGACGAGAAATACAGCAGGCCGTCCAGGCCGGTGAGCTGCTGCTCAATGACCTGCGTCACGCTGTTTTCCAGGGTCTCCGCATCAGCGCCCGGATAGGTCGCCGAAATGGCGATCTGCGGTGGGGAGACGTCCGGGTATTGCGAAATGGGCAGCGAGTTGATCGACATCAGGCCACACAGCATGATGATGATCGCGATCACCCAGGCAAACACCGGCCGCCGAATAAAGAACTGCGCCATAATTACTGCTCCCCACCGTTAGCCGTGCCGGTCGCCGTCTGTTTCGGCACTTCGACCGCGTTGACTTCGACGCCGGCGGCCACCTTATTGGTGCCTTCGACGATCAGACGATCGCCGTCGTTCAGCCCTTTGCTGACCAACCAGTTGCTGCCGATCACCCGTTCGGTGGTGACCGTGCGCTGCTCGACCTTGTTTTGCGCATTCACCACCAACGCAGTGGCTTCACCTTTGGCATTGCGGGTGATGCCCTGCTGCGGTGCCAGAATGCCTTTCGGATCGACGCCGTTATCGACTCTGGCGTGAACGTACATGCCCGGCAGCAATTCATGCTCCGGGTTAGGGAATACGGCGCGCAGCGTAACTGAGCCGGTAGACTCATCCACCGACACTTCCGTCAGTTCCAGTTTGCCGTCATGCGCATAAGGCGTGCCGTCTTCAAGCTTGATGGCGACCGGTGTGACATCGTCACGTTTTAAGGACGCCTGCAGTTTGCGCAACCTGAGCAGTTGGCTGCTGGACTGCGTGAGATCGACATAGATGGGGTCCAGCGCGCGGATAGTGGCCAGCGCATCGGTCTGGCTGGCGGTAACCAGCGCACCCGGCGTCACCGAGGAAATACCGATACGGCCGGAAATAGGCGCGCGCACCTGGGTATAAGCGAGATTGATTTTGGTGGTTTCCAGCGCCGCCTGATACTGGTCGACAGCGGCGACCGCCTCCAGATAGGTCGCCATCGCATCGTCCGCATCCTGTTTGGAGACGCCATTCTCTTTCACCAGCGCGGCGTAGCGTTGCGCCTTCAGACGGCTGGATTTCACCGTCGCCTGTGCACTTTTCAACTGTGCGGCAGCCTGGTTATAACTGGCCTGATAGGTGGCGGGATCGATTTGATACAGTACCTGGCCGGCTTTTACCTCGGCCCCTTCGGTAAACAGGCGCTGTTTGATCATGCCGTCAACCTGCGGACGAACGTCCGAGGTCATGGTGGCGTTCACCCTGCCGCTCAAATCGCTGCTCAGCGTGACCGGTTGGCCGTGCAGCGTCGCGACCCCCACCTCCGGCGTGCCGCCCGCCCCCATCGGGGCTCCGCCGGGTTTGCCATCACAGGCGGTCAGCAATAACGCCAGGCCGACAAGAAAAATCTTTTTGCTCTGCATCGAGTATCTATCCTATTGAGAACGTTTATTCTCAATATATAGATTCTGATCTTTTTAGTCTGACAGGGTTACGTAAGGATTCGGTAAAAGTCCTTCGCAAAGCATGAGAGACGCCCTATTTTTGCCGCAGCGGCACGTCTTTCAGCAACCAGGTCAGCGCAAAGGCCAGCACCATGACCCAGGCGGCAATCTGGTACACCGAGTGGATCGCCCCGCCGAAAGCCTGCAGATAGTCTTGCTGCAAGGCCGCCGGCAAATGGTGTACCGCCGCCGCGCCCAGAGAACGCGGCAGTTGCGTGCCCTCCGGCAACAACGCGGCCAGGCGGCTGTGCAGCACGTTGGTAAAAATAGCGCCAAACACCGCCACGCCTATCGAACCGCCAATCGAACGGAACAACGTAGCGCTGGAGGTAGCGACCCCCATATGCTGCGGCTCCACGCTGTTTTGCGCCGCCAGAATCATCACCTGCATCACCATGCCCAATCCCAGCCCCAACAGGCTGATATAGAGATACAACCGGTGCACCGGCGTCGAATTTGTCAGCGTGCCGAGCAGGATCATGCCCGCCAACGCGCACAGGGTGCCGATAATCGGGAAGATACGGTATTTGCCCCTTTTGCTGATCAGCCTGCCGCTGACGATCGAGCTGATCATAATGCCGCCCATCAGCGGCAACAGCTGCATCCCGGCCTGCGAAGGCGTCGAGTCTTTCACCACCTGCAAATACAACGGCAGGAAGGTCACCGAACCAAACAGCGACATGCCGATGATAAAACCGATCAGGCTGCACAAGACAAAGGTGCGATTACGAAACAGCCCCAGCGGAATGATCGGCTCGCTCGCCAGCCGCTCTTCGTAGATAAACCCGCCCAGCGACACCAATCCGAAGGCCAGAATGCACCACAGCTGGCCATCCGACCAGGCCATGACCGTGCCGCCCTGGCTGGTAAAGAGGATGATGCAGGTCAGCGCCGAGGCGAGATAAGCCGCCCCCAAATAGTCGATTTCGTGTTTAACCCGGTTGACCCGCGACTGGAACACTGCGCCTATCACCAACAGGGCGAAAACCCCCAGCGGCAGGTTGATATAGAAGATCCATCGCCAGGAGAAATGCTGCACCAGCAGCCCGCCGATCAGCGGCCCGACCACCGTCGCCAGGCCAAATACCCCACCGAACAACCCCTGATAGCGTCCGCGATCGGCCGGTGGGATCACGTCGCCCACCACCGCCATGGTCACCACCAATAAACCGCCGCCGCCCAGTCCTTGCAACGCGCGCATCAGGATCAATTGCGTCATGTTCTGTGCCAGTCCGCACAGCACCGAACCGAGCAAAAACACCACGATGGCGATTTGCAGCACGACCTTGCGGCCGAACAGATCGCCAAACTTGCCATACAGCGGCACCACAATGGTCGATGCCAGCAGATAGGCCGTCACGACCCAAGACAAATTCTCCAACCCGCCGAACTCGCCGACGATGGTCGGCAACGCGGTCGAGACGATGGTCTGATCGAGCGCCGCCAGCAGCATCACCAGCAGCAGCGCGGAGAACAGCAAACGGATCGAGGGCGCCTGTTCAGACGCCCTGCCGCTATCTTCGTGGCCTGCGGTGTTATCAATGCCCATTCGAGTGAGTCCGCTTGTAATTAATTAACTGGGTAATTAATATATGAGTTATTCTTTTCTCCGGTCAATGGATCTCGCCGCGATGACAGCACAAAACGTTAAAAAAACCGCCTCTCCACGCCGCCCTGGTAGGCCCAGCGGCGCGGCCAACGGGGCAGAGAAACGGGAGCACTTGCTCGACACGGCGCTGAACTTGTTCGCCCGCCAGGGCATTGCCGATACTTCGCTGAACGCCATTGCCCGCGAGGCCGGCGTTACCCCGGCGATGCTGCACTACTACTTTCACAACCGTGAACAACTGCTCGATGTGCTGATAGACGAACGTTTCCTGCCGGTGAGAATCGCCGCCGGCGACGTTTTCGACGCCAACGAGGACGATCCGGTGGCGGCTTTCACTGAGTTGGCGCAGCGGTTTATCGATATTTCCATCGCGCATCCGTGGTTCGCCCCGCTGTGGTTACGCGAAGTGATGAGCGACAGCGGCGTATTGAAACAGCGAATGGACGAGCGCTTCGGCGACAAGCAACGCAAAACGGCGATGCAGTCCATCGTTCGTTGGCAGGCGGAAGGCAAGCTGCATGCCGATCTGGAGCCCTCTCTGCTGATTGTCACCCTGTTTGGCATGACGCTGCTGCCGTTGGCCACGGCGTCAAAATGGCAGCGCGATAACTCCCTCAACCCACTGTGTGCCGACGATATTGCCCGTCACGCCATTACGCTGCTCACCCACGGCCTGGGGCCGCAACGCTGAAGAGAGATCCATTCTGGTGCGGGCCGCTCCCGCACCGGGTGCAATACCCACCTTGATCCGCTCGCTTTCCCGCTATTTGCGCCCGTCGCTTAACTGGCACCCTTTTTGCTTTGGCTACTCCGCCTAATTTGGCTTTTTAATCAGGGGTAGCGCTATGTTTCAAATAATTAGAGTGGCATTTGTTTTATTGACCTTAGGTTGCGCCAACGCGGCGACCGCGGCCGGGGAGTTACCGCACATCGTTATTTTGGCCACTGGCGGCACCATCGCCGGCTCGGCAGCCTCCAATACCCAAACCACCGGCTACAAAGCCGGGGCGCTTGGGGTGGATACCTTGATCGCCGCGGTACCGGAAATGCAGAAAATCGCCCGGGTGGACGGCGAGCAGATTGCCAATATCGGCAGCGAAAACATGACCAGCGAGATCCTGCTCAAACTGTCAAAACGCGTCAACGAACTGCTGGCGCGCGATGACGTCGCCGGCGTAGTGATCACCCACGGCACCGACACGCTGGATGAATCGCCCTATTTCCTTAACCTGACGGTAAAAAGTAACAAACCGGTAGTGTTCACTGCCGCCATGCGCCCGGCGACGGCCATCAGCGCCGACGGCCCGATGAACCTGCTGGATGCGGTGACCGTCGCCGCCGATAAACAGGCAGCCGGCCGCGGCGTCATGGTGGTGCTGAACGATCGTATTGGTTCCGCCCGTTTCAGCACCAAAACCAACGCCACCACGCTGGACACCTTCAAAGCGCCGGAGGAAGGTTATTTGGGGGTGATTGTCGGCGGTAAACCTTACTTTGAAACCCGGGTGGATAAAATTCACACCACTCGCTCGGTCTTTGACGTGCGCAATGTCAGCGCGCTGCCGAAGGTCGACATTATTTACGGTTATCAAGACGATCCTGAATACATGTATGACGCAGCCATTCAGCACAAGGTAGACGGGATTGTTTATGCCGGCACCGGTGCCGGGTCGGTTTCAGTGCGTAGCTCGGCCGGGATCAAAAAAGCGGAAAAAGCCGGCGTGCTGGTCGTTCGCGCCAGCCGCACCGGAAGCGGTATTGTTTCTGAAGATGCGGGCCAACCCGGCCTGGTTTCCGACTCGCTCAACCCGGCTAAATCACGCATTCTGTTGATGCTGGCGCTGACCAAAACCCATAATCCGCAGGTGATTCAGGACTATTTCCACACCTATTAATCTGCGCCCTTCCCTCAGAGCCGGGCGGCTCTGAGGGGATCTCTTTCATCCTCAATCGCGTTCTATCTGGCCAACAACGGACGGCGGCCAGAAAGCACAGTCAGGGAGAAGTGCGCGGCCAACCCGAAGATCAACCCCCAGAATACCGACGCCATGCCTAAAAAGTTCATGCCGGACGCCGTGACCAGGAAAGTGATTAACGCCGCTTCCCGCTGCTTCTCGTCGGCCATTGCGCCGGTCAACCCGGTGCTGATGGCGCCAAACAGCGCCAGCCCGGCCAGCGAGATAATCAGTTCTTTGGGTAATGCAGTAAACACCGAGGCCAGCGTCGCGCCGAAAATCCCCATCACAATGTAGAAAATCCCGCAGGCCACGCCGGCGATGTAGCGTTTGCTTTTCTCGCGGTGCGCCTCTTCGCTGGTGCAAATCGCTGCGGTAATGGCCGCCAGATTTACCCCGTGCGAGCCAAACGGCGCCAGCAACACTGAGGCAATCGCGGTCATCGAGACGATCGGCCGAGCCGGTGTGGCGTAACCGGAGGAGCGCAACACCGCCATGCCGGGCACATACTGACCGGTCAGCGTCACCAGCGTAAGCGGCAGTGCGATATTAATGATGGCGTGCCAGCTCCAGGCCGGGGTAATCAGAACCGGGTGGGCTACGCTGACGACGATATCCCCGCCGTTCAACATGCCGCTCATTCCCGCCACTGCGCCGCCGATCACCAACACGGCGACAATGGCATAGCGTGGCAACAGGCGTTTAAACAACAGGTAGGTCACGAACATGGCCATGACCAGCGCCGGTTGCAACTGAATGGACACAAACATCTCGGCGCCAAAGTGGAATAAAATCCCGGCCAGCATGGCGGCGGCGATCGACCGGGGTAATTTACCGATCAGTTTATCGAAGGCGCCGGACAGACCAATGACGGCGATAATGAGCGAAGAAACGATATAAGCCCCCACCGCCTCGTTGATCGTCACCCCTGGCAATAACCCGACCAGCAATGCCGCGCCGGGCGTAGACCAGGCGGTGATCACCGGCACCCGCAGATGCCAACTCAAAATCAGCCCGGTGATGCCGCTGCCGATGGAGATGGCCCAAATCCAGGAGGAGATCACCTCCGTGGGCAAGTGCGCCGCACTGGCGGCCTGAAACACGATGATCAACGGGCCGGCGTAAGACACTATCACCGCAATGGCCCCTGCCACTACCGCCGAAAGAGAAAAATCCTGTCGCAATCTGTCCATCATTACCCCTATCAATGCACATCGATTAAATCGATGTAATATGCCAGAAAAGAAAAACCCCGATAAATTAACTTAAAAACAACAAGTTGAAGATGCGTAAACAAACAATATTTCGAAAATAACATCGATTGAATCGAGTTAATTTAAGTCGATTGTATCTGTGTAATTCTTTCTGTGTTAATACTTATTACATCAATTTAATGGCTGGCTTATACTGTAATCGTCTTATCCCCACCCTGCGGCCAGCAATGCCAAAGCAGAAAGCCCGTGGGGATAGCCATTCAAAGCATACAGAGGGTCTATGTGGACACCGCGCTTCAGTGAGAAAAATGCCCCGGTGTATTTGCTGATTGCAGATGCGCTGCAAAATGACATCAACAACGGCGTGCTGCCTGCCGGTTCACGTTTGCCTACATTGAAAGAGCTGGCGCAGACGCTGGCCGTTACGCCGGGCACCGTTAATCGCGCCTATGAAGAAGCGGCGCGGCGCGGGCTGGTTCAGGGCGAAGTGGGCCGCGGGACCTTTGTGCTGGCTGCGCCTGAAAGGGCCATGGAAAGCGCGCGCCTGCCCCACTTTAGCCCTTCATCTTCCGCCCAGCGGGATCATATCGATCTGTCGGTGATCAAACCGGAGGTGCAGGCCCAGGAACAAGGGATCCGCACCGCACTCGAGCATCTGGTCGCCAGCCCGGAGCTGGGGCTGGCGCTCGACTATTCGCCGGAAGGCGGCCATCCGGCGCATCGCGACGCCGGCGCCAGTTGGCTGCGGCGTTTTTTGCCCGATGTGCATTGGCAGCAAGTGGTGTTGACCGCCGGCGCTCAGCACGGTTTGCTGGTCGCCATCAACGCATTGACGGTGCACCAGGACCTTATCCTGTGCGAAGCGCTGTGTTATCCGGGCATTATCTCGCTGGTTCATGGCAATGGACGGCGGTTGCGCGGGGTCGAAATGGATAGCGAGGGCATAGTGCCAGACTCGCTGAGAGCACTGTGCCGCCAGGAAAAACCGGCGATGCTGATCTGCGTGGCGAGCTGCCAAAACCCCACTACGGTGGTGATGTCGAACGCCAGACGGGCCGAAATCGCGCAGATTGCCCGCGAGTTCGACTTTTACATTCTCGATGACGACATTTACGGTTTTCTTACCGCAGAGCCGGTCGAGGCGCTGTCTTCGTTTGCTCCTGAACGCTCGGTGTACCTGACCAGCCTGTCGAAAAGCATCTCACCGGCGTTGCGCATCGGTTATCTGCATGCGCCGGCGGAAACCCTGTCGCGGTTGACGTCGATGGTGCGAACCAGCATCTGGATGCCTTCCCCGCTTATCGCGCAGTTGGCCAGCAATATCGTGACTTCCGGCATTGGGGCTGAAATGCTGCAAACCCAGAAGCAAGAAGCGGCGGCGCGCCAGGCCATCGCCGCAGAGGTTTTCCACGGGCTGGAGGTCGCTTCGCAACCCTACGGTTACCACATTTGGGTCACTCTGCCCGAGCCCTGGACCAGCGATGAGTTCGCCAATCTGGCGCGCGCTCAGGGGGTGAATATTTCCAGCGGCACGCAATTCTTGGCCGAACGCAGCGGCCACACGCGTGCCGTACGCATCGTGCTGATGTCGCCAACCAGCCGCAGCGAATTGAAATTTGCCCTGACCAAGCTGCGCAGCATGATCGAATCCGCAGAACCCCGCCTGTATTACTGAGGCCCTGGCCCGGCGCGCTTTACCGCGCCGGGTTAGCCTTGTTCAATCAGCATCACCGCCGTGGTATCCGCCTCCAGGGCTTCAAAAATATGCTCCCGATCGGCGGAGTAACTGATGTAATCCCCCGCACTCAACTCCACCGGCTGCTCCGTCGGCCCGATTCGCGCCCTGCCGCTGCTGATAATCACGTGCTCAATGGTGCCCGGCATATGCGGGCGTGAAACCCGCGTCTCGCCCGGCTGAACGCGCAAACGGTAAATATCGCGCTGTGCTCCCGGCGGGCAGGTTGCCAGCAACGTAGCGGCATAGTTGGCCTGTTCGGAAACCGTGGTGACCCCTTCGTTGGCGCGGATCACCTGTACGTGCTGACGCGGTTGAGAGATTAACCGGCTGACCGGCACGTCGAGGGCCATCGCCAGCGACCACAAGGTTTCCAGGCTTGGGTTGCCGCTGCCGGTTTCCAATTGCGAAAGCGTCGATTTTGCGATGCCGGCGCGGCGCGCCAGTTCGGTGACCGATAGCCCCAACCGCTCGCGTTCGCGGCGAATGGCGGCCGAAAGCAGGCCGATGGGCGTGCCGGTATTGCTGGAGTTATCGCTCATTGTTCACCATATCATCCATTTGTTCGACTTGACGAACAGGCATGCGCTGTTCATCATAATGTTCAGTTGTTCATTTTAATGGTGTTCGTCGACGGCGGCAAGCACGGCACTCAATCAGGGAGAAGGCAAATGAAGGTAAACACCCGCGGCGTAGTACAGATGACCCTGGCGATGGTGATCTCCGGCACCGTCGGCTGGCCGGTGATCGCGCTAGGGCAACCGCCAACGACGGTCGTTTTCTGGCGTTGCGCGTTTGGCGCGCTGGCGATGTTGATCGCCTGTGCCCTGCTTGGCCTGTTGAAGAAAGGCATGCTGACCCGACGTCAGGCCGCCGTGGCGGTATTGGGCGGCATGGCGCTGGTGCTGAACTGGACGCTGTTGTTTGGCGCTTATGCCCATGCCTCTATCGCCGTAGCCACGGTCACCTATCACGTCCAACCTTTTATGCTGGTCGGGCTGGGCGTACTGTTCTTTGGCGAAAAGCTGACGGCAAATAAGCTGGCTTGGCTGCTGCTGGCCTTCGGCGGCATGTTGCTGATCATTACCGGCCGCCCAGGCGCTGAGGGTTCGGGGTCGGATTACGTTATCGGCGTGCTGTTGGCATTGGGCGCGGCGTTTATGTATGCGGTGGCGGCGGCGATCGTCAAAGGGCTAAAAACCGTGCCGCCGCATTTGATCGTATTGATCCAGCTCAGCGTCGGGGTGGTGGTGCTGGCGCCGTTCGCCGGCCTGGCCCACCTGCCCTCAACGGCCAATGCCTGGTTGCTGCTGGCGACCATCGGCCTGGTGCATACCGGGCTGATGTCTTCGCTGCTGTATGGCGCGATCCAGAAAATCCCCACCAGCCTGGTCGGCGCGTTGTCGTTCATCTACCCGCTGGTGGCGATCATCGTCGATTGGGCGGTCTTCGGGCACCGCCTCAGCCTGATGCAGCTCTTGGGCGCAGCCGCCATCCTGATTGCCGCTGCGGGCATGAACTTTGGCTGGCGGGTGATGCGCGCGGGTAAAACCGCCCACGCGGCGGAGGGGCAGTAAGCGGCGGGTTATTTTTTCAAGGCGTGCAGGCTGGCGAGCACCTTCTGCAACGCCCTGCTCAGTGGCTTATCCTGGCGCAGTACGATGCCCAAAGTGCGCTCAAGCGCGGGCGTAAGAGCGTCTCCCCGGGTACCGGACAGTGCCATGCGCGGCACAATGCTGTACCCAAGCCCGGCGGCAACCATCTCTTTGATCGCCTCTATGCTGCCCAGTTCCATTACCGGCGCGGGTTTAACCCCCGCGTCAAGGAACCAGCCATCAATCAAACGGCGGGTGCTGCTGCCGGATTCAAAAGCCACCCACGGGAGCGCACCCAGAGTTTGCGGGGTGAACGTGGCAGGCAAATCGGGGGAATCGGCCGGGAAAATGACGGCAAACTCGTCTTGCAGCAGCGGCGTCAACTGCAAGCTGCGGCCATTGGCCGGAAAGGTCACCAATGCGATGTCGATGCGGTTTTCTTCCACCGCTTTCACCATGTCATCGGTGTTGCCGGTGCGCACCCCGACGTTCAACAAGGGATAAGCCTGTTTCAACTCCCGCAGCAGCGTCGGCAGCAAATGGATACAGGCGGTGGCGCCTGTGCCCAGAGTCACGGTGCCGGCAATCTCCTGCGCGTGGCCGGCCATGTCGCTCAGCGCATGATCCACCGCCGCATTGATGTGACTTATGTGTTCCAGCAGCGCCTCACCGGCGGACGTCGGCCGCACGCGCCTGGCGACCCGCTCCAGCAGCCGAACGTGCAGCCGCTGTTCCAACTGCCGGATTTGCAAGCTGACCGCAGGCTGGGTCAGCCCAAGCACTTCCCCTGCGGCGGAAAAACTCCCTTGCCTGACCACCAAAGCAAAAGTCTGAAGCTGGTCCAAATTAAGCTTGCCCACCACGCAATACCCCTTATGCAAAATGCCGATGCCGGTCCCCCACATGAGGAACCGGCATCGCTGAGTGTATCCTTGCGGGCGGCCTTTGTAATCAGGACAAACCCGGAGCGAATGGCGTTATTGCGCCGGTAATGAAACCCAGTAGCCTGGCTGGTAAGGCAGCGGCAGGAACTTCTCGTGGAATTCTCTGAAGGTGCGATCCGGATCCAAATCGCGGAAGAGATCCGGGTGCAGCCATTTGGCCATTACCTGAATGGCGACAAACTGATACGGGCTGTCATAGAACTGATGCCAAATGGCGTGCGCATTGCCGTTATGGGCCACCGGCAGCGTGCGGAATGCCGGGCGCTCCATCAAACGTTGCAGCCGTTTCTGCGCCTGTTGGCTATCGGCCCCCGGACCAACGCCCACCCATTGCCCGATGGTATTGTAATTTTTCCAGTTGGCGCCGGTGACAATCGCCACCTCAGGCTTGCTGGCGATGATTTGCTCAGGGTTCAGCGTGCCGAAAGTACCGGGGATCAGATCCTTGGCGATATTCTTTCCGCCGGCCACTTCCACCATGCGGCCAAAATTCTCATCGCCAAACGACATGCAGCACTCTTCGCTGTAACCGCCGGCGCGGTCGATCATCACCGACGGACGGTGACCGGTGAAGTTCGCCAGGCGTGAGGTGACGCGGGCAATTTCACGCTGACGGAACTGAACAATGTCTTCGGCACGCTGTTGCTTGCCGAGCAACTGCCCCATAATGCGAATGCTTTTATCCGCATTTTCAAAAGGTTTCTCGCGAAAATCGATAAACACTACCGGTACGCCCACCGCTTTCAGTTTTTCGATCAACTGGCCTTCATCGGTAGCGGCCTTTGACTCCAGGTTCATCAGCACCAAATCGGGTTTCAGCGTCAGCGCCTGCTCAACGTTGAAGGTGCCGTCTTTAGCGCCGCCAAAGGTCGGTAATTTTTTGATTTCCGGGTAACGGGCTTCATAAGCCCTATAACCGTCATAATCTGCCTTGGGGAAGTCATCGCGCCAGCCCACCACCCGCTTGAAAGGGGCGTCGGTATCAAAGGCCGCCAGCAGATAAATCTGACGCCCTTCGCCCAAAATGATGCGTTTCACTTCGCCGGGAATTTCAACCTTCCGCCCGCTCACGTCCGTGATCACCGTGGACTGAGCCCCAGCGCAAAACATCATTCCCAGGCCGAGTAAACCGATGGCGGCGCGCAATTTTCGTAACATATTTCTTTCCCCACTAAAGATAATGATTATCGTTATCAAATTATTGGGCGTTAATATGTCTCAATTTGTTGCCTCATGAAAGCGATTGTTACGGCTCGGACCAAAGGTCAGAGCAGTTCGCCTTCGGCCTTCCGACCCGGCCATCTGGACAGCCCTTCATGGATAACAGGTTTTCCTTTCTCGTTAGCAGAAAGCCTGACGGCGGTGAACCTATTATCCCGAAAACCTCAAAAGCTAAGCGAAATAACGTATTCGACCCGTTTTAAAATAGCTGTTACCTCTATTAAGCAGACACGGAGGAGGAATTAACGATGACGCGTTATGTGTGGAATAACCGGCTGAAACAGCGCATCCGTTTCAGCTACTGGAATGAGCTGTGCGTCACTGGCTGCGCGGGTAGAGCCCTCTTGCCCGCGGGTATTCGTTATCGGTGCGGGAAAATCATCCCCCGCCTATCGCAAAGCTAATTAATCGCTAAGCAATGGACTATTTATAATAAGCCTTTGCTTTACACCGCAACCTGCAAATTATTATTATCACTTCGTACCCCACCCGTTGTAACAACTTAAATTTTAATTATATTTCATCGCGCTACGCCCGCGGCGGCGCGCTATTTACTGCCGTCTCCGTATTGAGGACATCGTTATGGTTGTTTCTGTTTTGCCTGCGCCGGATGCGGCCAATTTCCCTCCCGCAGAAGAATGGACCCACAGGATTGTCGACGACCAACAGGCGCTGGATGCAGCGCGACAAGTCGCCGTGGCCGCCGCGCCTGAAGCCCAACTGCGTGACCGCCAGCGGCGCTATCCGTTGCAACAGTTGGCGCTGTTTACCCAGTCTGGCCTCGGTGGCATTTCCATTCCGCGCGAATACGGCGGACCGGAACTGTCCTTTACCACGCTGGCGGAGGTGTTTCGCCTGATTTCCGCCGTCGATCCGGCGCTGGGGCAAATTCCGCAAAACCATTTCGGCCTGATTCAGTTAATTCGTGATGCCGGCAGCGAAGAACAAAAACGGCGTATTTTCGCGGCGGTGCTGGCCGGTCAACGCATCGGGAACGGTGGCCCGGAGAAAAACAGCAAGCACACGTTGGATATGCAGAGCCGCTTACGGCAAACCGCAGACGGCCTGCGCTTTACCGGCGACAAATTTTACTCCACCGGCGCGCTGTTCGCCCATATCGTCGCCGCCAAGGCACTCGACGATCGGCAGCAGCCGGTACTGGCATTGATCCCCCACCCGGCGGCAGGTCTGGAGATCGTCGACGACTGGTCCGGCATGGGGCAGCGCACTACCGCCAGCGGCACGGTGCGCCTGCGCGAGGTTCTGGTCGATCCGGCCAATGTGATCCCGCTGCTGCCGCTGGCAGAAAAACCGACGATTCAGGGCGCCGTTTCCCAACTGATTCAGGCCGCCATCGATGCCGGCATTGCGCAGGGCGCGCTGGATGAGGCCACCCAGTTTATTCGCGAGCGTTCCCGCCCCTGGATCGACGCAGGCGTCGAACGCAACGCGGACGATCCCTACATTCTGGCCGACGTCGGCCGGCTCAGCATGGAGTTGAGCGCGGCGAACGCCCTGTTGCGCCGTGCGGCGCGGACGCTCGATGAGGTTGACCGCTGGCCGGTAACCGCCGAAAGCGCCGCAGCGGCGTCGATCGCGGTCGCCGAAGCCAAGGTGTTGACCACGGAAGTGGCGCTGTTGGCCAGCGAAAAGCTGTTCGAATGGTCCGGCAGCCGCGCCACGCTGGCGGAGCACGGCCTCGATCGCCACTGGCGCAACGCACGCACCCACACGTTGCACGATCCGGTGCGCTGGAAATACCACGCCATTGGCGAGTACTACCTCAACGGCCGCTTTCCGGCGCGCCATTCGTGGATTTAAAGGAGCAGAACATGACCACTCAGGTAGCCCCTCAACGCGTGGCGCAACGCATTACCAGCCCCGAACAGGCGCTGGAGACCGCACACCGGCTGGCGGAGCAATTCAGCCCGACCGCCGCCGAGCGTGACAGCCAACGGCGATTGCCGGTAGCCGAACTGGCAGACCTGTTCGCCTCTGGGCTCGGCGCGATTACCGTGCCGCAAGAATTTGGCGGCCCGGGGTTGTCGAATCGCGTGCTGGCGCAGGTCATCGCTATTCTCAGCCAGGGCGATGCGTCGATCGGCCAGGTGCCGCAAAACCACTATTACGCGCTGGAAGTGCTGCGGGTGAACGGTTCGCCGCAGCAGCAACGGCGGCTGTACCAGGAAGCGCTGGCCGGCGTGCATTTCGGCAATGCGCTGGCGGAGTTTGCCAGCAAGGCCGCCCACCACCGCAGCACCTCGCTGGCCAGGCATGAAGGCCAATGGCAGCTGTCGGGCCAAAAGTTTTACGCTACCGGCGCGTTGTACGCCGGGCGCATCCCGACCGCAGCGCGGGGTGAAGACGGTAAAGAACAGTTGGTGTTTTTGCCGCGCAATACGCCTGGCCTGAGCATCACCGACGACTGGTCCGGCTTTGGCCAGCGCACCACCGGCAGCGGCAGCGTGACGCTGGAACAGTGCCCGGTGGATGAAGAGGATATCGTGCCCTTCCAGACGGCGTTTGAACGGCCGACGCCGGTTGGCCCGCTGGCGCAAATCATGCACGCCGCCATCGACCAGGGCATCGCCAAAGCCGCGTGGCAGGACATGCTGCAATTTGTTCGCAGCCGTTCGCGCCCGTGGATTGATGCCGGCGTCGAACACGCCAGCGAGGACCCGCTGACGCTGGACCGCATCGGCAAAATTTCCGCCCGCATTCAGGCCGGTGACGCCCTGCTGGCGGTAGCCGGTGAAGCCATCGATGTCGCTCAGCGCCACAGCGATGCCCTGTCGGTCGCACAAGCCTCGATCGAGGTCGCCACGGCGCGCGCCTGGACCACCGAGGTCGCGCTGGCCGCCGGCAATCTGCTGTTTGAGCTGGCCGGTAGCCGTGCCACGCTGCAGGAATATAACCTCGATCGCCACTGGCGCAACGCCCGAACCCACACCTTGCATGACCCGGTACGCTGGAAATACCCGGCGATCGGCAATTACGTGCTGAACGGGGTGCTGCCGCCGCGCCGGGGGACTCTGTAATGAGCGTCATCGCCAAAGAAGTTCTGCTGAACGCCTTCAACATGAACTGCGTCGGCCACATTCATCACGGCATGTGGACCCATCCGCAGGATCGCTCCACCGAGTTCAACCAGCTCGGCTACTGGACCGAGCTGGCGCAGTTGCTGGAGCGTGGGCTGTTCGACGGGCTGTTTATCGCCGATATCCTCGGCGTTTACGATGTCTATCAGCAAAACATCGCCCTGACCGCCCGCGAGTCGATACAGCTGCCGGTTAACGATCCGCTGTTGCTGGTGTCGGCGATGGCCGGAGTGACCCAACATCTGGGCTTCGGCATCACCGCCAACCTGAGTTACGAAGCGCCCTATCCCTTTGCCCGTCGCTTGTCGACGCTGGACCATCTGACCCAGGGCCGCATCGGCTGGAATATCGTCACCGGCTATCTGGACAGCGCCGCGCGTGCGATGGGGTTGAACGAACAGATCGGGCACGATCGCCGTTACGATCAGGCCGATGAGTTTCTCGACGTGGCCTATCAGTTATGGGAAGGCAGTTGGGAAGATGACGCCGTGTTGGCCGACCGCCAACGGCGGATTTACGCCGATGCGCACAAGATCCACAAGGTTACCCACCGCGGCGAGTTTTATCAGGTGGAGGGCTATCACCTGTCTTCGCCTTCGCCGCAGCGTACCCCGCTGCTGTTCCAGGCCGGCAGCTCGGCACGGGGGATTCAGTTCGCCGCCCGCCACGCGGAGTGCACCTTCGTTAACCACGCCACCCCGGCCGCAGGTGGACAAGCTGCGTACCGCAGCGGTGGCGGCCGGCCGCCAGCGACAGGATTTGAAAGTGTTTATGGGGGTCGGCGTTATCGTTGCGCCAACCGCCGCCGAGGCGCAGGACAAATACCGTGAATATCTGCGTTACGCCAGCCCCGAAGCCGGTCTGGCGCATTTTTCCAGTTCGACCGGTATCGATCTTTCACGCTTTGGTCTGGACGACCCGATCCAGGCCGGGCCGACGCAGGCCATTGAGTCGGTAACCCAAACCTACCGCGGTTGGACCCGCCGCCAACTGCTGGAACAACACGCCATGGGCGGACGTTATCCGTTGGTGGTGGGCGATCCGCAACAGGTGGCGGACAGGTTGCTGCAATGGGTGGATCAGGCCGATATCGACGGGTTTAACCTGACGCGCATCGTTAACCCAGGCAGCTACCGCGATTTTATCGATCTGGTGGTGCCGGAGTTGCAAGCCCGTGGCCGCTACAAAACCGCCTACCGTGCCGGCAGCCTGCGGCAAAAGCTGTTTCGACAGCAGGATCGCTTGCCGCAAAGCCATCCGGCGGCCGGCTGGCGTCTGGGTGCGCCGTTACCCGTTTGAACCCTTATTTTTTCTTTTGAAGGAACAACCCTATGACAATACCCTCTCGGACAAAAACACTGCTGTTTTCGGCGTTGCTGGCACTCTCAAGCGCGGCGGCTGCGGCCAATGATTACAGCGGTGCGCTGAAAGTCGGCACCACCGCCGCCTTCGCCCCGCCGCTGGAGGTGGCGGCGGAAGAGGCTCGCAAACAGGGGCTGAAGGTCGACATCATCGAATTCAGCGACTGGACCGCGCCGAACGTCAGCCTGGAAAACGGCGATATCGACGTCAACCTGTTCCAGCACCTGCCGTTCCTGCACAACGCCAATAAAGAAGGCAATTTCCACCTGGTGGCCTATGCCCCGGCGATCATCAATAACGTCGGGCTGTACTCCAAAAAATACCAAAGCATCGCCGATCTGCCGGAGGGTGCCAAAGTGGCGATCGCCAACGACGTGATTAACGGTGGCCGCGGTCTGTTGCTGTTGCAAAAAGCCGGGCTGATTAAGCTCAAACCGGGATCCGGCCTGCAGGCCACCCAGGCAGACATCGTCAGTAACCCTAAACACATCAAAATTATCGAAGTGGAAGCGGTGCAACTGGCACGCACGCTGGAGGAAGTTGACCTGGCGCAGGGCTATCCGCACTACCTGCGGCTGTCCGGCACCGTCGATCCCAACAGCGCCCTGCTGTTCGACGGTCTGGAAAACCCGGAGTACGTGATCCAGTTCGTGGTCCGAGATGGCCATCAGGATGACCCGCGCCTGCGCAAGTTTGTCGACGTTTACCAGCATTCACCGGTCGTGCGCGCCAAACTCGACAGTTTCTACGGCAAGCTGTATCAGCCGGGCTGGAGCCAGTAGTTTATGTCCAGCCTGATTTTGCCTAACCCAGGCGCCCTGGTCGCCGAAGAGGTGGTGCGCCGCCATGATGACACCCACCTGCGCTTTACCCGGCTCAGCAAGCGTTACCCCGGCCAACTGACCGAGGCGCTGAAGGAGATCTCCCTGGACATTCGCCGTGGGGAGATCTTCGGCATTATCGGCCGCAGCGGCGCCGGCAAGTCGTCCCTGATCCGCACCATTAACCGGCTGGAACGCCCCAGCGGCGGTAGCGTGGAGGTCGATGGCGTCGATATCGGCCAATTGGATGAAGATCAACTGGTGGCTTATCGGCGGCGCACCGGCATGATTTTTCAGCACTTCAATCTGCTGTCGGCCAAAACCGTCCGGCAGAATATCGAGTTGCCGCTGCGGGTGGCGGGCGTGTCGGTCGCCGAGCGGCGCGACAGAGTGGACGCATTGCTGGAGCTGGTCGGGCTGAGCGACTACCCGGACGCCTATCCGGCGCAGCTTTCCGGCGGGCAGAAACAGCGGGTCGGCATCGCCAGGGCGCTGGTGCATAACCCCGAATTGCTGTTGTGCGATGAAGCTACCTCCGCGCTCGATCCGGAAACCACCCGCGCCATTCTGGCGTTGTTACAGCGCATCAACCGTGAGTTCAACATCACCATAGTGCTGATTACCCATGAAATGGAGGTGATCCATGATATCTGCCACCGGGTGGCGGTGCTGGAACGGGGGGAGATTATCGAATGCGGCCCGGTGTGGCAGGTGTACGGCAACCCGCAGCAGGAAACGACCCGTATCCTGCTGACCCCCTCACACGATCGCTTGCCGGAGGAATGGGTTGGGCGGATCGCCGCCACGCCCCCCACGCCGGATGCACCGCAATTGATCCGGCTACGCTACCGCGGCCAAGGTGCATCGCTGGAGCTAAACCACGTGCTGGCGGCTTTTCAGGGCAGCGTGACGCTGGTGGAAAGCGCCATTGAGCATATTCAGGGGCGCGCCATCGGTTATCTGTTGTTAACCGTGACGCCGTCACCGAATAATCGAACCATTCCGCAGACGCTGGCCGACAGCGTGGAGGTCCTGGGCTATGTCACTGTTGCTTGAACGGCTGTGGGCCGGATTTCTCGATACGTTGCTGATGGTGGGCGTTTCGTCCCTGTTGGCGTTGATTCTGGGATTGCCGCTGGCGATCCTGTTGGTGGTCAGCGAACGCGGTGGATTGTATGAGCAGGTTGGCGTTCAGCGGGTGCTCGGCTGGCTGGTGAATCTGTTCCGCTCGATCCCCTTTCTGATCCTGATGGTGGCGCTGATCCCCTTCACCCGCATGATTGTCGGCACCTCTTACGGCGTATGGGCCGCCGTGGTGCCGCTGACCATCGCCGCCATGCCGTTTTTCGCGCGTATCGCCGAAGTCAGCCTGCGAGAGGTGGATCACGGCCTGGTGGAAGCGGCGCAGGCAATGGGCTGCCGCCGTGGGCATATCATTCGCCATGTGCTGCTGCCGGAAGCCATGCCCGGTATTGTCAGCGGCTTTACCATCACCCTGGTGACCATGATTAACGCCTCTGCGATGGCCGGAGCCATAGGCGCAGGCGGCCTGGGTGACCTGGCTTACCGTTATGGTTACCAGCGTTTCGACACCCAGGTGATGCTCACCGTCATCGTGGTGTTGGTGGCGCTGGTGACCCTGCTGCAATTTTTTGGCGATCGGCTTTCCCGCCGGTTAAACCACCGTCATTAACCTTTACTGACTGGATATGTGTAATGAAAAAACTGAAAGCCTCGCTGATCGCCGCTTCGCTGCTGTTGGGTGCATTTGCCCTGCCGACCGTTGCGGCGCAGGAAAAACCGCAGCAAATCACCATCGGTTACCAGAAAGCCAATATCTTCGCCCTGTTGAAATATCGCGGTACGCTGGAACAAACCCTGACGCCGCAGGGCATCAAGGTGCGCTGGATTGAGTTTCCCGCCGGGCCGCAAATGCTCGAAGGGCTGAACGTCGGCAGCATTGATCTGGCGGCTACCGGCGATGCGCCACCGGCTTTTGCCCAGGCTGCCAAAGCCGATTTGATCTATCTGGGGCATTCGCCGGCCAGCCCGAAAACCGAAGCCATAGTGGTGCCGCAGGATTCGCCGATCAAAACCGTTGCCGACCTCAAAGGCAAACGCGTTGCGCTGAACAAAGGCTCCGACGTCAACTACCTGTTGGTCAGCGCGCTTGAGCAGGCCGGGCTGAGCTACAAAGACGTGACACCGGTGTATTTGCCGCCGAGTGACGCCCGCGCCGCCTTCCAGCGCGGCAGCGTAGACGCCTGGGTGATTTGGGACCCTTACTACGCCGAGGTGGAAACCCACGCCAACGCCCGTCTGCTGAAGGATGCCGAAGGTCTGGTGCCGCATTACACCTTCTATCTCGCCAGCCGCCACTTTGCCGAAACCTACCCGGACAGCGCAAAATTGGTGATCGACCAGCTAAGTGAACTGAGCGCCTGGGCCAATGCCCATCAGGACGACGCGGCGAAGATCCTGGCGCAAAGCACCGGGTTGGAGCAGGCCATTTGGGCCAGAGCCCTCGCCCGCATGCCGTTCGGCAGCCAACGCATGACGCCGGCGTTATTTGCCGAACAGCAGCAATTAGCCGACAAGTTCACCGCGATTGGCCTGCTGCCGGTCAAGGTGGACGTCAGCGCCGCACGCTGGTCTGAGGATAAGTAACTTGCTGAATATATTTGCATTAATTCAGCAAAGCAAAGCGATATTCGGCATTTAACCTGCGGGGATATTTTTATTATTATCGGGATATGTCTCTGGGAGCATTTTCTTTCAGGGCCTGTCTACCGGAGTTTTTGTCCTTGTTTCGTTCGTCGCGAACTTTATTTTGGCCGCACTTTTGTGCGGCTTTTCTTTTTGTGGTTAAAAACACGCTAAACGTGCAATTTTCCACGTTATTCAGGCTCCCCCCTCTATAATGTTTCCAGTGAAAAAATATGCCCCCTAAATGGTGGAATGGGAGTTAAATAGCTCCCTGACGGAAACCTGAGCAGGAACCATGACATGACACGTTTTATCCTTATGCCGCTTGCCACTGTTATTCTGGCAGGTTGTACGCCAATGAAACCCTCAGGATGTGAAAAAACCAGCGCCGTGGGTGATTGTATTTATGCAAGGGGTGCCGAAAACACCACGTCGAAGGTTGTTCAGCCGCCCAATTTGGGCTGTGACGGGCAAGTTTTTTACGAACGTCCGTTTTATCCCGCTGCCGCAATGGCGAAAAAGATTGACGGTAAAATAACAGGTACGTTTGACGTTGATGATAGAGGTAAAGCAAAGAATATCGAACTAACGGGAAATCCAGAATTCTATTATGAAGCGAAAAGCGCTATTGCTCGTAGCTGCTGGAAACCCGGTAGCTTGCATGAAAAAGTCTCGTTTACCTTCAACGTTACCGGTGATGCAACTCTGGGGGCCGGGGGATAAAAAAAACCGGCGCAGAGTGTTCTGCGCCGGCCGGGTTATCACGTCTCGTTGTTAGCGCCCTTTCGCCAGCTTGTGCAAGGTTGCCGCCAACAGATCCACTTCCTCGTAGGTATTGTAAAACGCCAGCGATGGCCGCACCGTCGCCTCAACGCCAAAGCGCCTCAGGATCGGTTGGGCGCAGTGATGGCCGGAACGCACCGCAATGCCTTCACGGTTAAGCGCGTTGCCCACTTCTTCGGTACGGTAGCCGCTCAGCACAAACGACAGCACGCTGGCCTTATTGGCTGCGGTGCCAATCAGGCGCAGGCCGGGAATGCGGATCAACTGCTCGGTGGCGTACTCCAGCAATTCATGCTCATAACGGTTGATATTATCGAGCCCCAGGCGTTCGACATAGTCCAGCGCCGCCCCCAACCCCACCGCGTCTGCGATGTTGCCGGTGCCGGCTTCAAACCTGGCCGGTGCCGGCTGGTACAGCGTTTTCTCAAAGGTGACATCGGCAATCATATTGCCGCCACCCTGCCACGGCGGCAGGGTTTCCAGCAGCTCCGCCTTGCCGTACACCGCGCCGATGCCGGTTGGGCCAAACACCTTGTGGCCGGAGAACACGTAAAAGTCCGCGTCCAGCGCCTGCACGTTAACCTTCAGGTGCGATACCGCCTGTGCGCCGTCTACCAACACCCGCGCTCCGGCCTGATGAGCCAGCGCAATCACCTGCTCGACCGGCGTCACCGTGCCCAGCGCATTGGATACCTGGGTGATCGACACCAAACGGGTACGCGGCGACAAGAGCTTGCGGTATTCATCCAGCAGAATCTGCCCGCTGTCATCAACCGGGATCACCCGAATTTTGGCCCCCACGCCGGCGGCAAGCTGCTGCCAGGGCACGATGTTGGCGTGGTGTTCCAACTGGGAAACCACGATTTCATCGCCTTCGCCGATGTGTTGCCGGCCAAAGGTGTTGGCAATCAGGTTAATGGCTTCCGTTGCGCCTCGGGTAAAGATAATTTCCGCCGGTGATTTGGCCCCCAGAAAACGAGCAACGCTGTTTCTGGCCCCTTCATAAGCATCCGTTGCCCTGGCGGCCAGCTCATGCGCCGCACGGTGGATATTCGAGTTTTCATGGGCGTAGAAATACGCCAGCCGATCGATAACCACCTGCGGTTTATGGGTGGTGGCGGCGTTATCCAACCACACCAGGGGTTTGCCGTTAACCCGTTCCGCAAGAATGGGAAAGTCGCGGCGTACGGCATGCACATCAAAACTGCTGCGCGGCCGTTGCTGCGGTGCGGCTTCTCGCCGTGGTTGCCCCTGTTCCAGGAAATAATACTGCCCGCTGGTCGCCTCTTGCGCTACGCCGCTAACCGGTGCCGCGACGGCAGGAAACAGCGATCCGATAACCGACTCCAGCCCGCCGTTGACCGCCCCGGCGAAGGGTTGGTCACTAAGATGGGCCTGACCGGTGAGCGCCTGTTCCGCCAGGCCGTCCAGCCCGGTATCCTGCGGCAAGCGTTTTTGCCGGGCCTGATTTTCGCTCAGAAAATAGAACCCCGCCGTCGCCGCCGGATCCCGTGGCTGAGGCAGTGTCGGCGGAGCCAAAAAGGCTTGCCGCTCTGCGCCCTGCTGCCAGCCGGACAACCTTTGCGCCTCCAGGCCGTCGGTGGCCAGCGCCGGTTCTAGAGCCGGCGTAAAGGTCTGCGGCAACACCGTCGTGGCGCGCTCGCCGCCTGCGGCCGGTTGCAGCCCTGCACCAGCTTCACGTCCAGGCAAGGCACTGAAGATCTGATTAGCCAGGTTAGCCAGCGCGTTAACGTCCGGCAATCCGGCTGGCGGCTGCGCCTCGTGAGGCAATGAACTACTTGTAACTGTCTGGATAGTCATGATATTTGCTCACATCAACATCGTCTAAAACGGCAACGGCATCTTCAGTCAGAACCGCCAATGAGCAGTAAAGGGAGATCAGGTAGGAGGCTATCGCATTGCGGTTAATCCCCATAAAGCGCACCGACAGCCCCGGGCTTTGCTCACCGGCGACGCCCGGCTGGTAAAGGCCAATGACGCCCTGACGTTTTTCCCCGGTACGCAGCAGGATAATTTTGGTTTTGCCTTCTTCGTCGATGGGCAGCTTGTCCGAGGGGATCAGCGGCAAGCCACGCCAGGTGAGAAACTGCGAACCGAACAGACTGACGGTTGGCGGCGGCACGCCACGGCGGGTGCACTCGCGGCCAAAGGCGGCGATGGCTAACGGATGAGCGAGGAAGAAACCGGGTTCTTTCCATACTTTGGTGATCAGTTCGTCCAGATCGTCCGGCGTCGGCGCACCGGTCAGCGTTGAAATACGCTGGGCGTCATCGACGCTGGCCAATAAACCGTACTCAGGGTTATTGATCAGCTCGTTTTCCTGGCGCTCTTTAATGGTTTCAATGGTCAGGCGCAGCTGTTCGCGAATTTGATCGTGCGGGCTGCTGTATAAATCGGAGACGCGGGTATGCACATCCAGAATGGTGGTAACGGCATTGAGAAAATACTCGCGCGGCGCTTCTTCGTAATCCACATAGGTCTGGGGTAACAATCCTTCATCGCGCTGCGAGCAGGCAACCTGAACATTTAACGGATTCTTGACCTTGTTCAGGCGAAATATCCCGGCCTCGACCGGTGTCCATTGCAGCAAATGCACCAACCAACGCGGGGTGATAATGGATAATTGCGGGACGGTCTTTGTCGCGTTAGCCAATTGCCGTGCTGCATTATCCCCTAATGCAAGCCGGGCGTCATTGTGTTGAGACATGGTTGTTTCTCCTGAAAAAAATAGGCTGGTGATAAATAATTAATAATTACCGGTTAAATAGCGCGTCAAATAAAATATCGATTTATTGATTCCGTTTCGCAGACCTCACTGCGGGTTATTAACATTGTTGAAATGCGCCACATTAAATACCTGAGCCAAATTCATGACTGTCGCTCTGGATATTTGCCTGGCGAATATTACTGCCCGGTTTGACGCTGCGCGTCAGCCATACGTTGCCGCCAATGGACGATCCCTTGCCAATGGTAATCCTGCCCAGCAAAGTGGCGCCGGCGTAGATCACCACATCGTCTTCAATAATCGGATGGCGTGGCTGCCCTTTTTGCAGAATGCCGGACTCCTCGGTGACAAAGCGTTTGGCGCCCAGCGTGACCGCCTGATAGAGACGTACCCGCTTGCCGATAATGGCGGTTTCGCCAATCACTACGCCAGTGCCGTGATCGATAAAAAACCCGTCATCGATTTGCGCACCGGGATGAATGTCGATCCCGGTTTCACCGTGAGCCTTTTCGGCGATGATGCGCGCCAGCAAAGGAACGCCCGCGAGATAGAAATAGTGCGCCAGCCGGTGGTGGATAATGGCGTTGACGCCGGGGAAACACAGTAACACCTCGTCCACGCTGCGCGCCGAAGGATCGCCGTGATAAGCGGCCAGAATGTCGCTGTCCAACCGGCGGCGAATGGCCGGCAGCACGGCGGCGAATTGCCGCACCAGCGTCACCGCCTGCGCATTGAGCGAGTCCCCTCGCTCAGCGTCGTCGTCCTCGGAACGGCTAAACCCCAAAGCAAGGCGCACCTGAATCAGCAATGCATTCAGCACCGCGTCCAGCGTATGGCCAACGAAGTAGTCTTCGCTTTCATGGCGCAGATCGTCCGGCCCCAAGCGCATCGGGAATAAAATCGCTCGCAGCGATTCGGTTATTTCGCTGACCGCACTTTTCGACGGCAGCTCCTTTTGCCCGGAAAGCGACGCCTGGCCGCTGCGCTCGCGCCAGGAGAGCCGCGCTGAGCGCAGCTCATTAACGATATCGGCAAGTTGCCAGTTGGTGTTTTCTTGCGGCTGTGAAAAGCGAGTCATAATTCCCTCTGTTTATGTGATAACGCCCAATGACCCACTCGGTTCGAGCGCCGTCAGGCTGTCTTTAGCCAGGGCAAGTGTCGTGCGCCCTCGATCCCGCCTTGTACGCCGTAAGCCTGCGTATAACCGGCTTTAAGGGCCGCCAGCACCGCATCGGCGGAGCGTTTGCCGGTTTGGCACAGCAGGATGACCTGCTGTTGTTTGTCGACGACTTTGCTTAACTCAAGGAAAAAACGCGGGTTGCGGATTTTGTTCGAGCCGGTTAACCAGGGAACCCGCTCGGATTCCTCAACGTAGCCAAAGGTTTTGCGCTCTTCCGGGGTACGGATGTCCACCAACACC
>RCUM01000046.1_pt1 | contig 126031 bp, 106 predicted proteins | sample 2166141 | NCBI WGS metagenome assembly RCUM01 (sample SAMN09932756, study PRJNA488358) | compost metagenome | isolation source: compost soil in crotonic acid-enriched | place: Germany: Experimental Botanical Garden | reverse complement strand
TCTCTAACCGCTTCACCGCTAACATCAAGGGCCTGACTCAGGCTTCCCGTAACGCCAACGACGGTATCTCTCTGGCACAGACCACTGAAGGCGCACTGAACGAAGTTAACGATAACCTGCAGAACATCCGTCGTCTGACTGTACAGGCGCAAAATGGTTCTAACTCCAACAGCGACCTGAAATCTATCCAGGACGAAATCACCCAACGTCTGTCTGAAATCAACCGTATCTCTGAGCAGACTGATTTCAACGGCGTGAAAGTACTGAGCAGCGATCAGAAACTGACCATCCAGGTTGGCGCTAACGACGGTGAAACCATCGATATCGACCTGAAGAAAATCGACGCTAAGCAACTGGGTCTGGATACTTTCAACGTAACTGACAAAGGTCCTTCAGTTGGTGCTGCTGTTGCAGACGGTACTATGGTGAAGGGTGCCACTAAAGATGTGGCTTATGACGCAGCTACGTCTGGTCTGGATGCAACCAAAGGCGAAGCGCTGGTTTCTGGTAAAGATAAAGACGGTAAAGCAGTAAACTACGTGCAGACCACCGCAACTGACGGCACCAAAACCTACAAAGCAGCCACTATTGCCGATGACGGCAAAGTGACAGCAGGTGCTGCAGTTACCATCAAAAACCCACTGGATACCCTGGACAAAGCACTGTCTCAGGTTGACGGTCTGCGTTCTTCTCTGGGTGCGGTACAGAACCGTTTCGATTCTGTTATCAACAACCTGAACAGCACCGTGAACAACCTGTCCGCTTCCCAGTCCCGTATTCAGGATGCCGACTACGCGACCGAAGTGTCCAACATGAGCCGTGCCAACATCCTGCAACAGGCAGGCACCTCCGTTCTGGCACAGGCTAACCAGTCTACCCAGAACGTGTTGACCCTGCTGCGTTAATCGATCTCCGCGATTAACCTGTCGTAAAGAACCCTGCTTCGGCAGGGTTTTTTTATGGTGCGCGCCCAGAAGTTAATGCATGGCGCAAATAAAGCCTATTTTGTGCGACTGTTCAGCCGATTGGCATTTTGCCCCCTACGGATAATAGCGCTGACTCTCTTATCCGCAGGTTTTAGACATAGTGAGCGATCTGTATACCGCCGAAGGCGTGATGGACAAAAATTCTCTCTGGCTACGCTACGTTCCGTTAGTGCGCCACGAGGCGTTGCGCCTGCAGGTCAGGCTGCCCGCCAGCGTGGAGCTCGACGATCTGTTGCAGGCCGGAGGAATCGGCCTGTTGAACGCCGTTGAGCGTTATGACGCTATGCAGGGCACGGCCTTTACTACCTACGCGGTGCAACGTATCCGTGGCGCCATGCTTGATGAGCTGCGCAGCCGCGACTGGGTGCCGCGCAGTGTACGTCGCCATGCGCGTGAAGTGGCGCAGGTTATGCGGCAATTGGAACAGCAACTGGGCCGCCCGGCCAGCGAAGTGGAAGTTGCGCAGACGCTGAATCTGTCACTGGATGAGTACCGTCAAATTCTGTTGGACACCAATAACAGCCAGCTTTTCTCCTACGACGAATGGCGGGAAGAGCATGGCGAAAGTGCGGAACCGCTGCTGGAAGGGCACGAAGAGGCCAATCCGTTACATCATCTGCTGGAGGGCAATTTACGCCAACGGGTGATTGACGCCATTGAGGCGTTGCCGGAACGCGAAAAAATGGTGCTGACGCTGTATTACCAGGAAGAGTTGAACCTGAAAGAGATCGGCGCCGTGCTGGACGTGGGGGAATCGCGCGTCAGCCAACTGCACAGTCAGGCGATCAAGCGGCTGCGCGCCCGCCTGGCGGCCGAAAATTGAGGCGAATCAACGCTTACCCTTCAACCTGATTACCGTTGCGATAACCGGACTGCCTTATGCCAGGAATATTATTGAAAAAACGGCCGCTGAGCCGTTATTTGAAAGATTACAAACACAGCCAAACTCATTGCTCCCAGTGCGGTAAGTTATTGGATCGCATGGCGTTGGTGTTCCGAGGCAAGATCATTAACAAAGATGCCATTGCGCGCATGGACCAGCCGATTGACGATAACGTCTGGCTGAATGTGCAAAATGAGCTGACCGCGCTATGCCGTTTTTGCAGTGAGATTTCCTGCAACAGCCATCCGAGCTATTTCGATATCATGGCGTTCAAACAGTATCTGTTTGAGCAGACCGAGATGAGCCACAGCACTATCCGCGAATACGTGGTGCGTCTGCGTCGGCTGGACGAAATGCTGGTGGCGCGCAACTATCCGGCGGACAAGTTCGCCAGCAGCAATAACCATCAGCGCATTATCGAAGACTTGCCCAGCGCCGCACACAATAATTACCGCATCGCTCTGCGTAAATACGACCAATATATCGCCTGGCAGAAAAGTTACTGATCCCGTCTCCCCGGCGCGCCGGCCGGGGGTTCACCGCTTTGCGTCTCATCAAAAAGAGTGATTATTCGGCCCACATCTGATAAATCTATGCTTTGGATGTTGATACCTGTTCCCTGGGGGACGTTGTGAATCTGCAACAGCAATTGGCGCAATTCCCGCGCCTGGATTTAGTCGGCTCTGCCACACCGCTCGAAAAACTGTCTCGCCTTTCAGACTACCTTGGCCGTGAAATTTACATCAAACGTGACGACGTCACGCCGATGGCGATGGGCGGCAACAAACTGAGAAAACTGGAGTATCTTGCTGCCGAGGCCCTGCGACAGGGCGCGGACACGCTGGTGACCGCCGGTGCCATCCAATCCAATCACGTACGCCAAACTGCGGCGGTAGCGGCAAAACTCGGCCTGCACTGCGTGGCGTTGCTGGAAAACCCGATCGACACCCAAGCGGAAAACTACCTCACCAACGGTAACCGTCTGCTGCTCGGGCTGTTCAACGCCGAAGTGGTGATGTGCGAAGCGTTGCACGATCCGCAGCAGCAATTGGCCGACCTGGCGACGCGTCTCGAAGGGCAGGGTTTCCGGCCTTATGTGGTGCCAGTGGGCGGCTCCAACGCGTTGGGCGCGTTGGGTTACGTGCAGTGCGTGCTGGAAATCGCCGAGCAGAGCCGGCGTAGCGGCGTCGCTTTCAGTTCGGTGCTGGTGGCTTCCGGCAGTGCCGGTACGCATGCCGGGCTGGCGGTCGGCCTTCAGCAACTGCTGCCGGAGACTGAACTGATTGGCGTTACGGTTTCGCGTAAAGTGATCGACCAATTACCCAAGGTTGAGCTGATTCAAAAAGCGCTGGCCTGCTCGTTAGGCATCGACACTCTGGCGCCGATCAAGCTGTGGGACGAGTATTTTGCGCCGCAGTATGGCATGCCCAACGACGAGGGCACGGCGGCGGTGCAGTTGCTGGCGCAGCAGGAAGGCGTGTTGCTGGATCCGGTCTATACCGGCAAAGCGATGGCCGGCCTGATCGACGGCATTGCCCAGCAGCGTTTTTGCGACGATGGCCCGATACTGTTCATTCACACCGGCGGTGCGCCGGCGCTGTTTGCCTACCATCCGCAGGTGTGACGGCAGCTTGTTATTCCATTTTGAACTATATTTATAATGTTATATTCCTTTGTGCGACCAAACGCACTGGTAAAGTGCTGATATCAAAAAAGATAAACAACAGATGGGGTGTTTATGATCTTTTCCAAAGTTCGTCGTCAATTGCTGTTGGGCGTGATGACCGTTGCGCTGACCGCCGGTTTAAGCGCACAAACCTATGCCGCTGACAACCTGCTCCAGCAGGTCAAGCAGCGCGGTACGCTGATTGTCGGGCTGGAAGGTACCTATCCGCCATTCAGCTTCCAGGGCGAAGACGGTAACCTGACCGGTTTCGAAGTGGATTTCGCCAACGCGCTGGCACAGCACATCGGCGTGAAGGCCAAGCTGAACCCGACCAAATGGGACGGTATGCTGGCATCGCTGGAATCGAAGCGCATCGACGTGGTGATCAACCAGGTGACGATTTCCGACGAGCGCAAGAAGAAATATGATTTCTCGACGCCTTATACCGTATCCGGTATTCAGGCGTTGGTGAAAAAGGGCAACGAGGGCACCATTGCCAAGCCGGACGATCTGAAGGGCAAGAAGGTCGGCGTAGGTTTGGGCACCAACTACGAGCAATGGTTGCGTGAAAACGTGCAGGGCGTCGACGTGCGCACCTATGATGATGACCCGACCAAGTACCAGGATCTGCGCGTTGGCCGTATCAACGCCATTCTGGTCGACCGTTTGGCGGCGCTGGATCTGGTGAAGAAAACCGGCGATACGCTGGCGGTAGCCGGCCCGGCGTTCTCTCGTCAGGAGTCTGGCGTCGCGGTGCGTAAAAACAACCCGGAACTGTTGGCAGCGATTGACCAGGCGATTGCCGAGATGCAAAAAGACGGCACGCTGGCGAAGATCTCCGAGAAATGGTTTGGCGCGGACGTAACTAAATAATGCACGAAAGTATTCAACTGGCGCTGGATTCAGCGCCATTTTTATTGAAGGGCGCGATACTTACCCTCCAGCTTAGTCTGGGGGGGATGGCGCTCGGTTTACTGCTGGGGTTTCTGTTGGCGCTGATGCGCCTTTCGCCATTATGGCCGCTGTCGTGGCTGTCGCGTATTTATGTGTCGCTGTTTCGCGGCACGCCATTGATCGCTCAGTTGTTCATGATTTATTACGGCCTGCCGCAGTTCGGCATCGAGTTTGATCCCTTCCCGGCGGCGCTGATTGGCTTGTCGCTTAACACCGCAGCCTATACCTCGGAAACCTTGCGCGCGGCGATTTCGTCGATTGAAAAAGGGCAGTGGGAAGCCGCAGCCAGCATTGGCATGACGCGCTGGCAAACCATGCGCCGGGTGATCCTGCCGCAGGCGGCGCGCACCGCCTTGCCGCCGCTGGGCAACAGTTTCATCGGCCTGGTGAAAGACACCTCGTTGGCGGCGACCATTCAGGTGCCTGAGCTGTTCCGTCAGGCGCAGTTGATCACCTCGCGTACGCTGGAAGTGTTTACCCTGTATCTGGCGGCATCGTTGATTTACTGGGTGATGGCGACCCTGCTTTCGGCACTGCAAAATCGTCTGGAAGCCCACGTTAACCGCCAGGATCAGGAGTAACGCATGAGTGCCATCGAAGTGAAAAAACTGGTCAAGCAGTTCAACGGCCAAACGGTGCTGCATGGGATAGATCTGGAGGTTAACGCCGGTGAAGTGGTGGCGATTATCGGGCCGAGCGGCTCGGGGAAAACCACCTTGCTGCGCAGCATTAATCTGCTGGAGGTTCCGGATTCCGGCACCATTCGCGTCGGCGATATTCAGATCGACGGTTCAAAGCCGCTGAGCAAACAGAAAAAACAGGTGCGGGCATTGCGCCAGCAGGTGGGCTTCGTGTTCCAAAACTTCAACTTGTTCCCGCACCGTTCGGTGCTGGAGAACATTATTGAAGGCCCGGTCATCGTTAAGGGCGAGAGCAAAGCCGGCGCCGAACAGCGCGCCCGTACTTTGCTGGCCAAAGTCGGGCTGAGTGGCAAAGAGTCCGCTTATCCGCGCCGGCTTTCCGGCGGCCAGCAGCAACGCGTGGCCATTGCCCGCGCTCTGGCGATGCAGCCGGAAGTGATCCTGTTTGATGAACCCACTTCTGCGCTCGATCCCGAGCTGGTGGGCGAGGTGCTCAACACCATTCGCTCGTTGGCAGAAGAGAAGCGCACCATGGTGATCGTGACGCATGAAATGAGCTTTGCCCGCGACGTTGCCGACCGCGCCATTTTTATGGACCACGGGCGCATCGTTGAACAGGGCCCGGCCAAAGAACTGTTCGCCAACCCGCAACACCAGCGCACCCAGCAATTCCTCGACAAATTTTTGAATCAATGAGAAAGGGGGGCGTTTTGCCCCCTGACTCTCGACTAATCGACTTTCAATAATTCATTACGGGCGGCTGCGGCCAAAAAGGCGCTGCGGCTCCCATAGCCGGGATGCTGCTGCACCACTGAATCGATGCGGTTCAGCAAGCGGTGCGGCAGGGTGATATTTATCCGTTCCGCCCGCCCATCGAACTTATCCATATTGATATCGACCAGCAGCCACTGCCCGCCGTTCAGGGCGTCGTTTTCCTGTGCCAGATGGAAGGAAACGGCCTGTGGGCGCGGGATGGCCTGGTTGTCTTCGCTCAGCAGTTCGAAATGCGCATCCAGTGCGCTTTTGGCGTCTGCAAAGGCGAGATCGAGGGTATCGCCGGCAAAATAGCAGCCCGGCACATCGGGGAAGAAACCGCTGGCGCTGCCGTCGTGGTCTGAATGTACATAAGCAGGGTAGAACATAATTTCTCCTGTTAACTCATGGCACCGGGTCAGCACAACCCGGCATCTCTCATGATTTGGCGCAGCGTTCCCGGCTTCAGATCTTTACGCGGGTGTGGAACGGTGATCACCAGACGGGAACTCGGGTGTTTGAACTGATGGTGGCTTCCCTTTATCCGCTCTAAAACCCAATCTTCCCGTTCTAACAGCCTGATCGGTTCTGCACTTTTCACGCACTTATCATCCCTTTATTATACACACCATACACACTTAATGGCAACGAGATGACTACGCTAGCGTGCCGCTTTTGTGCAGACAATAAAAAACCCTGCACGGGTGCAGGGTTTGCGAGGGAGACAGCAGAGTGGATTACAAACGGCTGCAATCCCTCTTTAAAGGTTAACCGATGGTCATCAGGCTGGCGTTACCGCCGGCGGCGGCGGTGTTGACGCTGAGCGAGCGTTCGATCAGCAGGCGTTCCAGCAGGATGTTGGTTTCACCGTGGGCAAAGCCCTGTACCGAGACGATCGCGCCGCTGCGTTGGGCGATCTGTTCACACAGGGTGCGCAGCTGATCGGCGTCGCCGTGGTAAATGGCGGCGTCGAATTCCACCTTATCTTGCTGCCAGTCCTTGCTGAAGCTGATTTGTGCCTGAACAGCCGTCGGCAGGCGGCGGTATAGCGTGCGCTGCAATTCGGCTTCCGGCCACAGTACGCTGCTGCCAACCGCCAGCACTGCAGCCAGTTGGGTCAGCGCATCGGCCTCGTTGTCCGCCAGGCACAGCACGCGCTCACGCGGCAGCAGGGCGTAGGTGTTGCGTTCGCCGGTCGGGCCCGGCAGCGGTCGAACGGTGCCGCCCTGGCCCAGCTCGGCGTAACGTTGCGCCAACTGCACCAGATCGCTTTGTTTTTCGGCAATCGCCCACTGCTCGAGCGCCTGGTGGGCATTGAGCAGCAGCGGCCGCGCGGTGGCTTCCAGCGGGCGTTCGTCGTCCTGGCGGTTCAGGGTGCGTTGAACGGCGTCGTCCGGCCGGTTGGCCAGCAGGCGGTAGAGATACAGCGGGCCACCGGCTTTCGGGCCGGTGCCGGACAAGCCTTCGCCACCGAAGGGTTGCACGCCGACGACCGCGCCAACCATGTTGCGGTTAACGTACAGGTTGCCCACTTTGGCGCGTTCGGTGACGCGGGCGATGGTTTCATCGATGCGGGTGTGAATGCCCAGCGTCAGGCCATAGCCGGCGGCGTTGATCTGATCGACCAGCGACTCCAGATTGGCGCGCTGGAAGCGGACCACGTGCAGTACCGGGCCGAAGATCTCTTTTTGCAGCTCGTCGAAGCTGTCCAGTTCGATCAGCGTCGGCTTGATAAAGGTGCCGCGTGACCACTCTTTCTCATCCTGCGCATTGCCTTTCGCCGCCTGATAAACCTTGCGGCCCTTGGCGCGCATTGCCTGGATATGGCGTTCGATACCGGTTTTGGCCTCGGCGTCGATCACCGGCCCGATGTCGGTAGACAGGCGTTCCGGGTTACCCATGCGGCACTCGGCCATCGCACCGCGCAGCATTTGCAACGTATGGTCCGCCACGTCTTCCTGAATGCACAGGATACGCAGGGCAGAACAACGCTGGCCGGCACTGTCGAAGGCGGAGGCGACCACGTCCGTCACCACCTGTTCGGTCAGGGCGGAAGAGTCGACGATCATCGCGTTCAGACCACCGGTTTCGGCGATCAGCGGCGTTGGGCGACCTTGCGGATCCAGACGACCGGCGATATTGCGTTGCAGAATACCGGCAACGTCGGTAGAGCCGGTAAACATCACGCCACGCACGCGGGCATCATTGACCAGCACCGAGCCGACGCTTTCACCCTGGCCTGGCAGCAGTTGCAGCACGCCTGGTGGAATGCCGGCTTCCAGCAGAATACGTACCGCCTGTGCGGCGATCAGCGGGGTTTGCTCGGCCGGTTTGGCCAGCACGCTGTTGCCGGCCGCCAGCGCAGCGGCAATCTGGCCGGTAAAGATCGCCAGCGGGAAGTTCCACGGGCTGATACAAACCACCGGGCCCAGTGGACGGTGGCTGTCATTGGCGAAGTCATCGCGTACCTGACCGGCGTAGTAATGCAGGAAATCGACCGCTTCACGCACTTCGGCAATGGCGTTATTGAAGGTTTTACCCGCTTCGCGTACCAGAATACCCAGCAGGCTTTGCAACTGGCCTTCCATCAGTTCAGCGGCGCGTTCAAGAATGGCGGCGCGTTCGGACGGCGGGGTGGCGAACCAGATTGGACCGGCAGCGGCAGCGGCGTCGAGCGCCCGGCTGACTTCCCCTTCGGTGGCTTCACGCACGTAACCGACGATATCGCCCGGTTCGGCAGGGTTAATTACCGGTTGTTCCACGCCCTGATCCAGCTCGGCATCGATAATCGGTTCTGCGCGCCATGGCTGTGTGGCGCTGGTCAGCAATGCGCTGGACAGTGACGCCAGACGCTGTTCGTTGGACAGATCCAGACCGCTGGAGTTGGTACGTTTATCGCCATACAGCTCACGCGGCAGCGGGATACGCGGGTGCGGCAGGCCAATTTGCCCTTCGCTGGCCGCCATGGCTTCAACGGCGGTGACCGGATCGGCCACCAGTTCGTCGAGCGGCAGAGTAGCGTCGGCGATACGGTTAACGAATGAGGTGTTGGCCCCGTTTTCCAGCAGGCGGCGCACCAGGTACGCCAGCAGCGTTTCATGGGTGCCGACCGGAGCATAGATGCGACACGGACGGTTTAACTTGCCGTTGGCCACTTTTCCCACCACCTGCTCATACAAAGGTTCACCCATGCCGTGCAGACACTGGAACTCATACTGGCCTGGGTAGTAGTTGTTGCCCGCCATGTGGTAAATCGCGCTCAGGGTGTGGGCGTTATGGGTAGCGAACTGCGGATAAATCAGGTTTGGCACCGCCAGCAGTTTGCGGGCGCAGGCCAGGTAGGAAACGTCGGTGTAAACCTTGCGGGTGTAAACCGGATAGCCTTCCAACCCGTCCATTTGGGCGCGTTTGATTTCGCTGTCCCAGTAGGCACCTTTCACCAGACGGATCATCAGGCGACGACGGCTGCGCTGCGCCATGTCGATCACGGCGTCGATGGCGAACGGGCAGCGCTTTTGATAGGCCTGGATCACGAAGCCAATACCGTTCCAGCCGGCCAACTGTGGTTCAAAGCACAGCTTCTCCAGCAGATCGAGTGAGATCTCCAGGCGGTCGGCTTCTTCGGCGTCGATATTGATGCCGATATCATATTGGCGCGCTTGCAGGGTCAATGACAGCAGGCGAGGGTAAAGCTCTTCCATTACGCGTTCGTACTGCGCACGGCTGTAGCGCGGATGCAAGGCGGAAAGCTTGATCGAAATGCCCGGGCCTTCATAGATCCCGCGGCCGTTAGAGGCCTTGCCGATGGCGTGGATCGCCTGCTGGTAAGACACCAGGTAGGCTTGCGCGTCGGCTTCGGTCAGCGCGGCTTCACCCAGCATGTCGTAGGAGTAGCGGAAACCTTTGTCTTCCAGCTTGCGGGCGTTGGCCAGCGCTTCGGCGATGGTTTCACCGGTCACGAACTGTTCGCCCATCAGGCGCATCGCCATGTCCACGCCTTTACGGATCAACGGTTCACCGCTCTTGCCGATAATACGGTTCAGTGAGCGCGACAGGTTGGCTTCGTTATGGGTCGCGACCAGTTTGCCGGTAAACAGCAGGCCCCAGGTGGCGGCGTTAACGAACAGCGACGGGCTACGGCCAAGGTGAGAATGCCAGTTGCCGTTGCTGATTTTGTCGCGGATCAGCGCGTCACGGGTTGGTTTGTCAGGAATACGCAGCAGGGCTTCCGCCAGGCACATCAGTGCCACGCCTTCCTGTGAGGAAAGGGAGAACTCCTGCAGCAGGCCCTGCACCATACCGGCGCGGCCGTTTGCACTCTTTTGGTTACGCAGTTTCTCGGCAATATCGTAAGCCATCTTATGGGTGGCTTTGGCGAGATCGGCAGGTAAGCGCGCCTGTTCGAGCAACATCGGCACCGCTTCGGTCTCAGGACGGCGATAGGCTGCGGTGATCGCCGCGCGGTTGACCGACTGCGGCAGAATTTGTTCAGCAAATTCAAGGAATGGCTGGTGGGACTCTTCCTGCAGTTGCGGCATAATGTCGTCCGCTTCGGCCTGGCCGGCAGCGGCAGTGGCAGGGATTTCAGGAATGTCGGAACCGTTCTCGAGACGCTCGAGATAATTAAAAATGGCCTGCTTGATCAGCCAGTGCGGCGTGCGATCGATACGCTGTGCGGCGCTTTTGATTCGCTCGCGAGTGGCCTCGTCGAGTTTCACGCCCATTGTGGTAGTGCCCATGCCAATCCAACTCCTGTGTTAAGAACCTATCCCATCAGGCTATACAAACTGCGGGCCAGATAGGCTGCTGGGATAGGTTCGTGCGTTGTGTGCTGTGATGAATGCAGACAATATCCAGCATGTTGCAACTTTGTGCAACCGTGTTAAATCAGGCGGATGAACGAAGTGTGAGTTCCATCGATTTTTTAACATCAATAACCGGCATGGTTCTTGCGTGGCCTTTGGCACGACAGGGTGGCGAGGGAGGGTTTGAGTGGGATATCCCCAGTGATATCAGGGCTAACATCAGATTTTTATTAGGTGCAACTCCGTTTGGTGTCGTTGGGTGTAACCCTGAGAGCGGTTAAATGTGACGCAGGGTAAACTTTGTGTAACTTTGTTGTTAAATATCTTGTTGGATAATGAATGGGTCATCTAGGATAGCCGGCAGTCAGACAATTGCGGGCGGAAACTATTTTCACCTGCGGGGGGCCCGCAATTTCGCCACGTTCCGGCGGATTGGCAAGCAGTAACTATCGCAATACAGCGCGAAATAATAATGAGAGTGGAGAATTTCATGACAATGAGCACACCTATGCTGGTGACCTTCCTGGTGTATATCTTCGGGATGGTGTTAATCGGCTTGCTTGCCTACCGGGCAACCAATAACTTCGACGACTATATTCTGGGCGGCCGCAGCCTGGGCAGCGTAGTGACCGCGCTCTCTGCCGGCGCATCGGATATGAGCGGCTGGTTGCTGATGGGCCTGCCGGGTGCCATCTTCCTGTCCGGCATCTCGGAAAGCTGGATTGCCATTGGCCTGACGATCGGCGCTTACCTCAACTGGAAGCTGGTAGCGGGGCGGCTGCGTGTGCATACCGAAGCCAACAATAACGCCCTGACGCTGCCGGATTATTTCACCAGCCGTTTTGAAGACAAGAGCAAGTTGCTGCGGGTGATCTCCGCCATTGTTATCCTGGTGTTCTTTACCATCTACTGTGCATCCGGCATCGTGGCCGGCGCGCGTTTGTTTGAAAGCACCTTTGGCATGAGTTACGGCACGGCGCTATGGGCCGGTGCGGCCGCCACGATCATTTATACCTTTATCGGCGGATTCCTGGCGGTGAGCTGGACCGATACCGTGCAGGCTAGCCTGATGATTTTCGCGCTGATCCTGACGCCGGTGATTGTTATCTTCGCGGTTGGCGGCATTGATACCTCGATGATGGTGATTGAGGCCAAGAATCCGGCCAATCTCGATATGCTGAAAGGTTTGAACTTTGTGGCGATCCTCTCGCTGCTGGGTTGGGGCCTGGGTTACTTCGGTCAGCCACACATTCTGGCGCGCTTTATGGCGGCAGACTCTCACCGCACCATTCGCAGCGCACGCCGCATCAGCATGACCTGGATGATCCTGTGTCTGGCCGGTACCATTGCGGTCGGTTTCTTCGGGATTGCCTACTTCGCCAATAACCCGGATCAGGCGGGCAATGTGTCACAGAACGGTGAGCGCGTATTTATCGAATTGGCGATGCTCCTGTTCAACCCGTGGGTAGCGGGCATTCTGCTGTCGGCGATTTTGGCGGCGGTAATGAGTACTCTGAGCTGCCAACTGTTGGTGTGTTCAAGTGCGATTACCGAAGACCTGTACAAGGCCTTCCTGCGTAAGGGTGCCAGCCAGCGTGAGCTGGTGTGGGTCGGGCGCTTCATGGTGTTGCTGGTGGCGCTGATTGCCATCGCGCTGGCGGCAAACCCGGAAAACCGCGTACTGGGTCTGGTGAGCTACGCCTGGGCCGGCTTCGGTGCAGCCTTTGGTCCGGTGGTGTTGATCTCGGTAATGTGGTCACGCATGACGCGTAATGGCGCTTTGGCCGGTATGTTGGTGGGTGCGGCAACGGTGATCGTCTGGAAACAGTTTGCCTGGTTGGATCTGTATGAAATTATCCCGGGCTTCCTGTTCGCTTGTATCGCCATCGTGGTGGTGAGCCTGATGGGGCGTCAGCCTTCGGCTACCATCACCGAACGTTTTGATCAGGCAGAAGCCGAGTTCAAAACCGTTTAATCCTCTCGAGTTAATCATCTCTAAGGGCGCTTAATGCGCCCTTAGGTTGCTGACAAAGCAGGAAAAAACGTGGTTTTTCCTGCTTTGTGGTGATCAGCCGAAAATCAATAAATTGATTTTCCTGATTTTTATTTATCGACCTCTACTCGCTCTGGGCAGGAATGAGGTTTGTCATCAGTCTGAGGGTGCTTAATGCGCCCTTTGTCTTTTATCACGCCGCGGTTTTCTGTCACCTGCCTGAAACACCTGGCGACATTTGATTAGAAAAAATCACCCTTGCGGCTCTTGTATTTCTTCCAGCCAGAATGATAATCACTATCGTTGTGTTTTACTTTTCTTTACATTGGCGTTGCCGCTATTTCTGGCGTGCGGGCGCTTCGCAGCAGATGCCTTTTTAGGGGTTATTAATTATGTTTGTTCCCTTCCTTATCATGTTCCGTGAGGGGCTGGAGGCGGCGTTGATCGTCAGCCTGATTGCCAGCTACCTGAAACGCACGCAGCGGGGTCAATGGTTAGGCGTGGTATGGATAGGGGTGATTGTTGCCGCCGCTCTGTGCCTGGCGCTCGGCATCTTCATCAATGAAACCACCGGCGAATTCCCGCAAAAGCAGCAAGAACTGTTCGAGGGCATTGTCGCGGTGGTAGCGGTATTGATCCTGACCTATATGGTGTTCTGGATGCGTAAGGTCTCCAAATCGGTCAAGGTGCATCTGGAAGGCGCCATCGACAGCGCGCTCAATTCCGGCAAGGGGCAGGGCTGGGCGCTGGTGGCGATGGTGTTCTTCGCCGTGGCCCGCGAAGGGCTGGAGTCGGTGTTTTTCCTGCTGGCGGCCTTCCAGCAGGACGTCGGTATTGAAGCGCCGATTGGCGCGGTGCTCGGCCTGGTCGCCGCCATCGTGCTCGGCATGGCTCTCTATTGGGGCGGCGTGAAGCTGCACCTGGCCAAATTCTTCAAATGGACCAGCCTGTTTATCCTGTTCGTTGCCGCCGGCCTGGCCGCCGGGGCGATCCGCGCTTTCCACGAAGCCGGGCTGTGGAACCATTTCCAGGATATCGCGTTTGATCTCAGCAACCATCTGTCCACCCATTCACTGTTTGGCACCCTGCTCGAAGGCATCTTCGGTTACCAGGAAGCGCCGACGGTGAGTGAAGTGGCGGTCTATTTCCTGTATCTGATCCCGGCGCTGATTTTCTTTTTCCTGCCGCAGCGTGCGGAACCGGCAGCGGTTTCGGCGCAACGTAAAATCAATCATTAATTTTAATAGGGAATCTTGTATGTCTACTCCGTTATTCCGCCGCAAGGCGTTGCACGCAGCATTACTGGCTATCCCGGCGTTCGCGCTGAGCATCGATGCCCTGGCGGCGGACGTGCCGCAGGTGAAGATTACCGTTAACGACAAGCAGTGCGAGCCGATGCAACTGACCGTGCCGGCCGGGAAAACCCAGTTTGTGGTGCACAACACCAGCCAGAAAAACGTCGAATGGGAAATCCTGAAAGGGGTGATGGTGGTGGAAGAGCGCGAAAACATTGCGCCGGGTTTCACCCAGAAGATGACCGCCAATCTGGAAGCGGGCGAATACGATATGACCTGCGGGCTGCTCAGCAACCCGAAAGGCAAACTGATCGTTACGGCGGGTGCGGCTACCGATGGCAAACCTAACGCGCTGGATCTGGTTGGGCCGATTGCCGAGTACAAGGTTTACGTCACTAAAGAAGTGGAAGGGCTGGTCAAGCAGACCAAGCTGTTCACCGACGCGATAAAAGCCGGCAATGTCGCGCAAGCGCGCAAACTGTATGCGCCGACCCGCCAGCACTACGAGCGTATCGAGCCGATCGCCGAGCTGTTCTCCGATCTGGACGGCAGCATTGACGCCCGCGAAGACGACTACGAGAAGAAAGCCGAAGATCCTAACTTCACCGGTTTCCACCGTCTGGAGAAAGCGCTGTTTGCCGACAACACCACCAAAGACATGAGCAAATACGCCGATCGCCTGTACAAGGATACCCTTGAGCTGCAAAAACGCGTGAACGATCTGACCTTCCCGCCGAGCAAGGTGGTGGGTGGCGCGGCCGGCCTGATCGAGGAAGTGGCGGCGAGCAAAATCAGCGGTGAAGAAGACCGTTACAGCCGTACCGACCTGTGGGACTTCCAGGCTAACGTCGACGGCGCGCAGAAAATCGTTAACCTGCTGCGCCCGCTGCTGGTCAAGGCCAACAAACCGCTGCTGGACAAGATCGACGCCAACTTTAAAACCGTTGATACCATTTTGGCGAAGTACAAAACCAAAGACGGCTATGAGTCTTACGAGAAGTTAACTGATGCCGATCGCAATGCCATGAAAGGGCCAATCACCACTCTGGCGGAAGACCTTTCACAACTGCGTGGCGTTCTGGGTCTGGATTGAGGCAAGCATAATGAGTAACAAGATCGGCCCGGGAAACGGGCCGCATCCACAGGGCGCGGCGTCACCGTCGCGCCGTCGTTTGTTGCAGGGGTTGGGGCTGGGCGTGCTGGCGCTGGGCGGCAGCCGTCTGACCCAGGCGGCGGATAAAACTGCCGATCCGCTGGCGGTACCGCAGGACGAACGTTGGCAGAAGCAGCCGTTCTATGGCGTGCATCAGGCCGGGATCCTCACGCCGCAGCAGGCCGCGATGATGCTGGTCGCGTTCGACGTGCTGGCGAGTAACAAGCAGGATTTAGAGCGTTTGTTCCGGTTGCTGACCACCCGTATTGCCTTCCTGACTACCGGCGGCAGGGCACCGGAGGTGGATCCCAAACTGCCACCGCTCGATTCGGGCATCATGGGGCCGGAGATTTATCCGGATAACCTGACGATCACCGTGTCGGTCGGTACCTCGTTATTTGACGAACGTTTTGGTCTGCAGGTGCAAAAACCGCTGCGGCTGCAGAAAATGACGCGCTTCCCGAACGACTCGCTGGACGCCAGCCTGTGCCACGGGGATTTGGTGCTGCAGATTTGCGCCAATACCAATGAAACGGTGATCCACGCGCTGCGCGACATTATCAAGCATTCGCCGGATCTGCTCAGCGTGCGCTGGAAGCGGGAAGGGTTTATTTCTGCCCACGCAGCGCGTAGCAAAGGCAAGGAAACGCCGATCAACCTGCTGGGCTTTAAGGATGGCACTGCTAACCCGAAAACCAGCGACAAACCCTTGATGGATCAGGTGGTGTGGACAGCAGACAACGCCGGGGAACCGGCATGGGCGGTGGGGGGCAGCTATCAGGCCGCGCGTATTATCCGTTTCCATGTGGAATTCTGGGATCGCACGCCGTTGCAGGAGCAGCAGACCATCTTCGGTCGCGACAAGCACAGCGGTGCGCCACTTGGCATGAAGCATGAGCACGACGAGCCGGACTACGCGCAAGATCCCGAGGGGAAAATGATCCCGATGGACGCGCATATTCGCCTGGCCAACCCGCGCACGCCGCAAACCCAGAGCAACTTACTGCTGCGCCGTGGTTACAGCTATTCAATTGGCGTGTCCAATTCCGGCCAGTTGGAGATGGGGTTGCTGTTTGTTTGTTATCAGGCCGATCTGGAAAAAGGCTTCCTGACGGTGCAAAAACGCCTGAACGGCGAAGCGCTGGAAGAGTATGTCAAACCGATCGGCGGCGGCTATTTCTTTGCGCTGCCGGGGGTAAAAGACGCCAATGATTACCTGGGCAGCGGCCTGTTGAAAGCATAACTCACCTCTTACAAGGCGGGGGATCCCCGCCTGAATTTTGCAGCCATTCACGACGAACCGCCGTTAATTAAAATCAATAGTGACCTTGCGCAATTGGGGGACCGGGCTTTAATTAGGCTAACTATTTTCATTTTTTGTTAAAAGCATTAACATGCTGGCCATAACGTTCCAAATGGTTCATACCCTTCGATCCCTTTAACGGCATTTTCCTGATGAAAAGCACTCATAAAAACCGGTTGGCAGTTTCAGCGCTGGTTATTCCAGCCCTACTGCCTGTTTCTGCCAGCTTTGCGCAGGACAAGGATAGCGAACAGACCATGGTGGTCACGGCCAAACGCAGCGGTCTTTCTGAACTCTCAACCCCAGCTGCCGTCAGCGTGGTCACGGGCGATCAAATCCGTGAGGCGAGGCCGCAGATCAACCTGTCGGAAAGCCTGGGCAGCGTGCCGGGTCTGCAAATTCAGAACCGCCAGAACTATGCGCAGGATTTGCAGCTCTCGGTGCGTGGTTTCGGCGCGCGCTCAATGTATGGCGTGCGCGGCGTGCGTATCTATGTCGATGGCATTCCGGCCACCATGCCGGATGGGCAGGGGCAGACCTCGAATATTGACCTTAACTCGGTCGAGAAGGTGGAAGTGTTACGTGGCCCGTTTTCCGCGCTCTACGGTAACGCCTCCGGCGGCATGGTGAATGTGGAAACCGAAACCGGCCAACAACCGCCCCGCATTGAGGCCGGTTCGTACTTCGGCAGCTACGGCACCTGGCGTTATGGCGTCAAGGCCACCGGGGCGACCGGTGACGGTACCCACGCCGGTGATGTCAACTACACCATTTCCGGCACCCGTTTCACCACTCAGGGGTTCCGTGACCACAGTGGCGCGCGGAAAAATCTTGGTAATGCCAAGCTCGGTGTTCGCATCGACGATGTCAGTACGCTCACGCTGCTGTTCAACAGTGTAGATATCAACGCCAACGATCCGGGCGGCCTGACGAATGCCGAATGGCACGATAATCCGCGCCAGGCACCGCGAGCCGATCAGTACAATACGCGCAAAACCACGTCACAAACTCAGGCCGGGTTGCACTACCAGCGTGAGATGGGCGTTGATGACGATCTCAGCATCATGATGTATGCCGGTGAGCGTGAAACCACTCAGTACCAGTCGATCCCGGTCGCGGTACAGCAGCGCAGTGCGCAGCATCCGGGCGGGGTGATTGATCTGACGCGCCATTATCAGGGGATTGATACCCGCTGGACGCACCGTGGCGAGCTGGGCGTGCCATATACCCTGACCGGCGGGCTGGATTATGAAACCATGACCGAACAGCGTAAAGGGTATGAAAACTTTACCCAGGTCAACGGCGTCACCGAGTTGGGCACCGAGGGGGCGCTGCGCCGTAACGAACGCAACCTGATGTGGAATGTGGATCCTTACCTGCAAACCTCATGGCAGTTGACGCAACAGCTGACGCTGGATGTTGGTATGCGTTACAGCACCGTCAATTTCGACTCTAACGATCACTACGTTACCGGTGCCAATGGCGATGACAGCGGCAGCGCCAGTTACCATCAGTGGCTGCCTGCCGGATCCCTCAACTATGCGGTGATGAGCGGTTGGAACCTGTATCTTTCTGCCGGCCGCGGTTTTGAGACGCCGACCATTAACGAACTGTCTTACCGTTCAGGCGATCAGGCCGGGCTGAACTTCGGCCTGAATCCCTCGACCAGCGACACGGTGGAGTTGGGCAGCAAAACCCGCATTGGCAATGGCCTGCTGACCGCCGCCGTTTTCCAGACTGACACCCGCAACGAAATCGTGGTGGATGAAAGCAGCAACGGCCGCACCAGCTACAAAAACGCCGGACAGACCCGCAGGCGTGGTCTGGAGCTGGCGCTGGATCAGCAATTCGCTTATGACTGGCGGGTACAGCTGGCCTGGACGCTGCTGGATGCACGCTATCGCGATGATGTGTGCGGCGACAGCCAGTGTTCGGCGACCAACATGGTGCCCAGTGGCAACCGCATGCCGGGCATTGCGCGCAATATGGGCTATGCCTCGCTTGCCTGGTCACCGCCGGAAGGTTGGTATGCCGGCGCAGAGGTGCGCTATATGAGTGATATTGAAGTTAACGATGCCAACACGGAGCAGGCCCCGGCTTATACCACCGTTGGTTTGAATACTGGCTACCGCTATCCGCTGGGTAATTGGATGCTTAACGTTTTCGGCCGGGTAGATAATCTGTTTGACCGACAATATGTAGGGTCGGTGATCGTTAATGAAGGTAATGGCCGTTACTACGAACCGGCACCGGGCAGAAACTGGGGCGGCGGATTGAGCGTCTCTTATACCTTCGAGTAACTTCAGGACTTGCCTGTCGGCGTAATCATTCAGCATCAGGGCGGGAGCTTTCCCGCCTTTTTTATTTATAAATTTTGGGGGATTGACAGGTTCTGAGTTGGATGAAATTTAATCGGGAAACCAAAATGTCATCGACGCCATTTAATGGTAACCATTTGATATTATGCATGTTAAAAATTTTATTGAATGACGTAATCGGCGTGATATAGTGTTCTTGCGCCGCGTGAAAACAAAAAAGATTAAAACTTTTTACATTTTAGTAACGCGGCAGGGTTGAATGTCATTATACTGTAATCATCTGGCGGTAGTTTTCACAAGGTGCACAGCTCGAAGCTGTAAATAACACTGCGGGGATCGCTAATGGTAAAGTCCTTGGTTGGGCTAGAAAGAAAAAATAACAGACCTTCCCTGATTTCTCGTTGTAACGAGGGCATTCGCTCCGACTCTCTTTTCCTGGCTACTCCGCACTCTCGTCATCAAAAATTCTTGTCACTTTTTAATCTGGTTTTAATTACGCAATCGCGTTATCCCGTGAAACATCGGTGTGCCGTCACGCCCGCCGTATATTCACTTTTTCAATTGGCTATTGTTGGCTCGAAAGGAAGCCGAAACCTAATCTGTGTGTGAAACATAATCGCGCGGCCAGGCCGATGCGGTAGGTGAAACAAACTGTAAGGTGCCACTATGAGACAAAAAGCAGTGATCAAAGCACGTCGTGAAGCGAAACGCGTTATTCGTCGTGACGCTCGTAGTCATCGCCAGCTGGAAGAAGAGTCCGTAACCTCGCTGGTACAAATGGGTGGAGTTGAGTCTATCGGCATGGCGCGAGACAAGCGCGATAGCTCTCCCATCGAGGCTAGAACCGAAGCTCAGGGTCATTACTTAATCGCCATAGATAAAAAGCAGTTGATATTTGCCACCGGTGAAGCCGGCTGCGGCAAAACATTCATCAGCGCCGCGAAGGCGGCAGAAGCCCTTATACATAAAGAAGTGGATCGGATTATTGTTACGCGTCCGGTTTTACAGGCGGATGAAGACCTCGGTTTCTTGCCCGGGGATATTTCTGAGAAGTTCGCCCCTTATTTCCGTCCGGTGTATGACATTCTGGTGCGCCGTTTAGGATCGTCCTTTATGCAATACTGCCTGCGTCCGGAAATCGGCAAGGTAGAGATCGCGCCTTTCGCCTACATGCGCGGGCGTACCTTCGAAAATGCGGTCGTTATCCTGGATGAAGCCCAGAACGTCACCGCCAGCCAGATGAAGATGTTCCTGACCCGTTTGGGTGAGAACGTAACGGTAATCGTCAATGGTGACGTAACCCAGTGCGATTTACCGCGCGGCGTGAAGTCCGGCCTCAGCGATGCGATGGAGCGCTTCGAGGAGGATGAAATGATCGGCATCATCCGCTTTGATAAACAAGACTGCGTCCGCTCCGCCCTGTGCCAGCGTACGCTCAACGCCTACAGTTAAAACCTGCCCGCTAATTGAAGGCCGCCGCTTCGGCGGCCTTTTTACTGCGCTGGAAATGGGGGCCGACCGATCATCTCAAAACCAAGGATACTGGCCCATCACGCCAGAGTAAAATAGCATCCGGCCACTCACCGAGGCGCAAAGCAGGGCCAGCATCAGCACGCTGGCGGTTCCTGCTGACAACACCGGTCGGCGATAAAGATAGGTCGCCAGCCCGGTCGCGATAATCAACCCGGCAAAAATCAGCCAGACCATCAGGCCTGAGCCAAAGATGGCGATGGCACTGGCCAACATTTTACCCTGTTCACTAAAGCCTGCGCTGTACCCCAGGATCACCGCCAACATCAGTGCCACCGCCAGCAAAATGCCGCCCGGCAGTTGGGTGGGAAGCTGTCGCTGATGCTCATCCAGCGTGGCATTGAAGACACTGATCCTCAGGCCCAGAGTGGCAAAACCCAACAGCAGCGCCGTGGTAATAAAGCTGAGATGGGTGATGGGTGAGTGCCACAGCGGGTGGCTGCTCATCTGGTAATAAACCTGTGCCGAAACCAGAATCGCAGCAAGCCCGGCAACGGAAGCCAGCAGGCTAACGCCGCGGATTAAGGCATGGCTGCGGTTAAAGCGAAACAGGATGGCCGCCCAGCTAAACACCACCGCATTGAGCAAGAAGAAAGCGACGACTTCCCGGCTTAACCAGGAATGACCGATACCCAAAATGGCGCGGTAGGCACCGGTTGGCGAGCCCAGATGCAATAGCGACAGCATCGAACCGAGAATATTGACGGTTAGAATAACCACCGCCATGTTGCGCAGGGTATTAAAGCGTTTTTCTTCCGTCAGCCATATCGGCTGGGCGAGGATTAGTATTGTGATGGCCACAATCGTGCCCACCGCCCACTGACAAAATACGGTAAAAAAGACCAGGGGAAGTTCATATTCAGACATGGCATCTATTCCTTATCACCGGCGGGAATAATCACGATATTGGGATGGCTGATTTGATGGTTCGGCAGTGAGTAACGGGTTTCGATGCGCGTTAAGTCAGCGGAGTACTGTACGCGCAGCACGTCTATATCACCAAACTGCAGCACTCCGGCCGGGCAGGACTCGACACAACGGGGTTGCAACCCTTCATCCAGCCGTTCGGCACACAGGTTGCACTTGCTGGTTTTCCCTTCGACCGGGTCGAATACCGGCGCATTGTAGGGACAAGCCATAATGCACATCCGGCAACCAATGCATTTGTCGTGATCCTGCACCACGATGCCGTCCGGGCGTTTACTGTAGGTATCGGCGGGGCAGACTTTCATACACTGCGGATCGTCACAGTGATTGCAGGACATCGAGATAAACGCCATCGCGTTAGGATCGTCAAAGCTAAATTCCCTGACCCGGCGCCACAGCACTCCCGCCGGGGTGGCATTTTCGGATTTGCAGGCCATCGAGCAGGTTTTACAGCCGTAACAGCCACGCATATCAACCAAGAATCCATATTGTCTGACCATGATTATGCCTCCGCCCGAACGTCAACCAGAGTGCTGTTACAACAATGGCCGGTGCCCAGAACCTCCACATGATCGTTAGTCACATGGCTGCTGCTGCCCCCTTGCTGTTCCCACCAACCGTTATCCAGACACACCACGCCGCGTTTGATTTGGCGGGTCACCACTGCCAATGCCCGGTGTTCGCCACGGTGATTGAAAGCAATGGCCCATGCGCCGTTCTGGATATTGCGGCTGGCGGCATCATCCGGGTGGATCATGATATTGGGCTGATTGCGCTGCACCTCGAGGATCCATTCATTCATGCCGTGGCTGGAATGAATACTGCGGGCCAGCTTGCGCTGCACGGCCATTAACGGATATTTTCTCGCCAGTTCAGGAGAGCCTTTGGGCGATTCTTTAACCTGCATATAGGTGACAATCGGCGGGAAGTCCTTCTTCTGCCAGGCTTCAATAAACAGGTGGGCTTTTTTAGTCGGCGTGCGGAAGATGCCATCTTTGAACGGGATCCACGGCACAGGAACCGGCTTGACTGGCCCCTGGCGCAGTTGTTCAATCGTGATGCCGGTACCGGCCAGGCAGTTTTCGATATAGTGTTCAATCGGTTGATTAAACACTTCGCCAAAGCCGAAACGTTCGGCCAGCCGGGCAAAAATCCAGTAATCCGCTTTTGCTTCGCCCACCGGTTCTACCGCTTTTTCCATCAGTTGCACGTAGTGGCTGCGAACGCTGGCCATCAGGCTGAGATCTTCAAAGATGGTGGTCACCGGCAGCACCAGGTCTGCATACAAGGCGGTGGAGCTCATCAGGTTATCGGCCACCACCACAAAGGGCACTTTCTTCAATGCCTTCTTGACCATATTGGTATTGGGTAGCTGGGTCAGGGCCCCCAGAGTCATAATCCACCAGAAGTTAATTGGGTGAGGGCGATCGTTGACGATCCATTCACCGGTTTTGGACACCGGTATCGGCGGGATTTTTTCTACTTTGGGTGCCGCCGGTACTGGCGGATTGAACTTCATCATCTGTCTTGCGCCGCCGGCATCACAGACACCGCCACCGGCTTTGCCCATATTGCCGGTCAGCAGCGCCAGATAGAACTGGCTGGCGGCCACATAGGTGCCAAACTCGGTGCGCTGAGCGCCGGACATATTCTGTACGATCATTGAAGGCTTATTGCTGGCATATTCCCGCGCCAAACGCAGCAGCGTGGCCTGCGGAACATCGGTCTCCGCCGTTACTTTTTCAGGACTCCAGGGGGCTGCTTGCTGGCGGATCAATTCAAACACCGTGGTAAAAGTGGCATCAGCAGGCAGTTCTGCCTGCGTCAGTGCCGCAACAATGGCGGGCGTATCATGACGCACCAGGCGCCGGCTCAGGATGTCGTAGACCAGATAGCTTTCTTGATCCTGTGGGTTTTCCCTAAGTTGTTTTTGCTGGGTATCGACCAGATAAACCGCCCCGGTATGTTGACGCAGAAAGTCGGCATCATAGCGCCGCTCATCGATAATGATTTTAATCATCCCCAGCGCCAACGCGGTGTCCGTGCCAGGCACAATCGGGATCCATTCATCGGCTTTGGCTGCAGTTTCGTTAAATCGAGGATCGATCACTATCAGGCGTGCCCCCCGATTCTGCGCCTTAATATATTCTTTAAAGTAGGCCTGCATGGTCACCGCCGGGTTATTGCCCCAGCACAGGATATAGCGGCTATCGCAAATGGTGTCGCGCATATCCGCATAGCGCAGGCCAAGCATCGGTATCATGGCGGCGGTGACCGCAGAGCAACACAAAGAGCCTGCACGTTGGGTGGCACCGCCGAGGTAATCAAAAAAGGCCTTGGCCATATCGTTTTTAATCGAATCCATATTGCCGGAGCTGGTTGAAATCAACAGGCCTTTATTCCCGTGGCTGGCAATGGTGTTACGGATATTTAGCTCAATCAGATCCAACGCTTCATCCCAGGATATGGGGTTGAATTTCCCTTCGCCCTTTTCCCCGACCCGAAGCAAAGGCGTTTTAACCCGCAGTGGGTGAGATACCCATTTGGTCCGGCTAATACCGCGCAAGCAGCACTTGACGTTAAAGCCTTTGCTGGCCTCTATTTTCTTGAGTTCACCCTGATAGACGTAAGCCGTCAAATTACAGTGCAGACATTCCATCGCACAGGTTGACTTAAAGGTTTGATAGTCGGTTAGTTTAAGCCGCACTCGGGGTAAGGGTTTGCCATTATCCAGGGCCATGGAAAATATGCAGGGTGAGATGCTGGCCAAGCCAATAACTCCCAGTCCTTTTAACAAGGTTCTGCGATTCAGTCTGATATCTGATATGTTTTTCATGATGTTTCCCGCACGTATTATTTGTTTTTATTATTGTTCGTGGTGTTGTTATTTATTTTAAATAACACCCTGAGTTAAACATGGGGGGATTATGATGCACTGATCGAAATCAAATTATTAATTTATTGTTTTACCGTGACTTACACGTTCCACTTATAGCTTAACGGCAAAGTTAATTTTCGTTTATTGCCTTTGGCGGGCCGCTTTGGTTGGCCTGGTTGGACAGCGCTGAACCGTCAATCTCCGCTTGTTTACCTCTTGTGTAAACTATTGTGGTTTTTTGTATAGATTTTAGTTGGGTTAGCGTTAATGCTTAGTGGTGTTCCAGACGGGCGAAGGGGTTCATCCGCCAAAAGGAAATATCTGGGAGTATGCTGGGTTGGCGTACTGGGCATTGGGATTTTCAAAGCGGTTCAATCATGAAATATATTATTTTATTGCTATTTATTTTGTGCGTTGTGTATGTCCATTACCGTGGCAGGGTGCGTTACACCTTCTGGCGGCAACTTTCCGATCATTCGACCTTCACTGCGCCATTGAACGTTTTTATGTATTTATTCTCACGCGTGCCGACCACGCCTTATCTGCAACCGGAGCAATTTCCAGAACTGCAGGTGCTGCGGGAGAATTGGCAAACCATTCGCGATGAAGGGTTGCAGCTGATGGCGATCCAACAGATCAAAGCCTCGGATCAATTTAATGACGCCGGATTCAATTCGTTTTTCAAAACCGGCTGGAAGCGTTTCTATTTAAAATGGTATGAAGACAGCCACCCGTCGGCGATGAGCCTGTGTCCGCAGACCACGGCTTTGTTACGGAGCCTGCCTTCGGTCAAGGCGGCGATGTTTGCCGAACTGCCGGACGGCAGCCGCCTGCCGCGCCACCGCGACCCTTACGCCGGTTCGCTGCGTTATCACCTGGGGCTGATTACCCCGAATGACGACCGCTGCTTTATCGAAGTGGATGGCGAGCGTTATAGCTGGCGTGATGGTGAGGGGGTGATGTTTGACGAGACCTATCTGCATTTCGCCGAAAACCAAAGTGGGCAAAACCGGCTGATCCTGTTTTGTGATATCGAAAGACCGATGCGTTTCCGCTGGGCGCAGGGCATCAACCACTGGTTGGGGCGTAACCTGATGAGCGCGGCTACCGCACCCAATGAAGAGGGCGATCGCACCGGTGGCGTCAACAAGCTGTTCAAGTACATTTATGCGGTGCGTAAAGTGGGCAAGCGGCTGAAGGCGTGGAACCGTACCGGGTATTACATCATTAAATGGATTTTGTTTGGTGGCATTGCGGCGGGCATTTTCTTCGCGATTTAAACTTTCGCGCTATAAAGGCGATGGGCGCCAATAGGGCGCCCATCGGTTAATCAGGCAAAGATAGTCATCATATAGGCGGCGAACAGCGCCAGGTGCGCAGTCCCGTTCAGCACGTTGGTTCTGCCGGTGGAGAACGAAAGCTGGCACAGCAGCAACACCGTCAGCATCACCACGATATGTGGCGTCTGCAAACCGAAGATCAACGTCTGACCGGTCAGCGTGGCGATGACGGTGACCGCCGGTACCGTCAGGGAAATGGTAGCCAGCACCGAGCCGAAGAACAGGTTCATGGCGCGCTGTACCTGATTATTCAATACCGCACGCAGTGCCCCCAGACCTTCAGGCGACAGGATCAGCAGAGCGACCAGGAAGCCGGTAAATTGCGCCGGGGCATTTACCTTGGTCAACAAACCTTCCAGCGGATTGGCGTTAAACTTGGTTACCGCGATCACCGCAACCAGATGCACGATCAGCCAAACGGCATGCCAGGCACTGCTGTGCGAGGAAGGCTTGCCATGGTGCGGATCGCCATCGTCATCTTCGTGTTCATAGACAAACAGGCTCTGGTGAGTTTTGGTCTGGATCACCAGGAACACGCCGTACATGGCGGCAGATATCACCGAAACCAGCAGTGCCTGACCGGTAGTGAAGTTACCGCCGGGCAGCGCACTCGGGAACACCAGCACAATCACCGCCAGCGGGAAAATCGCCATCAGATACTGTTTAATGCCGCCCAGGTTTACGTACTGGGTAGCGAATTTACGGCCGCCAAGCAGCAGCGCAACGCCGACCAGCCCCGCGCTGACAATCATAATGATCGAGTAAAGCGTATCGCGCATCAGCGCCGGCGCGGCGTCGCCGGTGGCCATCAGCGCTGAAATCAGGCTGACTTCCAGGATCACCACCGACAGGCTGAGGATCAGCGAGCCATAGGGTTCACCCAGGCGGTGGGCCAGAACGTCGGCGTGGCGCACTACGCTGAAAGCACTGCTGAGAATACCGATCAGGGCAACGATGTTAATGCCGACGATCAGCGGAAAGTTGCTGGTAGTGCCCCACAGATTCAGCACCACCAGGGCGGCGATAGGGAGCAACAGGGAATACTCAGTGTGGCGGGATTTGGATCGGCCAGGATCGTTTTGCGACTTCATTTTGATGGTACTCCTTCTCAAACAGCGTGGTCCCGTCATCGCTGACTGCCGTTAAAGGCAACTCTGCGCATCCAGAATGTAATTATATTTAATAATAATAGGATACACCCGGTGGTGCGTGCCGGGGAATGATGTGATGTTGTTTTACTTGCAAAAGCAAATGCTTGCTTTATGTGACTAGGTTAACAAAAAAACCGCACGGAATGCGGTTTTCTTTACTTTCTTTTACGCAGTAACATGAAATTACTTCATTAACGGCACATAAATTGCAGTTTGAGCGTGTATGGCACCGTTAATAAAGGAAAAAATCCACATCAGTCATCAATATTGTCCATAATTTCATGCCGTTTATTATGATAACCCTCTTCGTTTAACCCCTCACGCCAGTAAGGTACGGCATAAAGCCGATTACGCTCACATTGGCGGTCACGGCGCAGGAAGCGGCGCAGTTCAACCACCAGACGATCTTCACCGGCCAGCCAGTATTGGGTCGCGGCCTGCGGCTGCGGCAAGGCGCAAAACTGGGTGATCAGCTCGGCGGTTTTCTCGGTGCCGCCAATAATCCAGCTTAGCTCAAGGCCTGCAGGTTTTTTCAGCTCGATCACGTCGGCCGAGCTATCTACACGGATAAAGGCATTGCCTTCGCTGTGTGCCGGTAGCCCTTCCAGCAAAGCCGCCAATGCGGGTAAAGAAGAAGGATCGCCGGCCAGGCAGTAGAAATCGGCCTCTGGCAGCATGGGTTTCGGGCCACCGGGGTTACTGATGCCAATTTTATCGCCGGCTTTTGCCGCGCGCGCAAAGTCAACGGCCGGGCCGCTGTGGTCATGAATGGCGAATTCAATGTCGACCTCTGCCAGTTCTGGACGTACCGCACGGATGGAATAGGTGCGAACAATGGGGCGTACTGCGTCAGCCGCCCAGCGCGGGCCATTTTCGGTCAGTGTCGGCAGATCCGGCTGTGTCTGGCCTGCAAGCGGCAGGAAAACCTTAATGTGTGCGGCGGCGGCGTTGGCCGGGTAATAGCGCAGGTCCGGCGCGGTGAAGGTGATACGACGCAGGTGCGGGGTAATATCGCGAATGGCACTGACTGCAATCAGGTAGGGTGCGCGTGAGCGTGGGGCTTCGGTAGTCACGGGTTTCTCCTTATGTTCGTTTGGCGCAGAGTATATCACGCCATTTGATAATGAGAATTGTTTGCTGATGACGCTGGTGACAACGGCAGCTGCGCAAAAGCAGGCATTTTTACGAAGGGATAACCTAATTGGGAGGCATCATCTGGTTATGCTTAGGTGTGGCATTTTACCTTTTGATATTATTGCTGCTGAGTACAAATACTTTTTCACTTTAAATCCCGCGTGAAACTTGATTGCTCCACGAGAAAAGAATAAGGTCATTATTATCGCGGAAAGGGTTATAGAATTAATAAAATTCCGCAGCTAATAAATATACCCTATAGCTTTCAAGTTGCAGCTAGGCGACCAGCTCGCTCATCCCCAGGCGCTTACAAAAGTTAAGTAACTGGGGTGAGCGACAAATCTGTCGGAAACAGATTTGAACGCTGCTTGCAGCGGCCCTGAAAGGGCAAGGCCCATGGATGGGCCTTGTAAGCAGATAACAACGCTGCAACTTGAAAGATGACGGGTATAAGATGAACAGTGGCAAGGGAGTATGAGCAATCTTATTCCCGGGAGGTTGTTAAGGTGTTAACGCGAGATTTTCTGCAAAATGCGGATTGCAAAACAGCATTCGGCACCATTGAGGAGTCGCTGTTACTGACATCAGAGCAGCGTGCGGCCTCACTGGATTGTACTTTATCCCGCCGGCCGGATAACAGCCCGGTGTGGGTTTTCGGCTACGGTTCATTGATGTGGAACCCGGTGTTTGAATCCGAAGAGGTGCGACCGGCCACGCTGCAAGGTTGGCACCGTGCCTTCTGTTTGCGGTTAACGGCCGGACGTGGCACCTTGCATCAGCCGGGGCGTATGCTGGCGCTGAAAGAGGGCGGCCATACCACCGGTCTGGCGTTCCGCCTGCCGGAAGCCAAACTGCGCGAAGAGCTGGAATTGCTGTGGAAACGTGAAATGCTGACCGGCTGTTATTTGCCGACCTGGTGTGACCTCACCCTGGCCGATGGCCAAGTGGTGACCGCGTTGGTGTTTGTGATGAACCCCCAGCACCCGCTGTTTGAAGAAGATACCAGCCACCAGGTGATCGCCCCGTTGATCGCCAGCGCCAGCGGGCCATTGGGCACCAACGCTCAGTACCTGTTCTCACTGGATAACGAGCTGAGAAACCATGGTATGAAAGACGACTGCATCGGTGATTTGGTCAGCTATGTGCAGCAGTGGTTGCAGCAAAATACCTCCGGCCCTGTTGGTGGAGAGGCGACGGCATAATCCCCGCACCGCGCTTTCATAAGGCTCAGCATGCTGAGCCTTTTTTATTTGATATATCTAATACCTATATTTAATAACTTTATTCTGCATGAGTATTTAATCCATACTTAAGTGATGGGTATTTATCTCATTAATATTAAAGGAATTGATTATTTTCTGGCTTAGAAACAGTTAATTCACCGCGGTGAAAAAATTCACTTAGCATGAAAATGCATAACTAAAGGTTATTTCTTATTTGTCCCCTTACCCCAGACTCCGTATCACTGTGTTTAACAATATTGTTCGACCGGGGGGAGTGGATGAACTTTCAACAATTAAAAATTATTCGGGAATCGGCGCGCTGCAACTACAACCTGACCGAGGTAGCCAACACTTTATTTACCTCACAATCTGGGGTCAGTCGTCATATTCGGGAACTGGAAGAAGAACTGGGTATTGAGATATTTATCCGCCGTGGCAAACGTTTATTAGGCATGACCGAGCCGGGCAAAGAGCTGCTGGTGGTGGCAGAACGCATCCTGAATGATGCCAATAATATCCGCCGTCTGGCGGACGTATTCAGCAGCAACGACGCAGGTCAGTTGCACATTGCCACTACCCATACCCAGGCGCGCTATAGCCTGCCGGGGGTGATCAAAGAGTTCCGCGCGCTGTATCCACGGGTGAGAGTGGTGCTGAATCAGGGCAGCCCCGAGGAAATCGTTGGCATGCTGGCCTCTGGCGAAGCCGATATCGGCATTGCCAGTGAAAGGCTGATGAGTGATGAGTCTCTGGCGGCGTTTCCCTACTACCGCTGGCACCACACCATACTGGTACCGGAAGGGCATGAACTGACCCGCCAGCCGCAGGTGACGCTGGAAATGCTCAGCACCTTGCCGCTGATTACCTATCGGCAGGGCATTACCGGTCGTTCGCGGTTGGATAGTGCTTTCAAAGCCGCCGGGTTAACGCCGGATATCGCCTTAAGCGCGCAGGATTCAGATGTGATTAAGACCTATGTCGAACTGGGGTTGGGAGTGGGGGTGTTGGCGGATATGTCTTACGAGAAGGAACGCGACCATGGGTTGGTCAGCCTTAACGCCGAACATCTGTTCGAACCCAATACCGTTTGGTTGGGCTTGAAACGCAGTCAGTTACAACGTAACTATGCATGGCGATTTATCCAGTTATGTAACCCGACGCTGTCGCTAACTGAAATCAAAGACAAAGTATTTTCCTCACAGCTCGATACGGTTATCGACTACCAGATTTAGTTCAGAGGGCGGTGAAAACGCGCCGGGCATAGCGCCCGGCGATAGATAAAGCTAAAGCTGTTTTCTCAACAGTTTTCTCACCAAACGGCGTTTGCTTTTTTGCACTGGACCAATGAGCTCTAATATGGGGACTTTTTCATGAGGCGGTGGATTCTCCATATGCCAGCGAAGATGTTGCTGCAAAATTTCGATTGCGATTTCTTTTTGTTCTTGAATGGTTAGCGTTGGGTCGGTTAGATCCTTCTGTTTCATAGCCTCTTCCTTTTGAGCGTTATTTGTACACATCCTATCATGTGCTGATATTCAATCCTGCGGTCTTTTCAGATCCTCGATGTATTTACTCAATGTAAGAAAGTCAGTTTTGCAGTTCATGGTGCCGGGTATCACGGTGAATGATGCCTGGCGGGTATAGAGCTCGAGCAGACGATTGTTGAGGACGTTACTGATCAGTATGTCGGGAAGCGCTGTAGATATCAGCCCTTGCGTGTGCAGATTCACGCCATAAAAATAGAGGGTGTGCAGGCAGTGTTGCAGCATTTTGCCTCTTAGCGGATGTTTAGCCGCACGTCTGGTAAAGCTCTCCAGTGCGACCAGTTCGATGACGTTATCCACTCGGTGGTAGTAACACAGGCAAAAGCCAACACGAGTCAACGGCGCAGTAATCCACCTGAAAACAAAAGCAAAGCTTCCTGGCCTGAGCGCTGTGCTGTTATAAAATTTCAATAGCGAGCGCCAGTTAAGCGAATGACCATTTTTTCTGCCTTTTTGCCAGCGGCGATCTTGTTCAGTCAATGGGCTAATGAACAGCCCCGATTGGGCCAGCACGGTGTTCATATCTTCAATTGTTTGTTGAACCGCCCGATTATGTGAATCTTTGCCGCCATCCGTTGGCGTGTTTGCTTCCATTCGATAGTCCCCTGTAGCAACAAGTCGCACACTAATTGCTGCTAAGGGATTGCACAAAACGTTGTTTTCTCTAATGCGCAGCGGTACGCAAAAGATGTCACTGGTACTCAGAATTTCCACGGCGATTACGCCGCTGCCCGCAAAACCCCGCCTGCTTAATAATCAAAATCGCAGCTATAGACATAAAAAGAATATCTATAGTTATTTAAGTACCTTCGCCTGCCGATGGCTCTCACATACACTCGCGAAATTACTATAAATTCCATCCGCTTGGAGAGTTTTGATGAAAGCGTTCGTCCCTTCTTTGGTGTTTTTGGCCGTGGCGGCCAGTTTCAGCACGCAGGCAGCAACTCCGGCCAATACTCTGGTGATCGCTCAGTCAATCGATGACGTGGTCAGTTTTGACCCGGCTCAGGGTTTTGAATTAACCACGGTGCAGTCATTTAACAGCCTGTATCAGCGGCTGATCCAGTCCGATCCAAAAAATCCGATTGAGCTTAAACCGACGCTGGCCAGCGAATGGCAGGCGGGCAGCGATAACCGCAGCCTGACTTTTACCCTGCGACCGGACGCCAAATTTGCCAGCGGCAACCCGCTGCGCCCGGAGGATGTGATCTTCTCGCTGTCGCGGGTGGTGAAGCTGAATCTGGAGCCGTCGTTTATCCTCACCCAACTGGGCTGGAACGCCAAGAATGTCGACCAGTACCTGACCAAGGTCGATGACCATCGGGTAAAAATCAGCTGGAGCGAAAACGTCAGCCCGGCGTTTGTGCTTAGCCTGCTTTCGGCACCGGTATCTTCCATTGTCGATGCCAAAGAAGCGTTGGCGCATCAGCAGGGTGATGACTTTGGCCATCAGTGGCTGAACAGCCATTCCGCCGGTAGCGGCCCGTATAAAATTCGCACCTATGTGCCGCATGAAGTGGTGGTGCTTGACGCCAACCCAGGCTCGCCAGAGGGCGCACCCACGCTGAAAACCATCCTGATCAAGAACGTGCCGGATCCGGCCGCCCGCCGCTTGCTGATCGAGCAGGGGGACGCCGATATTGCGCGAAACCTTGGTGCAGACCAGATGGCAGCACTGAAAGGCAAGCCGGGCGTCAAGCCGCTGGCGATCCCGTATGCCTCACTCTATTTCCTGCAGTTCAACGCCAAGGCGTCACCGGCACTGGGTAACCCGGCATTTTGGGAGGCGGCGCGCTGGCTGTTCGACTATAAAGGCATTGCCGACGACCTGCTGAAAGGGCAGTTCCAGACCCACCAGGCGTTCCTGCCGGAGGGTTACCTGGGGGCGTTGAAGGATAAGCCTTACAGTTTTAATCCGACCAAGGCCAAGGAGATTCTGGCCAAGGCCGGTCTGAAAGACGTCAGCTTTAAGCTGGAGGTCAACAACCAGCCGCCGTATCTGGATATCGCACAGGCATTACAGGCCAGTTTCGCGCAGGGCGGGGTGAAGGTGAGTCTGGTGCCGGGCCTCAGTGCGCAGGTCTCCACCAAGGTCAAATCCCTCAACTACGACGCGACCCTGACCTCCTGGGGGCCGGACTATTTTGACCCAAATACCAACGCCGCCGCCTTCGCCTATAACCCGGAAGACGGCAGCAAAACGCTGGCCTGGCGTGCCAACTGGCAGATCCCTGCATTGAACAAGCTGACGCTGGCGGCCACGGCGGAAAATGACACCGCCAAACGGGTGGCGGATTACCAACAGTTGCAGCAAGCCGTTCAGCAAAGTTCGCCGTTTGTGATCGGCCTGCAGGCACGCAGCCTGATTGCGGTGCGCGACAACCTGAAAGGCTATGAGCAGGGTATCAACCCTGACATGGTGTTCTACAGCAAGGTCAGCAAGTAATGATCAGCCGTTCCTTTTCGGCCGGGTTCGCCCGGCACGGTTGGCGCTGGGGCCGCAGGCTGCTTACCGGCTTGCTGTCGCTGGCACTGACGCTGCTTGGCCTGCTGCTGTTCACCTTTATGCTCTCACACCTGGCACCGATCGATCCTACGTTGCAAATTGCCGGCGATCACGCCAGCGAAGCGACCTATGCTCAGGTGCGCCATGATTTGGGGCTGGATCAGCCGTTGCCGGTGCAGTTCTGGCGTTACCTGGTGCATCTGGCACACGGGGATATGGGCATCTCGCGCATTACTTCGCAGCCGGTGCTGAGCGATTTACTTCGTACCTTCCCGGCAACGGTGGAACTGGCGACCTGCGCGATCATCCTCGGCGCCGTCGGCGGCATTACGCTGGCGTTTCTGGCGGTGATCAAACCGGGCGGCTGGCTGGACAACGTGGCGCGACTACTGTCACTGATCGGCTATTCGGTGCCGATCTTCTGGCTTAGCCTGCTGGGGCTGCTGCTGTTTTACGCCACATTGCATTGGTCGGCGGGGCCGGGGCGGCTGGACGATATCTATCTGTACAGCATGGAGCCGCGCAGCGGATTTATCCTGGTTGACAGTTGGCTGTCCGGCGATCGCGAAATGTTCTACAACGCCATCAGCCACCTGTGGCTGCCGGTGGTGGCGCTGGCGCTGCTGTCGATGGCGGGCATCACCCGTTTACTGCGTGCCGCGATGCTGGAAGAGTGCAATAAAGAGTACGTTACCCTGGCGCGTTCCAAAGGGGCCAGCCGCGCGCGCATTCTGGTGCGTCACGTATTCCCCAACGTGTTGGGCACGTTGATCACCGTACTGTCGCTGTCCTACGCCAGCCTGCTGGAGGGCGCGGTATTGACCGAAACGGTATTTGCCTGGCCCGGTGTTGGGCGTTATCTGACTACCGCGCTGTTTGCCGCCGATACGCCGGCCATCCTTGGCGCCACCTTGCTGATTGGCACCTGTTTTGTGGTGCTTAATGCGCTGGCCGACGCGCTGACCTATTTAGTGGACCCGCGAACCCGATGAGCCAATATCTTTCTGAACATGAACCCCAGGGCGAACCGGCCGCCGCTTACCGTCCACGCGGCCGACTGACTACGCTAACGATTGGCGCAACGCTGGTGGCTATTTTAATCCTCACTGCGCTGTTGGCCCCCTGGCTGGCGCCGTTCGATCCCAATTTGCAACACATCGAGCTGCGGCTGTTGCCGCCTTCTTCCGGCCATTGGCTGGGCACCGACGGCTTTGGTCGTGACCTGTTGTCGCGGGTGATTTACGGGGCTCGTCCAACGCTGATCCTGGTGTCATTGATCCTGCTGCTGACCATTCCGATTGGCCTGCTGGTGGGCATTAGCGCCGGTTATCTCGGTGGCTGGGTCGAGCGTATTCTGATGCGCATAACCGATATTTTTCTGTCGTTGCCCAGCCTGGTGATCGCACTGGCGTTTGTTGCCGTGCTGGGGCCGGGGTTGATGAACGGTGCGCTGGCGTTGGCGTTAACCAGTTGGCCTTCTTTCGCCCGGCAGGCGCGGGCAGAAACGCTGGCGCTGCGTCGCAGTGATTATTTGGCGGCGGCGCGGATGCAGGGCATTGGTGGTCTGCGGTTGATGATTGGGCACATTTTGCCGTTATGCCTGCCGAGTGCAGTGGTGCGTGCGGCGCTGAGCCTGGGCGGGATTATCCTGTCTGCCGCCGGTTTGGGCTTTCTCGGCATGGGCGTGGCGCCACCGACTGCCGAATGGGGGTCAATGGTAGCCGAGGGCAGCAAAGTGATTTTTGACCAATGGTGGGTCGCCGCGGTACCGGGTGGGGCGATCTTGTTTGCCAGCCTGGCCTTTAACCTGTTGGGCGACGGCCTGCGCGATAAAATGGATCCTCGTCATGGGCACTGATAACAATTTATTGACCGTTGAACGGCTATCGGTAGCGCTGCCGGGCGCGCAACCGCTGGTCAAAGGCATTTCTTTCAGCATGGGACAGGAGCGGCTGGCGCTGGTGGGCGAATCCGGTTCCGGCAAATCCCTGACTGCGCGAGCCTTGATGGGGCTGCTGCCACCGCCGTTACAGCTACAGGCGCAGCGTTTAACCTTGGGTGGGGACGATCTGGCACGCCTGAGCGAGCGTCAGTGGAACCGTCTGCGCGGCAACAAAGTGGCGATGGTAATGCAGGATCCCAAGCATGCGCTGAACCCGACCCAGCCGATTGGCCGTCAGGTGGAGGAGCCGTTGCTGCTGCATACCCGCCTGGGCCGCGCCGAACGGCGAGAGAAGGTGCTGGATATGCTGGCGGCGGTTGGCTTGCCCGACCCTGCCGCGCTGCGTCAACGCTACCCGCACCAGCTGTCTGGCGGCATGGGACAACGGGTGATGCTGGCAATCGCGTTGATTAACGATCCGCAATTACTGATTGCCGACGAACCCACGTCCGCTTTGGATCACCAGATGCGCGATCAGGTATTGCAACTGATTGAGAACCTGGTGGAGCAGCGCAATATGGGCCTGATTTTGATCAGCCACGATTTACAACAGGTGGCGCACTACTGCGAACGGGTGTTGGTGATGTACAAAGGCGAACTGCTGGATCAGTTACCCGCCGATCGTCTGGCCTCGGCCACTCACCCCTATACCCGCACGCTGTGGTCGTGTCGGCCAAGTAAGGAAACCCATGGCAAATCCTTGCCGGTGTTGGATCGCACGCTGCTGGAGTCGCTGAAATGAGCCTGATTACACTGGATAACCTCAGCGTCAGCCATCGTCAGGGCTACGAAATACGTACCGTGGTGCATGAGGTCAACCTGCATATCGAAGCGGGCGAATGTTTCGGCCTGGTCGGGCCTTCCGGCTGCGGAAAATCGTCGCTGTTGTGGGTGTTGGCCGGGCTGAATGAAAACTGGAGCGGCGGTTTCCAACTGCTGGGCCGCAATTTGCAGCCGGGTCGCCCGTTCACCGGTACGTTGCGGCGCGAGGTGCAGATGGTGTTTCAGGATCCTTATGCTTCTCTGCACCCCAAACATCGCTTGCTGCGTACCTTGGCGGAGCCGCTGAAATTGCTCAAAGAGAGTGATATCGAACAGAAGATTAGCGCCGGTTTTCGTCAGGTAGGCTTGGATCCGCGCTTGTTGGACCGTTATCCGCACCAGCTTTCCGGCGGTCAACGTCAACGGGTAGCGATAGTGCGCGCACTGCTGTTAAAACCCAAACTGCTGTTGCTCGATGAGCCAACCTCGGCGCTGGATATGTCGGTGCAGGCGGAGATCCTCAACCTGCTCAACGAGCTGAAACAGGCGGGTGACCTGACGATGATCCTGGTCAGTCACGACGCCGATGTGATCGACCACATGTGCGATCGCTCGGTGGCGATGGCGCACGGCCGTCTGGTCAACTGAATTCTGCCCGCCGTTAACCCGGCGGGTATTATTTGGAATCAATAGACATCTGCGTAATAAATAAAGCAATTTATAGTCGTTCTTCATCTAAGCCACTGCCCCTACACTCGAAAAATAACGCATCCGCGTAATTCTGGAGAGTGCATCTAATGAAACGGCTAATTCCCACCTTATTGTTCAGCGCCCTGGCGGCGAGCTTTGGCGCACAGGCGGCTACCCCGAAAGACCAGCTAGTAGTGGTCAGTTCGCTGGAAGGCATCATCAGTCTGGATCCGGCCGAAAGTTTCGAAACCGTCAGCTCGGCCAACCTGGTCAATCTGTATCAGCGGCTGCTCACGCCGGACCGTACCACGCCGGAAAAATTGGCGCCGGAGTTGGCCAGCGGTTGGCAGGCGGGGGCGGACGGTCGCAGCCTGATTTTTACCCTGAAGGCAAACCAGCGCTTTGCTTCCGGTAATCCGGTGCGGCCGGAGGATGTGATCTTCTCCCTGGTAAGAGCGGTAAAGCTGAACAAGGCGCCGTCGTTCATTCTCGGCGAATTTGGCTGGACGCCGGAAAACGTCGAGAGTCAGTTGAAGAAGCTGGGCGATAACCAGGTGCAGTTAAGCTGGTCGGCCAATATCGGTAGTGGGCTGGCATTGCGGCTATTGACCGCGCCGGTTGCCTCGATCGTCGATGAAAAACTGTTGAGTGAGCACAGCCAACAGGGAGATTTCGGCAACGCCTGGCTGCGTTCCAATTCCGCCGGTGCAGGGCCTTATCGCGTCAGTAACTATGTGCCGCATGAGGCACTGTTATTCAGTCGGAACGACTACGCTCAACCGCAGGCGAAGATAAAAACGGTGTTGCTGAAGAACGTCAGCGATGCCGGAACCCGGCGCCTGTTGCTGCTGAAAGGAGACGCCGACGTGGCTTACGACCTGGGTGCCGATCAGTTCAATTCGCTGCGTAAAGAGCCGGGGGTCAGGATAGAGCAGCAGGACTCGTCCAAAGTCTATTATCTCGGCTTCAACACCGGCAGCAAACAGACGCCGGCGTTGAGCAACCCAGCCCTGTGGCAGGCGGCGCGCTGGCTGGTGGACTATCAATCCATTGCCGACAACCTGTTGAAGGGGCAGTACCGTGTTCACCAGGCGTTTCTGCCGCTGGGGCTGGATGGCGCGATCGACGACCAACCGTTCAAGCTCGACGTAGCCAGGGCCAAACAGATTTTGCATGACGCCGGGATTGCCGAAGGTACGCGCATTGATCTGATCGTCATCAACCAGCCGCCGTATACCGATATTGCCCAGGTGCTGCAGGCCAGCTTTGCCAAGGCCGGTTTGCAACTGGATATCCATCCGGTGGTGGAAAGCGATCTGTGGGGCAAGATGCGCAGTCGTGATTTCCAGGCCATTTTCACCTATTGGGGTGCCGACTATCTGGACCCGAACACTAACGCCAGCGCCTTTGCTTACAATGTGCCTAACGGGCCGAAAACCCTGGCATGGCGTACCCAGTGGAACATCCCGGCGCTGAGTGCGGAAACCCGCGCAGCGGCGGCGGAAGGTGACGGGGCAAAACGCGCCGCGCACTACGCCAGCTTGCAGCGTGAATTACAGACCAGCTCACCTTACGTGGTGGCATTGCAGGGGCAAACGCTGGTAGCGCTGCGCGACAACGTTAAAGACGCCAAAGTGGATATAGCCAACAGCATGCTGTATCTCGATCGCGTGAGTAAGTAACCCACCACGGCACGGCTTTTGCAGGATCGGTTTATTTAGCGAATCGGGGATCCTGTCATGAGCCGCAATCACGTTTTCCCACCCAGCGCCGGCGACTTTTTGCTGGCCTCCAGGCGCTGTGAAATCACCGTATTGCAGCAACTGTTGCAGATGGGGCAGCTGGTCGGCCGGGTCAGCCAGTTGATCCACGTGCTCCAACGGGAACGCGGTACCGTCAATATTTACCTGTGTTCACAGGGAGCATTGTTCGGTGAACGTTTGGCCGGAAGGGCGCAGGAAGTGCAACAGGCTGAACTGGCGGTGCAGCGCCAGTTGATGCAGTTGGATGACAACACCGCCCCCCTGGCCAGCGCCAGCCGTCTTTTCAGCCGCATTGCCTGCGCATTGCATAATCTTGCCGGCTTGCCCGCGTTGCGCTGCCAGGTGCAGCAACGTCAAATTTTGCAGCCTGTCGCCATGGGCATCTTTAATGAAGTTATTCATAGCCTGCTGGCGCTGGTGTTCGAAGCGGCGGATGCCTGCGCGGAACCCACCACGGCACGTGCGTTGATCGCCATGTTCAGCTTTATGCAGGGCAAGGAGCTGGCTGGGCAGGAACGGGCGATCGGCGCGGCCGGTTTTGCCTCCATGCATTTCGATGAGTCGGCGCACCAGCAGCTACTGGTGCTTATCGAAGGGCAAGAGCGCTGTTTTGCCACCTTCAGCGAGTTTGCCGATGAGTCTTCGCTGGCCCAGTGGCGGCGAATGCAGCAACAGGATGACCGCGAGTTTGAGCGCCTGCGCCGTATTGCCTGCACCCAATGGCAACTGAGTAACAAAGCCGACACCAGTCTGCGCTGGTTCGAGATCACCAGTGCGCGTATCGATCTGATGAAACAGATTGAGGATCGGCTGGAGGAGGCGCTGATGGTCAGTTGCCGCCACAATCTGACCCAGGCCCGGCACGCAATGGCGGAAGACTGCGCAGTTTACGCGCCACAGCCGATGCGAGAAAGTTACGCGGTTTTCGTGGCTGCGCCTTTGGGGGATGCATCGCCGCTGGTGGGGGATGGTATCCACCCGCGCTTGGGGCGCTCGATGCTGGAATTGATTCAGCAGCAGTCACAACGTCTGCATGCGCTGTCGGAGGAACTGGCCACGGCGCGTGCGACCTTGAGTGAACGCAAGCAGATAGAACGCGCCAAAGCGCTGCTGATCCAGCATCGCGGATTGACCGAGGCGGCGGCCCATCGGCTGTTGCTAAAGATGGCGATGAACCAGAACCAACGGCTGATTGATATTGCCAATGCCATGCTGGCGGTGGCGGATATTCTGCCGCCCAGCGGAAATACTCCCTAAGGGGTATATGCACACAGTCAGTGCAGTTACTGCCTTGCGATCGTGCAAATACCCGTCGCCTTTCAAGTTGCAGCGTTGTTACCTGCACTCAGTTATGTGGCCCGTCCATGGGCCACACCCCTTTGGGGCCGCTGCTGGCAGCGTTCAAATCTGCTCCCGGCAGATTTGTCACCCCAGTTACTTAACTTTTGTAAGCGCCTGGGGATGAGCAAGCTGGGCGCCTAGCCGTGCTGTACAGGGATGTACAAATGCCGCGAGCGCATGGACGCGCTAGAGCGGCCAACTTGAAATTCATAGGGTATAAATTACATAACTATAAATTGGGGTATGTAAAATGACAGATCTGGCACGCAAGCTGCATTACTAAAACGTAGCCCGGCCAATGGCGGTCGGGTTGCCAACAAGATTATGGATAAAGGCGTCCTTTCAGCATGTTCACCCCAACGGTGGAATGTGCTGATGGGACGCCTTTTTTATTTTATCGCCTGATTGAAGGAATTGCCGATGACGCACACCAAACCCTCCGGACTTAGCCTGACGCGCCGCCGTTTTTTGGCCGGTAGTGCGGCGTTGGGCGGCAGCATGATGTTGCCCGGCCTGATGAACGCCGCCTGGGCGGCAGGCTCTGACGCCCCGGAGAAAAAAGAGATCCGCGTGGGCTTTATTCCACTTACCGATTGCGCTTCGGTGGTGATGGCGGCGGTGAAACAGTTCGATCAGAAGTACGGCATCAAAATTATCCCCAGCAAGGAGGCCAGTTGGGCGGCAGTACGCGACAAACTTTTGTCCGGTGAACTGGATGCGGCGCACGTGCTGTACGGCATGGTGTATGGCCTGCAGCTTGGCGTCGCCGGACCGCAGCAGGATATGGCGGTGTTGATGACGCTCAACAACAACGGTCAGGCGATTACGCTCTCCAACCAGTTAAAGCAGGCCGGTGTCACCGATGCTGCGAGCTTGAAAAAAACCGTCGATGCCAGCGCCAAAGGCACCTATACCTTCGCCCAAACCTTCCCGACCGGCACCCACGCCATGTGGCTGTATTACTGGCTGGCTAACGCCGGAATTCACCCGTTTGACGACGTGCGCAATGTGGTGGTGCCGCCGCCGCAGATGGTGATGAACATGAAGATCGGCAACATGAGCGGTTTCTGCGTCGGGGAGCCGTGGAACCAGCGCGCCATCGCCGAAAATATCGGTTTTACCGCCGTCACCACCCAGGAAATCTGGCCCGATCACCCGGAAAAAGTGCTGGGCACCACGGGGAACTGGGTGGCGGCCAACCCGAACGGCGCCCGTGCGCTGACCGCCGCCGTGCTGGACGCCGCACGCTGGATAGACAGCTCCGACGCCAACCGCGAGGAGACCGCCCAGGTGGTGGCAGGCCGCGCCTACATCAATACCAAACCGGAAGTGATCACCGGCCGCATGCTGGGTCAATACCAAAACGGTCTGGGCAAATCCTGGCAGGACGCTCATGCGATGCGCTTTTTCCATGATGGCGAGGTGAACTACCCGTACCTGTCCGACGGCATGTGGTTCCTGACCCAGCATCGCCGCTGGGGCTTGTTGAATGCCGAACCGGACTATCTGGCCGTCGCGAAGAAAATCAACCGTATCGAAATCTATAAGCAGGCGGCCAGCGCGGTGGGTGGAGTAAACCTGCCCGGCAGCGATATGCGTACCAGCACGCTGTTAGACGGCAAGCGCTGGGACGGCAGCAATCCGGCGGAATACGCCAACAGTTTCACTTTAAAGCGTTGAGGTCACCAATGAAAAATCTTGCTGAACGGATCGATATTCCTGCGTCATCGCGGGCAGAAGTCAGTGCGGAAATCGTGCCGCTAAAGCGCCCGGTAATGCCACTGCCGCAGCGCAAAGCCCGCTGGGGTTTGCTGTTACAGCAGGGTTTCCGCCGTGGCGTGCCCGCCGCGTTGGGATTGGTGCTGACCCTGGTGGTCTGGCAGGTTGCGGCGCTTAACAGCAAGGGTTTCCCTACGCCATGGGCCACCTGGCAGGCGGCACTGGTGCTGTTTGCCGACCCATTTTATTCCGCCGGGCCGAACGATCAGGGCATTGGCTGGAACGTACTGGCCTCGCTGCAGCGTGTGGCGACCGGTTTTGGGCTGGCGGCGCTGGTCGGTATTCCGGCCGGTTTTCTGCTGGGGCGCTTTGCGTTTTTGGCCAACATGCTCAACCCGATCATTTCACTGCTGCGCCCGGTCAGTCCGCTGGCCTGGTTGCCGATTGGTCTGCTGCTGTTCCAGCGGGCGGAGCCTGCTTCAACCTGGACCATTTTCATCTGTTCCATCTGGCCGATGATCCTCAACACCGCCGAGGGTGTCACGCGTATTCCGCAGGATTACCTCAACGTGGCGCGGGTGCTCAAGCTGTCGGAGTGGACGGTAATGCGCAAAATCCTGTTCCCGGCGGTGCTGCCTTATGTGCTGACCGGTGTTCGCCTGTCGATTGGCATCGCCTGGCTGGTGATTGTGGCGGCGGAAATGCTGACCGGCGGCGTTGGCATCGGTTTTTGGATCTGGAATGAGTGGAACAACCTCAACGTCGAAAACATCATTATTGCCATCATCGTGATCGGTGTGGTCGGGCTGCTGCTCGAACAGGGACTGATGTTACTGGCAAAACGTTTTAGTTATCCGAACCGCTAGGAGTACGCCATGAAACCGATTATTCAGGTCCAGAACGTCAGCCAGCGTTTTGCCACCCCGCAGGGGGAGTTTATTGCGCTGGATCGGGTGAGTTTTGATATTCAGGCCGGGGAAACCCTCAGCCTGATCGGCCACTCCGGCTGCGGTAAATCAACGCTGCTGAATTTGATCGCCGGGCTGACCTTGCCCAGCGACGGCGTGTTGCTGTGTGACAACCGGCAAATCACCGGGCCTGGCCCGGAGCGCGGGGTGGTGTTCCAGAACCATTCACTGCTGCCGTGGCTGACGACCTACGAGAATGTGGCGCTGGCGGTGCATCAGGTGTTTCGCCATGAGATGACGCGCAGCGAAATGCGCGACTGGATTGAACACAACCTGGCGCTGGTGCATATGAGCCATGCGCTGGACAAACGGCCGCATGAAATCTCCGGTGGTATGAAGCAGCGCGTTGGCATAGCTCGTGCACTGGCGATGAAACCTAAAGTGCTGTTGATGGATGAACCCTTTGGCGCACTGGATGCGTTAACTCGTGCACATCTGCAAGACGCGGTGATGGAAATTCAGCAGCGGCTGCACACCACCATAGTGCTGATTACCCACGACGTCGACGAAGCGGTGCTGCTGTCTGACCGGGTGTTAATGATGACCAACGGCCCGTCGGCCACCGTCGGCGAAATCCTGCCGGTGGCGCTGCCACGCCCGCGTTCACGAGTCGCGCTGGCGGATGATCCGCAATATCACCATTACCGTCGGCAGGTGCTGAAATTCCTTTACGAGAAGCACGCGAAAGCGGCATGAGAGCCGGACGATGGATAAACCCAGACTGGTGGTGATTGGTAACGGCATGGCCGGTATGCGGCTGGTGGAAACCCTGTGTCGGCTGGTGCCAGAGCGTTATGCCATCACGGTGATTGGCGAAGAGCCACGTGGCAACTACAACCGCATTCTGCTTTCGCCGGTGTTGGCGGGGGATAAGGCCTTCAGCGACACCCTGCTGCATGACTATGACTGGTATCGGCAGCAGGGAGTGCAACTGCTGGCCGGAGACCCGGTGCTGGCGGTGGATCGGCAGCAAAAGTGGGTGAGTACTGCCCGGCATCGGTTGCCTTATGACCTGCTGGTGTTGGCTACCGGTTCGCGCCCCTTGCGGCCACTGCTGCCGGGTGGGGCATTGAACGGTATTTATGGCTTCCGCACTCTGGATGATGTTGAAGCGATGATCGCTCGCTGTCGTCCAGGCCGACCGGCGCTGGTGATGGGCGGCGGCGTCTTGGGGATTGAGGCGGCGGCGGCACTGGCGCAGCGCGGCATGAGCGTCACCGTGGTGCACCGGGGCGAGCACCTGATGGAACGTCAGTTGGATGCCCGTGCGGGGCGGATGCTGCAACATAACCTGTTGCAGCGCGGGATCGAATGCCGGCTGAGCTGCGAAGTCAGCCGGTTTCAGGGAAGCGAGCGGGTCAGTTCGGCCAGCCTGAGTAACGGCGAGATAGTGGCCTGCGAACTGGTGGTGATCGCCGTCGGGGTGCAGCCGGAAATTAGCCTGGCGCACTCCGCCGGCCTGGCCTGCCGGCGCGGCATCGTGATTGACGACCAGATGCAAACGGCAGATCCGGCGGTGTTCGCCATCGGCGAATGTGCTCAGTTTGGCGAGATCACTTTGGGCCTGGTGGCCCCCTGTTGGCAGCAGGCTGAACTGTTGGCGCGGCGGCTGAGTGGGGAACTGGTGGCGGGCTACCGACCAACGCCGTTGCATACCCGCCTGAAGGTCAGCGGCGTCGAGGTGTTCAGTGCCGGTGAGATGGCCACTGACGGGCTCACCGAGGTCCATCACGCCGAAGACCCGCAGGCGCAGCATTACCGCCGCCTGTTGATACGCGACGGAAAATTACAGGGCGTGGTGTTGTATGGCGATGCTCAGGACAGCCCTTTTTATCTGCAGCAGCTTGGCCAGCCGGTGCAACACCCGGACGACTTGCTGTTTGGCAGCAGCGAACCCGTGACGCCTGCGGCGTCTGACGAGAGGATATCTGATATGCACAAGCCCGTTTTGGTGGTTGCCGGTCACGGCATGGTCGGTCATCACTTCCTGGAACAACTGGTTACGCGCGAGCTGCATTTGCAGTACCACATTGTGGTGTTTGGTGAAGAGCCGGTGGCGGCTTACGACCGGGTACACCTGTCCGAGTTTTTCTCCGGCCGCAGTGCGGACTCGCTGTCGATGGTCGAGGCGGGTTTCTTCGAGCGTAGTGGCATAGAACTGCGGTTGGGGCAGGAGGTGTGCGCTATCGACAGACAACGCAAATGCGTGATTGATGCCGAGGGCCGTGAGACGGCCTACGACCAGTTGGTGCTGGCGACCGGCTCTTATCCGTTTGTACCGCCGATCCCCGGCAACGATCGCCCTGGCTGCCTGGTTTACCGCACGCTCGACGATCTGGCCGCGATCGCAGACTGCGCCAAAACCGCGCGCGTCGGGGTGGTGGTCGGTGGCGGCTTGCTGGGACTGGAGGCTGCCAATGCGTTGCGTCAGCTTGGGCTGAACACCCATGTCGTGGAGTTTGCGCCGCGCCTGATGGGGGTACAGTTGGATGACGGTGGCGCGACCATGCTGCGCAGTAAAATTGAGGCATTGGGCGTCAGTGTGCATACCGGCAAGCAAACTCAGGCGATTATTGAAGGTTCGTTACACCGTCACTGCATGAATTTTGCCGATGGGGAGCAGTTAGAGGCTGATTTAATTCTATTTTCCGCCGGTATCCGTCCTCGTGATCAGCTTGCCCGTGCTGCCGAACTGGAGGTGGGGGCACGCGGCGGTATTGTGATTGATAGCCAGTGCCGCACCAGCGACGAGGCGATTTATGCCATCGGTGAATGCGCCTTGTGGAACGGGCAAATTTTCGGCCTGGTGGCACCGGGCTACCAAATGGCGCGTATCCTGGCCGATCGGCTGGCTGGAGGCGAAAACGTGTTCTGTGGCGCGGACATGAGCACCAAACTGAAACTGTTGGGCGTGGAAGTGGCGTCGATCGGTGATGCCCATGGTCACACCCCCGGCAGCCAGAGCTACACCTGGGTCGACGGCCCGCAGCAAGTGTATAAAAAAGTGGTGATTGACGCGGATGGCAAGCGATTGCTGGGGGCGGTGCTGGTGGGCGACAGTGCTGAATACAGCACGCTGCAACAGATGATGCTTAACTGTCTGCCGTTACCCACCACCCCGGAAAGCCTGATTTTACCCGCAACGACGGGGGCTGCGCCGAAAGCCCTGGGCGTTTCCGCCTTGCCGGCCACGGCGCAGATTTGTTCTTGCCATAACGTCAGCAAGGGCGATATCAGTGACGCGGTGGAGCAGGGTTGCGGCGATTTGGCGGCGGTAAAAGCCTGCACCAAAGCGGGCACCGGCTGTGGCGGCTGTTCGGCGCTGGTAAAACAGCTGATGGAACACGAATTGCAGCAGCGCGGCGTGGTGGTGAAGAAAGACATTTGCGAGCATTTCGCCCATTCACGGCAGGAGCTGTATCACCTGGTCCGCGTTGGCAACATCCGTACCTTTGACGAGTTGCTGGCCCGACATGGTCATGGGTATGGCTGTGAGGTGTGCAAACCGCTGGCGGGGTCGATTCTGGCTTCGTGCTGGAACGAATATCTGCTAAAGCCACAGCATCTGCCGTTGCAGGATACCAACGATCGCTTTTTTGCCAATATCCAGAAAGATGGCACCTATTCGGTGGTACCGCGGGTACCGGCCGGGGAAATTACTCCGCAAGGATTGATCGCCATCGGCCAAATCGCTCTGCGCTATCAGCTCTACACCAAGATTACCGGCGGCCAGCGGGTTGACCTGTTCGGCGCCCGGCTGGAGCAATTGCCGGAGATTTGGCAGCAGCTGGTCGACGCCGGATTTGAAACCGGGCATGCCTACGGCAAGTCACTGCGCACGGTGAAATCTTGCGTCGGCTCCAGTTGGTGCCGCTATGGCGTGCAGGATTCCACCGCGCTGGCTATCGAGCTGGAGCATCGTTACAAGGGGTTGCGGTCGCCGCACAAAATCAAGATGGCGGTTTCCGGCTGCACGCGAGAGTGTGCGGAGGCGCAGAGCAAAGACGTCGGGGTCATTGCCACCGAGAAAGGCTGGAACCTGTACCTGTGCGGCAACGGCGGCATGAAACCGCGCCATGCCGATTTATTTGCCAGCGATCTTGATACCGCCACGCTGATCCGCACGGTCGACCGTTTCCTGATGTTCTACATTCGTACCGCCGATCGCCTGCAGCGCACCAGCACCTGGATGGACAACCTGGAAGGCGGGCTGGACTACCTGCGTGAAGTGGTTTTGCAGGACAGCCTGGGGATTGGTAGCGAATTGGATGCCGAAATGGAAACTGTGGTCAGCCATTACCAATGTGAATGGCAAACCACGCTCGCCAGCCCGGATCGCCTCAAGCTGTTCCGTCCGTTTGTGAACAGCGATCAGCCGGATGAGGCCATAGTCTGGCAGGCGGAGCGCGGACAACGTCGCCCGGCGGCAGGAGTGGAACGCGGGCAGGTGATTGAGGTGCAACCGGCGGTGGCCGCCCGGGAACAGTGGCTGGATGTCTGTGCGCTGGCGGAAATCCCGGTCAACGCCGGCATTGCCGCCCGGCTGGGGCAGCGGCAGATTGCGCTATTCCATCTGGCGGACAAGGGCGTTTATGCGTTGGCCAATCAGGAACCGGACAGTGACGCCAACGTGCTGGCACGCGGGCTGTTGGGGGACGTAGCCGGTGAGCCGGTGGTGATCTCTCCGCTATACAAACAGCGTTTTCGTTTGAGTGACGGTATCTGTGCAGATAATGCCGGGCGTGCCGTCACCGCCTGGCCGGTGCGGGTAGAAGCAGGCCGTGTGTGGGTATGCAGTACGCCGCTGTCGATACAGGCCAAACTGCCAGAAACGGCGGAAGTGACGTCATGAGCGCCGTACATTGCACCACCTGTCCCTACTGTGGCGTGGGCTGCGGGGTCGCCATTGAACAGCACAGCAACGGTGAACTGACGGTCGGCGGCGACGTTACGCATCCGGCCAATCAGGGACGGCTGTGTGTCAAAGGCAGCGCGCTGGGCGAGACGCTGAGCCTGACGGGCCGCCTGTTACAGCCGCAGGTCGATGGCCTGCCGGTTAGCTGGGATCAGGCGCTTGAGCAGGTGGCACAGCGTTTTAGCCAGATTATTGAGCAATATGGCCCGCAGGCGGTGGCGTTTTATGCTTCCGGTCAGCTGCTGACCGAAGATTATTACGTGGCAAACAAACTGATGAAGGGATTTATTGGTGCGGCCAATATCGACACCAACTCCCGGCTGTGCATGGCGTCGGCGGTAGTCGGCTACAAGCGGGCATTCGGCGGGGATGTGGTGCCTTGTTGTTATGAAGATATCGAACAGGCGGATCTGGTGATATTGACCGGTTCCAACACCGCCTGGGCGCATCCGGTGGTCTACCAACGGTTGGTGAAGGCCCGTAAGTTGCGCCCGCAAATGCGGGTGGTGGTGATTGACCCGCGTGAGACGGCGACCTGCGATATTGCCGACTTGCATTTGCCGCTGCGGCCCGGCAGCGATGCGGCTTTGTTTACCGGAGGGCTGCACTGGCTGGCTGAACAGCAGGCTCTGGATACCGCCTTTTTGCAACGGCATGCCAGCGGCACAGAGGCTACGCTGGCAGCGGCGGCGGATTGGACACCACGCCGGGTGGCCGATTTTTGCGAACTGCCACTGCGTGCCGTGCTGGCGTTTTTCCACCTGCTGACCGCGTCCCACAACTGGGTCACGCTCTATTCGATGGGCATTAACCAGTCTGCCAGTGGCGCGGATAAATGCAATGCGATTATCAATCTGCACCTGGCGGGGGGGCGCATTGGCCGCGCTGGCAGCGGCCCGTTTTCGATCACCGGTCAACCCAATGCCATGGGCGGGCGGGAAGTTGGTGGATTAGCCAATCAGTTGGCGGCGCATATGACGTTCAACCCCGAAGACACCGACCGGGTACAGCGTTTTTGGCAGTCGCCACGCATCGCCCAACAACCGGGGCTGAATGCGGTGGATTTATTTCAGGCGATCGCCGCCGGGCAGGTAAAGGCGGTGTGGATTATGGGCACCAACCCGGTGGTTTCCCTGCCGGATGCCGATGCAGTCAGGCAGGCGCTAAAAAATTGCCCGCTGGTGGTGGTGTCCGAAGTGATGGCGATGACCGATACCGCCGAACTGGCACATATCCGCCTGCCTGCATTGGCCTGGGGAGAAAAGGAGGGCAGCGTGACCAATTCCGAACGCTGTATTTCACGCCAGCGTGCATTTTTGCCGGCGCCGGGGCAAGCCCGTGCCGACTGGTGGATCCTTAGCCAGGTTGCGCAGCGTATGGGGTATGGTACGGCCTTTGGCTATCAACATCCTTCGGAGATATTCAGTGAGCACGCGGCGCTGTCAGGATTTGAAAATAACGGCACGCGCGCGTTCGATATCAGTCAACTGGCGGGATGGGATCTACAGCAATGGTTGCAGATGGCACCGGTACAGTGGCCGGTCAATGCACGGCATCCTGTGGGTTGTCGACGAATGTTTGACGACGGGCGTTTTTTCCATGCTGATGGCAAGGCGCGACTGCTGCCGGTGACGCCACGCTTGCCGCAGAATGCGCTATCACCCGGTTATCCACTGGTGCTGAACACCGGTCGCATCCGCGATCAGTGGCACACTATGACGCGCACCGGCAAGGCCGCGCGGCTGATGCGCCATTTGAGCGAACCCTTCTGCGAAATACACCCGCAGGATGCGGTCGAACTGGGAATTACCGATAGCAGTCTGGTTCGCCTGAGCTCGCCCCACGGCTGGATGCTGGCGCGTGCACAGTACCATCCGGGGCAGCGGCGCGGTAGCCTGTTTGCACCGATGCACTGGAACGGTCAATTCACCGCACAGGGTCGGGTCGACAGCCTGATCCCGCCGATAGTGGATGCCGACTCCGGCCAGCCGGAAAGCAAGCATGCGCCAGTGCGGGTTAGCCATTGGCCCACGAGCTGGCAGGCGGAAATTTTTATTCGTGCCGAGGTTGCCGCCCCCAAGGGTATCTACTGGAGCCGGGTCGCGCAGGACGGTTTGACTCACTACATTATGGCCGGCCAGCGGCCGATTGAAGACTGGCAAGCCTGGTTACGGCGCCATTTCTCGCTGGAGGGCATGACGCTGCAAACGGCACAGTTGGCCCAGTGCGGTCTGCACCTGATTGGCTGGCGGCAGGGCGAGGTGCAATTGGCGTTTTATGTTCGCCAGCAGGCCCCGCAGCTGGATCGCCCGGCGATCCTCCGCGCCTTTGAACAGGCTCCCACCGCAGGGGCGAAACGGCTGGCACTGCTGGCGGGGCGTGGTGCGCCAGGCCAGTCAGCGGCTGGTGCCACGATTTGTAGCTGTTTCGGCGTGGGCGAGAATCGCATCATTGCGGCCATCCAGGCAGGTTGCCACAGCGCAGAGGCATTGGGTGCCCGTCTGCAATGCGGCACCAACTGTGGCTCCTGCCTGCCGGAGCTAAAAAAACTGATTCAACAGCATGCATCCCAACGGGTGGCCTAACAGAGGTGGTGAGATGAGCGCGATTGAGAAACTGATGCTGGCCGGCGATCATCGCCAGCCGGTACGCAACGGAGAAGTGTGGCTGGTGGGCGCCGGGCCGGGGGATGCGGAGTTACTGACGTTAAAGGCATTACGGGTGATTCGGCAGGCGGACGTGGTGGTGTTCGATCGTCTGGTTTCCCCGGCGGTAATGGCCTTGCTGCCGCCGGAGGCGCTGTGCATTGACGTGGGAAAATCCATGGGGTGCCACACGCTGTCGCAAAAGCAGATCGATCACCTGTTGGTCGAATTGGCCCTGTCCGGTAATCGGGTGGTACGCCTGAAGGGTGGGGATCCGTTTATTTTTGGTCGCGGCGGGGAAGAGATGGTTGAATTGCAGCGCCATGGCGTGGTCTGCCATGTGGTGCCGGGTATCACTGCCGCCAGCGGTTGTGCGGCGGCGAGTGGTATCCCGCTGACACACCGCGATTACGCGCAATCAGTGCGTTTTGTCACCGGCCATTGCCGTAACGGTGAGGTGAGTCTGGACTGGCACGGCCTGGTCTCTGCGGGGCAGACGCTGGTGTTTTATATGGGGCTGACATTAAGCGAAACCATTGCCACGCAACTGATGCGCCATGGCATGGCGGCACAGACGCCGTTGGCCATTATTGAACGTGGCACGCTACCGCAGCAACGGGTATTAACCGGTACGCTGTCAGAATTACCGCTGTTAATTGCCCGTCAGCGGCCGGTGTCACCCAGCCTGTTGGTGATTGGTGAGGTGGTCAGCCTGTACCGCGCGCCGGCTATTGTCGCTGAGATGCCGACAGAGGCGTTGACCGCCTGAGCCGCTATTGGCCGAAGCGACCGATAATGCCCGCACCGCCCTTGGCGTGGCCCTGTAATTTCTCCAGTAATTGTTCGCGGGTAAGCCCCGGCCCGAGCGCGTGGGGGGGCAGATCGGTGGCGATCAACACAAAGGTATAGTGGTGAAACCCGGACCCCGCTGGAGGACAGGGACCATGATAAACCGAGGTGCCCGGTGAGTTTTTGCCACCGACAAAGCCTTTGCCCTGGGTGAGATCGCCCTCGGCGAAGCCGCTGGCGTTGGCAGGTATGCCATAGGCCACTAAATGGCTAACGCCCAGACCTGCCTTGCCTTCGGGATCGGACAGCAGCAGGGCGAAACTTTTGGTGTCTGCCGGTGGGTTGGCCCAGCTTAGCGGTGGCGAAACATTGTCGCCGGTGCAGCTGGCGTTGCCCGGTGTGGCCCCGGCATATTTCTGCGCCAGCGAGCCACCATCTTGGAATGCCGGTGAGCTGAGGGTAAAGGTGCCGGCGGCCTGTGCCGCGAACGACAGCGAACCGGTGGCCAATGCCGCGCTGAGCGCGAGTGCAGATAAACCACGACCTGACATACAACCTCCTGTGTTGATTTGGGTAAACCCCGTTTTGCCTTGGGCAAAGCATAGTGCTGCAGGCGGAGGGGCGCCATAACAGCTACGCCAACAGTAGGCTATAACAGCGACATAACGGCCGGGCCAGTCTGGCATCAGGGTGAAATAAGGTGAAATGCTGTGATTTCTCCGCTGAAAGATGAAGGGCCGCTATCGGCGGTCGCCAACAGAACCAACCAGCCGGAAAGCGCCAGATAAAGGCCAAAGGGCAGCGTATCCTGCCTGCCGGCTTTGCGCAGTAAACGGGCTATTGCCGTAGCGCACAACCCGGCCGCTGCGGCGCCGCTGACCAGCATCGGCAGGGCGGCCCAGCCGATCCAGGCACCCAGTGCTGCCAACAGTTTAAAATCCCCCTGACCGATACCGTCCATTTTCCGCCTGCGGCGATAAGCCACATTGAGCAACCACAGCGAAAGATAACCGATACAGGCCCCGCTCACCGCTTCGGTCAGCGAAACAAAATAGCCTTGCTGATTGACCAACAGCCCGGCCCATAGCAGCGGTTGGGTCAGGCGATCCGGTAATAGTCGCTGTTGCCAGTCAATGAGAGCCAGCGCCAGTAATATCGCCGCTGCCGGCAGCAGCAATAGCCGTTGTAGCAGTGGAATATTGAAAGGCAGGGCCGCCAGCCCGGCACTGACGGCAATCAACATCACCGTGCGTTCCCTCGGTAGCGGGTGTTGCGTCAAGCCTGGTAAGAGGATGCCGATCAGTCTGGTGGCGAGCGCTGCGGGCAGTAACATGGCCGGGATAAACAGACCGCGAAACCAGAAATCGAGCTGAGGATTATCGAACATAAAAGCTTCCTTACCGGTCTGAAATTAGCGTTCAAAATAGCGGCAAAAAGGGTTTCATGCAGAGCGATTGTTTTATCGATTACCGGTATTGCGCAGGGGGCCGCAATCCACGGTTAAGTGCCAAGTGAAATACACTGAAATTGCGAATTGCTACGCATAATCAATAGATTAATTTCTTGGTGAATTTAAATTTGCGGTTTTTTTCGGCAAAATCAGCGATGAAATAAAGTGAATTCTCGTTTTCAGCCGCAAGAGTTTCAGCGTTTTTCTGGCACTCCATCACCGACTGCAATAATTGAAGGTCATGTGACGTTGTCACTAAATTAAATGAGGTTTATCCGATTGTTTCTGATGATAAAGCCATTAGACTTTAGGGTTCATGATGCAGTTTGGCTCGCAACTGCCCGTTAGGGGCAAAATGCCAGGCTGCGCAAAGTTTGGGTGGTCTGTCGTCTGGAGTGATGGCAGCAAGAAAGGGTTTATTTGCCAACCCTCTGGATCAAGGGGTGGCGACTGTGCAATGACAGACGTTATTCATAAAGCGCGTTACCGATTGAAAAAAGTTGTGCCTTTTGCCACGGGTTGTTTACCGGCGATGGGGTTGGCGTGGCTATGCGGCGCGTTGCCCGCCTACGCCGAATCGCCACCCGCACCGGACTCGGTTGTTCAGCAACCGGCCAACGATTTGCCGGAACTGGGCGGCAATGCTTCGAATGACGCCGAGCGCGAAAAAGAGTGGGCCACCATGGCCAAACAGCTGGGCGAACGTAATCTGAATAACGTTTCGAGCCAACAGGTGCGTACCCGTGCCGAGAGCTATGCGGTCGGTCAGGCCAGCAGCGTGCTGCAACAGCAGGCCCAGGAACTGCTTTCACCGTTGGGTAACGCCAAACTGTCGCTGGTGATGTCCGACCAGGGGGATTTTTCCGGCAGTAGCGGCCAGTTGTTCAGCCCGCTGTATGACGTTAACGGCTTGCTGACCTATAGCCAACTCGGCCTGTTGCAGCAAACCGAGGGTTCGCTGGGTAATTTTGGCCTTGGCCAGCGTTGGGTCGCCGGCGATTGGCTGTTGGGGTATAACACGGTGCTCGACAGCGATTTCGAGCGCCATCATAACCGTGCCAGCCTGGGGGCCGAAGCCTGGGGAGATTTCCTGCGTTTTTCCGCCAACTATTACTATCCGCTGTCGGCGCTGGCGCAACAGAGGGATAACGCCCAGTTCCTCAGCCGTCCGGCGAGCGGATATGACATCACCACTCAGGGCTACCTGCCGTTTTATCGCCAGATTGGCGGCTCGCTCAGCTATGAACAGTACTGGGGTGAGAACGTCGATCTGTTTGGCAGCGGCAAAAAGCAAAATGACCCGCGTGCCATGCAACTGGGAGTGAATTACACCCCGGTCCCCCTGGTGACGGTGAAAGCGTTGCACAAGATGGGGGAAGGTGGGGTAAGTCAGGATCAGGTCGAGCTGGCGTTAAATTATCGGCTTGGTGTACCGCTGGTGAAGCAGATTTCGCCGGAATATGTTGCTCAGGCCAAGTCGCTGCGTGGCAGTCGTTATGACAACATCGAACGGAAAAATGTGCCGGTGATGGCGTTTAAACAGCGTAAAACGCTGCAAGTGTTCCTGGCCACGCCGCCATGGCGCCTGCAACCGGGAGAAACCTTGCCGCTGGTGCTGGAAATCAAAACCACCAACAAAATTACCCGAGTCAGTTGGCAGGGAGATACGCAGGCACTAAGCCTGACGCCGTCGCAAAACGGTAACGATCCACATGGCTGGAGCCTGATTGTGCCGCAATGGGATGACTCACCGGATGCCGCCAACCGCTACCACCTGTCGGTGACGCTGGAAGATGACAAACAGCAATTGGTGACCTCTAACTGGATCCAACTGCAGGTGACGCCGCCTTTGACCGTTTCATCTGAAATAGAGCAGGGGCTGCCACCGGCAAAAGTACTGCAACCACCGACTATCCCGGCAGAAACCGGGCCGTTGAACGGCAGTGATTAACCGTTTTTTCCCTGCAGTACCCAGACGGCGGCTTCAACGCGCGATTTCAGCTTCATTTTTTTCAACAGGTGTTTGACGTGCACCTTGACGGTGCTTTCGGTGATGGTCAGCTTACGGGCGATCATCTTGTTCGGCAGACCCTGGGCGATCAGTTTGAGAATGTCACGCTCACGTGGCGTCAACTGCTGGATATCGCGTTCGGTGCTGGGGCGGTTCTCACGCAGGCTGGCCGCCAGGATCGGCGTCAACGCCTCGCTTAACACCATCTGACCGGCCGCAGCCTGATGCAGGGCTTTCAGCAACTCCTCTGGCTCCATATCCTTCAGCAGATAGCCGTCGGCACCGCGTTTTAGCGCGCTGACTACGTCATCCTCGTGATTCGACACGCTAAACACCACAATGCGCCCAGAGAGCGCAGTCATGCGCAGGCGATCCAGCGTCTCCAGGCCATTGATGCCCGGCATGTTCAGATCGAGCAGGATCAGATCCGGATCATGCTCTTCGGCCAGTGCGACACCCTGTTCGCCGTTGCCGGCTTCAGCGATCACCTGCAGGCGGGAGTCCATGCCGATGAGCTGTTTTACGCCATTGCGCAGCATCGGGTGGTCATCAATCAATAAAATAGTGGCGGCAGTTTCGGTGGTCATGGTTTCTCCCATTAGTCGATGGCGTGGTTGTCCGGTTTAAATACCACCCGGACCTCAGTGCCGCCGCCGCTGCGGGGTAAAATCTCGCAGCGGCCGTGCAGGCTTTTGGCGCGATCGCGCATAATTATCAGGCCGTAGTGATCGGGGCGATCGGTGTCTGGCGGCAATCCGCAGCCGTTATCGCAGACGCTCAGTGTGACCTCGCCTCGTTGATTGACTACCTGAATGCTCACCTGGCTGGCCTGAGCATGTTTGTTGATGTTGCTCAACGCTTCGCGGGCAATTTGCAGCAGGTGGATAGCCTGATAAGCGGGCACCGTACGCGGCGTTAACTGATAGTCGAGCTGGATGGAAATGCCGAGCCGTTGGCTAAACTCCTGCACCGTCGACTGCAAGGCTGCCAGCAGTCCTGGCTCTGTCAGCCGCAGGCGGAAGGTGGTCAAGAGTTCACGCAACTGGCGGTAGGCGATGTTTAACTCTTCGCGCATCTGTTGTACCAGCGCCAGGTTGGCGGGTGAAAGTTCGGCCCCCTGCATTTGCAGGCAACTGGTTTGCATCTTCAGGCACGATAATGATTGGGCAATAGAGTCATGCAACTCACGGGCTATCGCCGCGCGTTCTTCCATCAGCATCAACTGTTGTTGATGATCCACCTGGCGTTCAATCGCCAGCACGCTGGTCAACTGTTCGACCAGGGTACTCATCAACTGCCGATCTTCGTCATTCAGCGGGCGCTGTGGCGCATGTTGCGCAACGATCACCCCGTAATCTCCCAGTTTGTCACTCAGGCTCCAGCTCAGCGAAGGATGATCGGCATGTTGCTGATTGTCGTCGCTCAGGCAGGCGCTGCACACCGGATTATTGCAATATTCCGGCCGCAACGGTTGGTTGCCGCACAGCTGTACAAACTGTTCCTGACTGTTGTTTTCGTACAGGCGTACCTGGATGGCGCGCAGTGGCGTCAGGGTTTGCAACTGATTGAGGATCGGTGTCAGGCGGCTGCACAATGGTTCGTTGGCATGCAACTGACGGCTGGCGTGATACAAAAAGCCCAGCACCTGATTCTTTTGCTGCAGATCGGCGGTTTTTTCTGCCACCCGCTGCTCCAGCCCGTTGTACATGGTAGCCAATTCGTCGGACATGGTGTTCAACGCGCCGCCGAGTGAGGCCATTTCATCCTGATGGCCACGCTGGGCAAAACGGCGGCTGAAATCGCCGCGACCCGCTGACAGCGCCATCGCCACCAATTGACGCCACGGATGCAGCAGACGACGGCGCAGGTAACAGATAGTCCCCACCAGCAGCAGCAGCGTCAGCGCGATAAACACCGCCTGTACCAGCGTCACCGTCAGCAGGCGCCGCTCGGTATGGTGGTCAATATCCGAGACCAGCGTATCGAGCAGGGAAACGAAATGTACCACCTGCGGGGTTGCCTCCGCCGGTTGCCGGGCTGACCGCAACCTTGGCAGCAGGGTTTCTTGCCAGTAATTATTCAGCGCCTGAAACTGTTCGGTCAGTTGCTCTTGCGTCACTGAACGCTGAAGATCGGGACTGTTGGCGTCCTGATCCAGCTCACGGATCAGTGCTTCGCTGTGTGAATTCAGCGGCACCTGAGCCAGCAGACGATAACTTTGCATTCGCAGCGAACCGGCTTTGTTGATGGCATGCGCGTTGCCCTGAATGCTTTGCGACATCCAGGCTGAAATGCTCATACCGGCCACGCCCAGTATCCCCAGCAGCAACATCAGGACGGCCACCTGATTCACGATGGAAAGTGGTGCTAACAGGCGTTTCATAGGTTTTTGGCCCCCGAAGGCAGAGCAAGATACGGCTGGTAACCAGAGGACAACGCAGGTGGCATCAGCGGGTGTGGTAACGATTCCGCGTTATTTTTCATCATACCCGGCGATAACCCCATACCTCTAACGAAGTACCCACTAGTTTCCCGTCTGCCTTGCCAGCCGCTGCCAATGGCGTTGAGTAATAGCCAATAGATTGATTTTCAATGTTTTAAATCTATGCGGAGAGTTACTCATAAAGGGATGGCGGGGCTTTTCGGGCGGTTGGCTACCTGCATCCGGGTTGATTTACATCAACTTTGCCGTAGGGGCCGCCGCCTAGGGTGGGCGAAGTTATCATCCTGTGTCTGAGGTTTTTATGTCGCAATCTGCAACGTCATTATCAAAACAAACAGGCGCGGTTATTCAGGACTGGCAGCCTGAGGATGCCGCATTCTGGCAACAACGCGGCCAACGTATCGCCAACCGCAACCTGTGGATTTCCATTCCTTGCCTGTTATTGGCTTTCTGCGTCTGGATGCTGTTTAGCGCGGTGGCGGTCAATTTGAATAAGGTTGGCTTTAATTTCACCACCGATCAGCTGTTTATGCTCACCGCGTTACCTTCCGTTTCTGGCGCTATCCTGCGTGTGCCTTATTCCTTTGTGATCCCGATATTCGGCGGCCGTCGCTGGACGGCGATCAGCACCTGCCTGCTGCTGGTACCCTGCCTGTGGCTGGGGTTTGCGGTGCAGGACGCGACCACGCCATATAGCGTGTTTGTGATTATCTCTTTACTGTGTGGTTTTGCCGGGGCCAACTTTGCCTCCAGCATGGCCAATATCAGCTTCTTCTTTCCAAAGGCCAGACAGGGCGGCGCACTGGGTCTGAATGGCGGCCTGGGCAACCTGGGCGTTAGCGTGATGCAGTTGGTGGCTCCACTGGCCATCTCTGTTGCCATCTTTGGTGCCTTTGGTGGTACCGGTCAGGTACAGACTGATGGCAGCTCACTGTGGCTGGAGAACGCCGCCTGGATTTGGGTACCTTTCCTGCTGGTCGGTACGCTGGCGGCCTGGTTCGGTATGAACGATCTGGCGGCCTCCAAAGCGTCGCTCCGTCAGCAACTGCCGGTACTCAAACGCGGTCACCTGTGGGTGTTGAGCCTGCTGTACCTCGCCACCTTTGGTTCCTTTATCGGTTTTTCCGCCGGTTTTGCCATGCTGTCCAAAACCCAGTTCCCGGACGTGGTGATTTTGCATTATGCCTTCTTCGGTCCGTTCCTCGGCGCTCTGGCACGGCCGGTGGGCGGGGCGCTGTCGGATCGCTTCGGCGGCATTCGCGTCACGCTGATTAACTTTGTGCTGATGGCCGTGTTTGCTGCCTTGCTGTTCCTGACTTTACCGGGAGCAGGGCATACGGGCTCGTTTATCGCATTTTATAGCGTCTTTATGCTGCTGTTCCTCACTGCGGGATTGGGCAGTGGTTCCACCTTCCAGATGATTGCCGTGATCTTCCGTAAAATTACCGTAGATCGGGTTAAGGCCAGCGGCGGCAGTGACGAAAGCGCTCAACGCGAAGCGGTTACCGATTCCGCGGCCGCCCTGGGCTTCATCTCGGCGATCGGGGCCGCAGGCGGCTTCTTTATCCCAAAAGCCTTTGGCACTTCCCTGGCGTTGACTGGCTCACCGGCAGGGGCGATGAAAATCTTCCTGGTGTTCTACGTGGTCTGTGTGCTGGTCACCTGGGTCGTCTACGGCCGTAAAAAATAGTTCACATATCCCCAGTTCCTCCCCGGCAGGGGAGGAGCTATTTCCCTTCTTTGCCATGTGAAGTTTTACTCCCTCAGTGAAATCCCTGTCGCTCTAGGTAATATTCTTATTACCGCTCACCATTTTTCCCTTTGTTTATAGGCCTCTCCCTCAAACTGCGTTTTTCACTTTAGATAGACGGTTTTTTTTCTGTTGGTTATTTTTCATTTCCCAGTCGAATTCCTTACTAAAATAAAACACTGTGAATGACCCATAGCATGGTAATAATTTTGTTTTTTCCGTTATTCGAGAACCATCCCATCAAGTTAACAATAGTCCTTTGTAATTTGGTGCTATATTTTAACCTGGTGCCCTGTGAAGGATTAAATCAGACAACTCTCATTCTGTTTTGACAGGCTTTTTGTAGGCTATCTGGCAATCGGATTAGGTGGAAAAACAGGTGATATTCTTCAAGGGCAGGGTAGGATTTCACAATTTCACTTAGCTAACAAACTGATAACATAATTATATTTTGATTTAAAAACAGCGTGTTGGCTGTATTTTATTGCCGGTAAGCATGATGAGAAACCATGTTGCCAACAGGGAAATAATGACATTCAAACAATCATAACCTCCATTTGAGGAGGGATGTAAAAAATGAAATCAGCAAATTTTTATAAAAATAAATATCTGATGAATGCAACCTGTTGAGTTTACATTTAATTTCTTGAACATTTTTTCATATTTCTATACAAAGTGTGCAGGACAGGCACGTTAAGGAAATTAAAAGTGAATCTTGATAAAAGAATAAAGATTAGGAATCTAGATGTTCTGACACCGTCCAGGGAAAAGTTTCGCCTACGTTGGAAGGAGTATCAGATACTTTCACTTCTTGTCGCCAGATCCCCAGAACTGGTTAGCCGTACGGAAATTATAGAAAACATATGGAAAGGAACTTATTGTTCAGATTCAACGATAAATCAAACAATTAAATCTATTCGTCAAAAAATAGGTGATGCTGAGCATACACTTATCAGAACCATTCCTCGCCTGGGCTATAAGGTGGAAAACAAGGCGGTTTTTCACTTTATTTCTGAAGAGGATGAATACGTCGCCGATGAAATATGGAATATCGAAAGCGATGCCAATAAAGATATTCAAGCGGAACTTTCTGAAAGTGACAATAAAGATGATGAAATTATTACTGAGGAAATAGAACGGCCGGAGGAAGTGGTTGCTCCGGTTTCTTCGTCTGTCACGCCCGCAGCGCTTAAAAATACGGCAATAAGAAACAAAGCTTCGGCCTCAGCGGGTTTTTTCTCAGTTCCTGCCATTCGCGTGGTGAAATACCTGTCGGTATTCGTGTCATTGCTGGTCATTTCACATTTTTCATATGTACTGGGGAACCAAACTCGTCCGCCAATTATCAATGATATTCAAAACAATACCCGCGTGGTACTCACTCTGACGCTGAATAATCCTTTGGCCAAGGGGCCGCAAAGCCTGCTTTGTTTGTATCAGGGTGAAAACCTGGAGCAGGCGACCATTGAGTGCGTTGACCCCAAGCAGGGGAAGTTTAAACAGCCGGTGAAATACGATACTTCAGACGCACAGGGAGTGGGTAAGATTAATCTTATATTGCCGGGTAAAACCATGGAATATCAAGTTGCTTACGATGTTAAAAATTAGCACCAGATGATATTTCACCTTTGTCGATAATTTTACATTCGGCTAATATTTTTATTTCATTATTTGTTATTTGAAAGCCCGCTCTGTTTTGTCCAGTCTGGTTTCCATGTTCTAACGCCAATTAGCGTCCTGCCTCATGGTGCGGTAGGGAATAATGGGAAACCGGATTGAGTGACAAATTATGGATAAGCGTAAAGTAGCTATCATCGGGGGTTCCGGCTTTATCGGGACGCGTTTGGTTAAACGTCTGAGTGCGCGTAACGACCTGCTGTTGACCATCGTGGATAAAAAGCAGAGTGAGCATTTTCCTGAACTCTATCAGTTTGGCGATGTAACCCAGCCCGAAACCCTGCGGCAGGCGCTGGCGGGTTGTGACGCCGTGATTAATCTTGCGGCCGAGCACCAGGATAACGTCGATCCTGTCTCACTGTATTATCAGGTTAACGTTGATGGTGCGCGCAATGTTTGCATGACGGCCTCGGCGCTGAATATCCAACAAATTATCTTTACCTCCTCAGTGGCGGTATACGGTTTCGTGACTCAGGAAACCGGTGAGGAAGGGCTTTTTGAACCCTTTAACCATTACGGCAAATCCAAGCTGGAGGCCGAGTATGTTTACGAAGCCTGGCGCAAAGCCGATGCTGGCAACAAATTAACCATCATCCGCCCAACGGTGGTGTTTGGTGAAAATAATCGTGGCAACGTCTATAACCTGTTCCGGCAAATCGCCAGCGGCCGATTCGTGATGATTGGCAGCGGTAATAATATGAAGTCTATGGCTTACGTGGAAAATATTGCCGCCAGACTGGAGCATGCGCTGGATCAGCAGGCAACCTACCAGGTCAGCAATTATGTTGATAAGCCCGACTTCACCATGAATCAACTGGTCGACGTTATTTCTTCTTCATTAGGAAAAAGTAATAAGACTATTCGCATTCCCTATTTATTTGGTCTCTGTGGCGCAACGGCATTGGATGTGGTGAGCAAAATAAGTCACCGTAAATTCCCAATTAGCCGCGTGCGAGTGCAAAAATTCTGCGCCAGAACGCAATTTAAAAGCAATGTGCAAAATGATTTCGAAGCGCCGATTGATCTTAATTTGGCAATCGAAAGAACTATTAAACATGAATTTTCCTAGAGATATATATCTCGCACGCTAACGTTTTTTATTTTTCGGATAAATCCGTACTTAACAGGATGAGCGGATGCTGACCTATATCCTGGGGATGTCAATTTTGTTTTTGTTAATAGCGCATTGGGAGCTGTAACTCAAGGGCGGTAGCGTGCTTATTCGCTGGAGGAACAATGTTATATCAACTGAGCATGATATTTATTTTGGCGGTGACGCTGGTGGTTATTGCCCGCCGTGCTGCGCTGGCGGTGGGATTAGTGGATAAACCCAATGCCCGCAAGCGTCATCAGGGCCATATACCGCTGGTTGGCGGTATCGCCATTACCCTCACCATTATGCTGGTGACGCTTTGGCAACCGGAATGGTTGCCGCACAGCAATATCTATCTGTTGTGCGTTACGGCGCTGGTGGTGTTGGGTGTGCTTGACGACCGTTTTGATCTGCCTGTGGCGCCGCGCGTCATTGTGCAGGGAGGGATCGCGCTGGCGATGATGCTGGCGGCAGGGATGCAACTCTCTTCATTGGGGTTCCTGTGGGGCCACCAGGAGCTGTTGCTGGGTTATGCGGCGTTGCTGATCACCCCGTTGGCGGTATGGGGGGCGATCAACGCCTATAACATGGTTGACGGTATCGACGGCCAGCTTGGCGCACTGTCCTGTGTCACCTTTATGGCGTTGGCCATTTTGTTCGGGCTGGCCGGGCATGAGGCTCAGGCCTTGTGGTGCCTGAGCCTGATAGCGGCCCTGGTGGCCTACCTGCTGTTCAACCTCAGCGTATTCGGTGCGCGCAACAAGATTTTCATGGGTGATGCCGGCAGCATGGTGATTGGTTTCAGCGTGTTGTGGTTGCTGATTGTCGCCACCCAGGGTGCGGACGCGGTCATACGACCGGTGACCGCACTGTGGTTAATCGCCATCCCGCTGATGGATATGGTGACCGTGATGGTACGCCGTTTAATGCGTCGCCAGAGCCCTTTCAAGGCAGGACGCGATCACCTGCATCACATTCTGATGCGCCGCGGCCTCAATGCGCGCCAGGCGCTGGGGATGAGCTGCATGTTGGCGGTCACTCTGGCCTGTGTCGGCATCTGTAGTGAAGTGCTGCAGACACCGGACCACCTGATGCTGCTGGCCTTTGTATTTTGTTTCTTCGGTTATTTTGCCCTGTTGCGCGAACCGCGCCAGGCAAGCATTTTTACTGATAATCCTACCGCCGATCGTTAATCCCCAACGTGGCTCTGACCAAGCCCGTTATTAGGGAGAGCGTGCCGAAGGGGTCGTAGCGGCTTGTCCGCCGGAGCGCCCCTCGGTGCGCTAGGCCCGGGTATCTCAGTTCTTAAAGACAACTTTGTCATTCATCTGACGGGCCGCAATGGTGGCCCGTTTTCTCACGGTACCGTTATGAACCTTCATTTGCCTCATTGGATGCCACTGGTGCTGTCCAGCGTTTTGCTCAGCGGTTGCACTGCCTTTCCGGGGTCGCACCTGCCGACCCATGGCAAAGACGTCGTGACTCAGCAGGACGAAGACTTCGATTTGAACAAGCAGGTCCAGGTGTATCGCGTTACGCCGCTGCTACTGCAGAAAATGCGCCGGGTAGAGCCGGTGGCGCGGCCAAATCTGGCGCTGGACCAGCGTCTGCAAAGTTATCAGTACCGTATTGGTATCGGCGATGTGCTTAACGTTACCGTTTGGGATCACCCCGAATTGACCACCCCGGCGGGGCAGTACCGCAGCGCCAGCGACACCGGCAACTGGGTGCATGCCGACGGTTCAATCTTCTACCCCTACATTGGCCGGGTGAAGGTAGCAGGTAAAACCGTCAGCGAAGTGCGCAACCAGATCGCCGGCCGGTTGGCGACCTATGTGGAAAGTCCACAGGTCGACGTCAGCATTGCCGCCTTCCGCTCGCAGAAAGTCTATGTGACCGGCGAAGTGAAAACCTCCGGGCAGCAGGCGGTGACCAACGTGCCGCTGACTATTCTTGATGCGATCAATGCCGCCGGTGGGCTGACCGATAACGCCGACTGGCGCAACGTGGTGCTGACGCATCAGGGCAAAGAGCAGCCGATTTCCCTGCAGGCGCTGATGCAGCGCGGCGATATCAGCCAGAACCACCTGCTGGAGCCGGGTGACATCCTGTATGTGCCGCGCAACGACGAACTGAAAGTCTTTGTGATGGGTGAGGTCGGCAAGCAGTCGACGCTGAAAATGGACCGCAGTGGAATGACGCTGACCGAGGCACTGGGCAGCTCCGAAGGCATCAGCCAAACGGTGGCCGACGCCACCGGCGTATTCGTGATCCGCCCTAATGGCGGCAAACAGCCACAGCGGCTGGCGTCGCTGTACCAGTTTGACCTGTCTGATGCCTCCGCGCTGGCGATGGGCACCGAATTCCAGTTGGAACCTTACGACGTGGTGTACGTCACTGCGGCGCCGATCGCGCGCTGGAACCGTTTGATCAGCCAGTTGGCACCGACCATTTCCAGCTTTAACGACCTTAGCGAGGCCACGTTGCGGGTCCGTAATTGGTAAACCCGTAACGGTGACTTAAGGAATACTGATGATGAAGAACAACGCATTGCCGATTGTGATGGCTGAACAGGACGACAAACTGGAGTGGGAGCGCCTGATTGGCCCGCTGTGGGATAACCGCTGGCGCATTCTGCTGGTGACCGGCGTCGCCGGTATTCTGGGCTGCGCTTATGCGCTGATGGCGACGCCAATCTATCAGGCCACGGCCCTGGTACAGGTGGAAAAGCAGCTCTCGGGCGATTCATTGCTGCGTGAAACGCTGGACAGCTCTATTGGCGGATCCATCGGGCAGAACTCGGCGACTCAGGACGAGGTTTCGCTGGCCAAATCGCGCTACGTGATTGGCAAAACTGTCGACGATCTTGGTCTGACTGTGCGTATCAGCCCGGATTACTTCCCGCTGCTTGGCAAAGGCATTGCCCGCCTGAGCGGTGAAACGCCGCCGCTGTTGAACGTCTCCGGCATGAAGGTGCCGGCGGTCATGCAGGGCCAGGAACTGACCCTGACCGCAGAAGATCAACAGCGTTATAGCCTGAGCCATGACGGCAAAAAATTGTTCAGCGGCAGCGTGGGGCAAGCCCTGCAGCAGGGTGGTTGGGCAATGAATGTGACCGCACTGGAGGCCTTGCCGGGCACGACTTTCACTATAGTTAACGTGCCGCGCCAGAAAGCGGTGGATGACCTGCGCAATATGCTTGACGTTGCCCCCGGCGGCAAGGAAAGCGGCATCATGACCTTCAGCCTGGCGGGGGAGGATCCGCAGCGTGCAGAGGCGGTGCTCAAAAGCATCACCGACAACTATTTGCAACAGAACGTGGATCGCAAAACCGAGGAGGCGCAGCGCATGCTGGCCTTCCTGCACGAGCAGTTACCGCGTACTCAGAGCTCGCTCAACAACGCCGAAAATCAGCTTAATCAGTTCCGTCAGCAAAACGACTCGGTGGATTTGTCACTCGAGGCCAAATCGGTGCTGGATACCCAGGTCCAGCTTGAAGGCCAGTTGAATGAACTGACCTTCAAAGAGGCGGAAATCTCCAAGCTTTATACCCGCGTGCATCCGGCCTATCGGGCGCTGTTGGAAAAACGCGCCACGCTGGAAGCGGAAAAAGCCCGCCTTGGCAAGCAGGTACAAAGCCTGCCGAAAACCCAGCAGGAAATTCTGCGCTTAACCCGCGACGTGCAGGTGGACCAGCAGGTCTATATGCAACTGATGAACAAACAGCAGGAGTTGAGCATCAGCAAGGCCGGCACGGTGGGCAACATCCGCATTATCGATGAGGCGGAAACCGGTCTGCGCCCGGTGCAACCGCAAAAAGCGATGATCGTTTTGTTCGCTCTGTTGATGGGGGGCGTGCTGTCAGCCTCGGTGGTGGTGTTGCGCGCCGCGCTTCATCGCGGCATCGGTGACACCGATACGCTGGAAAAACGCGGTATCAGCGTGTACGCCACGGTGCCGCTGTCGCCATGGCAGCAAAAACGCAACCGCGCTCAGCAGCAACTGTTGACTAAACACGGCAGCGGCAAACTGCCGATATTGGCGCAGGAGGAACCGGAAGATTTATCCGTTGAGGCGATCCGCAGCCTGCGCACCAGCCTGCACTTCGCCATGATGGAGGCCAAAAACAACATTCTGATGGTCTCGGGCGCCAGCCCCGCCAGCGGCAAAAGCTTTACCAGTACCAACCTCGCGGTGGTGATCGCTCAGGCCGGTCAGCGTGTGTTGTTGATCGACGCCGATATGCGCAAAGGCTTTTTGCACCGCTGGTTGAACAACAGCGCCAAGGCCGGTCTTTCAGACATGCTTTCCGGGCTGATCGCACCCGACCAGGCGGTGAAGAAAACCGATATCGTCAATCTGGACTTTGTGCCGCGCGGCCAGGTGCCACCGAATCCGTCCGAATTGCTGATGCATCAGCGCTTTGCCGACTTCCTGCGCTGGGCGGGGCAAAATTACGATCTGGTGCTGATCGACACGCCGCCGGTACTGGCGGTAACCGACGCCGCCATCGTTGGCCATCATGCCGGTACGGCGCTGATGGTGGTGCGTTTTGAGGTCAACACCGTCAGACAGATTGAAACCAGTATCCGTCGCTTCGAGCAGAACGGCGTGACGATTAAAGGGGTGATCCTTAACGGCATGGTGAAAAAAACCGCCACCGATGCCGGTTACTATGCTTTTGCTTACCCCAGCCACCAGGAAAAGGTTCAGTAACCGCATGAAAGCGATGCTGATGAACTCCCTGTGGTTGATGTTGGAACGGGTATCGCTGAGCCTGTCAGGCATTTTTGTTTCGGTGTACGTGGCGCGCTACCTGGGGCCGGCGCAATACGGGCTAATTAACTACCTGCTGTCGGTGATCGCCATTGCCGTACCGCTGGTGCAGCTGGGGGCCGACGCGGTGTTGTTTAACCGTGTCGCCCGGCACCGGCACAGCGGCATCCGGCTGATGCTGGCCTCGATGCGCCTGCGGCGGCAACTGTTCGCGTTGATCGCCATACCGCTGATGGCCTGGGCGTTGCTGACGCAGGATCGTACCAGCCAGATCATGATGGCGTTGATGCTGTTCAGCGCCTATTTCTCGGTGCAGGACGTTTATAAGATTTATTACGACGCCCTGCTGAAATCTAAGTTGAACACGCTGATCAACAATTTGGCGCTGTTACTGTCGATCGTGGTTCGGCTGGCGCTGGTGCATGCCAAACTGCCGCTGGAGTGGTTTGCCGTGCCTTATGTGCTGAGCAGCCTGATCCCCTACGCGGTGCGCTGGCTGCTGTTTCGCCGTGAGCAAGTGGGCATGCGGCCGATCGCCAGGCGTCATCAACGGCGTTACGGACGTTACCTGCTGAAAGTAGGGTTGCCACTGGCGGTTTCGGGCCTGTCGATAGTCATCTACACCCGTATCGATCAAATCATGATCGGTAACTATCTGGGGGAACATAGCGTCGGGTTGTACAGCGCCGCCATCACCCTGAGTCAGGGCTGGATCTTTGTGCCGATAGCGCTGATCACCTCAATGATGCCCGGGGTGGCGAATGCCCGCACTCTGCTCGAACAGGAAGGGCGTATCCGGCTGCTGTATCTGGTGGTGCTGCTGCTTTCGATGCCGGTGATTTTGCTGCTTTCGCTGTTTCCCGGGCCAATAGTGGCGCTGATGTTTGGCGACAGCTACCGTGAAACCGCCACTATCCTGGCGCTGTGTTCGGTGACTTCGTTGTTCTCGGTGATGGGCACCGTGTCTTATCGGGCGATTGTGCTGTTCGGTGGCTACCGGTTTATCGCGATAAAAATGCCGCTGGCCGCCCTGGCCAATGTATTGATGAATCTGGTGTTGATCCCGCGTTACGGCATTGCGGGCGCGGCGGTTGCAACGCTGATCACCGAGTTTATTTCATTTTTTGTACTTAATGGTTTTTTCAGAAGAGGACAAATTACCCGGCTGCAGGTGACCTGCTACCGTTGTTTACCTCAACTAATAGGGAAGGTGCGAGAACTTTATGCTAAATAATCTGGTGGAGGGTTTTTACCGTAATATACCCGATGCACTATATCATCAGTTAAAGTACGCATTATTTTTCCGCAAGATGCCGCATTTGGCCAGACCGGTGGGGTATAGCGAAAAACTGATGCGTAGAAAAGTCTATCCCCTGGCAATGTACACGCAATTATCCGATAAATATCAGGTGCGGGAGTATATTAAAAAACTGTGGGGGGAAGAGTACCTGATTGAACTTTACGCACAGGGAAAAGAACTGACTGAGGAAATGTATGAGGCATTGCCTGATGCATTCGTTATTAAAGCCAACCATGGCAGTGGCTATAACAAACTGGTTTTCGATAAGAGCCAGACCAGTTTTAATGAGCTAAGAGTCCTGACCAACAGTTGGCTGCGGCAGAATTTTTATCAGGTTTACCGCGAGCGCCATTATAAGGATATTCCGCCCTGTGTAATGGTGGAAAAAATGTTGCTGGAAGACGGCAAAACGCCGAATGACATCAAGGTCCACTGCTTTAATCGCGGCGGTGAAGTGCGGTTTTTCATCCAGATTGATTATCAGCGTTTTATTGATCACCGGCGTGACTTTTTTGATGCCGACTGGAACCGTACCGAAATCCGCCTGGGCGTGCCCAACAGCGAAGTGCCGATGGATAAACCCTGCCGGCTGGAGCTGATGCTGGCGTTGGCACACCAGGTCGCCGAGCAATTCTCTTATGTACGTGTTGATTTTTATCAGGTGCAGCAACGTATCTATTTTGGCGAGCTGACATTCACCCCGGGGGCCGGCCTGCAAAGGCTGACGCCAGAAACCATTGAACAGGAGTGGGGAGGTTATTTCCAGGAGTAGTTGAATAACCGGTAGGCTGCGCGGATTTTACCCGCGTCAGGACGGGGGGTAATAACCGGACAAGGATATTCTGGGATAACAAACTATTCCGTTGGCAATAATGCTGTTTTGCCAAATGATAATATATTGTTGAGGTAATAAATGGACTTATCGATTGTCATGCCCGTTTTTAACAACTCAGCCAGTTTGGCCGCCACATTAGTCAGGATGACTAATGCCTGCCTGGGGTTCGATTATGAAATCATCGTGGTTGATAATGCTTCCGACCAATCAGAGCTGGATAATATGCGCGGCTTATTGGCCGCCAATCGCCGGGCGCGGTTACATGAAAATAAAGTTCGCAGTAATACGGCAGTTTCCTGTAATACCGGTTTTCGTCTGGCGCGTGCGGAAGTGGTTTTCTTTCTGGAACCGGAGGACTCCTTTAGTACCAACTATATTATCCGCCGCCTGGAACGCCATCAGGACACCCGGCTGGACATTATTTTTGGTAATTACGCCACGGTGAGTGACAAAAACATTCGCAGCTATCGATTTGATTACAAGGAGGGGGCGGCAGGGGCGGATTTTTTATTTCTCGACATGGGGGATATTCGCACCTCCACCATCAGTCTGCGTAAAAAAGATGACCGACGGTTTTTATTCCCGGAGTTCCTCTACAAGTACCAGGACTGGGGGTTTTTGGTCAATGCCACCAATCTGGGGGCCAAAGTGGCCTTTGACGAAGGGCTAGGGGTGTTCATCCGCTGCGGTGATGCCGATACGGATCGTTGCCGGATGAACCTCGACGACAGCGAACAGTTTATTGATGCCTACCTGAACGCCAGTGGCCGTTACATCAGCGGGTTTGCCTGCAAACACCTGCTGGCCTCGCTGTACAGCGAGAACCTGCAGGCTTTCAACTATTACTCATCGCGCACGGAACGCCAGGCTCTGAGCAGCAAGTTCAGGGCGATCAAACTGTACGGCGACTGCCTGGCCAGGCTAGGGCTGTTTCCGTTGGGGGGGCGTCTGTTACGCAGCGCCCGTGAGGGATTTCGGAGATGACATGCAGCAACGAAAAGTAGCAATCGTGATTGAGAACATCGCCGAAAAAGGCGGTACCGAACGGGTCGCCAGCAGCCTGGCCAATGCGTTGGCTACGCGTTTGGGGCATCAGGTGGAACTGGTGTCGATCAGCGGCGACCGGGCGTTTTACCCGCTGGACGCCGCGGTGACCCTGCGCTTTATGCCCGGCAGAACGCTGCTGTGGCCCTGGCGGCTGGCGTGGTTTCTGCGGCGCGGCCGTTATGACGTGATTATCACCGTTTCGATGGGAAAACTCTCGTCGCTGATGGTGCCGTACCTGCGTTTACTGTGTCCGCACAGCCGCCTGTTGCTGAGTGAGCACGTCAGTTTCCATCAATACGCCTGGCCGATGAAATGGTTGAAGGTGCTGGTTTATCGGTTGGGCGACCGCACGGTACTGCTGACCCAAAAAGATCTGGCCACCATCAGCCGCTGGGTGCCGGAACGCAAATGTCTGGTTATCGAAAACGTCTCCCCCTTCCCGGTGCAATCGCCGCAGCCGAATTTGCAACAGCCGGTGGCGCTGGCGGTCGGTCGGCTATGCCATCAGAAAGGGTTTGATCGCCTGATAGCCGCCTGGCAACGGGTGGCACGGCAAACGGCGGGCTGGCAACTGCATATCGTCGGTGATGGCCCGGATCGGGCGGCGTTACAGCAGCAGATTGACGCCGCCGGGTTGGCTGAACAGGTGAAGTTGCTGCCGGCGACCGCGGACATTGCCGGCCATTATCGCCAGGCGGCAATGCTGTTAATGACCTCGCGTTACGAGGGGCTGCCGATGGTGTTGATTGAAGCCATGAGCTTCGGCCTGCCGCTGGTGGCGTTTGACTGCCAGACCGGGCCAGCCGAGCTGATCGATGACGAGGGCAATGGCTATCTGGTGGCGGAGGGCGATATCGAGGCCTTCAGCCGACGCACGTTGGCGCTGATCGACGACGGCGAATTGCGTCAACGTTTTTCTCTGCGCTCGCTGGAGCGGGCGCAACAGTTCATCCCTGAGCGGATTTATCCCCAATGGCAACAGCTTATCGCTGGAGGTTAAGATGGAAAAAGTTTCAGTTATCATGCCGGCTTACAACGCCGCAGGCTTTATCAAACAGTCGATCCTCGGGGTGCTGAACCAGACCTATCAGGATTATCACCTGTATGTGATCGACGATGCCTCCACCGATCAAACCGCCGAGGTGGTGAAACCCTTTATTCACGATCGCCTGACTTACATTCGCAACAACACCAACCAGGGCGTGGCCGAAACCCGCAATATCGCGATTGAAGCGGCGCGTGGCGATTATATTGCCTTCTGCGACAGCGATGATGTCTGGCACCCGAACAAGCTGGCACGCCAGGTCGGCATTCTGAAAACCGACCGCTATGACGTGGTGTGCTCGCACTATTACACCTTTGAAGATGACCCGACGCGGGTGAAAAACTACCGCGGTTCCGGGGAGATCATCGCCTACCGGGACATGCTGAAAAGCAACTGGATCGGCAATTTGACCGGGATGTATAACCAGCGCCAGGTCGGCAAGGTGTACCAAAGCAAGGTCGGGCACGAGGACTACGTGATGTGGCTGTCGGTGCTGGAAAAAGCGCGTAACCACCTGGCGTATTGCATACCCGAGCCGCTGGCCTTTTATCGCCTTTCTGCACAGTCGTTGTCCGGCAATAAAATTCAGGCGGCCGACTGGCAATGGCAGATTTATCGCCGTCATCTGGGGCTTTCCTACCAGAAGTCCTGCTATCTGTTCTTCTCTTATCTGTACAACGCGGTGATGAAACGCCAATGAAAATCAGCAAGCTAACCACCGCCTGCCTGCTGGTAGGCTCCGGGCTGGCCAATGCCGCCCCCTGCGGTAATAACCTGCTGCAGGATCCCGGGTTCGAGCAGGGGGGCGCGGGCTGGTCACTGGCCTCGGCACAGGTGGTGGCGGGCGGCCACGGGGGCCGGAGCAGCCTGTTCTATCAAAATCACAACCCCGCCAACTACCACAACATGCTGCAGACGCTGGCGGTTAAACCGGGTCAGCAGCTGGCTTTTGGCACCTGGGTGCGCGGTGAGAACCTGAAGGGCAAGGGGGAGAATCAGGGCGCTGGAGTGTTTATCGAAAGTTATGACAGCCAGGGACGTTTTTTGGCCGGCAGCTACCCGCAGGGCCTGCTGGGCACCAGCGGCTGGCAGCCGGTCACGGGGGATTTTCGGGTGCCGCCGCGCGCGGTGAAGGTAGTGCTGGGCGTTTACCTGCGCCGGGGGACTACCGGCAGCGCCTGGTTTGATGACGTCTACGCCTGTCAGCAGCCGGTCGCGCCGGAGCTCTACCAGATGCGCAGCAGCCAGGGGACGGCATCGAGCCTGATCGAAGTGGTTGATCCGCAGCAGGTGCAGGTGGACAGCACGCTGGTTGACGACAAAAACACCGCCGTGAAACACGACAGCCGCCGTTACCGCATTAACGGAAAGCAGCAGGTGGAGTTCCCGCTGCCTGCCGACCTGGCTGCCGGGGAGTATCGTCTGCAACAGCAGGTGACGGACGTGGCTTCACAGCGCAGCCAGAGTAGCGAAATGCCGATCAGCGTCGGCCGTGAACAGCCTAAAGTGGCGTTGGATGCACAGGGTTATACCCTGAAACAGGGCAAGCGTTTCTTCCCGCTCGGTATTTATATGTACGGCGAGATGGTGACGGATGAGCATTTGGCGCGCATCCGCTATGCCGGTTTCAACACCTTACTCAATTATAACTACGGTACCGGACGTGACCCTGATAACTATTTCCGCAAAACCCAGCAGTACGGTTTGCAGGTGATTTTCTCACTCAAGGACATGTATGCCGGCACCCGCTTCGCGCCGGAAACCAAAATGAGCTATCCGCAACTGACGGCGAGCTATGTGGAAAGGTTTAAACACCAGCCGAACCTGCTGGCCTGGTATATCAACGATGAACTGGGGCCGGAATACGTGCCGCAAATTGAGCAAAAGCATCTGCAGGTAAAACGTCTGGATCCGGATCACCTGACGTTCCAGGTGCTGGACAAGACCGGCACGCTCAACGCCTATTTTAACAGTTCGGACGTGCTGGCCAGCGATCCTTACCCGGTCGGCAGGGACGCCGATCTGACGCGGACGCTGGAGTACAGCCGCATTACCAGCCAGGTCGCGCGGCAGGTCAAAGGGGCCTGGCTGGTGATGCAGATTATGGATCACGCCGCTTATGCGCCGGGGCGTAAACCGCGCCAACCGACGGAGGCGGAGATGCGCAATCAGGCCTGGCTGGGGCTGATTGGCGGCGCTAAAGGCATTCTGTTTTATTCCTATACCGACTTGTTCTACAAGCGCCAACGCGGCGGCTTTAGCCAGCAGGAGTTTGATGCTATCTGGCGGGGTGTGGCCAGCGTGGCGCAGCAGATTGTCAGCTTTAACCCTTACCTGCTTTCCGGCGAAAGCACCCTGCTGCAGGGCAACAATACCGCCATCCCGGCAAGGTTGTTTATCGACGGTGATAAGGGCCTGGTGCTGATCGCCAATCCTTACTACCGGCCGATGTCGGCGCGCTTTGATTTGCCAACGGGCTGGCAGACGCAAGGCCAACGGCAGATTGAGGCTGAGTTGCCGTCGATGGGCAGCCGGGCAGTTTGGGTGCAACTTCAAAAAGAAAAGAAAGGATAACCGATCATGAATATCACTCTGAGCCTGATTATTCCGGTGTATAAGGTCGAGGCTTATATTGAGGCTTGCCTGTGCTCAGTGCTGCAACAACTGCCGGACTGGGCGGAAGTGATCATCGTGGATGACGGCAGTCCGGATGGCGCTATCGGCATTGCCGAAGAGGTGCTGTGCCGCTATCCGCAGCACAAACTGCGGGTCAGTATTCTGCGTCAGCAAAACCAGGGGCTGAGCGAGGCACGCAACAGCGGCATTGCCCATGCCGAAGGACGCTATATCGGCTTCCTCGACTCTGACGATGTGCTGCTGGAAGGGTATTTCAGCATTTTGGGGCGCCTGCTGGCGGATAACCCTTTGGCAGACATCGTCGCCTTCAATGCCCAGCGTTTTTCGGCTTTCAACAACGGCAAGATCCAGCCGGTCGGCACCCTGGCCATCGTACCGGGCAATGCCGCCCCCCAGCAGCGTGATGCCCATATGGCGCTGCTGGCGGACAGCTTCAACCGCAGCCTGTGGTACGCCTGGGCGCGTATTTACCGCAAAACGCTGTTCGAGCAGGCCCGCTTCCCGGCGGGGCGCAATTTCGAAGATATTCAGCTGATCCCGCAACTGTACCTGAAAGCGGAACGTATCGTGTTGTGCGACACGCCGCTGGTGGGTTACCGCGCCAACCCGAATGGCATTACGCGTGCGCCCAAACGACGCGATCTGGACGATCTGGATTATGCGCTCGGCGGTGCCGACACGGGACGCCGGGAGGGAGTGGGCCATGGGCTGTACTCGGTACTCTTCGTTACCACGCTGAAGGCGCGTTTGCTGGTCGGGCTGGATTTTTTCGGGCTGCGTGACGCGCTGCGCGATACCCGCGAGCTGAAACGCCGCTACTCCGGCCTGCGGGCAGAGGAGCGCAAAATGCTGAGCCGCAAGAATCGGCTGTTTTACCGCAGCCCGCTGGCTTACTACCTGATGGCCCGGCTGTATAACCTACGGGTGAAATAAAACTATGAGTATTACCGTCAGCGTCATCATACCCACCTATGGCCGCAGTGAACTGTTGGCACGCGCTATCGACAGCGTGCTGGCGCAAACCCATCGCCCGCTGGAAATTATCGTGGTGGATGACAACCCGCAGGGCGATGCGCATCGCCTGGCGACCCGCGAACGCCTGGCCGACTATATTGAGCGGGGAGAAATTATCTATTACCCGCGTCGCCACAACGGCGGTGGCGCACAGGCACGTAACAGCGGGATCCTGCGTTCGCGCGGCGAGTACATTACCTTTCTGGATGATGACGACTACTACCATCCGCAAAAAATCGCCCGTCAGTTGGCGTTTATGCAGCAGGGCAATTACGACGTCAGCCTGTGCGACATGGATATTCTCAAGGACGGGCAGATCAGCGCCGAGCATTATTACCGGGCGCGTTGCGCAGGGCTGGAAGATTTTATGCTGGCCGGGGTGGCCTACACGCCGATGATCATGATGCGGCGCAGCATGGCGATTGCGGTGCGCGGTTTCTTTAATACCCCGCGCTATCAGGATCATATCTTCCTGTACCGGCTGTTGGCGGCCGGGGCGAACATCGGCACGCTGCATGAACGCCTGGCAGTGCATAACGATCATGATGGTGAACGCATCACCTCCAGCCCGAAAGGCATCCTGGGTTACCGCAATAAAATGCAGTTTGAAAAGCGCTTGATGCCGCAGATCTCGCCCCGGGCGCGCAACATCATGCGTTTGCGCCACACCTGCATTAACTCGCGCATCATTACCGACGGCAAGAGCCGTCTGGCTGGGGTGTTATACGGGCTAAGGGGCATTGTCTACGTCAATAGCGGCCTGATGGCTGGGGTCTATATGAAGAATATCATCCGCAATGTGTTTTTCCGTGGCGTGCCTTTCTGATATTACGAAATTAGTCAGGTAAACGTCACCCTCTCCTGTGGGAGAGGGCCGGGGTGAGGGGCTTTAGCCTCTGCTCTGTCTGTTTCCCCTCACCCTAACCCTCTCCCAAAGGAGAGGGGACAGTATCGCCTTAACGGATGAGCAATACTCCCAATGAGAGGGAATTATTTAGCCAGAGGATGATTATGCGCTTTGAACGTTCTACGCTGATTGGCAGCGTGCTGCTGCTGACGGTACCGCTGTTTGCCTTGCTGCACAGCATTGGCACCCTGCGGGCGGGAAAGAAAAATACGGTGGCCTATCTGCTGATTGCGCTGTGTTTTTTCTTCTTCTTTATCAAGATCCCGCCATTGGCCGATCTCTACCGCCACTTTGCCAACTATGATGCGATTAACTCGGCCACCAGCCTGGGCGATGTCGTTCAGGGCAAGGTGGACGTGGTGCTGTACGCCAACTTTTATATTTTCAAAAAACTGGGTATCCCTTTTTACGTCATTCCGGGGCTGTACGTTGGCCTGTCGGTTTACTGCTATCTCGCCGCGCTCAATATTGTCATGCTGCACTCCGGCAAGGTGTTTTCAGCCAGGCAGTTTGTATTGCTGCATCTGGCGGTGCTGTTTCTGATCAACCCGTTTATCATCGGCATGGGGCTGCGTTTTGGCTTCTCTATGGCGGTGATGACGCTGGCGATGGTGCTGTTTTGCCATAAACAGAATCGGCCGCTGGCGGCCGGCCTGATGTTATTCGCCATGCTGACCCACTTTTCCAGCATGCTGCTGGTCGGGGTGTTTCTGTGTAGCCGGGTAATGCGGCTAAACCGCCTGCTGACGGTGGTGTTTAGCGCCATTGCGTTGCTGACCGCCAAGTTCGCACTGCCGTTTATTCTTTCTCACATTACGATTTCTGGCATTAACAGTTATTCCGATGTCTATACCTCCGGCATGTATGCCAGCGATTATCTGACCTCCGGCAATGCCAATGGGATGATTAACTTCCTGATTGTGCTGTTCCCGGCGCTATTTCTCGGGGTCTTCATGCTGGCGAATCCGATGCGTAACCAGGCGGGGGACATCAAAAACACCGCGGCCTGGCTGGTGGTGTTTGTGTTCCTGTGTTCCAGTTCGCTGCAGGCGGCCAGCCGCTATGCCAGCGTGGCGTCGGTATTCCTGCTGTTTTACTACGTGGCTCATCATCGCTCGTTCATGCGCGGCAGGTTTAACTACTTCTTCCTGTGCTTCATGCTGATGGCCACCGGTTATAACCTGATCGAGAATATCTATGTCCCGCGTCGGCCGATCATGCTGGGGCAGATGTGGCAGTCATTTTATAAAACGCCGTTGCTGAACCTGTTCTACGGTGAACAGGAGTATGAGCAGTATCTGCGGGTTATCAACCGTGACAGCGGCGAGTGGATCGGCCATGAGATGGATGCAGGTTAATCAGTTAGCAGACACACAAAGCCTGTTATTAGGGAGAGCGTGCCGTAGGGGTCGTAGCGGCTTGTCCGCCGACCAATTTGCCGGGAGCAAATTGGAACGACTTCCAGTCGGCCCGTAGGGTGGGACACATGGATGTGTCCCATAATAGCCCCTCGGTGCGCTAGGCCCGGGTATCTCAGACGCCCGCCCGCATCCTACCCCCAAATACCTCAACTCACTTCGCAGTACATCCCGCCGAATATCTAAATCATGATTTTTATTCTATTTTCAATTAATTAGCGCCACTGCCTGCCCTGATACTTTAGGGGTAGGCACGCCGTTGCCGCCGTTATTCTCCCTCCGTTCTCTTGATCGCAATCAATTTGCCGCTGCAACCGCATTAGTAGGCTGGCGGCAGATTGAGCAATGCCGTTCCTTTAACGGTAAAAATATTAAAAGCTTTCAGGAGAATTCCGGATGAGCAAGTTTCTAGACCGATTCCGCTATTTTAAGCAGTTGGCGGAACCCTTTTCTGGCGAACATGGCCAGACGCTAAACACCAACCGCGACTGGGAAGACGGCTATCGTAGCCGCTGGCAGCACGACAAGATTGTGCGATCCACCCATGGGGTGAACTGCACCGGCTCCTGTAGCTGGAAAATATATGTAAAAAACGGCCTGGTGACCTGGGAAACCCAGCAAACCGATTACCCGCGAACCCGCCCGGACTTGCCCAACCATGAACCTCGCGGTTGCCCACGCGGTGCCAGCTACTCCTGGTATCTGTACAGCGCCAACCGACTGAAATATCCATTGATGCGCAAACGCCTGATCAAACTGTGGCGTGAGGCCAAGGCGCTGCACAGTGACCCGGTCGATGCCTGGGGCTCGATCGTCAGCGATGCCGAAAAATCCAAAAGCTACAAAGTCGCGCGCGGACGCGGTGGTTTTGTCCGCTCCAGCTGGCAGGAAGTGAACGAACTGATCGCCGCTTCCAACGTCTACACCGCCAAAACCTTCGGCCCGGATCGCATTATCGGCTTCTCACCGATCCCGGCGATGTCGATGGTGTCCTACGCCGCCGGCGCCCGCTATCTGTCACTGATTGGCGGCACCTGCCTGAGCTTCTACGACTGGTACTGCGATTTACCCCCGGCCTCGCCAATGACCTGGGGCGAGCAGACCGACGTGCCGGAATCGGCCGACTGGTACAACTCCTCCTACATCATCGCCTGGGGCTCTAACGTGCCGCAGACGCGTACCCCGGACGCCCACTTCTTCACCGAAGTGCGCTACAAAGGCACCAAAACCGTGGCGGTGACGCCGGACTATGCCGAAGTCGCCAAACTGTGCGACCAGTGGCTCAATCCGAAGCAGGGCACCGACAGCGCCATGGCGCTGGCAATGGGCCACGTGATGCTCAAAGAGTTCCACCTGGATCGTGAGGTGGGCTACTTCCGTGACTACGTGCGTCGCTACACCGATATGCCGATGCTGGTGATGCTCGAGCCGCGCGAAGCAGGCTATTACGCCGCCGGTCGCCTGCTGCGAGCCGCCGATCTGGTGGATGGCCTGGGGCAGGAAAACAACCCAGAGTGGAAAACCGTCGCCATAGATCAGCGCAACGGTGAGCTGGTGGCACCGCAGGGGTCGATTGGCTTCCGCTGGGGCGAGCAGGGCAAATGGAACCTGGAACAGCGCGCCGGTGAAGACGGGCAGGAAGTCGAGTTGCAACTCAGCCTGCTGGGCGTACATGACGAAGTGGCCGACGTCGGGTTCCCTTACTTTGGCAGTACCGAAAGTGAACATTTCAACAGCGTGGCGCTGGATGAGATCCTGCTGCACAAGTTGCCGGTCAAACGCCTGCGTCTGGCGGACGGCAGCGAAGCCCTGGTGACCAGCGTTTACGATTTGACCCTGGCCAACTACGGCCTCGATCGTGGCCTGAACGATGCCAACTGCGCCACCGACTATGACGACGTCAAAGCCTACACTCCGGCCTGGGCCGAGCAGATCACCGGCGTCTCACGTCACAACATTATCCGCATTGCCCGTGAGTTTGCCGACAACGCCGAGAAAACCCATGGCCGTTCGATGATTATCGTCGGTGCCGGGGTTAACCACTGGTACCACATGGACATGACCTACCGCGGCCTGATCAATATGCTGATCTTCTGCGGCTGCGTTGGCCAGAGCGGCGGCGGCTGGGCGCACTACGTCGGCCAGGAAAAACTGCGGCCGCAGACCGGTTGGCTGCCGCTGGCGTTTGGCCTCGACTGGCAACGTCCGCCGCGCCATATGAACAGCACCTCGTTCTTCTATAACCATTCCAGCCAGTGGCGCTATGAAACCGTCGGCACCGAAGAGCTGCTGTCGCCGTTGGCGGACAAGACCCGCTTTGGCGGTAGCCTGATCGACCTAAACGTGCGCGCCGAGCGCATGGGCTGGCTACCGTCGGCACCCCAGTTGGGCACCAACCCGCTGCATCTGGCGGCGCAGGCGAAAGCCGCCGGTCAATCGCCGCTGGACTATACCGTCGAAGGGTTGAAAAAAGGCAGCCTGAACTTTGCCGCCGAACAGCCGGACAACCCGCAGAACTTCCCGCGGAACCTGTTTGTTTGGCGTTCCAACCTGCTGGGCTCATCCGGCAAGGGCCACGAGTACATGCTCAAGTATTTACTGGGCACCGAAAACGGCATTCAGGGTAAGGATCTGGGCCAGCAGGGCGGCGCCAAGCCCGAGGAAGTGGAATGGCTGGATAATGGCGGCGAAGGCAAGCTGGATCTGGTGGTGACGCTTGATTTCCGCATGTCCAGCACCTGTCTTTACTCCGATATCGTGTTGCCGACCGCTACCTGGTACGAAAAAGACGACATGAATACCTCGGATATGCATCCGTTTATTCACCCGCTGTCGGCAGCGGTCGATCCGGCCTGGGATTCGAAAAGCGACTGGGAGATTTATAAGGGCATCGCCAAAGCCTTCTCCGAAGTTTGTGTCGGGCATTTGGGCCAGGAAACCGACGTGGTGACGCTGCCTATTCAGCATGACTCGGCCGCCGAGCTGGCGCAGCCTTATGGCGTCAAAGACTGGAAAAAGGGCGAGTGCGATCTGATCCCGGGTATTACCGCGCCGCATATCATGGTGGTAGAGCGTGATTACCCGGCCACCTACGAGCGTTTCACTTCGCTGGGCCCCTTGCTGGATAAGCTGGGCAACGGCGGTAAAGGGATTAGCTGGAACACCCAGACCGAAGTCGACTTCCTGAAAAAACTCAACTACGTGAAGGCCGATGGCCCGGCGGCCGGTCGGCCGAAGATTGAAACCGCCATCGATGCCGCCGAGGTGATCCTGGCGCTGGCACCGGAAACCAACGGACAGGTCGCGGTCAAGGCGTGGGACGCGTTGGGCAAGATGACCGGCCGCGATCACCGCCATCTGGCACTGAACAAAGAAGATGAAAAAATCCGCTTCCGCGATATTCAGGCCCAGCCGCGCAAAATCATTTCCAGCCCGACCTGGTCAGGTTTGGAAGACGAACATGTGTCTTACAACGCCTGCTATACCAACGTGCATGAGCTGATCCCATGGCGCACCATCAGCGGCCGTCAGCAGCTGTATCAGGACCATGAGTGGATGCGTGCCTTTGGCGAAAGCCTGCTGGTGTATCGCCCGCCGATTGACACCCGTGCCGCGCAGCCGTTGCTGAACCAGAAGCCGAACGGCAACAAGGAGAAGGCGCTGAACTTCCTGACGCCGCACCAGAAATGGGGCATTCACTCCACTTACAGCGACAACCTGCTGATGCTGACCCTGTCGCGCGGTGGGCCTATCGTCTGGATGAGTGAGGAAGATGCCAAGGATCTGGGGATTGAGGATAACGACTGGATCGAAGCCTTTAACGCCAACGGTGCGTTGACGGCGCGGGCGGTGGTCAGCCAGCGCGTCCCGGCCGGCATGACCATGATGTACCACGCGCAGGAACGTATCGTGAATATTCCCGGTTCGGAAATCACCAGCCAGCGCGGCGGTATTCATAACTCGGTGACCCGCGTCTGCCCGAAACCGACCCATATGATCGGGGGTTATGCGCAGTTGGCCTACGGCTTCAACTATTACGGCACCGTCGGCTCCAACCGCGATGAGTTTGTGGTGGTACGCAAGATGAACCGCATCGACTGGTTAGACGGTGAAGGCAACGACGACTCGCAGGGTAGCCAGCAGGAGAAAGCAAAATGAAAATTCGTTCGCAAGTTGGCATGGTGCTGAACCTGGACAAATGCATCGGTTGCCACACCTGTTCGGTGACCTGCAAAAACGTCTGGACCAGCCGTGAGGGCATGGAATACGCCTGGTTCAACAACGTGGAAAGCAAACCGGGCGTCGGTTATCCGCACGCCTGGGAAGATCAGGAAAAATGGAAGGGCGGCTGGATCCGTAAAATCAACGGCAAGCTGGAACCGCGCATGGGCAGCCGCGTTGGGCTGCTGTCGAAGATTTTCGCCAACCCGGACGTGCCGGCGCTGGACGACTATTACGAGCCGTTCGACTACGACTACCAGAATCTGCATACCGCGCCGCAGGGCAAGCATCAGCCGATCGCCCGGCCGCGCTCGCTGATCACCGGCCAGCGCATGAAGAAGATCGAAAATGGCCCGAACTGGGAGGAGATCCTCGGCGGCGAATTCGAAAAACGCTCGCAGGACAAAAACTTCGACAACATGCAGAAGGCGATGTACGGCCAGTTCGAAAACACCTTCATGATGTACCTGCCGCGCCTGTGCGAGCACTGCCTCAACCCGGCCTGCGTCGCCACTTGCCCGAGCGGGGCGATCTACAAACGCGGCGAAGACGGCATTGTGCTGATCGATCAGGATAAATGCCGCGGCTGGCGCATGTGCCTGACCGGCTGCCCGTACAAGAAAATCTATTTCAACTGGAAGAGCGGCAAGTCCGAGAAGTGCATCTTCTGTTATCCGCGCATTGAGTCCGGCCAGCCGACGGTCTGTTCGGAAACCTGCGTCGGCCGTATCCGCTATCTGGGCGTGCTGCTGTATGACGCCGATCGCATTGAACAGGCTGCCGCAGCCGAAAATGAGCAAGATCTTTACCAGAGCCAACTGGACATTTTCCTCGATCCGCATGACCCGGCGGTGATTGCTCAGGCGCTGAAGGATGGCGTTCCGCAAGGGGTGATTGAGGCCGCCCGGCAGTCGCCGGTATACAAAATGGCGATGGACTGGAAGCTGGCTCTGCCGCTGCACCCGGAATACCGCACCTTGCCGATGGTGTGGTACGTGCCGCCGTTGTCGCCGATTCAATCCGCCGCAGATGCCGGTGAGCTGGCGCACAGCGGCGTCCTGCCGGACGTGGAAAGCCTGCGTATCCCGGTGCAATATCTGGCGAACCTGCTGACCGCCGGCGATACCGCGCCGGTGCTGTTGGCGCTGAAACGCATGCTGGCGATGCGCCACTACAAGCGCGCGGAAACCGTGGACGGCGTGGTGGACACCAGCGCGCTGGAGCAGGTGGGGCTGAGTGAAGCGCAGGCGCAGGAAATGTATCGCTATCTGGCGATCGCCAACTACGAGGACCGTTTCGTTATCCCGTCCAGCCACCGCGAACTGGCGCGAGAAGCCTTCCCGGAAAGCAAAGGCTGCGGTTTCAGCTTTGGCGACGGTTGCCACGGCAGCGACGGTAAATTCAACCTGTTCAACAGCCGCCGCATCGACGCTATCGATGTGACGCAGAAAACCGGCCGTCAGAAGGATATCTCATGATTAGCCTGAAAGTGATTGCTCGCCTGCTGGATTACCCGGAGCAGGCATTGTTTGACCACCAAAAGGCGCTGATCGAGGCGCTGGAGCCGGCCAACGAGCTGGATTTGCACCGCAGCGCGCAGCTGATTTTGTTTATTCGCCGCTTCTGCGCCCGTCCGCTGCTGGACGTGCAGGCCGAGTACTGCGAGCTGTTCGATCGGGGCCGCGCCACCTCGCTGCTGCTGTTTGAACACGTGCACGGCGAATCGCGCGATCGCGGTCAGGCGATGGTCGATCTGATGGCGCAATACCGCACCGCCGGGCTGGAGATCGACAGCCGCGAACTGCCGGATTTCCTGCCGTTGTATCTGGAGTATCTCGCCAGCCGCAGCCAGGCGCAGGCCGCTGAAGGGTTGCAGGACATCGCCCCGATTCTGGCGCTGCTCGGCGCCCGGTTGCAGCAGCGCGAAAGCCCGTATGCGGTGCTGTTTGATCTGTTGCTGACGCTGTCCGGCACCGGCGTCAATAGCGCCAGCCTGGAGAGCCAGGTAGCGGGTGAGGCCAGAGACGATACGCCGCAGGCGTTGGACGCGGTGTGGGAAGAGGAACAGATGCGATTTATTTCGCAGGGCAGTCTGGGTGAGCAGGGCTGCGCTTCGGCACAGCAGACGGCGCACCAGCGGCGTTTTGCCGGCGCCGTGGCACCACAGTATCTGGATCTGACGCATGCGCTAACCGCAACCAAAGGACACTAATCATGCAATTTTTGAATCTGTTCTTCTTCGATATTTACCCCTATCTGGCGGGGGCGATTTTCCTGATCGGCAGTTGGCTGCGTTACGATTACGGCCAATACAGCTGGCGCGCCGGATCCAGCCAGATGCTGGATAAAAAAGGAATGCGACTGGCCTCCAACCTGTTCCACATCGGCATTTTGGGCATCTTCGCCGGGCACTTCCTCGGCATGCTGACGCCGCACTGGATGTATGAATCCTTCCTGCCGATCGACGTGAAGCAGAAACTGGCGATGATCGCCGGTGGTGCCTGCGGCGTAATGACGTTGATTGGCGGGGCGCTGCTGCTGAAACGCCGGTTGACCAACCCGCGGGTGCGGGCGACCAGCAGTTTTGCCGATATCATGATCCTGACGCTGTTGGTGGTGCAGGTGTGCCTGGGGCTGCTGACCATTCCGTTCTCCGCCCAGCATATGGACGGCAGCGAGATGATGAAGCTGGTGGGCTGGGCACAGGCAGTGGTGACCTTCCACGCCGGTGCATCAGAACATCTGGTGGGCGTTGCGCCGATTTTTAAACTGCATATGGTGCTGGGCATGACGCTGTTCGTGCTGTTCCCGTTCTGTCGCCTGGTGCATATCTGGAGCGTACCGGTGGAATACCTGACCCGCCGTTACCAACTGGTGCGTAATCGCCGCTAAAGAAATTTCCCACCTCTATTACCCTCCATCTGGCGAAACGCACGCTGTCAGATGGGGGTGTTCGTGATACAAACTTTTTCTTCCCTCAGCCCCAGTTCCGTCGACGCCGGCCAGTTTGCCAGCAAGGCTCTCGCTTGCTGCGGTGCCAGAGCGAATAACTCCACCTCGCTGTGCAACCCCAACTTCTGCATTAAGTGGCGCTTCTGGAAACTGACCGTTTTAACGCTGCGTGCCTGCTGGTGTGCGATGTCCGACACGCTAAGGCCATTGAGCAGGGCATTCAGCACCTGTTGCTCGCGCGGCGCCAGTAACTGACGGCGGGCGGTAATATCCGCAGATAACGGCGGATTGAGCAACGCCCCCAGCGCATGCAGCATGGCATTGCTGGTCAGGCCGAGCTTGCCCATCGCCCGTTGCTTGTGGCTGCTGATGGTGCGGATATCGCGCTGCAGCTTCCAGGCAATCGCCGTCAAGTCCTGGCCGCTGAGCAGCGCCTGTACAATATGGCGTTCCGTGGGGGTCAACCGTGCGAGCAGATAGGCAGGCAGCAGAGCCTGGCGAGCAGGCTCACCGTCGTGCTGGAGGGGCTGCGGACCAGCGTGCGCGCAACGCGATGCCGCAAAGGGATGAACCGGCGTGAGCTTCAATTGTTGTACCAAATGGTAAAGGTGGCGCTGGCATTGGCACTGCCAGCGGTCACCGTGTCGCTGATGGCGATGTAGCGTGCGCTGAAGGTCAGAGCATTCACGGTGCTATTACCCCCGATGATTGACATCAACGGTGAGCGCGTCCCCGGTGCCAACACTTTTTTCGCACCGTCCAGCAGTTGCACACCGACCCCTTTCGCCACGCTGCTGCCGGTCAGGGCTAATGCAGTGCTATCTCCGGTTGCGGCGACGCCATCAAACTGAACCTGTACCTGGCTGACCTCTGCCGGGCAGCTCTTTAGGCGCAATGTGAAGTCTGTATGGGAACCTGTCACGCCCTTGCTGCTTAATATGCTGCGCGACAGGGTGCCCAAGTCCACTGCCAGCGGGTCAACCGTCGGCTCACAAGCTGCCGACAGCACGCGTCCGGTAATATTGACACTGGCATCGTCGGCCCAGACAGTACCACTGCAAAGCATTAGCGTCAGTAGAGCCCGAGCAGTCTGTAAAGCTACCATGTGCATGACAGATTCCTTGTCGTCGCAATGAGTTATTGATAGGTAAAGGACACCACGATATTGCCAATTACCGTGCCGGCGGTGGCAGAGCCTTTCGAATAAATCTGCACCTTCTGGCTAAACACCGCTGTTTTGGAAGTGCTGTTCACGTCTACCTGGCGGGTGGTGTTAGGCGTAATTGTCTTGCTTGCGCCATCCTGAATATACAGCGCCAACTGTCCTGCGGTACCGGTATTGATAAAACTGTCGCTATAGTGAGGGGATACTGTGCCAGTGTAGCTGGCCGTTACCTTGGTAGTCGCAGTCGGGCAGTCCTTCAGTTTCAAATCGAAACTTTTGAAAGGGCTGGTATCGCCGGACTTTTGCAATTTGCTGACCACGATATCGTCCAGTTTAATATCCAGAGAGCCGGCACCATCAATGACACAAGGTGCGGCGATCACATTGCCGGTGATATTGAGCGTTACCGCGTCGGCCTGAGCCAAACCGTGGGCGCCTAAACCGCTGCACAATATCCATAACGCCGGGTGGCGAATAATCTTCAGCATCTTCCTTCTCCTGTTGTGTTTTCCATAAATGACATATTGAGTTACTGATAGGTGAAATTCAGCGTGGCGGCAGTATTGGCTTTGCCAACGGTGACGTCCTTTTTGGTTTGGTAGTAACGAGCACTGAACTGCAGGGATTCTTTACCGCCAGCCACCGTTTTAACCAGTAGGTTGGTACCCCGCTTGAGCAATGTCCCATCAGACAATATCTGTACCCCCAGCCCGCTAACCACGCCACTTTGCCCGGCACCGGTCAGCGCCAGGACGCTGGTATCTGTGGTTTCGGTGCTTTGGGTTCCACTCAGGGAAACGCTGACTTTAAGCCCTGGCTCACAGGTTATCCCCACTTTGAAACTCTGTTCACCAAAGGTGGTGCCACTAGCGGTGAGTTTTGTCGCAGATATACTGCCCAAAGGGACATCAATAGCGGTATCGGTCAGGGTGCAGGTGGTTTGAGAAAATGACGCAGGGGTACCGACACGTAGCCTGCCCAATTCCCAGGTACCTCCCCCGGTGGACGGCGTTCTGATATCTATCAAGGTAAATATTGCCAGCGTGGTTCCCGTCGGCAGGTTGCCTTTGTTAAATGGCCCGGTTTTTATCAGTTCAAGCTTCCAGGTGTAAGTCGGGATGTTGAGAAGTAAGCCCCCCACGGGGGCCTTCCACTCATCACCGATATACTTTGAATCATAAATCGAAACCCGCACCCCCAGCCCCGGCACCGAAGTACTGGAAATATTATTTGTGACAACCCAACCATTTGCCGCTGAAAGCGCATGTTTAATAGAGTATTGCAACGCCCCCAGGCACAATTGTTGGAACCCACCGCTACCCGAGTTATATAGCAATAACTGACTTTCTGGTCCTGCCAGTTGATAGGTAGCCAGTACAGTGCCCGTCGGTGTACTGGACGACAGTTTTATATCCCCAAGGTTAATATCTTGTATTTTGCTGGTTATTTTAGACGCAAGCTGGCACGAAGCGGACATTGCAGGATCCGATAGACAGAGCAGTCCACCCATTACACATAGCGTTAAAATATAGTGACCGCGCCGCGTACAAGATTTGTCGACCTCATCCGGCCGTGATTTTTTCATGACTGCGATTTTCCTTGTCATTGACATACTCCGTCCATTTGCAGTATTTCTTCCTGCCCGGCAGCCTTGGGCAATTGGTATTCCACCCAGCACTGACCGGCATTGCCGTTCCCCCATAGCACCCTCAGTTTCCCTTGCTCAGCGAGGCCACTCAGGTAGACCTGCCCGGCATCACCGACGATGCTGCCTTGTGCCGCGTTTTGATCGGCTTCGCTCACCGTGGCGCCAAAGGGCACCGGCTTGCCATTGCCTTGCGTTAGCGTCATCAGCACCCTCGCACCCACTTTGGCGCTGAACGTCGCCCTCACCAGCGCTCCGCGCGTGGGTAACCTCGCAGGCTATCCGGTAGCATGTCGTCATCCGAAGCCAGTTGTCCGCCACGGAAGGGCACTGCATCAAACACCTCACTGGGCGCGTTGCTGTCACCCAATGTCATCTGGCTCTGTAACCCAATCAGGTTACGCTGGGCGTAGGTATAAACCGTATTCCACTTGTCTTGTCCGTCACTGTCGCGACCCCAGGTGGTGTAGTTACGCAACCGCCATGGCCCGAGGTTCGCTCCTGGGCGCAGGTTGGCATACTGATTGTTGCCATTGCTCCCACTCTCATTTCTGGCATAGGTGTTGGCCCCGCTCAGGCTATAGTTAAGTAATAGCGCTGGAACGCCTTCGTCCCATTGTGCCGGGGAAACATAACCGCGCGGCTGCTGTTTAATCGCCGCCTGTGGAATGCTCAGCAGCAACCGCTGCTGGTTAAACTGCAAACGTGATGAAGCCTGTGGTATTGCCGTCAGATCGACACAGGTGCTGTCTGCGGCCCCCAGAGTTGGAAAACGACTCACCTGAACGCCGTAATCACCCAGTTCCGCCATGCTCAGGCAGGGTTGTAGCCCATCCCCCTTGGGGTCGGCATGAAAAGTCACCGAGCGTGTCGCCACCATTTGCTGATTAAGAAAAATATCGACCCGATAAACGCCGGGTATTTGCCCACCGGCGTTCTCAAATGCCGATAGGTCCACGCCATCCTGTTGGGGTGTCCCAATAGTCAGCAATGCCGGGTTAAAATAATCACGACTATGTGCTGTCGGCTGTAACACCAGTTGCAAGACTATTAGCCCCGCCAGAGGCACTTGGCGATATCGTCGGTCTGTTTCCGTGCTCATTGCCACACTCCCTTGTTTGCCTTTTCACCTCACTGTGAAGAGCCAACATCACCCTGCTAATCTGCCTTGCTGGGTGGCACCGCTACCGCCAAAATCGTTGATAACTATCCAACTCACCGCATTGCCAGCTTTCACTTCTTGCAAAGCAAAATCCGCACTGCTGAATGGCGCGACATAGGTTGCATCCCGCACCTCTTGCCCCTCGATCTTCACACTCTGAAAGTTCATGTAATACGGCGTAGGGTTGTTGACCCGCAATTTTCCGCCTTGCCGTGACCAGCTCAATTGCCCGGCAACCGCCTCCGGCGATTTGTCCTTCAACTGTTCTGGGCGATATATCAGTTTGATGCGGGTGTTCACCGCTATTTGGAGGGTATTGTCTTTATTCTCAGACGAAGGGATGGCTTTCACATTCAACCAGTACAGCGCTTCACGGTCTTTTGGCAAATTACCGCCCAGGCGCACTATTCGCAGTACGTTCTTGTCCCCACCTTCTAAGCGAAACAGCGGGGGGGTCAGGATAAACGGGGCTTTCTCGCTGCCAGCGGTTTGTTGATCAACCCAGGACTGGATCAGGTAAGGGACTTTATCCGGGTTACTGACGCTTAATGAGGATTCCCGCAATCCACCGTCGTACACCACTCGGGTTGCCCCAATTACCACACCAGCCTGTACCAGACTGCTGCTCAATATCAACCCAAGGTACAGCGCGACCTGCCATGCTTTCATGCCCAGTTTCTCCCTGAAAAGGGACGACCCGGCGGGCAGTCCCTGCAAAGTCAAACAGCCTCAAAGAGGCCGCATTCGCGTTTAGTTGTACTTGACGTTGAAAGTAGCGCTGGAGTTAGCTACGCCGGAAGTCACTGTCGCTGACGTGGCAATATAGCGTGCGGTAAAGTCCAGTTTGTTAACGTCTGTCGCACCGGTCTTCAAGTCATAGCTGGCAGAAGGAGTTTTTAATGCCAAAACGGTGTCGCTTTTATCGCTGATTTGGATCCCAACCCCGGTAGCAGCAGGTGCGGCAGTGGTGCCCGCGGTCAGAGCCAGTACTTTTTTGTCGTTGCCTGCCGCAGTGCCGTCAAATTCGACGTTGGCTTTGGTATAGGCCGCCGGGCAATTTTTCAGATTGATGGTGAATTTGCTGGAGGTGCCGGTAGAGCCGGCCCCTGAGAAGGCCGTTTTATTCAGCGTTCCCATAGGGACACTGATCGCCGTTGCTCCCGCAGCCAAATCGACCTCACAGGTTGCATCTTTGATATCACCCGTGAAGTTGATGTTACCGTCAGCAGCAAATGCCGAAGCGGTCGAAAATAATGCGATCGTAGCCAATGAAGTGACCAGAAGTGTTTTTTTCATAGATAGGATTCCTTGAGGAGTGCATTCTTGCACAATGTCCATTTAACTCATTGATAGAGTTGTCCTTTTTTTAGCCGACGCTCGTGTTGCCATAGTGATGCAAACGCAACATTTTGAGTCAAATTGACACATTAGGCAGATAGTTCTTCTGGTTGATTGATTTGGAGTAATGTATGGCAGATAACACCATGGATGGTGTTTAAATTGGTGAGTGATGCTGCTTAATTATTCAGTAATGATTCAGGGAGATAAAAGAAATCGGCTGACCGTGTCGGAAAACCTGGAATTGATCGGAATGGTCATGTGGAGACGTTAGTGAGAGGTGAATTTATTTTGTTGATATTAATAGAGTTATAGGTGAGGATAAAAAAACCACAAAACAAACATTGACTTTTTTTCAGGATATTCCTAGTTTAGTTGTCAGTTTGACTCAAATTGTTACATTTTCCTCCTCTTTTTCCTCCTTCCACAGGTGTTTAAATCGTCCGGCATTGGCCGCGGTGTACAGCACCGTATGCTGAATATTACGGTGTCCCAGATAGTCCTGGATCACTCGGGTATCGGCGCCATTATCCGCCAGCGCATAGCCACAGGCATGGCGCAACATGTGCGGATGGGCGTCCACATCAAGTCCGGCCTGCTTACCGTAAGCCTGCAACATGCGATAAATGCGCTGGCGCGACAGCCGGTAGCCTTTCTGCGACAGAAACAGCCACTCTTCATCCTCCAGATTGCGACAGGACCGGCGTTTTTCCAGCCAGCGGGTCAGTAGATTTTTCTCGGTGGTTTCCAGCGGATGGATGGTGGATAGCCCGTTTTTAAGGCGATTCATATAGACGCAACCGCTTTCCATATCCAGGTCCGCCATGCGCAGGCCGTTAAGCTCACTAACGCGGCAGCCGTGAATGAAACCCATCCAGATCAGGCAGCTGTCTCGCTCGGGCGCTCGTCCGGCGGCGGCCTGTTGCAGCAGGCGGGTGACCTCGGTACGGGTCAGGTGCTTGCGGTGGTTGTGAGATTTTTGCATTGCTTCTCCTCGAAAAAAACAAAGGCCGGCAACAGGCCGGCCATTGGCGTCGTCCGTCAATCATTGACGATGCAAGGGGCAGTATAGTGCAGGTTGGGTGCAAAAGTTCGAAAGTCTGTGGGCTGTAAAATCCGATCTTCTTTAATATCTGGCAGCAATAGGCTGACTTTTCATATTTGCCAGTTCGATGAGACGTTTATTTCGCGCAAGTTGCTGAATTTGCGAAGCGTTACGCAGTTCACTAATTGAACAATGATCGCTGGTGAAGTAAGCTTTTCTCCACTAACTGACAGCCACAGGAGGTGGGGTATGCGTAGTTTGCCAATTCGGTTATCAAATAAAATTGACGACGATCTGAATGATATTGCCAAGCGGCATGGAATGGAGAAAACCGAGGTGATCAAGATGGCTTTCGCGTTGATTGCCATTGCTGATAAACAGTGGGTGAAACAAGATGGTTCATCCCTGGGTATCGTGCGAGGGAACGGCCAGGATTTGGAGGCGGTGGGGCAGGTCGTGGGGATTTTTCCATGAAGGCTGAAGAGACGAAAATACTGGCAGAAGCCAATGGACTTTATCAGGAACAAGTGTTGGTGTTTGACGAAATGGAACGTCTTCGTCTGGCGCGACAGGTATTGTGCGGTATCTTCGTTATCAGCGTGGGCGTTTTTGTTGCCCACGCGTATTGGGATCAAAATGAATCCATCAGGCAGGTGTTTGAACTGTTGAAGATTGGCGCACTGCCGTTGGTCACATTGGTGATCTCCTTTTATTTCCCCCATCGTACCGCCAGATAATGCCTGCCGATTTGCGCATTTTTGCTTCCTTGCCGTAAACTTGCTATCTCAGTATTGTTACAATTAATTGTCGGCGTCCGCCGGCTGTTTGCAGTGCATAACAACAATCAATAGCCCAGTTTTGTGGGCACTTTGGGATTTAAAACCGGGGATGGCTCGGTGCTGTCTCAGGATAGCGCCGGGAGATCGCTTTATGGATATGCAGGTTAGTTAACAATAATAATGACAACACAATCTTGTTCACCCACGTTGCTACCGTTGAAAATCATCGCCACGGGGGCAGCACTGCCACCCAACCGAGTCGACTCCTCCGCGCTCGATAGCCTGCTGTGCAAGCCGACAGGCTACGTCGAGAAACGCTCCGGTATCAGCTACCGTTTTCACGCCAGCGATGATGCCAGCCAGGCTGAACTGGCCGTCGCCGCATTGCAGGATGCCTTAACCCGTTGCCGCATCGACGCGCAGTCGATAGATCTGCTGATTTCCGCGTCGGCGATTTCAGTACAGGCCCTGCCATGCACGGCGGCGCATATTCTTAAGGTGGCCGGACTGGCACCGGGCACTGCCGGTTTCGATATCAACAGCAGCTGTGTCAGTTTTATCTCCGCCCTGCAGGTGGCCGCCGGGCTGCTGAATGCCGGTACCTACCGGCGCATTGCTATTGTTTCAGCCGATTTGGCTTCTCGCGGTATTGACTGGGAGCATGAAGAGTCCTCGCTGATTTTTGGCGATGGCGCGGCCTGCGCCATCGTCGAGCGTGGCGACGGCAGCAGCGGTATTTTGGCCAGCCTGGTGGAGACCTATCCTGAAGGTAGCGAGCTGTGCGAGATACGTGCCGGGGGGACGCGGCGCAACCCGCGCGCCGGCATGACTAACAGCGATTTCCTGTTCCATATGCAGGGCAAACAGCTGTTCCGCCAGGCGTCGGCACTGATCGAAGATTATCTTGCTCGTTTGCTGGCAGCCAGTGGCCTGACACTGGCGCAGATCGCTACGGTGGTGCCGCATCAGGCAAGTCACCTGTCGCTCGAACATATGCGCAAGCGGCTGCATGTTCCCCCTGAAGTACTGGTGGATATTTATCGCTATCACGGCAATCAGGTGGCGGCATCTATCCCCACGGCGTTACACGCTGCGGTTACCGGCGGGCGATTTAACCCAGGTAAGCCGGTGATGCTGATCGGCACCGCCGCCGGGCTGTCGCTGGCCGGCATGGTGCTGCTGCCATGAGGGTGTTGGTCACCGGGGCCACCAGCGGGCTGGGGCGTAATGCGGCGCAGTGGCTGTTGGAAGCGGGCCATCAGGTTCATGCCACCGGGCGTGACAGTCGCGCCGGGCAGGAACTGCGTGAGTTGGGTGCCGAGTTCAGTCCGCTTGATTTGGCGCAGGCCACGGCAGAACAGTGCCGTCAACTGATGGCCAACTGTGATTGGGTCTGGCACTGCGCGGCCAAATCCTCGCCCTGGGGCAGCAAAAGCGAGTTCTATCAGGCCAACGAGGTCGCGACCGAAAAACTGGCACAGGCGGCAGGGGACTGTGGCGTCCGGCGTTTTGTTCACATCTCCACGCCGGCAATCTATTTCGATTTTCGGCCGCACCAGAATATTGACGAAGGCTATCGCGCCAGGCGTTTCGCCAACCATTACGCCGCCAGCAAATATGCCGCCGAGCAGCGGTTGCAGGCACTGGTACCGCGTTACCCGCAAACGACCTATATTATTCTACGGCCCAGAGGGCTGTTCGGCCCACACGACCGGGTGATTGTACCGCGGGTGCTGCAACAGTTGGATCGCGATCGCGGGGTGCTACGGTTGCCTGGCGGTGGCAAAGCGGTATTGGATCTGACCTTTGTACTTAACGTGGTGCATGCGATGGATCTGGCCAGCCGCCAGCACGGGTTGCCATCCGGCGCGGCCTACAACATCACTAATCACCAGCCGCAGCGGCTGGCGGAGATGCTGGATTCGCTGCTGCGTCAGCAATTGGGGCTGCGCTACCGGTTGCAGGCGGTGCCTTATTCCTTGCTGTATGCTCTGGCGGGCGGGCTGGAGTTGCTGGCCCGTTTTACCGGCAAAGAGCCCATGCTGACGCGCTATAGCGTGGCGGCGGTGCATTTCGATATGACGCTGAGCCAAACCCTTGCCGTGGAACAGTTGGGCTATCGGCCACGCTATTCGATGGAAGAGGGGATCCGCATCACCGGCGAGTGGCTTAAACGGCAAGGAGAGCAGCCCCATGGCTAAGGTCACTGTTTTTGAGGTGGGGTACTGTACCCATATCGGCTGTATGGCGCTGCGCGGTGCGGGATTCCGGGTGTGCAAGTTCCCGGCCCGTGCTTATTTGCTTGAAGTTGGGGATCGCCGTTGGCTGTGGGATACCGGCTATGCGCACTATTTCCAGCAGCAGACGCAGTCCGGCATTTTCCGCATCTACCGCCAAATGACGCCGGTGTATTTCGACCCTCGTGAATCACTGAGCCAGCAGTTGCTGTCTGCCGGTTACGCCGCTAATGATATTCAGGCGCTGATTATTTCGCACTTTCACGCCGACCATATTGCCGGGCTGCGTGATTTCAAACACCTCGATTTTATCTGCTCTGGCGAAGGCTGGCGGCAAACTCGTACCTTACGGGGCTTCGCGGCGTTAAAACGCGCCTTTATCCCCGGTTTGATCCCTGATGATTTTGAGAGTGGCCTGCAGTTTATCGAGGGTTTCCAACAGGTCAGCCTGCCTGCGCTGCTGGCACCCTTTGATCGCGGCTATGCGCTGCCGGGCAGTGAAGGGCAGATCCTGCTGGTTGATTTGCCGGGGCATGCGGCCGGGCATATTGGCGCGTTTATTCTCACCGACGCTGGCTGGACGCTGCTGGCCAGCGACGCGGCCTGGTCACCGCTGAGCTATCAGCAATTGCGCGGGCCTTCACGCTTGGCCAATCTGGTGATGGACGACGCCAAGGCTTACTACCGCACGCTGGAGCGACTGAATCAGCTATGGGCGAGCGGCAACGCGAATATTTTACTCTGTCATGAGGGGGATTTATGATCCCGCTGATGACGCTGTGGCATTACTTTCGCACCCGACGCTTAACTTTTGCCGACCGCCAGGCGCTGGAGGCATACCAGGCCAAACGGTTAAAGAGTTTTGCGCGCCGGGTGCTGGCGAAGAGTCCTTATTTCAGGCGTTTCAACCGGCAAGATATTGCCACCTGGCCGCTGATGGACAAGGCGCTGATGATGGCGCAGTTTGATCAAATGAACACCGCCGGGCTGCAGCGCGATCAACTGCTGGCCTGCGCGCGGCGCAGCGAGCAACAGCGAGATTTCAGCCCGAAAATCGGTAAATACAGCGTGGGCCTGTCGTCGGGGACTTCCGGACAGCGCGGTATTTTTGTCGTCAGCCCGGATGAACAAAGCCTTTGGGCCGGTGGAATGCTGGCGAAAATGCTGCCGGACGGCCTGTTTGCCGGCGAGCGCGTGGCGCTGTTTCTGCGGGCGGACAATAACCTGTATCACAGCGTCAACAACCGCTGGCTGAGCCTGGAGTTTTACGATCTTTTCGCCCCCTTTACCGCGCAGTTGGCACGGCTGGAGCAACAGGCGCCCAGCATTATTGTCGCGCCGGCTCAGGTACTGCGGGCGCTGGCGCTGGCGGTGCTGGCCAACCAGATTCGGCTCGAGGTCAAAAAGGTGATTTCGGTCGCCGAAGTGTTGGAAGAGCAAGACCGACGGCTGTTGGCGCAGGTGTTCCCGGCGGTGGGTGAGGTCTATCAGGCCACCGAAGGCTTCCTGGCGGCCACTTGCGCGCACGGGACTCTGCACCTGAACGAAGAGTTTTTGCATATAGAACCCCAATGGATTGATGATCAGCGCTTTACGCCGTTAATCACCGACTTCACCCGCAGCACCCAACCGATCGTACGCTATCGGCTGGATGACGTGCTGGTCAGGCAGACGGAGCCATGCCCCTGTGGACAGGCGTCGATGGCGATTGCCCGTATTGAAGGGCGGCGGGACGATCAACTGATGTTGCCGGATGCCCTTGGCCAGCCTCAACTGGTGTTTGCCGATTTATGCAGCCGGGCGATCGCCAATGCGCTGCCGCTGACCAGCGATTACCGGCTAATCCAGAGCGGCGAGCGGCAGTTGCAACTGATTGCCGACTGTAGCGAAGCAGAACTGGCGCACTGCCGGCTGCAGCTGTCTGCCTTGTTTGAACGCCATGGCATCGACAGCGCTGGGCTGGAATGGCAACTGAGCGTGCAGGCGGTGATGCCGCAGTTTGACCGCAAGAGAAGACGGATTACCCGGCAGGTGGCGGCATGATGAAAACGCTACCGTACCGGCTGTGGCAAATGCTGTTGGGTTGGGGATTCGTTGGGGTGATTTATAGCAGTACCGATCGCCTGCAGGGCGTGGGTACGCTGCTTCCCCCTTCGGCGATTGACCGTTGGATCCCCTTTAGTTCGACGGCCATTTGGCTGTACCTGTCTTTCTTTATCATTATTCCGTTGGGCTACTTGTTGGCACCGATCCCGCGGGTTCGATGGTTGCGTGCCGCGATGCAGCTGACGGCGTTGGGGGCCGGGGCGGTTTACCTGTTGTGGCCGACCACTATGGCTTACCCGCCGGACAGCGGGGTCGGCGTAAGTTCAAAACTGCTGGCGGCGCTGACCCAGGTGGATTCGCTGCAAAACTGCCTGCCCTCACTCCATATGGCGCTGACGGTGCTGGCGGTATGGGCACTGAGCTGCCGGCAGCGAAAAGTGAGAACCGCGCTGTTGATACTGTGGGCGCTGGCGATTGCCTTTTCCATTTTGCAACTGCGCCGCCATCTGCTGGTCGATCTGGTCAGTGGGGCGTTGCTGGCATTTTTGGCCGGCTGGTTGGTTCAGCGCAAACAAAGCTGGCGGCGTAATGCCACCAAAGGAGAGATAGGATGAGCGAACTGGCGATGCCGATCCTGTTCATGCTGTTTGTGGTGATTGGTGAGGCGCTGGTGCTGCAGTATGCACAGCGCCAGCAGGTCAACTGGCACGATCTGGTGTTCAATCTCAACTCCGGCCATATCATGCTGTGGTTGTTCCGCGGGCTGGAAATCACCTGTTACGGCTATGTGGCGGCGCACTTCAGCCTGGATCTGCTGAGCAGTTGGCCACCGGTGCTGATGTGGCTGTTTACCCTGCTGGCGTGGGACTTCGGCTTTTACTGGTTGCATCGCTTGCATCATCACCTGCGCGTACTGTGGGCGGTACATGTGGTGCATCATCAGGGTGAGCATTTCAATCTGTCGCTGGGGGTGCGCAATTCCTGGTATTCGTCGTTGACCTCGATCCCGTTTTTTCTGCTGTTGGCGCTGTTGGGTGTGCCGCTGTCGGTGTTTGTCACGGTTTCTATCCTGCACTACAGCATCCAATTGTTTAACCATAATGCGCTGACCCCCAAGCTCGGCTGGCTGGAGTATATTCTTGTTACGCCAGCGCACCATCGTGTGCATCACGTTAAAGATCTGGCCTATTCAAACCAGAACTTTGGCGGCAGTTTTATTTTTTGGGACAAGCTGTTTGGCACTTTTTGCCCGAGCCTGCCGGAAACGCCGTTTGTGTATGGCGTTAGCGGCGATAAACCTTCCGCCAATCCGTTCTGGGCCAGCAATCTGCCATTCTTGCGTTACTTTCGCCTGCGTTGGCGGCCCAGGGCGAGCAACGGCCGATTCCGCTACTCGGCGCTTAGCGTGTTCAGCGGCGCCATGCTGCTGTTTGCGCTGGTGATTGGCTATGTTTACCAGTACGGCTATGGCTACAGCGATATCAGTTGGCCGCAGATGGCGCTGTTGGTGTTGTTGGCGTTGGGCTCGATGGCGCTGGGCGGCATGACTGAAGGGCGTCGCTGGGCGGTTGTCGCCTGGTTGATGATTACGCTGAGCCTTCCGCTGCTGTTTATTGGTTACCTCGGCTGGTCGCAGCGTTATTGGCATCTCGCGATGGCCTTGATCACATTGCACGGGGTTTGCGTGGCGCTGGGCTGGGGCCGCGTGCGCGCTCTTAAGCCGGTGGAGGAAACCCATGGCTGACACACTGGCACCACTGAAGTTTCCCACCGACGGTGAGCAGGCGTTTCATCGTGCGCTTAAACGGGCGGCTCATGCCTATCTGGCCGGTGACCATCGCTATGCCGACGGTTGGCGGCTGGCAAAGGCGGCGCTGTTGTTGGCGCTGTGCGTGGGCTTTTATGCGCTGAGTCTGATGCAGCAGCAGGTTTGGGCATTTTTGGCCTGCTATTTTTTGTTCGTGATGATGGGCATGTTACTCAACGTGAATGTGAATCACGATGCTTCGCATAATGCTTTTCTACGCGCCCCCTGGGCCAACCGACTGGCGGGGCGGCTGGTGACGCTGCCGCTGGGGGTAGACCCGGATTATTGGCGGGTGCGGCATGTGGAATATCACCACGTTTATGCCAACGTCGAACACTACGATCTGGATACCGAAGAGAATGGTTTTTTCCGCCAGACGCCGTTCCAGCGCTGGCGCAAACATATGCGTTATCAGCACCTGTATTGGCCGTTGATTGCCGCACTCTCCTTGCCCTATATCGCCTGGATATTTGACTGGTCGGATCGCCTGGGGAAAACCCCGCTGCATGAAAAGAACATTTTACCGGGCCGCAGCGGCTGGGCGGTGTTTATCCTGTGCAAGATTGGCCATCTGTTGTTGGTGCTGGCAATCCCCCTGGTGCTGTGCCAGCAGAACGGTATCGGCTGGCCGTGGGTGCTGCTGGCCTATGCGCTCAGCCAGATGTGCGCCTCGTTGTTGGTGGTGTTTCTATTGCTGGGAACCCATTGGGCGCAGGCCGAATTTTACCCGGTGCCGGAGGGTGAAAGCATGCCACATGGCTGGTATCGCCATAATTTCGCGACCGCCTGTGACTGGCAGACTTCGCCGCGTGGGTTGCAACACCTGACCGGCGGGCTGAATTATCATCTGACCCACCATCTGTTTCCCGGCTGGAATCATCGTCATTATCCGGCGCTGGCTGCCATAGTGGCGCAGTTGGCGGCGCAACACGGTATGGAATACCGCTGCATTGGTTACCGCGAACTGCTGGCGCAGCAACAGCATTTCTTACGTCGGATGGGGCAGCCATGAAGCCGTTACGGCCGTTGGCTTTCAAGCCGGATGACACCGGGCTGCATCGTGCGCTGATGCAGGCCGCGCAGGGTTATCTGGCCGACAATCGCGACCATCGTTTTGCCGACGGCGGTATGCTGGCGTAGGTGCTTTTCCTGCTGGCGCTATGCGCGCTTTGTTATGGGTTGAGCCTGCAGCAGCAGAGCCTCTGGGGCTTTTTTGCCTGCTACTTCGGGTTCATTTTCATCGGCATGTTCCTCACGGTCAACGTGGTGCACGACGCGTCGCACAACGCATTTTTCAGGCAGCCCTGGGCCAACCGCTGGCTGAATTGTCTGGTGAGTATCCCGCTCGGGTTAGATCCCGATTGCTGGCGGGTGCGGCACGTTATTTTTCACCACGCCCACAACAACATCGAGCATTACGATCCCGATATCGACGCCAATGGCGTGCTGCGGCAGACGCCGTTCCAGCGTTGGCGGCCCTTTATGCGCGCGCAGCGCTTTTACTGGCCTTTGGTTGCGGCGATGACCTTTCCGTATTACATCTGGCTGTTCGACTGGCTGGACCGGGCAGGGCGAACCCGGGTCAGGGCGAGGATGGCGCAACAGGGCCTACGTGGTTGGAGTATTTTTCTGGCGGGCAAAGCGGCGCACCTGCTGTTGGCGCTGGCGATCCCGTGTTATCTGCTGCCGCCGGCAATCGGTGTCGGGCAGATCCTGCTGGTTTATCTGCTAAGCCAGATGTTGTCGTCACTGCTGTTCGTAATGTTGATTATCGGCACCCACTGGGCCAAGGCGCAATTTTATCAGGCACCGGCGCAGGGGCCGTTAGCGCATGGCTGGTACCAGCATGTGTTTGCCACCACCTTTGACTGGTTCCCGCGGCCGCGCTGGCTGGGCTATTGGTTGGGCGGGGCAAATCTGCACCTGACCCACCACCTGTTCCCGCACTGGAGTCACCGCCATTACCCGGCATTAAGTCGTATCATTGCCGAGGTGGCACCGCGCTTTGGCATCGACTATCGGGTATTGGAACTGGGGGAGTTGCTGCGGCTGCAGCAGCGCTTTCTCAGCGCGATGGGGCGTAAACCCCAGTAGTTATTGAATTTGCGAAGCGTCACGCAGTTCACTAATTGAACGATTTATAAGGCTCAGGTAGACTCTATCCCATTGAAAGATAGCAATAGAAACTGAGCTAAACGTTGTTGGCCGAGTCATTTATCTAATGAATCGATAACAATGGGTTGAGGTCGCATTCTGTACAGGTGCGTGATAATCATCTTTTGAAATGTTAATCTCTGTCATAAACACTCAGGCATGCGTGGATAGAGGTTACTATGAAAGAAATTACTTTTACCCGACTCCGAGCCGATTTATCTCAGGTATTAGATGAAATTCGTGATGGAGAGACTTTTATTATTACTCAACGAGGAAAGGAATCTGTAATGCTGGGACAGGATAATAGCAAATCATTAATTTCAACAACCAATGTGTTGGATAGTGAAATTTTAAAGGCAATGGTACGTAATGCCGTATCGGCTATAAATGCTGATAAGGTTACGCCGTCCATAGTATCGAAAGAGGTCGAAGCGCTTGGGAGAATCATTAAACTTCAGGGAATGCTCGATAAAACCACGGTTGATACTCTGCAAAAACAAGCTGAATCGGTGAAACCGTCAAACTCGGCTAACCAACTTTCTATCAAAGATGCTGTCGACGAAGTGAGAAAACGTCATGCCAAAACCATAAGGGATTTGGAGGGTAAGTGATGGAGAAACTTATCTTTCTTTCTGCTCAAGAGGTGATTGATATTCAGCGCGTCACCCTACCTCAGGGAGCAGTAGTAGATATTGATAAGCTGGAAGGTGCCTTGGGTCGGGTGGCCAATCATTATCACTATCACTTATGTGATGATGTATTTTAACTTGCCGCAGTATATTTAATTTCTATAGCAAAATCGCATGCATTTGCTGATGCTAATAAGCAAACCGCTTTTATATCATGCGCAACATTCATGTTGGTTAATGGATCTTCGCTGAGGGGGTCATTTTTTTCTCGTCAAGCTAACGGTAATGGTTGTTGAATATAAGGTAGATGTTAATCAGGTTGCTTTTTTACTGCGCCTGCTTAGTGATTATTATTACAAATCGATTTTTGGTGGTGTTGATGATTTACCAGAAAATGAAACAGAACGTTTTTTGTATAACTTAACGGTATTTACCATCACTGCTGATAATATTGAAACAGCAAGGTTCATAGCTGTGGCAAACCGCCTGATGAATGACACTGAACTTGATGAAATGGCACACCAAATCGTTGATGGTTACCGTAACCCGGTTTAAAACTGTTGCCCAAATAACCACCTGGGTCAGGTGGCATTTGGGCGTGTATTGTTAATGCGATCTCATGCCCGCTGCATTCATCAACAGGCGGAACAGCGAAGCGACCGCGAACAGCCCCAGCACGCTGGCGCTCCAGATCACGACCAGCCAGCCGATGCGTTTCCACCAGGGCGCCGGTACCGGTGCGGTTTTATCCTGCATAGTTTCTTCCTTCATCAGTGATAACCCTGTTCATGGCTGACCTTGCCGCGGAACACGTAGTAGCTCCAGAAGGTGTAAACCAAAATAATCGGGATGATAAACAGCGCGCCAACCAGCATAAAGCCAAGGCTTTGCGGCGGGGCGGCTGCGTCCCACAGCGTGATGGACGGCGGGATCAACAGCGGCCAGATGCTGATGCCCAATCCGCTCAGGCCGAGGAATACCAGCAGCAGGGTCAGCATAAACGGCGAATAGTGCGCGCCGCGTTTCACCCCGCGCTGGATGCCCCAGGCGCTGAGCAGCACCAGTACCGGCACCGGCAGCAGCACGAACAGGTTTGGCAAGGTAAACCAGCGGCCGGCGATTTCCGGGTGGGCAATCGGCGTCCAGATACTGACCACCGCCAGCACCAGCAGCAGGGTTACCAGCAGCGGCGTCGCCAGCCGGTACATGCGCGCTTGCAGGTCACCGGCGGTTTTCATCACCAGCCAGGTGCAGCCGAGCAGGGCATAGGTCACCACCAACCCCAGCCCGCAGAACAGCGCGAAAGGCGTCAGCCAGTCGAGCGCACCCCCTGCATAGCTGCGGCCGCTGACCGGGAAACCGTTGATGATGGCACCCACAACGACTCCCTGGCTGAAGGTGGCGAAGATCGAACCCCAAATAAACGCCTTGTCCCAGATATGGCGCTTTTCTTCTTTGGCTTTGAAGCGGAACTCAAAGGCCACGCCGCGGAAGATCAGCCCGAACAGCATCAGCGTCAGCGGGATCGCCAGTGCGTCGAGGATCACCGCGTAAGCCAGCGGGAAGGCACCGAACAGCGCCGCGCCGCCCAACACCAGCCAGGTTTCGTTGCCGTCCCAGACCGGGGCGACGGTGTTCATCATCACATCGCGGTCACCGCTGTCCTTAACCCACGGGAACAGGATGCCGATACCCAAATCAAAGCCGTCCATTACCACGTACATCATGGTGCTGAACACGATGATCACAAACCAAATCAGCGGAAGATCAATGCCCATGCTCAGCTCCTGTCATCCAGAGTTTCTTTCACCGCAGACAGCGGACGTGCCGGTCGGCCTTCGGTGTCATCTTCATGCACTTCATGCTGCTGCGGCCCTTTGCGGATCAGCCGCATCATGTAGGAGTAGCCCACGCCGAACACCGAACAGTAGACGATGATAAACGCCAGCAGGCTGATGCTCATGTGCAGGTCGCCGTGCGCGGAGACCGCATCCTTGGTGCGCAGCAGGCCATACACCACCCACGGCTGACGCCCAATCTCGGTAGTGAACCAACCCGCCAGCAGGGCCAGCAACCCGGAAGGCCCCATCCACAAAATGAAGTAGAGGAACGGCCGGGACTGATATAACCCGCCGCGCCAGCGCAGCCACAGGCTCCAGACCCCGGCGAGGATCATCAGCATGCCCAGCGCCACCATGATGCGGAACGACCAGAACACCACGGTGGAGTTCGGCCTGTCCTCCGGCGGGAAGGATTTCAGCGCCGGTACCTGCTCGGTCAGGCTGTGGGTCAGGATCAGGCTACCGAGATACGGCACTTCAAGCTTGAAGCGGGTTTCCTCGCGTTGCATATCCGGCCAGCCGAACAGGATCAGCGGGGTGGCTTCACCCGGCGGATTTTCCCAGTGGCCTTCGATAGCCGCGATTTTTGCCGGCTGATATTTCAGCGTATTCAGGCCGTGCGCATCGCCGATCATCGCCTGTATCGGCGCGACAATCAGCGCCATCCACATTGCCATCGACAGCATTTTGCGCATCGCCGGAGTGTCACGCCCGCGCAGCAAATGCCAGGCGGCGGAGGCACTGACAAAGAACGCCGAGGACAGGAAGGCGGCGGTCGACATGTGCAACAGCCGGTACGGGAATGACGGGTTGAAAATCACTTTGAGCCAGTCGACCGGTACCACCTGGCCGTTAATGATTTCGTGGCCCTGTGGGGTCTGCATCCAGCTGTTGGACGCCAGGATCCAGAAGGTGGAAATCAGCGTCCCCAGCGCCACCATGCAGGTAGCGAAGAAGTGCAGCCCAGGGCCGACGCGGTTCCAGCCGAACAGCATTACCCCGAGGAAACCGGCCTCCAGGAAGAAGGCGGTCAGCACTTCATAGGTCAGCAACGGGCCGGTGATACTGCCGGCAAACTCGGAGAAAAAGCTCCAGTTGGTGCCGAACTGATAGGCCATCACCAGGCCGGACACCACGCCCATGCCGAAGTTGACGGCGAAAATTTTTGACCAGAAATGATAGAGATCGCGGTAGGTTTCATTCCGCGTTTTCAGCCACAACCCTTCCAGCACCGCCAGATAACTGGCCAGACCGATGGTAATTGCAGGGAAAATAATATGGAAAGAAACGGTGAAGGCGAACTGTATTCTGGCAAGTTCCAGTGCATCAAGACCCAGCATGGCGCCTCCTTGGGTTGGACATAAAATAACCTCTTCAGTATAGCTGTAATTTTTTTGTGGAAAGCTTGGCGTCAAGTTAAGCACGGAGTACAGTGACTATAATAGTGACAGTTATTTCACTTTTTCATATAACAGTTAGGGCTTATGACCAGATACGAACAGCTTGCGCAACAGATTCGCGAACAAATTCAGAACCGGGTGTGGCGGGCGGGAGACAAGCTGCCGTCACTGCGGGAGAGCGGCAAGCGGGCCGGTCTCAGCCTGATGACGGTGGTGCAGTCGTACCAGTTGCTGGAGAGCCAGGGCTGGATCGTCGCCCGGCCGCAGTCCGGCTACTACGTGGCGGCGCGCCCGCAACCGCTGCCGCAGCCGGTGCGTGGCGAGAAGATGCTGTTGAGCGAGCAGGTGGACATCAACACCTTTGTTTTCGATGTGTTGCAGGCGTGCAAGGATCCGGAAATCGTCCCTTTCGGCTCGGCGTTTCCCGACGCTACGCTGTTTGCCCAGCCGAAGCTGGCGCGGGCGCTGAGCAGCGTGGCGCGCAAGTTTACGCCGCACAGCTCGCTGGCCAACTTGCCGCCCGGCAACGACGCGCTACGGCGTAACATCGCCCAGCGTTATGCGCTGAGCGGCATGCAGGTGGCTCCGGACGAGATAGTGATTACCGCCGGGGCAATGGAGTCACTGAGCCTCAGCCTGCAGGCGGTGACCCAGCCGGGCGATTACGTGGCGATTGAATCGCCGGCCTTTTACGGCGCGTTGCAGGCGCTCGAACGGCTGCGGCTGAAGGCGGTGGCGATCGCCACCCATCCGCAGGACGGTATCGATCTGGATGCGCTGGAGCAGGCGCTGGAACAGTATCCGATCAAGGCCTGCTGGCTGATGACCCACTTCCAGAACCCGCTGGGCGCCACCATGCCGGAGGAGAACAAGCAGCGGCTGGTGTCCTTGCTGCGTGAACGGCAGATTTCGTTGATTGAGGACGATGTTTACGGTGAGCTGTACTTCAGTGCAGAACGGCCGCTGCCGGCCAAGGCGCTGGACAACGGCGGCCAGATCCTGCACTGCTCGTCGTTTTCCAAATGCCTGGCGCCGGGGTTTCGCGTCGGCTGGGTGGCGGCGGGGCGCTACGCGCAGCAGATCCAGCGGCTGCAACTGATGAGCACCGTATCGACCAGCGTGCCGACCCAGATGGCGATTGCCGACTACCTGCTGCACGGTGGCTACGATACTCACCTGCGGCGTTTGCGGCGGCTGCTGGCCCAGCGCCAGAGCATGATGCGCCAGGCGATTGCCCACCATTTTCCGCCCACCGTGAAGGTCAGCCAGCCCGACGGCGGTTACTTCCTTTGGTTGGAACTGGATCCTGCGCTGTCGTCGATGGAGCTGTACCAGCGTGCGCTGGCGCTGGGGGTGAGCATCGCGCCGGGCAGAATGTTCACCACCGGCAATCATTTCAACCATTGCTTCCGCCTGAACGCCTCTTTCGACTGGAGCGACAAGCATGAGGCGGCGATCAAAACCTTAGCCAAACTTATCCGGCAGCTTGTACCGGCAGGCTGAGTGGCACCGCGCGGGTAAGCATCGCAATAGAAAAATTCATAATGCTTTATCCGGCAATGGAATGCCGGTTTCGTTGTTAGACAGCCCTCCGGCCGCCCATTACTCTGCGATAAATTTTGTCACATTTAATCAACGGGCAGACAAGGGGCAGTGGGTGAGCAGAATAAAAAACAAGATAAACAAACTGTTGCAAAAACGGCTGGCGCCATTGGCGATAGCCTGTGCCGTGGGCCTGGCTTTCAGCGCTCAGGCGGAACTCCTGACGGAAGGCATTACCCCGGCAACCGACGCAAGCCAGGTGCCGGCGGCCGCCAAGTTGCGTAAAGACACCGTGGTGGCCGGTATTCTCGAGCCGCAGGGCAATTTTAACCCTTATCTGTTTACCAACGGCTGGGACGAGAACGTTACCGACGTGATTTTCACCCGCTTGATTGGCCTGGACAGCCAGGGCAAACCGGTGGCGCGGCTGGCAGAATCCTGGCAGATCAGCCCGGACAACCGGGTGTATACCCTCAAGCTGCGTCCCAACCTGGTCTACAGCGACGGATCGCCGATAAAAGCGGAAGATATCGCCTTTACCCTGACGTTGCTGCATGACCCGGCTTATGACGGCGACACCGACATTGCTCCGGCGCATATCCAGGGCGGGGCGGAGTATAAAAACGGCACCGCGCCCAGCATCAGCGGGCTGAAGGTCGTCGACGATCGCACTATTCAAATCACCACCACCCAGCCTGGGGCGACGACCTTGCAACTGATCGGCGGGCCGGTGCTGTCGAAAGCCTATTACGGCAAGGATTACCAGCGCGGCAAGCTGGATAGCGTGCGTGCGCTGAACGGCAAGCCGTTGGGCAACGGGCCTTATATTTACGATAAATACGTGCCGGGGCAGGAGATCCGTTTCCACGCCAACCCGAATTTCTACCTCGGCTCGCCGCCGGTGGCGCGCTTTATTTACCGCGTGACCAACCCGGCCACCAACTTCCAACTGTTCCAGACCGGCGAAACCGATTACGACGCCTTCACCGCCAAGCCGGATGACATTGAGCAGTTGAAGCTGCTCGGCTTTGCCAACATCAATCTGTACAGCTCCAGCGACTACAGCCGTATCGATTTCAACTTTAAGCGGCCGGCGTTGCAGGATGCGCGCGTGCGGCAGGCCTTAATCTACGGGCTGGACCGCCAAAAGCTGATTACCGTGGTGTATCAGGGGTACGGCACCGTGGCGAATCAGCCGATCTCTCCCGTTTCCTGGGCTTACGATCCACAGGGTATTAATCCGTACGCCTACGACGTCAACAAAGCGAAGCAACTGCTGGATCAGGCCGGCTGGAAACCGGGCGCGGACGGCATTCGCCAAAAAGACGGCAAAAAGCTGGAGCTGACGCTGCTGGTGACCAAAAAGCTGCTGAATGACGCGCTGGTGCCTATCGCCAAAGACAACTACCGGCAGATTGGCGTGCTGCTGAAGCCGCAGGTGCTGGATTTCAATGCCTTATTGGCGCAACGCAAGGCGGGCAATTATGACCTGGCGTCGCTCAGTACCAGCAGCCTGAACGATCCGCACGATGGGGTGCGCGATTACATCAGCCAGGTGAGTGAAACCGGCTACAACAACCCGCAGGTGGACAAGCTGATCGGCCAGGCCAACGCTACGCTGGATATCGAGCAGCGCAAACCGTTGTATCACCAGTTGTATCAGGTCTTGGCCGAAGATCCGCCGGTGATCCTGCTGGGCAACCGCAAAATCCTCAGCGCCAGCAGCGCCCGTGTAACCGGCTTTAAACCGGACGTCTACAACGGCCTGACCGGCAGCCTGCCGGACGTAAAACGGGTTCAGTAACGGCAAGACGCCGTCGCGCCATCGTGCGTGGCGGCGAGGAAAAACACCATGAGAAATTTTATCCTGCGCCGCCTGCTGCAAACCATTCCGATGATGCTGCTGGCGTCACTGCTGATTTTCTTTATCTTCGCGCTGACCCCCGGCGACTTTATTGACGGCAACATCAACCTGACGCCGCAGCGCGCCGCCGAACTGCGGGCGTTGTATGGGCTGGACCAGCCGCTGCTCATCCGCTATTGGCACTGGCTCGGCCAGTTGCTGCAAGGCAATCTCGGCTTTTCGCTGCAATACCAAATCCCGGTCAGCACGCTGTTGAACCAGTACATCTGGAACTCGTTCCTGCTGGCTTCGGTGGCGCTGGTGCTGTACTGGGGCATCGCGCTGGCGGTGGGGGTGGCTTCGGCGATGAAACCCTATTCGCTGTTCGATCATCTGGTCACGGTGGCGGTGTTTGGCGCCATGTCGTTCCCGACGTTTTTCCTGTGCCTGTTGTTGATTAAATGGTTCGCCGTCGATCTGCATTGGTTGCCGGCGGGCGGCATGCTGCGCACCGGCAGTGAGGCCACCGGGCTGGCGTGGGTATTGGAAGTGGCGGCGCACCTGCTATTGCCGGTACTGGCGCTGGTGATGTTGCAGGCCGGCACCCTGACGCGCTATTTCCGCGCCAGCATGCTGGACGTTATCCGCATGGACTATATCCGCACCGCGCGCGCCAAGGGACTTAAAGAAAAAACGGTGATCGTCAAACATGCGCTGCGCAATGCGCTGTTGCCGATCATCACGCTGTTGGGGTTTGAGCTGCCGGCGCTGTTTTCCGGCGCGCTGATCACCGAAAAGATCTTCAACTGGCCGGGGGCGGGGCATATTCACATCGACTCGCTGGCCGCGCGCGACTATCCGGTACTGATGGGCTTTACGCTGTTTCTGGCGGTGCTGACCATTTTGGGCAACCTGCTGGCGGACATTCTGTACGCCTATGCCGACCCACGAATTCGTTTGAGGTAAACATGTTGGCAACGCTGTTTTTTGGTCGCCGCCGCCGCTGGCGGCAGGCGCAACTCCCGGCGCTGGCGCAGTTGTCGCCACCGCCGGCCGCACAGGCCTGGCAACGGTTGCGGCGCCACCGGTTGGCGATGGCCTCGCTGTTGTTACTGCTGATACTGACAGTGTTGTGCATTTTGGGGCCGATGCTGTCGCCGTGGCAGGACGATGCCGGGGATGCGCTGAACATTAACCAGGCACCCAATGCCGCGCATTGGCTCGGTACCGATTTTCTCGGCCGCGATATCTATACCCGCCTGCTGCTGGCGGGGCGGATCTCGCTGACCATCGGTCTGGTGTCGATGCTGCTGTCGGTGATGCTCGGCTACCTGTTGGGGGCGTTATCCGGCTATCTGGGCGGCATCGTGGACAAGCTGATCATGCGTTTTGCCGATTTGCTGATGACCATCCCCAGCCTGCCGCTGCTGATCATTATGGGGGCGATGCTGTCCGAACTGGACGTCTCGCCGGATTACCGCATTTACATGGTGATGATCATGCTCAGCCTGTTGGGCTGGCCGTCGCTGGCGCGGCTGGTACGCGGCCAGATCCTGTCGCTGCGCGAGCGCGATTTTATGCTGGCGACCGAAGTGCTCGGGCTGTCCACCCGGCGGCGTTTGTTCGGCCATCTGTTGCCGAACACCATTCCCATCCTGGTGGTGGTGGCGACCATGGGCGTTGCCAACGCCATTCTCAGTGAGTCGGCACTTAGCTACCTGGGGCTGGGCGTGGTACCGCCGACGCCGTCGTGGGGCAACATGATGGACGCCGCCAACAGCCTGATCGATTTTCAACGTCGTCCCTGGTTGTGGATGCCACCCGGCCTGGCGATTTTTATCACCGTGGTAGCGATTAATATTCTGGGTGACGGCCTGCGGGACGCGCTCGATCCGAAAATGAACGGGGTAAGACGATGAGCCAACCGCTGGTAGCCTTTAATCAACTGTCGGTGGCCTTCAACGGCGAGCAAGGCCGGGTGCGGGCGGTGCAGCAGGTGAGTTTCGAACTGCACGCCGGGCAGACGCTGGGTGTGGTTGGCGAGTCCGGCTGTGGCAAAAGCGTCACCGCCCTGGCGATGATGGGGTTATTGCCGCAGCCGCTGGCGCAGATCGACGGCGGCGAGATTCATTTTGACGGCCAGGATTTGCTGAAACTGCGTCCGCAGCAGATGGCCGATTTGCGCGGCAACCGGCTGGCGATGATCTTCCAGGAACCGATGAGCGCGCTGAACCCGGTGCTGACCATTGGCGAGCAACTGGTGGAGCCGCTTATCCGCCACCGAGGGGCGACGCCGAAGGCCGCCTGGCGGGAAGCGACGGCGTTGATTACGGAGGTGGGATTGGCGCGTGCAGAGCAGCTGATGGCCAGCTACCCGCACCAGCTTTCCGGCGGCATGCTGCAACGCATCATGATCGCCATGGCCATCAGTTGCCGCCCGGCGCTGCTGATTGCCGACGAGCCGACCACGGCGCTCGACGTCACCGTGCAGGCGCAAATCCTGGCGCTGCTGCGTGAACAGGCGCAAAGGCACAATATGGCGATGATGCTGATCACCCACGACCTTGGGGTCATCGCTCAGATGGCCGACCGGCTGGTGGTGATGTACGCCGGGCGCATTGTCGAGCAGGGGGCCACCCGAGAGGTGTTGGCTAACCCGCAGCATCCGTACACCCAGGGGCTGATGGCTTCGCGGCCGGTGGCCGGACAGCGGCGGCGCCGACTGTATTCGATCCCCGGTCAGGTACCCGATCTGGCCCGTTTGCCCGACCATTGCGCTTTTGCCGATCGTTGCTCGCAGGTGAGCGCACGCTGTCGTGACGGCATTCCGCCGCTGTATGGCCATGCGCAACGTCAGTCCGCCTGCTTTCTGAACGCGGGAGGGCGTATTCATGTCGGCTGAATTACTGGTTGAAGTGAAGGGGCTGAAGAAGTATTTCCCGCTGCGCGATGGCCTGTTCGGCCAAACGACCGGGCAATTGCGGGCGGTGGATGACGTCAGTTTCGCCATTCGCAAGGGCACCATTTTCGGTTTGGTGGGCGAATCCGGCAGCGGTAAAACCACCGTTGGCCGCACGTTGCTGGGGCTGCATGATAAAACCGCCGGCGAAGTGCTGTTTAACGGGCAGGCACTGGATGCGCTCGGTCCACGCCAACTGCGCGCCATGCGCCCGAAGATGCAACTGGTGTTTCAGGATCCCTACAGTTCGCTGAATCCGAGAATGCGCGTTGGCGATGCGATTGGCGAAGCCCTGCTGCAACACGGTCTGGCGACTAAAAGTGAATTGCGCGACCGGGTGATCGACACTATGGAGATCTGCGGGCTGTCGGTGCAGCATTACGGACGTTTTCCGCATGAGTTCTCCGGCGGCCAGCGGCAACGTATCGGCATTGCGCGTGCGGTGATCCTGCAGCCGGAGTTTATCGTCGCCGATGAGCCGATTTCGGCGCTCGACGTCTCGATTCAGGCGCAGATCATCAACCTGTTTTCCGATCTCCAGGAGCAGCAGGGCGTAACTTTTCTGTTTATTTCGCACGATCTCGGGGTGGTGGAACACCTGTGTCAGGACGTGGCGGTGATGTATCTCGGCCAGATTGTCGAGAGCGCAGACCGCGACAGCCTGTTTGGCCAACCGCGCCATCCCTATACCCAGGCGTTGCTGGCGGCGGTGCCCAGTCTGGATCCGCAACGCCAGCCGCAGGCGATGGCGCGGGGCGAACTGCCTAACCCGGCGCAACCGCCGCACGGCTGTCGTTTTCACACCCGTTGTCCGCAGGCCACCGCGCAGTGCCGGGAACAGGCCCCGGCATTACGGACGGTGTCAGCAGGGCATCGGGTAGCCTGCCATTATGCCGATTAGCCTAGGCCAGATAATGTTTGAGCGCCCGCCCGGCCTGATGGATGGCGGAATGCACCGCCGGCACATGGGCGATAGGGTTTAGCAGACCGTAATCGTGGATCAGTCCATTGTAGCGAGTGGAAGTGACCTCTACCCCGGCGGCATTCAGCAGCCGGGCATAGGCTTCACCCTCGTCACGCAGCACGTCCAGTTCGGCGGTCTGCACCAGTGCAGGCGGCAGGCCTTTTAGCTGTTCCAGCGTGGCATTGAGCGGTGAGGCGTAGATCTCCTTACGCTGCGCTTTATCGGTGGTGTAGTTGTCCCAGAACCATTTCATCATGTTGCGGGTCAGGAAGTGGCCTTCGGCGAACTGGTGATAAGAGTCGGTATCAAAGCTGGCGTGCGTTACCGGCCACAGCAGGATCTGCGTGCGCAGCGCCGGGGTGCCTTTTTCTTTTGCCATCAGGCTGACCACCGCCGCCATATTACCGCCGACGCTGTTGCCGACCACTGCCAGCCGCGAGCCGTCAACGTTGATTTTCTCGCCGTATTCGGCCACCCATTCGGTGGCGGCATAGGCCTGATTGATGGCGGTTGGGTAATGAGCCTCCGGTGACGGGGTATAGTTGACGAACACCGCTGCCGCACCTGAGCTGTAAACCAAATCACGCACCAGCCGCTCATGGGTAGGGAAGTCGCCCAGCACCCAGCCGCCGCCGTGGAAGAACATAAATACCGGCAGTGTTTCCTTGACCTTGGCCGGTCGCACAATGTGCAGCAGGATATCCTGCCCCTCGACATGAATGGTTTTCTCGCTGATTTCGACCTCGTGCAGTGGCACTTCGACGCTACGCTGCGCGCCCTCCAGCACTTTGCGCGCCTCTTTCGGTTTCATTTGTTCCATCGGCTTGCCACCGCCGGCATTCAACGCATCCAGAAAGGTGCGGATATCATGCTGTGCGGCCGGTTGGGTGGGATCTACAGTTTTCTTGGACATCATGGCTCCTCAAGCGTTTTTCGGTCGAGATCACAGTGTAGTTGAATGGCTGCCGTTTGCTGGCCGACAGCACGTTGAGAAAAGGCGTGCCAAGCCACGCTTTCGTCCGCCTGAGTTTGACTTTTCTACGGGGCGAAGATACTTTTTAAACACCAATGGAACACGTGTTCCATTAGTGCCGAACACCGGATAATCCGGTGCCTCTTTTGGGCGCTTAACGCCGTGCGGGAAACTGAACCCTATGATTGTGATTGCAAACTCTGAAGGACATCCGGGCATCGGTCTGTCGGCCGAACGGCTGCAGCAGGGGCACAACGGCCTGCGCGCCATCGTTGAGGGCATCAAGCTGGTGGAGTTGGATCCGAGCGTACGCACCGTGGGTTATGGCGGCTGGCCCAACGTATTGGGTGAGATGGAGCTGGATGCCTCGGTGATGGACGGCGACAGTTTGCGCACCGGCGCGGTAGGGGCATTGCAAGGGTACCTGCATCCGGTGGAGGTGGCGTACCGGGTGATGGAAGACCTTAACCACGAGATCCTGGTTGGTGCCGGGGCGGCACGTTTTGCCGCTGAAATTGGCGCACTGGCCGGTGACAATCTGATTGCCGACTCTAAACGCGTCTGGTGGGAAAAGCTCGAGCAGGCGATGAGTGCCGAACAGCGTCGTGATTGGCCGAATATTCCGCTGGCCGGGCTGTCGAACAACGCTACCGATCCGGAGCGAGTGCGCGATACCACGGTATTTTTAGCGCAGGATAGCGGGGGCACCCTCAGTGCCGCTACCTCTACCTCGGGCTGGGCGTGGAAATACCCTGGGCGGTTGGGAGACAGTCCGATCATCGGCAGCGGCTCCTATGCCGACAGCCGTTATGGCGCCTGCGCCTGCACCCACACCGGGGAAATGACCATCCGCTGCGGCACCAGCCGCGCCGTGGTGTTGTATATGAAAATGGGCATGACGCTGGATCAGGCGGTGTATGAAGCGATCGAGGATTTGAACTACCTGAAGGACGGTTATACCGAAGGGGTGACGATCCATGCCGTCGATAAGCAGGGCAACCACAAGGTGGTCAGCCTCAATTGCCCCGGCCCGATCCAATACTGGCTGTGGCAAACCGGCATGGCAGCACCGGAATTACGCGATGCCGAGATTATTACTACCCGCTGAAAGGCGGGGTTAGCAGGAGGCACGCACCACCAGTTCGGTGGGGATGGTCACCTGCTGCGGCGCGGCCTGCGGGCTGCTGCTGCGCAGTTCGATCAGTTGCACGATGGCGGCGATCATCGCACTGATATCCCGCCGCACCGAGGTCAGTTGGTAGCTCGGCCAGGCGGCCATCGGAATATCGTCGAAGCCGTAGACCGCGACGTCCTGCGGGATGCGCAGCGGCGTATGCAAACGAATATAATCCATCACCCCCATCGCCATGGAATCTGCGGTGCAGAAGATCGCCTGCGGGGCCGGCCGTGCCGCCAGCAGTTGCGGTGCCAGTTTGAAACCGCTCAGGTAGCTGTAGTCACCGCTGAGCTGGGCCACGATCTGCAACTGCTGCTGCGCCGTCTGGGCTAAAAAGGTCTGTTGGCGCAGCTGTTCCCCTCTGGCGCTGCTGCGTCCGCCCAGCACCGCCACCCGTTGTTGCCCCTTTTGCGCCATCAGCGCCGCCAATTGTTGCAGGCTGGGGGCCTCATCGGCGTTGAGCGCATCGCACAGGGCATCGCCTGCCAGGCCGTTGAGCATAATCGGCGTGGCGACGCGAAACAGATCTTTCGCGGCGCGGGCGCTGATGTTGTCGGCGAACACTACGGCAGAATCGACGTGATAGGAAATGGTTTGTTTCAGGTAGCCGGCCGGATCTTCGATGCCTTCCAGCCGAATCATCACCGCCTGCCGGTTGCTGTTTTGCAACTGCTCCACCAGACGGTCGAAAAACTCCAGGTCGGACAGGTCATGAAAGTGGTTTACCACCACCGCGACAAAGCCGGTTTTGCCGGTGTGCAGGCTCTGGGCGATGGCGTCCGGGGCGTAGCCCAGTTGGCTGGCGACGCGCATCACCAGCTCACGGTTTTTCTGCGATACCCGGCCCTGATTGGAAAAGGCGCGGGAAACCACGGTGCGTGAAACGCCGGCCACGCGGGCGACATCGTGAGAGGTGACTTTTTTAATCGGCATGGTGCGCATACTCAACGGAAAACAGGGCGCTGCGGTAGGGTCGCGCAGCGGGCATAGGATCTCACAGAATGCCGCTCGGTAACACCGTTTCCCCCTGCGGTGCCAGTCGTTCGCCGGTTTGTGAGTCAAAAAAGTGCAGTGCGCTGGTATCCAGCGTCACCGCCAGCGGTTGCCCCTGTAACTGCTGCAATTGAGAATGCTGTTTCACGATGTATTGTGCGCCGTTGTCGCCTTGCACGAACAGATTGCTTTCTGCCCCCAGATTTTCACTGTATACCAGCGTCCCGGTCAGATGCGGTTCTGCCAGCGGTTCGCTGATACGGCAGGCTTCCGGACGGCAGCCCAGCGTCAGCCAGGCCCCCTGTTGTTGAGCCAACGCCGGGAAATCCGCGGTGGCCAGCGGCAGCACCAGGCCCGAATCGCCTTGCAGCACAACCCTCTCCCCCTGAACCTGAACCTGGACCTGTACCTCAAACAGATTCATTTGCGGTGAGCCGATAAACTCGGCGACAAAACGATTAACCGGACGGTGGTAGAGATCCAGCGGCGTGCCGATTTGCTGTACTTTGCCCTGGTTCATGATCACCACTTTGTCCGCCATGGTCATTGCTTCCACCTGATCGTGGGTGACGTAGATAATGGTGGCACCAATCGCCTTGTGCAGCGCCGACAGTTCCTGACGCATGCGGTTGCGCAGCTTGGCGTCGAGGTTGGACAGCGGTTCATCAAACAGAAACACCTTCGGTCGCCGGACGATCGCCCGGCCGAGCGCCACCCGTTGGCGTTGGCCACCGGAGAGCTGACCGGGTTTGACCTGTAGAAACTCGCTCAGGTGCAGCATTTCGGCGACGGCGGCAATCTGGCCGGCGATCTCCGCTTTGGCCATGCCTTTGATTTTCAGCGACAGCGCCATGTTGTCGTACACCGTCATGTGCGGATACAGCGCATAGCTCTGGAACACCATGGCGATATCACGGTATTTGGGCAGTACTTCGTTCATGCGTTCGCCGTCGATGCGTAATTCGCCGGAGGACAGGGTTTCCAGCCCGGCGATCATCCGCAGGGTGGTGGATTTGCCGCAGCCCGATGGGCCGAGCAGCACCACAAATTCGCCTTTTTCCACCTGCAGATTAACGTTGCTGGCGGCCTGATAGCCGTTGTCATAACGTTTGTTGATATCAAGCAATTCTACGTAAGCCATTAGTGCTCCGTTTCGGCAAGCAGGGAACTCAGCCGTGCCAGCAGCAGCACGCCGAATGAGGACGCGCCGTTGGCATACAGTTTGCGGTGCGGCATATCGGTCGACATGGCAGCGATGTCCAGATGCGCCCAGCGTTGACCCGGTTGCACGAATTCGCTGATAAAGGTCGCCGCCACGCACGGGCTGCCGTGTGGATCTTCACCGCCGTGGCGGTAGTCGGCGAATTCAGACTTCAGCACGCCGCGATACCAGCCGCCGTGCGGCATCGGCCACACCGGTTCTGCGCTGACCTGGCCCGCCTGGGTGACCTGCGCCAGAAAAGCTTCGTCGTTGCCCATCATGGCGGCATATTCCTTGCCCAGCGCCACGCCGGCGCCGCCGGTCAGGGTCGCGATATCCAGCAGATAATCCGGCTGGAAGCGTTGCTGGGCATAGCTGATCACGTCTGCCAGCACCATGCGACCTTCGGCGTCGGTGGAAATGATCTCCACCGATTTACCGTTGTGCATAGTGACAACGTCACCGGGGCGTTGGGCGCGGGAGGAGGGCATGTTTTCCACCAGCCCGCACAGGCCAATGACACGGATGGGTAATTGCAGTGCGTCGATAATGCGCATGGCGCCCACCACCGCGGCGGCACCGCCCATATCGAACTTCATGGTGCTCATGCGTGCCGCGCCTTTGATACTGATGCCGCCGCTGTCGAAGGTAACGCCTTTGCCGACCAGTGCCAGCGTGTGGCGGGCATTGGCCGGGTGGTGATCGAGGATCAGCAACTGCGACGCACGGGCGCTGCCCTGGCCGACCCCGAGCAGGCCGCCAAAGCCCAGCTCCGCCATTTGTTCATCCCCCAACACCTCCTGGCGCAGGTGACGGAAGGGCAACTGTGCTACCGCTTCTACAAAGCTCTCCGGGTAGAGAATATTGGCCGGTTTATTCATCAGTTCGCGACCGGCGATCACGCCTTCGGCATGCAGATTAGCCCAGTCGCACAGGGCCTGGGTGGCCGCGTCCTGGCTAGCCAGTGGCAGGGTGGGATCGGTGAGCGTCGCGCTGGCGTGATGCTGATAGCGGTAAGCCCCTAAACGCAGGCCGAACAGCAACCAACGCCAGTTCTCGGCATCAGCCGGTAATTCCGGGGCCAGCGTCAGGCGGAGTTGTTGCAGCCCGTAGTCTTTTTGCCCGGCGGCGATCGCCGCCCCGGCATCCTGCAGCGCGGCAGGGGTCAGCGGCGTGCCGATGTTGAGCGCAAAACGGCTGTCACCCAGTGGATAAAGTACGCCGGCAGCCGCCCGTTGCAGACCGGCATTTTGCAATGTGGCAGGCAGTTGGTCTTCTGCGGCGGCAAACAGGATCACTTGTTGACGCTCGCTCGCGCCGTTAGCGCGGTAAATATCGATTGATTGCATAAGTTACCCTTTGACCGCCCCACGGGTGAGGCTTTCCATCATTTGTTTGGACGAGAAGATAAAGGCGATCAACAGCGGCACGATCGCCAGGAAACTGCCGGTCATCACCAGGTTCCACGGCGTGGCAGTGGCACCGCTCAGGCTGCGCAATACCAACTGGAGAATTTGTTTGTCCGGCGACTGCAACGCCACCAGCGGCAGCATAAAGTTATTCCAGGTATCGACCACCACCACGATCGCCACCGTTAGCAGCGCCGGACGCATTAGCGGCAGGCCGATACGCAGGAAGATTTGCAGTTCGTTCAGGCCATCCATGCGCGCACTGTCGAGAATTTCGCTGGGCAGCGAGGAACTGACGTACTGCCGTACCAGGAAAATGCCGAAGATGTTGACCCCGGCGGGCAGCCAGACAGCGGCGAACTGATCCAGCAGGCCGACGCTTTTGATCACGAAGAAATAGGGCACCAGGTTGACCACGCTGGGCACCATCATGGTCAGCATCAGGGTAGTGAACAGGACCTTTTTGCCTTTGAACTGATAAACGCTGAAGGCGTAGCCCGCAGCGGCGGAAACCAGCACGCTGGTCAGCGTCGCCATGGCGGTGACATACAGGGTATTGAGCAGCGCATGGGTGAAGGGGACTTGCTGTTCCAGCCCTTGGTAGTTTTCCAGCAGGTGGCTACCGAAGCGCAGCGACATGCCCATGATGCTGCGGGTGTCCTGCGTCGCCAGCAAGGCCGACCAATAGAACGGGAATAATGACAGCGAAGCAAACAGTGAGACCAGCAGGTAAATCACCAGTTTGCCGGTGTCAAAACGGTGGCCGTTAGCGTTCATTGTTCAATCCTCCACGCTTGCCAAAGCCCCAGAACACCAGGGCGCTGACCACGGCAATCAACAGGAACAGGATCCAGGAGATCGCCGAAGCGGTACCCATGTCCAGATAGGACCAACCGGTTTTGTACACGTACATCGATACCGTCAGGCCGCTGTTGTCGACGCCGCCGGTGCCTTGCGTGAGGATCATCGGTTCATTGAACAATTGCATATTGCCGATCAGCGTCATCAAGGTGGCGAAGAAGATAAAGGGCGCCAACAGCGGCAGGGCGATATAACGAAATTTTTGCCAGCGGCCGGCGCCGTCCAGTTCGATCGCTTCATACAGGTCCGGTGAGATCGACGCCAGACCGGTCATGTAGATCACCGTATTGATGCCGGTAAACTTCCAGGTCACCTGATTGGCGATGGTGAAGCGGATCCAGTCACTGTCAAAGAAGTTGATGGGCAACGCCGCTGCCAAGGTTGCGAGGTGCAGTTTGGTGGCTAGCCCGCTGAGCAGTTCGTTAACCATGCCGACCGGGGAGAACAGGTTAAACACAATCAGGCTGACGGCGACGGACGAGGTGATGTAGGGCAGGAAGATCGCCGCCTTCAAAAAGCGTCTGCCGCGCACGATGATGTGCAGCAATGAGTAGGCCAGGGTGATGGCGAACAGGTGCTGGCACAGGCCGGACACCAGCGTAATTTTGATGGTGTTGACCAGCGACACCCAGAAGGCATCGTCGGTGAAGGCATAGTAAAAGTTATCCAGTCCGACAAACTTCATCGAACTCAGGCCCTTTACCGGGTTCCACGACTGAAATGACAAAAACGCCGAGAAGAAGATCGGGAAGGCGTTGAACACCGCGAACAGCAGCATAAACGGCAGCAGCAGCAGGTAGGCGGTGCGGTGATCGTGCAGCAGCCCTTTGAAAAATCGCTTACGCATAGACTCCCCGAACCGACGGAAAACGAACATGGGTGGCCGAAAGGCCTGACTGAATATCGCCTCTTTCTGGAGGAGAGGGGGAAGGTTATTCGTGTTTCCCCCTCACCCTAACCCTCTCCCAGGGGAGAGGGGATTATAGTGCGCGCATCCGCCGCTCGAGCAGCTTGTTGGCATCGCGAAGGGTGCTGTCGATGTCCTGATGCTGCACCAGAATTTTCTTCGCCGCTTCGTTAAGGATCTCGTTGGCGATATTGTCTTCCGGCGATGAGGCGACCGGTTTCAGATCCGGCACCAGGCTGGCGTAGTAGCGCATCGAATGCTGACCGCCGAGAATGCTGCTCGGTGTGTCAAAGTAGGGCGCGTTATACACGTCGAGACGGGCAGGCAGGGTTCCGGCGGTTTTCGCCGCATCGATCACTACGTCACGCTGCATAAAGTACTGAATGAACTGCCAGGCCGCCTGGGCGTTTTTGCTCTGTTTCGGGATCACCAGCGTGGTGCCGCCGGCATTGACCTTGATATTGCCCGGCACGCCGGTTACGCGCCACAGGCCGGCCTTGGCGCCGTCCGGATCCAATTCCTGTTCAATACGACCTTCGTCCCACGGGCCGTCGATATCGGCGAACAGTTTCCCCTGGCGGTAGAGCTTGATGTATTCCTGCGAGTTGGTTGAGCCGTCGAGCGAGGCCGCCAGCCCTTTGTCATACAGCGTTTTAATCACCGTCATCAGCTGTTTGATCTGCGGCGAATCAAGATTGGGTTTGCCGTCTTTGGTGTATACCGGCTTGCCCGGTTCACTGTTCATACCCACCACCAGCGGGTTGATCAAACTGGTGGCGGCCGGGAGCAGGTAGGCGCCTTGCTCTTTTTTCAGCTTTTCCCCGAAGGCGATAAAGCTGTCCCAGCTTTGGGTGATGTCTTCAATCTTCATCCCCGCCTTCTGCACCATGTCGTTACGGTAGATCATGACCACCGGCCCGGTGTCGTAGGGCACACCGTAGATATTGCCGTCGTTGCCCTTCGCCAGGCTGATCATCGAAGGATCAAACTGCCAGCCCTGGCTATCGATGCTGAACGGTGGGGCGCTCAGGTTGTTCAGGCCACCGGAGTTGGCAAAACTGCCCAGCTTGATGGTGCTGACGCTGAAAATATCGGCGGCACCCTGGCCGACGGCCAGCGCGGTCGTCAGCTTTTGATGGCAGTCGGCGAAGCCGCATTTGATCGACTGCACCTGGATGTCCGGATGTGCCGCCTCAAAGTCTTTAATCACCTTGTTGATGTAATCATTCGGCAAATAGTTGGCGAAGGTAATGCTGGTGTTGGCGCTGGCGGAAACGGGCAGGGCCAACAGCACGGCCAGTGCGGCCCCGGTGATCCTATGGTTAGTACGCAAGCAGAAATGAGCCATGATAACCCCGATGCTGTGCAGTCGATGTGGTGTGTGTTTTTTCATCATGGAACACGTGTTCCATTGAAATTAACCTATTATCGTGTCCCCAGACTGTCAACAAATTGTTCGGTAAGTTAACAAATATGAGATCTGGCGCGGAAGTTGCCCGCAGAGACGCCCGATGATGGTTCACCTGGCGTCACGCAGAGCCTGATCTGACGCGGGTTTGCCCGTGTTTGGTGCGTTCATTGCACCGAAGTGGGGCGAAAGTGTGATCGGGCGCAGATCGGGCCAAATTATTTTTGCGAGCGCGATCAGAATTATTGAAGTTTTTTGTAATTGAATAGGATTTCGCGGCCAACGATGATTTTTAGCCTTATTTTTCCAATTATTCATTACCAATGCATATTTATTGAATAAGTATGCATTGTAAGCCGTTGTTTTAGCGTAAAAAAACGCAAAATCCGCCAAAAATCCCAGTTTGGCACGATAGCTGCTCTACACTCTTTATCAAACGGCATGTATTTTAACTGCTCGTTAACATTTATTCCCCGTTCAGAGACCGGATACGCGGCAGAAATAGTGGAAAACCGATTTTATGTAACAGATTTGTTTCTGAATAGCCGGTAGATGGCAGAGTTATCACCGGGTGAAAAGCGGAATCAACGGCGCGGTTTTTTTGTTTTGTTGCGGAATATCCGGGCAGGAACGGCCCTTACAGTCAAAATTCAGCCTTTGCTGAGGTTATGAGGTCATTATGGAACAGCCAATCGCAGTTACCCGCCAGTCTTTCGACGACTGGATGGTCCCGGTTTACGCCCCCGCTGATTTTATTCTGGTACGGGGAGAAGGTTCGCAGGTCTGGGATCAACAGGGTAAGTCTTACATCGATTTTGCCGGTGGTATCGCGGTCAACGCGTTGGGCCATGCTCACCCGGTGGTGACGGCAGCATTGGTGGAGCAGGCGGGCAAACTGTGGCATCTGGGCAACGGCTACACCAATGAGCCGGTACTGCGTTTGGCCAAACAGCTGATTGACGCCACCTTTGCCGACAAGGTGTTTTTCTGTAACTCCGGGGCGGAAGCCAACGAAGCGGCACTGAAGCTGGCACGTAAACGTGCGCTGGACCAGGGCAACAGCAGCAAGAATCAGATTGTGGCATTTAACAACGCCTTCCACGGCCGCACGCTGTTTACCGTCTCTGCCGGCGGCCAGCCGAAGTACTCCAAAGATTTCGCCCCGCTGCCGGGCGGTATCACCCACACGCCGTTTAACGATCTGGCGGCCGCCGCCGAAGTGATCAACGACCACACCTGCGCAGTGATCGTCGAGCCGATTCAGGGCGAAGGCGGCGTGCTGCCGGCCGATCCGGCCTTCTTGCAGGGGCTGCGTGAGCTGTGCGACCGTCACGACGCGGTGCTGATTTTCGATGAAGTGCAAACCGGCATGGGCCGTACCGGCGAGCTGTACGCCTATACGCAATACGGCGTGGTGCCTGACGTGCTGACTACCGCGAAAGCGCTGGGTTGCGGCTTCCCAATCGGCGCCATGCTGACCACTGACGAACTGGCTAAAACCCTGGGCGTGGGTACCCACGGCACCACCTACGGCGGCAACCCGCTGGCGACGGCGGTAGCGGGGGCGGTGTTCTCAATCATCAACACGCCGGAAGTGCTGGATGGGGTTAAACAACGTCATCAGTGGTTCCTCGACGGCCTGAACAAGATTAACCAGCAATACCCGATTTTCTCTGAAATCCGCGGTGGTGGCCTGTTGATTGGCTGTCAGTTGACCCAGGATTATGCCGGTAAAGCGAAACAGATCACCCAACTGGCCAACGAAGAGGGCGTGATTGCCCTGATCGCCGGCCCGGATGTGGTGCGTTTCACTCCTTCGCTGATCATTCCTGAGCAGGATGTGAAAGAGGGGCTGGCGCGATTCGCGCGAGCCGTGGCGCGGATTTGCAGCTAACACACAGGCTGCGCCCTTACCGGCGCAGCCTGATTCAGACGAGGTTCGCATTATGATGATTATTCGCCCTATAGAGCGTCGCGATTTGGCTGACTTACTGACGCTTGCCGGTAAATCCGGCATCGGTCTCACTTCCCTGCCGCAAGATGAAGATACCTTGTCGGCACGCATTGAGCGGGCGTTAAAAACCTGGCAAGGCGAACTTCCGCGTGGCGAGCAGTGCTATCTGTTTGTGCTGGAGGACAGCGAGCGCCGGCAGGCGGTAGGGGTTTGCGCGATTGAAGTGGCCGTTGGGCTGACTGAACCCTGGTACAGCTTTCGCGTCGGTACCCAGGTGCACGCGTCCAAACAGTTGAACGTCTATAAATCGGTGCCGACGCTGTTTCTCAGCAACGATCACACCGGCCATTCCGAGCTGTGTACGCTGTTCCTCGATCCGGACTACCGGCACGGCGAAAACGGCAAGCTGTTGTCGAAGGTGCGTTTCCTGTTTATCGCCGCTTTCCGTGAGCGTTTTTCCGCGCGGCTGATTGCCGAAATGCGCGGTTTCTCCGATGAAGAGGGCCGTTCGCCGTTCTGGGAGAGCGTCGGCAACCATTTCTTTTCCATCGAGTTCGCCAAGGCGGACTACCTGAGCGGCACCGGGCAAAAGGCGTTTATCGCCGAACTGATGCCGAAACACCCGCTGTATGTCGATTTCCTGGCCGAAGACGCGCAAAAGGTGATTGGCCAAGTGCACCCACAGACCGTTCCTGCCCGCCGGGTGCTGGAGTCTGAGGGCCTGCGCTATCAGGGCTATGTCGATATCTTCGACGGCGGGCCGACGCTGGAAGCGGAAATCGATCAGATCCGCGCTGTCAAAGAGAGCCGCACGGTGAAAGTGGTGTTGGACGAGACGCCGATGCGCGCCGATGCGCCGGCTCTTCTGGTGGCCAACGATCATTATCAGTCCTACCGCGCACTGCTGGTCAATGCCGATCTGTATGACGAGCGTCTGCATCTCAATGCGGAAACCGCTGCGGCGCTGGGCGTTGAGCAAGGCAGCCTGGTGCGGGTCATCCCCCTCATTTCAAAGGAGAAAGCCTAATGTCACATCCTGCACTGTTTATTAACGGCGCCTGGCAACAGGGCCGGGGCGCTGAATTCGGCAAAACCGATCCGGTCGACAACCAGACGCTGTGGCAGGCCAATGCCGCCGATGGCAGTGATGTCGCCGCCGCTTGCGAGGCTGCTCGCGCCGCGTTCCCGGCCTGGGCCCGTACTCCGTTTGAACAGCGTGAGCAGTTGGTAAAGCGTTTTGCTGCCCTGCTGGAAGCGCATAAACAGGATTTGGCGGCGGTGATCAGCCGTGAAACCAGCAAACCGCGCTGGGAAACGTTGACCGAAGTGCAGGCGATGATCGGCAAAGTGGCGATTTCCCTGCAGGCTTACCAGGCGCGCACCGGCATCAGTGAAACCGCGATGGCGGACGGCGCTTCGGTGCTGCGCCATCGGCCGCATGGCGTGCTGGCGGTATTCGGGCCCTATAACTTCCCGGGCCATTTGCCGAACGGTCACATTGTGCCGGCCCTGTTGGCGGGCAATACGGTGGTCTTTAAACCCAGCGAGCTGACGCCGCTGACCGCCGAGGAAACGCTGAAGCTGTGGCAGCAGGCCGGCTTGCCAAACGGGGTGATCAACCTGGTGCAGGGCGGGCGTGAAACCGGCGAGGCGCTGGCCGCCAGCGCGGATATCGACGGTCTGCTGTTTACCGGCAGCGCCGGCACCGGTTATCACCTGCATCGCCAGTTGGCGGGGCAGCCTGAAAAGATGCTGGCGCTGGAAATGGGTGGCAACAACGCGCTGATTATCGATCAGATCGACGATCGCGATGCGGCGGTCAATCTGGCGATTCAGTCGGCGTTTATCTCCGCCGGCCAGCGTTGCACCTGTTCGCGCCGCATTCTGGTGAAACGCGGCAGCGAGGGCGATGCCTTCATTGAACGTTTGGTGCAGGTGGCGGGCGCTCTGCGCGTCGGCCGCTGGGACGCTGAACCGCAGCCGTTCATGGGCGGGGTTATTTCCTCTGCGGCGGCGGAAAAAATGCTGGCGGCGCAGCATCATTTGTTGTCTTTGGGCGGCAAAGCCTTGCTGACCATGCAGCGGCTGGAAAGCGGCAGCGCGCTGCTGAGCCCAGGCATTATCGATGTGACCGGCGTGCGCGATGTGCCGGACGAAGAATATTTTGGCCCGCTGACCACCGTCATTCGTTATAACGATTTTGACGAGGCGTTACGCATCGCCAACCAGACGCGCTATGGCCTGTCCGTCGGCCTGGTGTCGCCGCAGCGTGAGCGGTTTGAGCAACTGCTGTTGGAAGCGCGCGCCGGTATCGTCAACTGGAACAAACCCTTGACCGGTGCCTCCAGTGCCGCACCGTTCGGCGGCGTGGGCGCCTCGGGTAACCACCGCCCAAGCGCCTACTACGCGGCGGATTACTGCGCCTGGCCAATGGCGTCGCTGGAAAGCGAAAGTTTGACGCTGCCGGCCAGCCTGTCGCCAGGACTCTCATTTAACTAAGAACTCAGCGCGTTGTTGCGCAGGGCCGAGCCTGCTCGGCCCCAGGAGAACAGCATGTCAGGATATGAAGTCAATTTCGATGGTCTGGTGGGCCTGACGCATCACTACGCCGGATTGTCATTTGGTAATGAGGCTTCGACCCAGCACCAAAATAGCGTGTCGAACCCGAAACTGGCGGCCAAGCAAGGCTTGCTGAAGATGAAGGCGTTGGCCGATCTCGGTTTCCAGCAGGGGGTTTTACCGCCGCAGGAACGCCCGCATGTGCCGATGTTACGTAAACTGGGCTTCAGCGGCAGCGATGAAACCGTGTTGGCGCAGGCGATGCAGCAATCCCCGCGCCTGCTGTCCGCGCTCAGTTCGGCTTCCTGCATGTGGACCGCCAATGCGGCCACGGTATCGCCTTCCGCAGACAGTGCTGATGGCAAGGTGCATTTTACTGCCGCCAATCTTAACAATAAATTCCATCGTGCGATTGAGGCTGAAACCACCTCTGGCGTACTGCGAGCGATGTTTAACGATCCCCGCCATTTCGCCCATCATGAGGCTTTGCCGCAGGTGGCGCTGTTTGGTGACGAAGGTGCGGCTAACCACAACCGCCTGGGCGGCGACTACGCAAAACGCAGCGTGCAGATGTTTGTTTACGGCCGTCAGGAGTTTGGTGGCGAAATTGCCCCAACGCGTTATCCGGCGCGCCAGACGCGTGAAGCCGGGGAGGCCATTGCCCGTCTGCACCAGTTGGATGAGCAGCACACGGTGTTTGTGCAGCAGAATCCGGAGGTGATCGATCAGGGCGTGTTCCATAACGACGTAATTGCCGTCAGCAACCAGAACGTGCTGTTCCATCATCAGCAGGCTTTTTATCGGCAGCAACAGGCGCTGGATGAAGTGCGCCGCAAGATGGCGACGCTGGACAGCGAACTGGTGGCGATTGAGGTGCCGACGACGCGGGTTTCCGTGGCGGATGCGGTGGCAACCTACCTGTTTAACAGCCAGATCCTGACCAAGCCAAACGGCAAGATGATGATCGTGGTACCCGAAGAGTCGCGCCAGCACAGCGGCGTCTGGAGCTATCTGAGCGAGATGGCGGCCAGCGGCGGGCCTATTGATGAAATCAAGGTATTCGATCTGCGTGAGAGCATGCGCAACGGTGGCGGGCCTGCCTGTTTGCGGCTGCGTGTGGCACTGAATGAGCAGGAGCTGCGGGCGGTGAATCCGCGCGTGATGATGAACGATAGCCTGTTCGTCACGCTCAATGAATGGGTCGATCGCTATTACCGCGATCGCCTGACGCAAAATGACCTGGCCGACCCGCAATTGTTGCGTGAAGGGCGTGAAGCGCTGGACTCCCTGACAACTATCCTCGGGTTGGGTTCGGTTTATCCTTTCCAACAATAGACGGAGCCACCATGTTTGATTTGTTGGCCCTGACGCTGGCGGGGCAGGTTCCCGCTGAGCAACAGGGCGAAAATGCGAATTTGCACTGGCGTTGGCTGACGGAAGGCCTGCTGGAAATGACCCCGAAGCCAGGTTACCGTCAGGCGGTGGTACTTTCTGCGGGTATCCACGGCAATGAAACCGCCCCCATTGAGCTGTTGAATCAGTTGGTCAAAGACCTGCTCAACGGCGATCGTCCCCTGGCGGTTCGGCTGCTGGTGGTGCTGGGTAATCCGGCGGCGATGCGTGCCGGAAAGCGTTATCTGCACAGTGACATGAACCGGATGTTTGGCGGACGCTACCGCGATTTTGACCACAGCGGTGAAACCGCGCGGGCGCAGCAGCTGGAGCAGGTTATCGCGGAGTTTTTCGCCGATGAGGGCGCTGCACGTTTCCATTATGATCTGCATACGGCAATCCGTGATTCGCGCCTGCCGCGCTTTGGTATTCTGCCTTTCCAGACGCGACCTTACAGTGCAGAGATGCTGGCCTTGCTGGACGCAGCCGATTTGGATGCATTGGTGATCCACAGCGCACCGGGCGGTACCTTCAGCCATTTCACCAGCGAACATGCCGGCGCCGCCAGCTGCACGCTGGAGCTGGGTAAGGCGCGACCGTTCGGCGCGAACGATCTGCAGCAGTTTGCCGCCATTAACCGTGCACTGCAGGCGGCGGTGAGCGGGGAGACTTTGCCGTTGCGGTCAGGAAGTGAACTGCGAATATTCCGCGTTGAACGTTCGCTGATTAAGCGTAGTGAAGAGTTCAGGTTGCATCTCAGTGATGATACCGCCAACTTTACCGAGCTGAAGCAGGGAACGCTGCTGTGTGAGCAGCCTGGCGAAGAGTACCGGGTTCAGCATGTCAGCGAATGGATATTGTTCCCTAACCCAGGGGTAGCGCTTGGGTTGCGTGCCGGCATGGTGCTGGTTGAAGCGCCGCGCAGCACGCTATATTGAAAGAACGCCTTATAAGGCGGTTTTATTCTTATGCTATTTAAGGTTGTAGCGATGTTGGCTGCAACCTCAAATAACCTCGGTATATAATGCTACTTATTTCTCTTATTTTCTCTGGATTATAATCTGCGATTTGTTTTTTCCTTTTTTATCCTTGCCTCTCTCCCATTGTAATTTTTGGTGATTTGAATCGAATTAATTATTCGAATCGGTAAAAGCTTGCCTTAAATCGGGGTGACAGCCCTAAATCAGCTCAATGACTTTACTCAGATAAAAATGTGAAATAAGTAACGTTATTCATAACCCTGCTAAGTTTCATGGTATTTATGAATCGAATGGAAAGCATACAAAAAAGAAACCAAACTGCACCAAATTAGTGCGTTGCACCAAATTGGTTATAACTTATGTAGTAAATTTCAATGATAATCAATGGTTTGATTGGCGTGCTGATTGTAATATTTACTTACAAATAAACATGCTTTATCCACGGTGTTTTATGAACTTTTTTATTTGAAGTTGGGATTCATGATGCTAATGTCACATGGCTCCTTAATTAGGGGCGCTCATAAAACACTAAATGATAAAGATCACAGCCCAAACCATAAATTGGGCG